>Ga0247719_1000815_pt1 | contig 15703 bp, 15 predicted proteins | sample 41E_DmetaG_FD_189046 | JGI IMG/M metagenome (GOLD analysis project Ga0247719, IMG submission 189046) | Soil microbial communities from hillslope of Landscape Evolution Observatory, University of Arizona, Oracle, AZ, United States - 4-1-E_D | ecosystem: Engineered > Artificial ecosystem >...
GGGCTCGGGAGGGCTTAGAACGTGATGCGGGCGAGTTTGGTAGCGACGAGGCTCCTTTCCTGGTCGGACGCCTGGTCGACGAACACCTGGATCACGACGGTGGAGAGCGGCTGGCCGTACGGCGGGCCAAGCGGGTACGCGGCCTTGTACGCACGTGACATCGCGTCGCGGCCGATCAGTTGGTACACGTCCAGCGTGAGCGCGCTGTCGACGTTCGCGTCGCTGATGCCGTTGTAGCCGCGGGTGTGGGTCCACGACGACAACGCCGCGCCCGACCCGCGCAGCCGGTTGTAGACGTACATCTCCAGGAACTGCGTCAGGATCTCGTTGCCGATGTAGCTGTGCGCGAGCTCGTGACCCAGGATCGCGTCGTAGGGAAGGCGCGATGCCGGTGTGCGGCTCTCGTACGAGCCGCGGTCCTCCATGTGCAGCGTCCCGCCGCCGCCGGAGTTCCCGACCTTGAAGCCGTACCAGAGCCGGATGGCCGGGGTCGGAAAAGGCGTGGCGATGAAGGTCTCGAGCACGGGCAGCGCGCGTTCGAGCAGCCGAACGGCATCCACGGCCTCGCTGCGGAGCCGCTCTTCGGGGAACAGCGCCGCGACACCGAGACCGCGGCCGTCGGACGACGAGACGCTCCCTTCGACGAAGAGACGTCCCTCGCTGATCTCGGCGGCGAGCGTGCTCCGCTGCAGGAGGGAGATCTTCGCGTTGATCTGCGGCGCGTTGTGCGGATTGTTCGGCAGCAGCGCCTGCAAGTCCGACAGCGTCGAGGCGATGTACGCCGGCAACTGCTGGTACATCGAGGCGACCAGCGGACTGACGCCAGGCGGGACCAGCGGCGGAGGGGGTGGACCCGGCTGCGTCGGCGCAGGGGCCGGAGCCGTCGTGCCGCCGGATCCGGAACATGCGCCGGTCAGCGCCAGAACCACGAAAAGGACCGACGCTGCTGCGGCGCCGCGCCGCGCCGCCCGGCGCTCACCGGACGCGGGGCAGCAGGCGATACGGAACCCGTCCGGCGTACTCGGCATAGCCGCTGAGATTGTCGCGCAAAAACCCGTCCTCGAACACCACGCGTCGGAGGATCAGCGCGGAATACACCAGTGCGACGGGCAGCGCGAGCCATGAGCCGAGGGCCAGCGCGCTCAGCGGCACGAGCGGGATCATCCCGGCATAGCCCGGGTGCCGCACGTGCGCGTAGGGGCCCCTGTCGACCACGTGATGACCACGATCGCTCTGAATGCGGACGACCGCCGAAAAGAAGCGGTTGGTCAGCATGGCGCGCATCACCAGCAGGAAGCAGGCGGCAAACCCCGCGAGCGCGAGGCCGCGCGGGAGCGGGGGCACGGACGTCCAGCCGAAACGGCTGTCGACGAGCGCCACGACCAGGTGCGCGAGCGCCGCGAGACGCACGATGCGGAGGGAGAGGCGGTCGGCGCCGGGTGAGGGAGGCGCGAACCGTTCGCGGGCGAGGTCCTGGCCAATGCCGAGCATGCCGTAGAGGGTCAGCGCCGCCACGACTGCCACATAGCCCCAGTTGAATGGATCACGAACGCCGCCGGCGAGGAGGATGACCGCTCCGAACGCAGTCATCGCCACGGTCCAGCGGCCTAGGGTTTTGACTGTCCAACTCATATTTTTGATCTATCAAAACCCTACTCGTGAGCGGGAAGCCGTGTCAACCCATTCTTCGCGCTCACACGTGACGCTCGACCTGGCGCGACGACGGCGACAGGAGAGATCGTCGTCGATGAGGCATTCGCCCACTCGATCAGCGGTCGTACGCCGGCTGGTACATCAACGCTTCGACGTAGCCGCGCACGTCGGCGGGGAGCGGCTCGGTGGCGAGCCCCTGTTCCTGCGCCAGGAGGGCGACCGCGGTCGCGATCGCCGCCGAGATCTCGCGGATGCGCTCGAGCGGCGGAAAGATGCATCCCTGTCGAAGGTCCCGCTCGTCCACCATTCCGGCGAGCGTCCGCGCCGCCCCCATGAACATCTCGTCGGTGACCCGCCGTGCCCCCGACACGATCGCGCCGAGCCCGACGCCGGGGAAGATGTAGGCGTTGTTCGCCTGCCCCGGCACGAAGGTCCGTCCCTCGCAGGTCACCGGCGCGAACGGACTGCCGCTCGCGAAGATCGCGCGGCCGCCGCTCCACGTGTAGGCCTGCTCGGCCGTGCACTCGGACTTCGACGTGGGGTTCGACAGGGCGAAGACGATCGGACGCTCGTTCACCTCGCTCATCGCCTCCACGATCTCGCGCGTGAACGTCTGCGGCTGCCCCGAGACGCCGATGAGCGCCGCCGGACGCAGCGTCCGCACCGCACTCAGCAGGTCGGGCAGTGGCGCCTCGTCGTGCGCGAACGGCAGCTTGTGCTCCTGCAGGCCGGTGCGGCTCTTCACGACGAGCCCCTTCGAGTCGACGAACCAGCAGCGGCGTCGGGCCTCCGCTTCCGGAACGCCTTCACGCACCATCGCCGAGACGACGAGCTCGCCGATGCCGGTGCCCGCCTCGCCCGCGCCGAGAAACAGCAGGTTCGCCGTGCCGAGCGCGTGTGACGGCACCATCCGCAGCGCCGACCAGAGCGCCGCGAGCGTGACCGCCGCCGTGCCCTGGATGTCGTCGTTGAAGCACGGCGCCTCGCGCCGGTACTTCTCGAGGATCCGGAAGGCGTTGGTGTTACCGAAATCCTCGAACTGGACGAGCGCCCCCGGAAACACGGTACGCGCCCCCTCCATGAACTCGTCGATCAGCGCGTCGTAGGCCTCCCCCCGCAGCCGCCGCCGCGGCAGGCCGATGTACAGCGGATCCTTCAGGAACTGCTCGTTTTCGGTGCCGACGTCGAGCGTCACCGGCAGGCACCAGTCCGGATGCACGCCCGCGCACGCCGTGTAGAGCGACAGCTTCCCCACCGGGATCCCCATGCCGTTCGCGCCGAGATCGCCGAGCCCCAGGATCCGCTCGCCGTCGGTGACGACGATGATCCTCACGGCGCGGGAGGGCCAGTTGCGCATCACCTGGGCGACGCGTCCGCGGTCGTCGGCGCTGATGAACAGGCCGCGCGGCCGCCGCCAGAGGTGCGCGTAGCGCTGGCACGCCTGGCCGACCGTCGGCGTGTAGATGATCGGCATCATCTCCGACAGATGCGCCAGCACGAGCTGGTAGAACAGGCGCTCGTTCCGGTCCTGGAGCGAGATCAGGTAGATGTACTTCTCCAGGTCGGACGGCTTGCTGCGAAAGCTCTCGAGCACCTTCTCGAGCTGCTGCCCGGCGCGAAGCACGCGCGGCGGCAGCAGGCCGCGGAGGCGCAGCCGATCGCGCTCCTCCTCGGTGAAGGCGGTCCCCTTGTTGAGAGCGGGATCGTGCAGCAGCGCCACGCCGGTGGCATGGCTGGTCGTGGCCTTCGGGTCGAGCAGTACGGACGGAGTTTCGCGGTTCATTGAAGCATCCCGGTCATGACGCGGATTCGGCAGGAACAGGGTGGCTGGTGCAACCCATGTGCCCCCGCGTTGTGCACCGGAGTTCGCGTCTTTCTCCGTCGCGTGCGCTGCCGGCGTCGGGATTCCGCCGGCCGCCGCCCCCGGCGATCAGACGACGATGGACCGCGCGGCGAGAAGGGGTGACGCGAGGTCCCGCCGCCCCTCGATCTGCACGGCGCGGGTCGCATCCTGCCCGCGCAGCGCGTTGAAGAACAGCTTCCACGCGTCCGCGTCGGCGATCCGCACGCGCGCATCTGGAGATGCCGGCTCTCCGGCATGCAGCTGCCACCGCCCGGCCGCGCGCGCGATCGACCAGGTGCCTCCGGACGGTCCCGTGATCTCGAGCGTCACCGTCGTGCCCTCGCCGGCTTGGAGGTCGCGGAACGCGTGAGGCAGGACGCGGACGGCGACGCCGAGCACCGCCGACAGGTGTCGCGGGTCCTCCAGCGGCGGGGCGCCGACCGCCAGGCGGATCTGCTCCTGGTGATGCCACAGCTCGGTGAACTCGCGACCGACGTCGAACCACCCCTCCGAGGTCTGCTCCCCCGCCCACGACACGCCGAAGAGCGCCGGCGCGTCGAGCGGCAGCGCCTCGAACCAGTCGGCGAGATCGGCGCTCGCCTTCTCGAAGAGGTCCGTGAGCACGCGCGGGCTGAGGCGCCTCATCGCGCCGATCCACTCCGCGTTGAGCCCGTTGATGAAGTCGACGAACTCGCGCTCCGACGTGATCGGACGCGGAGGCGGCGGCGGCACCATCCGGTCACGGTGAAACGAGAGGCGCCGGAACGAGAGGTCCACCAGGTGCGCGACCACGTCCCGCACCGTCCATGTGCCCGCGATCGTAAGCCGGTGCCAGTCGTCCGGCCCGAGACCGCGCAATAACTCGACGAGGGCTGCCGAAACGGGACGGAACAGCGGACGCGTATCGACGGGTGCGGGAGGCGTGAGCGGCATGACCGGCGATTCTACCGCGCGGCGGCGCCGCGGTTCCCCCCGCCGCTACTCGGACTTGAAGGCGGCCAGCGGCTCGATCCGGCTCGCCCGCCGCGACGGGACGCCGCACGCGAGCAATGCCATCGCCACCACGACACCCGCGGCGATGGCGAACGTCGCGGCGTCCGGCGCCGCGACCTCGGTCGCGAGCGAACGGAGCCGCTGCATCCCGGCGGCCGCAAGGATCAGGCCGAGCGCGGCGCCAGGCACGGCAACGCGCGCGACGTCGGCGACGACCAGCCGCACGATGCTGCGCGGTGTCGCGCCGACGGCGAGCCTCACGCCGAACTCACGGGTGCGCCGCCTGACGGCAAACGCCACGAGGCCGTACACGCCGACCGCGACGAGCAGGAGCGCCGCGGCGGCGAGCACGGCGCCCAGCGACGCGCCGAAGCCGGGACGCGCCAGCGACCGCCTCGCCAGCGCCGCCATCGTCGCCGGCTCGGACACGGGCTGATCCGGATCGACTGCCCGCACCGACTGCTCGATGACGCTCGGCGGCACGATCCCGGACCCGGCGGATCTGGCGACGAGGTACATCGTTCCGCGGGCGTACTGCGCATGGGGGCGGTAGACGGTCGGCCGCGGCGTACGGTCCAGCGACGCGTGCCGCACCGGACGGGCCACGCCCACCACCTCGAGCTCCACGTCGGGTTGGCGGAACCACCGGATCCGCTGACCGACGGCGTCGGCTCCGGGCCACGCGCCGCGCGCGAACGTCTCGTCCACGATCGCGACGCCGGCCGCCGACGCCGAATCGGAGCGCTCGAACTGGCGTCCTTCCAGGAGCACGATGCCCATCGCGCGGAAGTAGCCGGGCGTAACGCCGCGCAGGTCAACGTCAGTACGTACCGGCTCGGCCCCGCTCCCGGCGGACAGGAAGGTGCTGCCGAGGGCGGCGCCGCTCAGCGGCAGTTGCGTGACCGCGCCCGCCGCCGCCACGCCGGGGGCGTGCGCGAGCCGCTCCGTGACGTCGTCGAAGAACTGCGTCATCTGCGCTCCGGTGGTGTATTTCGGAGGCAGCGCCACACGCGCCGTCGTCACGCCGTCGGTCGAGAACCCCGGGTCGACGTCGACGACCCGCGCGAAACTCTTCACCAGCAGGAGCGCGACGACGAGCACGGCGGACGCCACCGCGACCTCGATCGTGATGAGCACGCGGCCGGCGCGCGGCGAGCCCGGCGGCGAGGCACCGGCGCGAAGGCTCTCCTGCGGGCGGCTCGTCCCGCGTCGCGTCAGCTCGAACGCAGGCGCAAGCGTGAAGAGCAGCGCCGTGAGCATTGATGCTCCCCCGGCGAACACCGCGACGCGCCAGTCGACCGAGATCTCGGCGAAGCGCGGCAGCGACGCGAGCGCCGGCACCATCGCGAGCGCCGGGGTCGCGGCCGCGAGGGTGAGGCCGCAGGCCCCGCCGAAGAGCGCGAGCACGAGCCCCTCGGTCAGGAGCTGACGGACGAGGCGGGCGCGGCTGGCGCCGAGCGCCGCCCGGATGGCCATCTCGCGGCGGCGCGCCTCCGCCCGCGACAGCAGGAGGGCCGCGACGTTCACGCACGCGATCAGCAGCACGAGCGCCACGACCGCGAACAGCAGCCACAGCGCCGGCCGAACGGCGCCGACGACGTCCTCCTGCAGGCGAACGATCTCGAACGTCCATGCCCGTCCCCCCGACGCGGATGAAGACTCGCCGGCGAGCGTGCGGCCGATCGCGGCGAGTTCATGGGCCGCGGCCTCGAGCGTCACGCCGGATCGCACGCGCGCCACGGCGTGCAGGTACCGCACGTCGCGCGCGCGGGTCGGAAGGTGCGGCTCCAGCGCGACCCAGGCGTCCGCCCTGGCGGGAAACACGGAGCTGGGGGGCACGAAGGTGAAGTCCGGCGGGAGAACGCCGATCACTGTATAGCCGCGGCCGTCGAGCGTGATCGACCGCCCGAGCACATCCGGGGCGCCGCCGAAACGCCGCAGCCAGAGCGCGTGACTGAGCACGACGCGCCCCGGCGCGGCGTCGCGGTCGTCCGCGGCCGTGAAGAACTGCCCGATGTGCGGCCGCACGCCGAGGAGCGGAAACAGGGCCGCCGACGCCGCGACGACGTCGAGCTCCTCGGGCGCAACTCCGCCGGTGAACGCCATCCGCAGGTCCGTCAGTCCGGCGATCCCCTCGAGCGCGGTCGACCGCTCCGCGAGGTCGTGCACTTCGGGCGCCGAGAACCAGGTGCGGGTGCCGTCGGGCGTAACGGCCCAGATCAGCGCGACGCGCTCAGGATCCGCATAAGGGAGCGGCCGCAGCAGGACGGCGTTGACTACGGTGAAGATCGCCGTCACCAGCCCCAGGCCGAGTGCGATCGTGGCGACCGCTGCGGCAGCGAAGCCGGGACTCCGGCGAAGACCTGCCAGTGCGTAGCGCACGTCCCGCCCGAGGATCTCGAGGTGCTGCGCCGGGGCGACGGCAAGGATGTCGACGACGGCCGACGTCCAGAAGCGCAGCCGCGCCAGCCGCCGCGGTCGCAGTTCACGATACTGGCTGTCGAGCACCTGCGCGATCTCGCGTCCGTGATCCTCGCGGACGTCGACCGGCAGCAGACGCATCAGCCATCGCAGCACGCGCCGCGCGCCAGGCGGCAGGCCGGCGCCGCTCACGCGCGCTCGCCCCGCGGTGCGGCGCGCCACAGCTTCTTCGCGCGCGCCTGGCGCACGATACCCTCCAGGCGCTCGACCTCCGCCACCGCCACCCTGCGGCCGAACGGCGTGAGCCGGTAATACCGCCGCCGCTCGTCGTCGAGCGCCGGATCCGGACGTTCGGTGGTCTCGGCGATCAGTCCTTCCGCCAGCAGGCGCTTCACGAGCGCGTAGAGCGTGCCCGCGCCGAGCAGGACCTCGCCGGCGGTGCGGCGATCGACCTCCTTGATGATCGCGTAGCCGTGCTTGTCGCCGTCGGCGAGGGCGAGCAGCACGTGCAGCGCGGGAACCGACAGCGGCAGCAGGGCGGAGGCGTCGCGCGCGGGTCGCGGCATCGTGGGCCTACTATAGCGTACGCCGCTGTAGTATCAGGTGAACTCTGATAGTCTGTGGCGCGTGACCAACGGAGCAGACACTCGATCGATGGCCCTGCGGACCGTCTTCCTCGACGCCGGCGGCGTGCTGGTGTTTCCGAACTGGCAGCGCATCAGCGACACGCTGGCGGCGCAGGGCGTCCGCGTGGCGCCGTCGGCGCTCGCCGGCGCGGAGCCGTACGCGAAACGCGAGCTCGATCGGCGGCAGATCGTCCAGGCCACGCGCGACGAGAAGCGCGGATGGCTGTATTTCGAGATGATCCTCGAAAGAGCCGGCGTTCCGCTGTCCGCCGTCACCGCCGCGGCGCTCGCCGAGCTCCATGCCTACCACCAGGCGTCGAACCTGTGGGAATACATGCCCGGCGACGTGATGCCCTCCCTCCGCGAATTGAAGGCGCTCGGTCTCCAGCTCGTCATCGTGTCGAACGCGAATGGCACGGTTGCGCAGCTCGCGTCACGGCTGGGGCTCACCGAATGTGTCGGCTGCGTCCTCGACTCCTTCGTGGAGAAGGTCGAGAAGCCGGATCCGCGCTTCTTTCGGGTCGCGCTCGAGCGCAGCGGCGCGTCTGCCGACACGACCATCCACGTCGGTGACCTCTACGAGGTGGACGTCGTCGGCGCCCGCGCGGCCGGCATCAGGCCCGTGCTGCTGGATGCCGCCGATCTCTATCCGGAGGCGGACTGTCCGCGGGTCGCGACGCTCGCACACCTCGTGAGCCGCGTGAAACAAGGCGACTTCGGCACGATGGCCGTATGACGATCTCCCTTTCGCTCGTGACCCGCCGCCGCTGGGCGGAGCTCCTGGGGCGGCTGCGTTCGGCCGGACAGGCGATGCCGATCAAGGACAGCCTGATCGCCGCGACCGCCCTCGCGCACGACCTCACGGTCGCGACGAGATACCGCGTCGCCGGCGTCCCCGTCGTCGATCCGTTCGAAGAGGACGACAGAAGGCAGTAGCGTGGCCCCGCGCGCCACCGGTTCTTGGCGACGCAGAGGAAGTGCGGTCGTTCCTCGACCAGACCGATACGTTCTTCACGTCCTAGAAAATCCAGCGGTCCCAGCGCCCGTAGCGCTCGCGAACCGCCCCTCGCGGAAACGTGAGCGCCGCGAGCGCGACCCCCGCCGCCACACCGCTCCAGGCGGGCGCCGGCGTGCCGCCGGCAATGACCCACGGCGCGATCACCAGCCAGACAGCGACGAGCAGGTTCAGAAGGCGGAGCGCGCGTACGACCTCCGCCGTGCTGGTCACAGCCACGGTGACGATCACGGCGCCCGCGAGGCGGTCGCTGTGGGCCGCGATCCCCGTGCTGCCCAGCACCGCGGGCGCGAACATCAGCCAGACGCCGAGCGCCGCGCTCAGGACGAGCGTGACCGGCACGCTGACGCCCCAGGCGCTCGCCGGCATCTGCTCTATGAGCGGTGAGCCATACCGCGGCGTGCGACGGTCCGGGCCGCCTCCTTCCGTGGTGTCGCCGACGAAGAACGTCCACCAGAACGGCTTCCCCGCACGCACCCGGTCGCCCATGAACTGGCCCATCGCCACCACTTCGTCGATCGTGAACGGGATCATCACGAGCATCACCGCGGCCGCCGCGAGGCAGACCGTGCACCACTCGCCAACGACGACCGGCTGACTGATCACCAGCACGATGTGCGTCAGCCCCAGCGGCACGACGAGGATGAAGAAGAAGGTCACCATCCACGGCATCGTCCGCCAGCGCTTCTCGTTGCCCATCCACGCCATCAGCAGCTCGAAGGTGTACGCGGCGGCGCCGAGGCCGGCGTCCGAGATCGGCCACATCTTCGACATGTCGGACGTGAGCACGCGAACCGTGCCGTCGCCGAAGAACGGTTCCCAGATCGTGTCGATGTACCCGAGCTGATAGGCGGCGAGGTATCGCGACAGCATCCAGCCGACGAACGCGAGCGCGATCATCGGCGCACGCTGGTGCCAGGTCGAGGGGTTGTAGGTCCAGCCCGGCGGAACCTGCGGCCCGGGCTGCATCATCGCCATGTGGTGCGCCATGCCGGGCATCATGGGGACCAGGATCGACAGCGCGATCGCCAGCGCGCCGGCCAGCGTGTCGTTGACGTACGCGGCGGCCGTCGGCGCCCAGAAGAAGAGCGGCGCGAACTGCAGCCACGTGCCGACGAGCGCCACACCCCACCGGCCGTAGAAGTCGTATCGCGGCACAAACGCCGCGCCTGCGAGGACGACCAGGAGCAGGCCGCTGACGATGTCGCTCCACGTCATCGCGGCGCTGCCGTAGCCGAACGTCCACGGCGCGCTGATCAGCCACAGGCCCAGCAGGATGATGGTCGCGTTCGTCCACAGCCACGGCGCGCGCATGTCGCGCACCATGGCATCGTGATCGTGCGGCTGATGCTCTGCCCCCTCACCCTCAGCAGGGCGGACGAGCTGCATGCCGCACCTGGGACAGGTGCCGGGCCCGTTCTGGCGCACGGCCGGGTGCATCGGGCAGGTGTAGGGTCTGTCTCGCAAAGTAATTCCTCGCGCCGAGGAGGCGCTGCCACGGCGGCACGGCGCCGCACTGGGCGGGCACCACCGCGGCGGTCGGAGCAGGTATCGTCCGCGGGCTGCGACATCTCAGTCAGCCCGGGCATCAGTCCGCACGAAGTCGCCGTCCTCCTCGGGTCCGGCGCAACGGGCAAGTCTACCGCGCCCGGGATCGGCGGCCCGGTGCGCCGCGCCGCCGGACGCGACAGCGCTTGACCGAGCCGACGGTTATGATCGCCGCCTCAATGACGACACGCAGAGGACGTGGTGATCGATACGGTGCGCGTACGCGGGTGCTGTCCGCTCGACTGCCAGGACAGCTGTTCGTGGGTCGCCCACGTTCACAACGGGGTCGTGCGCCGTGTCGAGGGGGCGCGGGACCACCCGATCACCCGAGGCACGCTCTGCGCGAAGGTGAACGAGCACGGCCCGGCAGCGCTCTTCTCGTTCGACTATCTCGGCTCCATGGGCGTCGTTCAGCGGCGGGCACTGCGCCGGATCTTCCATGCGCTCGGCGCGTCGAGACAGACGGGGAGTGTCTGCGGGGCTGCGGGGAACGTGCTGGAGGCGGAGGGCGAAGTCGGGGCTGCGCGGCCGGCGGCAGTCCGCGCCGGCATCGCCCCGCAGCAGACCGTGACGGGCGAGCAATTCGTCCGCAGTCTTTCGGCGCTGGCGGTGCTCGGCGGCCACTGGCAGCTTCCCGGCGGCGGCCTTTTCATCGAGACGAATCCGGCGATGAACGAGGCGCCGGCGGGGCGTCGCGATGTGGGTCCGACGCCTCGGCTGCTCGACATCGCAAGGCTGGGGGCGTACCTCACGGATCCGGCGCTCGATCCCCCCGTCCGTGGCCTGATGGTGTGGGGGGCAAACCCCGCGGTGTCACAGCCCAGCGCAGGGCTCGTGCGCAAAGGACTCGCCCGCGACGATCTGTTCCTCCTCGTCGTCGAACACTTCCTGACCGACACGGCGCGATATGCCGACGTCGTGCTGCCATCGACGACACAGCTCGAGCATTTCGATGTGCAGGGCGCGTGGGGGCACCATTGCATCAGCGTCAACGTGCCCGCCGTGGCGCCGCTCGGCGAGGCCAGATCCCATGGCGAGATCATGCGGATGCTCGCGCGCAGGCTCGGGCTCACGGGTCCCGCGTTCCGCGAAAGCGACGAGCAGATCGCCGCCGGGGCGCTGCCACACGACCTGACGCTGGATGAGTTGAAGGCGCGGGGGTTCGTGAAGCGGTCGCCGCGGCCCCCGGTCTTCGGCCCAGGAGGCTCTGTCGTCCGCTTGTCGGAGCCGGCGACACGGCCCGTCTCGACGGGCCCGCTTCAGCTGCTGACGCCGAAAGCTCACCAGTTCCTGAATTCCACGTTCGTCAACATGCCACGGCAGCGCAAGGCGGAGGGACGGCCGACGCTGTTCATGCATCCGGCCGACGCCGAGAGCCGCACCCTTGCGGGCGGCATCGAGGTGCGCGTGCAGAACGAGAACGGGTCGCTGACGGCGATCGTTGAAATAACCGAGGGGATTCGGCAGGGCCCAGTCGCGCTGCCGGGCAAGTGGTGGGACGCCGACTCCGCCAATCTGCTGACGCCGCTGTCGCAGTCTCCCGGAGGACAGCCGGCCTACAATGACACGTTCGTCGAGGTGAGTCCCGTCGCGACGCCGGCCGCCGCCGTGTGAGGTGACGGCCGTGGGGCGGGATCGACGCGGCCGAGAACACGAGGTTGCCGCCGTTCGTGATCTGCACGACCATGGCGCCGGGCGCCGCCGCGCGCGACGCACACCCGTCCACTGAGCGTTTCGTGAGATGGAAAGTGGCTCCTCGGGCTGGACTCGAACCAGCAACCCTCCGGTTAACAGCCGGATGCTCTGCCATTGAGCTACCGAGGATCAGGTGGGAACCCCAATCCTAACATCCCGCGCGGCGCTTCGCCAACCGGGGCTTCGCTCAACTCCAAACTCCAAACTTCAAACTCCCAACGAACTTGGGAGTTTGGAGCTTGGAGTTTGGATTTTGGAGTTGGAGCGCTAGCGGACCTCGACGTCCAGCTCGATGGCGAGCGACCCGCGGAGCGCATTCGAGATCGGACACTTGCCCTCGGCCTCGCGCGCGGCCTCCTTGAACGCGTCGGCGTCCATTCCGGTCACCCCCTCGGCGACGACGCGCAGCTTCGAGGTGGTGACCTTGATGCCCGCGTCCCCCTTGTCGGCCACGACTTCCGCCGTGATCACGGTGCGCGCGGCGGCCCCGCCCTTGCGGCCAAGCGTCGCGTTCAGCGCCATCGCGTAGCACGCGGCGTGCGACGCCGCCATCAGCTCCTCGGGGCTCGTCGTCCCCGCCGGCTCGCCGATGCGCGAGGGGAACGTCACCGGCAGCGTGAACGCGCCGGTCCCCGCTTTCGCGGTTCCCTTGCCCTCCATGATCGGTCCCGACCAGTCCACAGTCACGGATCTCGAGAACGTCGCCATCGATAGCTCCTATTTCCCTTTCCTGCTCTTGGCAGTCACGAACAGTTGAACGAGCATCCCCGCGACGCCCAGCGCGAGCGCCGCGGCCGCGTCGACGAGCGTCGCAGGGACCGGATCGAGCGGATACACGCTGTACACGTTCCGCACCGCCGCTTCGGCGGCCGCGGGGTTCCCCAGCAGCGCCGCGGCACCGACGACGACCGTCTGCGCGCCGCCGAAGGCCGTGGCGATGATGATCACGTACCGCTGCAGCGCGAGCGCCGCCAGCGCGCCGGCGATCGCCAGCAGGATGACCACGAGCACGTGCGGCTCCCCCCCGATCCCCGCCCAGATGACGTTCGCGACCATCGCGCCGAGCCCCGCGCCGATGAGCGCGACGCCGACGAAATACGCCGCGATGAGCAGCAGCGCGCCGATCACGCCGAAGCCGATGGATGCCACCACCGTCCAGACCGTGTGCTCGGTGCCCACGACGCTGCTGGCCAGCAGCACGCCGAGGATGAACCCGTAGATGCCCAGCACGACGCGGAAAATCCGGTACCCGGCGAAGCACGCGAGCAGGCCGCCCAGCACGAGAACGACGGCCGCGGGCGTCTGGAGGAACGCGGGGAGCATCGCCCGCGATTATATGATGGCGCCGTGACTCAGAAGGAGCCGCGCGGCTGGTTCACGCTGCCCGCCGTACTCAGTGTCGCCGCCGGGCTCGCCATCTTCATCGCGCTCATCTGGAAGACCGGACCGCAGCAGATCCTCGAGGGGATGCTGAGGGTCGGCTGGATGTTCCCCGTCATCGTGGTGCTGGGCGGCCTGCGGTTTCTGGCGCGCGCGACGGCGTGGACGATCTGCGTGGAGCCGCCGCAGCGCCTGCGCGTGCGCGACGCATTCGCCGCGGTGCTCGCCGGCGACGCGCTCGGCAACATCACCCCGCTCGGCCCGGTGGTCGGCGAACCGGCGAAGGCCGCGTTCGTCCGGCCGCATCTCCCGCCGGCGCCCGCGCTCACCGCGCTCGCGGTCGAGAATCTCCTGTACTCGCTCGCGACGGCGGTGATGATCGCGACGGGCACGATCGCGCTGCTGTTCCTGTTCGACCTGCGCGCCGACGTGCGCGACTACAGCGAGATCGCCGTCCTGCTGCTGGCGGGTGCGATCGCGGTCACGCTCGTGATCCTCTGGAGGCGCCCCGCTCTCGTGAGCAGGTGGCTGCGCGTCGTCGGCCGGCCCGGCTCGAAGCTCCACTCGAGCAGCGCGAAGGTGCGCGCCATCGAAGAGGACATCTACTCGTTCTCGAGCCGCCGCCCCGGCGCGGTGGCCGCCGCCGGGGCGCTCGAGATCGTGTTTCATGCGCTCGGCGTGCTCGAGACACACCTGACGCTCGTGATGATCCTTCCGGACGCGCCGCCGCTGCTCGTGTCGTTCGTCCTCGAAACCGCCAGCCGGCTGGTCACCGTGGTGTTCAAGTTCGTGCCGCTGCAGATCGGCGTCGCCGAGGGCAGCCTCGCGGGCGCGACCGAACTGCTCGGGATGGGGACGACGACCGGCGTGACCTACTCGATCGTGCGGAAGGCGCGGGTCGTGACCTGGGGGATCGTCGGCGCGATCCTGCTGGTGCGGCGCGGCATCACCCCCGCGCGCCTGCGGTCGGACCTCGAACTTCCTGCGGCTCCCACTCAAAACTGAGGTTCGCCCGGCTGGCGGTGAAACTGCGCGATCGGCTCGCGGAGGGAGAACCGGCGGCGACCGGAGCGTGCCGCCAGTGCTGCTGCCGTCAGACCTCGCGCCGGCCTTCCATCGCGCGCTGCATGGTGACCTCGTCGGCGTACTCGAGGTCGGAGCCGACCGGCACGCCCATGGCGATACGCGTGACGCGGACGCCGAGCGGCTTCAGCAGCTTCGCGAGGTAGATGGCGGTGGCTTCCCCCTCGACGTTCGGGTTCGTCGCAAGGATGACCTCCTCGGCGCCGCCCGCCACGCGGCCCAGCAGCTCCCTGATCTTCAGGTCGTCGGGCCCGATGCCGTGCAGCGGCGAGAGCGCCCCCATGAGGACGTGATAGACCCCGGTGAACTGGCGCGTCCTCTCGACCGCCGTCACGTTCTCGGGCTCCTCGACGACGCAGATGACCTTCTGGTCGCGCGCAGGGTGCGTGCAGAAGAAACAGGGATCGACGTCCGTGATGTTGCTGCACGTCGAGCAGTAGGTGACGCGCTCCTTGACGTCGCGCATCGCGTCGGCGAGGCGGTCGACCTCCTCGCGCGGGGTCTTGAGGATGTGAAAGGCGAGCCGCTGGGCGCTCTTGGCGCCGATGCCGGGCAGCCGCTGGAGCTGCTCGATCAGCTTGGCGAGGGGGTCAGGTCTCTGCACACCCGTCAGAACATCCCCGGGATCTTCATGCCGCCCATCATGCCGCTCATCTGCTGCGACATGGCTTCGTCGGCCTTGCGGTGCGCGTCGTTCATCGCCGCCAGGATCAGGTCCTGGAGCATCTCGACGTCGTCTTTGGAGACCGCTTCGGGATCGATGCGGATCGACTGGAGCTGCTTGGCGCCGTTGATGACCACGGTGACCATCCCGCCCCCCGCCGTCGCCTCGACGCGCATCTCGGCCATCTGCTTCTGCAGCCGCTCCTGCATCTGCTGCGCCTGCTTCATCATCTGCTGAATGTTCATTCCGACACTCCTCCCAACCGCACCCTCACCGAAGCGCCAGCACCCCCAGCGAAGCGCCAGCCCCCTCAGCGAAGCGCAAGCACCCTCAGCGAAGCGCCAGCCCCCCCAGCGAAGCGAGAGCACCCTCAGCGAAGCGCCTATCGTTCTTCGACGTCCTTGATCTCGGCCGCGAAGACGTCGAGCATCGCCTGCACGCTCGAGTCCTCGAGCGCCTGCTGCCTGAGCTCCGCCTGACGTTCGTTCACCGCAGGCGCTGCTGCACCAGGCTGCCGGGGCGCCGGTGCCGCGATCCCCTCGACCGACGACACCGCGATGCGGCGTCCCGCCAGCTTCGACGCGACCTCCTCGAGCCACGGGCGCGTCTGATCCAGTTGCACGCGCAGTACCCGATGGTGCGGCCCGAAGGTGAAGACGATGCGGTCGCCCTCCACCTCGATCTTCTGCGCCATTGCGAGCACGGTGCCGTGAAAGAGCTTCTTCGCCCGGCGCACCTCTTCGAGAAACGCGTCCTTCAACTGCGCGTCACCGACCTCCAGC
>Ga0247719_1000816_pt1 | contig 15699 bp, 11 predicted proteins | sample 41E_DmetaG_FD_189046 | JGI IMG/M metagenome (GOLD analysis project Ga0247719, IMG submission 189046) | Soil microbial communities from hillslope of Landscape Evolution Observatory, University of Arizona, Oracle, AZ, United States - 4-1-E_D | ecosystem: Engineered > Artificial ecosystem >...
CGCCCGCGCCGCCCGCCGCCCCGCGGGACCGCGTCGTCATCGTCGGGGTCGATGGCGCCGTCGCGGCCTGGGATGCGGCCGACGGCGCGCCGGCGTGGACGGTCGCGAAGCCCGCGGGCGAGATGGCGCGCGTCACGGCCGCGCACGCCGCGCGCGACGTCGCGCGGGGCGAGCTCGTCGCGCTCGCGACGGACCGCGGTCACCTGCGGGTCGTGCGCGGCGCGACGGGCGGGGTCGACCACGACCTCCGTCTCGACGATCTCCTCCACGAAGCCTCGCCCGCCCAGGCGTGCGCCGCGCCGCCACGGCAATACCAGCTGAGCCCCCAGGTCCGCGACGCCTGCGGTCGCGCGAGTCCGGCTTCGAGCGCCCGCGCGCTCCACTGGTGGACCCCCTCGAGCGACGGGATGCCGCGCGCGCCCGGTTCGTCGAAGCTCGCGCTCGCCGCCGTCATCGAAAGCTGGACGGGAGAGCGCTCGCTCGTGAACCTCACGGGCGCCGTCGGCGGCGGCGGTCTTGCGTGGTCGGTGCCGCTCGCGCCGACGGTGAACGCGACCGCGATGGCGCACGCCCTCGCGCGGGATGCGCTCTCGGGAGCGGGGGACGCCGTCATCCTCGTCGCGACCGCGGACGGCCGGGTGATCGCCGTTCGACCGCACGAGGTCGAAACCGCCCCCGTTCCCGCGCCGTCGTGGGAGCGCCAGGTGTCGGCGCTCCCCCAGGGGAGGAGCGTCTACCAGATCCGCGTCCCGAACACGGCGTTCTTCGGCGCGCATCTCGTCGTCGCCTCGCTGGAATGGACGAGCGCGACGGGCGCAAGGCACGTCGCCCGGCTCGCGTCGACCTTCGACGTCGTCACGATCGCGGGAGACGAAGGCGTCAACGCCTACAACGTGGAGCTCCGCGCGTGGCTACCCGAATGGCGTTGAGGGCCGCGCGCGTGCGAGCTAGCCTCTCATCGAGTCGCGGTACTTCTCCCAGTCCGCATCGAACGTCTCGTAGTCGTCGGTGAGCTCCTCGCCGGGCTCGATGTCGCGCCGCGCGATCGTCGCGCCCGCGTGGCTCTGGCAGTTCGGCTTCTTCGAGTGGTTCATGAAGCGCGCATCGTCGCCGCAAAGGACGATCCATTCTCCTTCGCGATAGCCATAGACCGCGGCGTAGCGTTGCACGTGATCGGGCTGCTTCGCGAGGTCGTCGACGCGGATGCGCTGGTCGATGGGCGGGTCGAAGTCCCAGACGACGGTGCCGGCGGGGATGCGTTCGACCGCGAAGATGCCGAGCCCATGGATGCTGCTCGGTCCGAGACGGGTGGGCACACGGAGCACGTTTTCAGCCTGGGCCGCGCGGGGTTCGGCCCGTCCACCATGGGTCGCGGATGGGCTTGAGATTATCGAGGACCGGCGGGGCCTCGCCCGGGCGGGCTTCAGCGGGGGAGGCGGCGAGCGAGGCCGGCGAGCGCGAACGTCGCGACGACCCCGATCGCGCCCCAGGCGGGCGTCGGTCGCGGGGCCGGTCCGTCGCTCGGCCCCGTCGGTCCCGTCGGGGGACCGAACGTCCCGTTCGGCGGCGGCCGCGTCGCGTTCGGGAACGGGTCCGTACCGTTCGTGGGAACGACGTTTGGGAACGTGAGCTTCCAGATGTCGCTCCACGTCGAGAAGTAGAGCGTGTTGCCTTCGGGCCCCGGCTTCAGGTCGAGGATCGGCGCGCGCGGATGCTTGTAGACGATCTCGTCGGCCCAGCCGCCGTCGGCGCCGCGGTGGACGCGGTGGACCTGCCCGTGATTGAAGTCCCCGAAATAGAAGTGCCCCCCGAGATATGCGCCGCTCGTCGGCCCGATGGTCTCGGGATAATAGAGCACGGGATCGATGAAGCCGTCGCGCGCGGGGACGCAGGGACCTTCGCAAAGCGGCCAGCCGTGGTTGCCGCCTGGCGCGACGAGTGAGACCTCGTCGTTCTTCTTGTCCATGTTCTCCGCGACCATCACCCGCCCGGAGACGGGATCGACGGCGAAGCCGAAGGGTTGTCGGTGTCCGTAGCTCCACACGAGCGAATCGGCCGCGACGTTGCCCGCAACGGGCTTCGCGTCGCGCGTCATGTGGAGGATGCTGCCGCGCAGATCCGTGGGATCCTGCGCGACGGCGTATTTGTTGACGTCCCCGTAGGCGACCCAGAGCGTGCCGTCGCGCGCGTCGACCTGGATCCGCCCCGCGTTGTGCCAGTCGCCCGCGTCCAGGTTGTCAAGAAGCGGCGTCTCGACGCCGGCGTCCCAGCGCGAGAGGCGGTTGAACCAGCCGCCGCCCGGTTTCGCGTATGTCGTGAACGTGTAGAATTCTCCGTCGGGCCCCACCGCGAGGCCGATGAAACCCCGCTCGTTCCCCCAGGCGGGTTCGCCGACGTCGATGACGGGAGTGCCGTAGCGGACGGGTCGCCCGTCGGGACCGATGGGATAGACGGCGCCCGTCTTCCACTCGCCGAAGTAAAGCGTCCCGTCCGGGCCGAAGGCGAGGTTCGTCGCCGCGTTGAGGCCTGCGGCAACGCGGACCGCGACCGGTTCGCCAGGGGATCCCGGCGCCTCGAGCGCGGCGGCGCCGCTCGAACCGTCGGGCCGGATCGCGGTCGACGCCGGCGTCTCCCCCCGGGCGGAGGCGGCCGCAAGAAGGAGGAGCGCGAGCGCGACGGGAAGGATCCGCAAGGACACGCGCCGGCCGCGCCCGGGTCGTCGGAAGGGTCTTGTGGAACGTCCGTCGAAACCGCTTCAAAGGGACTTCCTGCCGCCCTTATAGCGGAGCGTGACCGACGGTCACCCATGCGAAGCGGCCTCGCGACGATGCTCGTGGCGACCCTCCTCCTTTCGGGATGCTTCGGCGCCGCGCCGACGACGCCCGGCGCGTCCCGCGACGCCGAGGACGTCCCGGTCCGCCCGAGCGCGCCGACCCACGACGGGAAGCGCGAGGACGCGCCCGACCGCGAGCGGCCGCCGTCGCGACCGACCTGTCGCGAACGGCCCGTGTCCTTCACGCATCCCCCGATGCGGATCGAGGATTTCGCGACGCTCATCCCCTACGGTCACCTCGCGGGAGCGCACGTCACCCCGATCGACCACATGTATTTCTCGCCCGCGGATCCCCGGTCCCCGCGCGACGCGTACGAGGTCTTCGCGATCGGGGACGCGTTCATCGTCGACATCGCGCACCGCGACCGCCCGGTCGATGGCCAGGGGCAGGGCAACGTGAGCGAGTACCGGATCGTTCTCGAGCACGCGTGCGGCTTGACGAGCTATCTCGATCTCGTGACCTCGCTTGCCCCCGACCTCGAACGCGCGTGGCGCGAGAACGCGACGCGACGCGGCGGGCTCGCGATTCCCGTCGCGGCGGGAACCGTCGTGGGCCGCATCGGCGGGCAGACGCTCGACTTCGGCGTCTACGACGAGCGGGTGGTCCTTCCCGGATTCCTCACGCCCTCGCTCTACGATCGGGAACCCTGGAAGGTCCACACCGTCGACCCGTTCCCGCACTTCGAGAACGAGACGCGCGCCCTCCTTCTTGCGAAGCTCGTGCGCATGGCGGAGCCGCGCGCGGGCCGCATCGACTACGACGTCGAAGGACGCCTCGTGGGAAACTGGTTCAGGGTCGCGACGAATGGATACGCGGGAGTCGATCCGGCGCGATACTGGACCGGCCATCTCGCGATCGTCTATGATCACATCGATCCGACCCAGATCCGCTTCTCGATCGGCGACTTCGCGGGCGAGGCGCGCCAGTTCGGCGTGAAAGGGAACGGTCCCGACCCCGCCGGGGTCGAAGCCGGAAGCGGCGTCCTCAAGCTCGAGCTCGTGAGGTATTCGCACGTCGACCTCGACCGCCCGGGCGAGGGGTGGCTCATGGACCGGGTGGCGGCGCGACCCGCGGCCGTCAATCAAGAACGCGTGGAGGGCGTCGCGCTCGTCGAGCTCGTCGAGCCGCGCCTGCTCAAGGTGGAGGTCTTCCCGGGGCTCGACGCAGGAAGCGTCGCGGGATTCACGGAAGCCGCGCGCATGTACGAGCGCTGATCAGGCGAGGAGCCACAAGGCCTGCCCGCTCACGACGATCGCGGTCACGATCGCCGCCGCCATGACGACGCCGAAGGCGATCGCGGTGAAGCTCGTCCGGAGGTTGAGGCCGAAGGCGTGCGCGGCCGCGGTGCCGGTCCACGCGCCGGTCACCGGGAGCGGGATCCCGACGAAGATCGTGAGCGCGTAGGCCTCGTAGCGCTTGATCTGCTGGTCGAGCTTGCGGACGGTGCGGTCGAAGAGCTTCGTGAAGAACGCGTCCCAGAACTTCCAGCGCCTGAGGAAGCGCTCGACGGGTCCCAGGAAGCGCAGGAGGAAGTACACCGGCAGGAGGTTGCCCACGATGCTCAGGAACACGACCTCGTGGAGCGGCATCTTGTAGTAGAGGAGCCCGAGGGGGATGCTGCCACGCAGCTCGACGACCGGAACCGCGGCAAGCAGGAGGACGCTCAACCACGGGGGCAGGCCGTCGAGGAGCGAGACGACCGCTTCCTGGATCACGTCCGGGCGAGCGTCCATGTCCCACTTGAAGGCTTGGGCTTGGGGGGTGTGCGGGACCGTTCAAGGCCCCGTGATCGGATCGCCGGGTCGCGCGACGCCTTCCGCGACGACGCGCGCATACCATCCACGGCGGCCGACGAGCGTCTTCAGGAACGCCGGGCCCCGCGAGGCGCCGACGTAGGGGAGGTCATAGAGGTACGTGCACGGCTCGCACCGCTTCGTGACCTCGAGGATGGCCGTTCCCACCGCGAGGCGACGCCCGGGCTCGAGCACGAGGGGAAGCCCTTCCGTGAGCACGTTCTCGCCAAGGTCACCGGCGGCGACGGGCCACCCCTCCTCCGCGAGCGCCGCGAGCGCCTCTTGAGCAAGGAGCAGCACGGCCTGGTCAGGATCGTTGTTCCTCTTGCGCGCGCGGTGCCCGTTGCTGTCGCCTTCGACGCCCGAGACCCGGATGCGGGCCTCGTCGAGCGCGGGCTTGCGGATGCCGTGCTCGCCCGCGACGAGAGGCTTGCCGTGCACGCTGACGACGCGGCCCTCCACGCGCGCTCCAGGGCCCGCCGAGGCATCAAGGCTTTCACGGCGGAATCGGCCCTGGGCCCCATCGGCCCCTGCGCGCCCTTCTTGCCCCGGCGCGGCCGAGGACGGGCCGGTCCGTCAAGCCATGCGCTTCGTGGTTCTCGTCCTGGCGCTCGCGTTCCCCGCGGCGGGCGTGCTCGCGGCGGACGCGTTCAACCGGGCCGAGGCGGCCCCGCGCGCGATCGGTGTCGAGGTCGTGGGCGACGCGGCGGCCTACCTTTCGATCGCGGCTTACGCTCCGAATCCCCACGCGTGCGTCGTGACGACGAGCGGCGGGATCATCGCAATCGCGTTCTCGGACTGTATGTCGGGAGGCGGAACGGGAATGAATCCCGGAAGCGACGCGGACGCGGGCAACCGGACGACCTACTGGTTCCACGATCTCCTCGTCGTCACGAACAAGGGCACCAAGCCCATCCTGGTCTGGGTCAACGCCACGACGACGTCGGCTGGGGGCTCCGCCGTCACCGTCGGCCGCCATGCCGACCCGGGGCAGATGACGACCGGCCTCTATTCCGCGTCCTCAGGGGCCATGTCGCTTGCGGCGGGTCACGACCTCTTCGTGGGCGTGGGCCTCCACGGCGGCTCCCTCGCGGGCGGGTCCGTCACGGGGGCCCTGCGATTCACCGCGCGCCTCGACTGACCCAGGGGACCGAGGGGCGAGGGGCCCTTCGGCCGGATGCGAAACCGACATCACCGCGGATCGCCGAGAGGGGTCGTCCGCCCGAACGGTGGTCGTGAAACCATGAGGACCTCCTTCCAGACCTTCGCGCTCGTGACGCTCGCCGCCGCGAGCGTCTTCGCCGCCTCGGCCTTCAACTGGGCGACCCTCGACCCTCGCGCCGTCGTCGCGAACGTGGTCTCGGATACCGATGCCTACATCTCGATCGAAACGGTCGACACCGAGTACGACTGCTACGTGGCCTACACGAACGGCCGCGTCGACATCACCTGGGACGGCGGCACGAGCTGTGAAGGCGCGGCCGGCGGGACCGGCGTCAACAAGGACGCCCAGTACTACTTCCACGACGTGATCAAGATCACGAACAAGGGCACGAAGACGCTCTCGCATCTGTGGCTCAACATGACGGATACCGTCATCACGATCAACATCGCCACGGCCGCGAACACCATGACCACGGACGACAGCCCCGGCTACGAGCAGCGCAAGGACATCACGAACCTCGCGCCGGGCGGCGTCCGCTACATCGGCTTCAAGATCGACTCGACGGGCGTCAACGCGGGCACCGCCATCTCCAAGACGATGGACATCGAAGCCCGCAGCTCCGCCTGATCGGGTTCCCGGGCGGCGCGCCCCCGAGCGCCGCCCGTTCGAGACCGGGGGGAGGATACGACCGCATGGCGAAGAAGAAATCCCCGGCGCGCGTCGTTCTCGCGATCGCAAGCTGGATCCTCTTCGCCGCGATCGCCCTCCCCATCGTGACGGGACGGCCGGTCTTCTCGTACGCCTCTTCCGGGTCGATGGAGCCGACGATCAAGACGTTCGACGGCTTCTTCGTCGAACCGTGGCCGTCGCATCTCCAGGTCGGGGACATCATCGTCTTCCAGTCGACGACGCGCGGCGGTCCGAGCGTCCACCGCATCGTCGGGGGCGACGCCCGCAACGGCTGGTACACGCAGGGGGATGCCAATCCCGAGATCGACCAGGTCGGGGGCGAGGTCGCCGTCACGGCCGACCGCGTGATGGGGCGCGTCGTGACGGTCGACGGGAAACCCGTTCTCGTCGAGGGGTTCGGCGTCGCCGTCGTCGAGGCGACCATCGCGTGGGTGAGGATCGAGAATGCGGCGGGCGGGGCGCGCAACCTCGCGGCCGGCGCGTTCGTGGCCGTCGGCGCGGTCGCGGCTTTCGCCTTCGTCTGGGGCGGATCGCGTCTGCCCGAGCGTCGCGACCGCTCGCCTCGGCTCGAGCGCGCGCTCAGCCGCCTCTTCCCGTACGGAATTTTGGGCAAGCATGTGGCGATCGGGCTTTTCGTGGTCCTCCTCGCCGCGACGGCCTACGGGGCCGCCTCGGCGCGCCGCGAAGTGCCCACGCATGTCGTTGTCGTCGCGGATCCCTCGTCGGGCGACGGCATCCGGGCGGGCGCGCAGGGCCAGGTCCTCGATCGCAAGGTCTCGCTCGGAAGCCTCGGTTTCCTCCCGACGACGGCCATCCTCGAGGCCGGATCGCCCGGCATCGTCGCCCCGATGGGGACGAGGCACGTTCCGCCCTGGACCCGGGTGGAGATGCCCTATCAGCTCGTCGCCGGTGAACGCGTCGGCCTCCAGGAGGAAACCGTGCTCGTGTACCGGTATCCCGCAGCCTTCCCGGAATTTTTGACGCGCGCCATGCACGACACGTTCCCCGGTTCGCCCTACTTCGCGCTCGCGTCGCTTTTCGCCGCCGCGGGCGCCGCCTGGGTCCGCGCGCTCGGCGTCTGGAACCGGCCCGTCGGTCGCGAGTTCGGATGGGAGGCCGCATGAGGCGACGGGCGCGCGCCGCAATCGCGCTCTGGCTTGCGCTTGCCGCCCTCGGCATCGCGAGCGTCGCCCCCTCCGCGGCCTTCGACGCCTTCTCGGAATCGCCGCGCGACGTGACCGCGGCCGTGGTCACGGACGCGTCGGCATACAACGCGATCTCGGGCGGACGCTGTCCGAGCGTGCTCCTTGCGGGCGGGGAATGCGGTTTCACGCTCACGAACAAGGGCGCGGCGGCGCAGACCTACACCGTGACGCTCGCCGAGGATGCGGGAAGCAAGGTGCTCGAATACTCGTTCGCCGGCGTGACCCCCGTCGCCTCCGGGCCGATGACGACCGCCAGCGAGATCGCGGTCGGAAACGCCGCGACGCTCACCGCGAAGCTCGTGGATTGCCCGGCATGCTCGGGTGAGACGCACTTCATCTACTGGGACGTCGAGGCTTCGCACCCCGATTGGCTGGATTCCGAACGCACGCGCTACACCATGCGCATCACCTTCGAGTGACCTCCATGAGCGCGATCCTCCGCCTCCTGCGCGACCATGGCCCCGCGGCAAGCGCCGTGGCGGCGGCGATGCTCGTCGTCGGCGTCCTGCTTGCGCAGCAGAGCTTCCAGGCGGAAACCTCCACGCGCGTCGTCGAGGAACGGGAGCTCTGGACGGAGCGCGCTTCCTTCGTCTACACGGTGCCCGTGACGCGCAACGACACGCTGTGGCCGAACGGCACGGTGCTTCCGATGGGCGAGCCCGCATACTATCGCACCGTGAGCTCGCATGTCCCCGTGACCTTCCGGTGGGAGGCCGCGGCCCCTTCGGGCGTGGACGGCCTCGCGCACGCCTCCCTCGCCTTGAGGTTCCGGGCGGACGCGAAGGACGGGCGCGCCTATTGGGACGTCGTCCACCCGCTCGACGACGCCGTTTCCGCGGGCGCTCGCGTCGATCTCGCGGGCGTCGTGGACCTCGATTTCCTCGTCTCGGAGCTGAGAAGCCTCGCGGTGACGATGCCCCCGGGCGAGGGGAAGATCAACGTCTCCATCGAGGCGACCGTGGCGTATGCCGTGGCGACCGACGCCGCGCATCGCTCCGGAAAGGCCGTCTACAGGATGCCCGTGACCGTCCAGGACCCGCGCATCGTGCTTCCCAACGCGGCTCAGGCGACCTGGTCCAAGTCCCACGTGGAGGCGACCTCCTTCCGTCTCGCGAAGCCCGCAGGGTGGGCGGGCGTCTTCGGCAACCTGCCCGCCCTCGCGCTCGCGGTCCTCGGTGTCGCCGGTCTCGTCGCCTCCGTGGTCGCGAACGAGTCCGATCCCGCGCGGGGCCGCACCCCCCGCGAAGCGGCCTTCCTGCGGGCCTGCGAGGAGCACGCCGACTGGATCACGACCTCCCTGGCCGCGATCGATCCCATCCGTTTCGGGACACCCATCGTCGACGTCCCCGAGGTCGAGGACGTCGTTCGCGCGGCCGCCGACGGGAGGACGCGCGTCCTCGCCGACGCCCGGACTCTCGTGTTCTACGCCGCGCTTCCGAACCTGACCCTCCGGTGCTCCCGATTCGCGGAGCCGGCGGGTCGGCGGGAGGCCCGAAACGGGAAGAACGGGCCTTCGGACGCTCCGAAACCGCGATGACCCGGGCCCGCGGAATCGGACCGGCAAGGGGAGGCCATCCCCTGCTCGTGGTTGGTCCATGAACGTCCGCGCGCTCGAGGCCCGCTTCGCGTCCCTCTCCCCCAGGACCCTCCTTGCGGGATTCGTCCTCGCGGCCTTCGCCCTCGGCCTCGCGATGAGCGTCGAAGCCGCCTGGGAGCCGTACCCGGTCGAGCGCGCCGCCACCACGACGCGCCTCGTCGAATCCGGCGAGCTGACCTACCGCGTGCCCCTCGTCGATCCCGCGACCGGCGAGGCGACGGGCGAGCGCCTCGCGATGGGAGAGGCGGGCTACCTCGCGACCCTTGCGCCGCGCGCCGAGCTCGCCTTCTCCTGGTCCAGGGCCGAGGGCGCGCCCTCCGCGGTCCACGCGACGCTCGCCGCCGTGGCGCGGTCCGGAGAAGGGTGGACGCTCGAAGTGCCGCTCGGCGACGCGTCCGTCCGCAATGCGCCGCGTCTCGAATTGACCGCGATCCTCGATCTTGCCGCCCTCGACAGGGCGGTCGCGGAGGCCTCCGAGACGAAAGGCCGCCCCGGCCCCCTCTCGTGGTCCATCGTCGCGCTCGTGAAGCACGGGGAGGAGTCCGGGCCGAGCCGCTACGCGTGGCCGTTCCGCTACGACGCCCCGCTCTACGTGCTCCACGCGCCGAAGGACGCCCGGGACGATCGGGTGACGACCGAGCGCATCGTGACCACGACCGAGGCCGAAGGCGGCCTCGGGGGACTCGCGCGCGAGCCCTGGCGCGCCGCGCTTGCCGGCTTCGGCCTCGCGGGCACCGCCTTCATCCTCGCGCGCCGCCCGGAGGCCGCGGCTTGACCGACGGGCCGCTTTCGGGCGCGCGCGGCGCCGCCCTCGTCGCGTCCGCCGCGGTCGCGGAGGTCGCGACGCAGATCGCGACGGGTCACGTCATTCTCGCCGTCGGCGCCTTCGCGCTCGTGCTCGGCCTCGGAATCGCCCCGTGGGGCCGCGAAGGATTCCGCTTCAGGCGTTCCCCGGCCGAGAACGCGCCGTCCGAAGGGCCGAGCGCGCAAGGGGGCCCCCTTCCTGTGCAGGCCTACCGTCCTGCGCTGCGGCGCCCCCTCCCATCCGACGCCACGCCGGAACGCGCGCTCGCGGACCTCGAGCGCGCCATGAATCACCTTCGCCGCAACGTCGCGCACGCGATCGACGATCTAGGCACGGCGACGGAACGGGACGCCCTCGCAATGAGCGAGGTCGCCGGGCGTCTTGCTGCGGACGTGCGCGAGATCCACGCCGCCATGGCCGACGTGGTGGCGCGCGTCGACGAGACGGACGCGCGCGACCGCGTGAAGGCTCTCGAGGTCCAGTTCGAAAGCCTCGCGACCGAGTTCGCGGGCTTCATCCAGGCGACGGCCGAGGCCGCCGAGCAGGACGAGACGATCGCGATGCGGCTCGACCGGGCCGCGGACGCGACCGAGCGCTTCGAAACCCGACTCGAGGCCGCGAAGGAAGCCTATGCCCGCGCGCTCGCCACGCTCGGAGAGCGTCTCGACGCCTCCCTTGCGACGCTCAGCGAGGAGATCGCGCGCGAATCGCGCCGCGCCGACGTCCGGGAACGGGACGTCGAGGAAGGCTTCGAACGCGTCCAGGCGACGGCGCGGCGCCTGGAGCACGAGGTCGAGGAAACCGGGGACCGCGTCGAAACCGCGCTCGCGTCCACCGCGCGGCGGCTCGAGCGCGAGGTCGGGGAAACCGGCGAACGCGTCGAATCCGCCCTCGAATCCACCGCTCGCAGACTCGGCCGCGAGGTCGGGGAAACGGGCGAGCGCGTCGAATCCGCCCTCGAAGCGACCGCCCGACGACTGGAGCGCGAGGTCAAGGACACCGTCGGTCGCGTCGAATCCGCCCTCGAAGCGACCGCCCGACGCCTCGAGCGCGAAGTCGAGGAGCGCGGCCAGCGCCTCGAAACCGCCGTCGATTTGACGGAGCGGCGCCTCGAAGCCAACTCGCGCGCCGCCTCGGAGGACGCGCGCCGCGCGCTCGACGCCGTCTCGACGCGCCTCGCCGAGGATCTCGCCGTCATCCGCTCGACGCTCCGGGAGGTCGATTCCCGGATCGCCGAGGCGTCCACCCGCGCAACAGCCACCGACGCCGCCTCGATCGACCGCCTCGCGCGCATCGAGGACGCGACCGCGACGTTGGGCCGACGGCTCGACGACGTCGCCGCCGCCTTCGCGACCGATCTTTCGAAAGGGCTCGGAGAGGGCGCCGACCGGATCCTCTCGGCACTCGCAGCGGCCCGCGGCGACGTCGCCGATCTCGAGCGCGCCGCGGAATATGCCGACGAACGCGTCCTTGAGCGGGTCGGGGAGGCACGGTCCGAATCCGTGGCCGCGAAGGCGGCCGCCGGCGCGGCGCTCGAGGCTACGCGCGAGGCGTCGCACCGCATCGAAGCCCTCGAATCGCGCCTCTCGGATGCGCTTGCCGAAGCCCGCGCGGCGCAGCAGGCTTCGACCGCCGAGGCCCGCGCCGCGGCGAACGCCGCGCTCCTCAAGCTCGAATCGATCGACCGCGAAACGACGGCGGCCCTCACGGACCTCCGCCAAGCCGTATCGACCATCACCCAGGGTCTCGAGCGGGCCGCATCCGAAGGCGCGCGTCGCTCCGCCGCCGCGTCCGAGGCCCTCGCGACGCGTCTCGACGCGGGCCGCGCGGCGCTTGCAGCGCTCGAAGAGAGGCTCGAGGCGCGCGAGCGCGCCTCCGAAGCCCGAGCGCGCGCCTTCGAGGACGCGATCGCGCGATCGGCTCGCGACGGGGGGGAGGCGCTCGGCCGCGCGATCGCGTCCGCATCCCTCGCCCTCGAGGCGGAAACAAGGAGCGTCGGCAGGACGCTCGAGAGTCTCGCGAGCCGGATCGCCGACGAGGCCGCTGGCGCACAGGAGCGCGCCCGGGGCCTCGAAAACGCGCTCGCCGAGGCGATCGAACAGGATCGCGCCTCGTCCATGGCGCTCGCGGACGCGCTTGCGGCCCTTGCGCGCCGTTTCGACGAGACCGCGAAGCGCGACGCCGACCGCTTCGACGACCTCCTCGCGACGCTCGGCTCGCGCCTCGAAGCGGCGGAAGCCCGCCTTGTCGCGGGGGCGGAGGCGGCGGAATCGCGCGCGAGCGCGCGCGAAGCGGAGGGTCGCGCCCATCTCGACAAGACGGTCGCGAGCCTCGGCCGCCACCTCGACGCCGCGTTCGGCGAGCTCGGCGCCAGGAACAGCGACGCGGAGGCGCGCATGGACGCGGGCCTCGAACGCCTCGCGCGCGAGCTCGGCCAGAACCTCGCCTCAATCGAAGCCGCCGTCCGCGCCGACCGGGCGCGATTCGAAGGCGCCCTCGCGGAACTCGGCCGCACCGTCGAGCGCGCCGTCGAGGGGCTCGGCGCGGAAGGACGCGACGGAGGCCGTCGCATCGAGGAGAACCTCGCCGCCCTCGCCGGGCGCGCCGACGCGTTGCGCGCGGACGTCGCTCGGCTCGGCGAGCGAGACCCCGCCATGCGCGAGGCGCTTTCGGGCCTCGAAGGGCGCCTCGCTGAGGCGCTCCGAGACCTCGGCCGAACCTTCGACGCGCGAAGCCGGGAAGGCGCCGATGCCGCCCTCGCGGCCCTCGCCGACCTCGGACGCCGTTCGGACGTCCTCGCGACCTCGCAGGCGCGCCTCGCCGAGGAGGCGGCCCGGATCCACGCGACCCAGGCGGGGTTGGCGGCGGAGGCCGCGCACCGCCACGACGCCGTCATCCAGGCGGCCCGCGACCTCTCGGGCGACCTCGCGGAAATCCGCGACGCGCTCGGCCGCGACGCGCGCGAGCACCGTGACACCGTGGTGGCCGCGCTGGAAAGGGGCGATCTTGCCGTTCTCTCCCGGTTCGACGATCTCGAAGCCGCGACGAGCGCCCTCTCGGCGCGCCTCGCCGAGCTCGAGCGGAGTTCGGCCGAGGAGGCCCGCGCGCTCGAAGCCGCCCTCGGCGACGAGCACGCATCCGTCGTGGGCGCGGTCTCGGAAGCGCGCGACGATCTCGCGCGCGATCTCGCGACGATCCACCAAACCCTCGAAGCGACCCTCGGGGAGACCCGGGGTCTCGACGCCCTCATCGAAGAAGCGGCCTCCGGTCTCGATGCGACCATCGTCTCGCGGCTCGAGGCGCAGGCCGCCCTCGTGGCCTCGGCCCGCGACGATCTCGCTTCGCGTCTCGCCTCGATGGCCGCGACGCTCTCGGCGACGGAAAGCGCGGTCGCTTCGGCTATGGAGCGGCACGGCGCCCTCGCGGCGGACCGCGGGCGCGCGCTCGAAGGCCCGCTTGCGGAAGCCGCCGAACGGCTTGCGAAGCTCGTCGCGTCCGTCGATGACGGATTCGGCGCCGTGCGAGCCTCGCTCCTCGACGAGGCGAGGGCCTCGGCGACGCGCGAAGCGCGCCTCGAAGCGGCGCTCGATGCTCGCGTCAGCACGCTCAAGGCAGCGATCGACGACCTCGGTCGCGACGCCCTCGCCGCCGTCGCGGCCCTTCCCGCGCCGGCGACCCCGAACGATCTCGCGGAAGTCATGGAGGCGGCGTCCCGCAGGCTCGAAGACCGGCTCGCGAGCGTGGACGACCATGTCGCGGCCCTCGCGGGTCGCGAGCCGCCGAGCGCCTCCGCGATCGCCCAGGAGGCCGCATCCAGGCTCGCCGCGAGCGCCCAGGCCGCCGCCGACGCCGCCGCGGCCCGGCTCGTCGAGCGCCTCGACGGTTTCGAAGCCCGCGTCGCGGCCGATCTCGGCCACCTGACCGCGACCTCCCTCGACCTCGCGCGGAGCGCTCCCGACGTCGAGGCCATCGCGGATGCGCTCAGGCCCGTTCTCGATGACGCGACGTCGCGATCCCGCGCCGCGACCGAAGCGATCTCGCGCGACCTCGCCTATCTCGCGGCGGCGGACGACCGCCTCGCGAACCGTCTCGATTCCCTCGCGACGGGCGCGACGGAGCGCGACGGACGGCTCGCGGAACGGATCGAGTCGCTCGCGAAGAGCGCCGCGGAACGGGGCGACGCCCTGCTCACGCGCCTCGGCGCGCTCGAGGAACGCCTGGCGGTCGCGCCCGGGCTCGAACGGGGGCTCGAGGCTCTCGCGAACGACACCCGGTCGCTCCACTCGGGCCTCACCGGAGAGGTGCGCGCGGTGCGCGACGACCTCGCGCGCATCGCCGCGGCGAACGGCGCGCGCGAGCGCGAAGCGCTCGAAGGCCTCACGGAAGCCTCGAATGCGCTCGAAGTCCGCTTCGACGCGTTCCGTCGGGAAGCCGAGCGCCGCGACGCGCTCGTGGAAGGTCGCCTCAAGGATGCCGCGGAAGCGGCGCGGGCGACCGCCGAGCGGCTTGCGTCCCATGAAGCGGTCCAGGCCGCGCGCCTCGCGGACCACACGGCCGCGATCGCCAGGGCCATCGAGTCCCAGGCCGCCCAAACGCGCAGCGCGATGGCTTCCGAGTCCGCGGACGCGCTCGACGAGATCCACGAGCGGCTCGGCGGCCTCGAATCCAACCTTGAGACGAAGCTCGCGCTCGGCGCCGACACGAGCCGACAGGTCGCCGACCACGTCGCGCGCCTCGAGGGTCGACTCGACGGCCTCGGCCTTCGCCTCGAAAGCGGATCCGAGACCGTGCAAAAGCTCGCAACGACCGTCGCGGAAGGCTTCGCCTCGGCGCGCGAGCGCGCGGATCGGCTCGCGGGCGCCCTCGACGCCCTGGTCGCCCGCATGGAGGAGCTCGACCGCTCCGTCGCGGCCGCCGCCCGAGGCGACGCCGCGGCGCGCGCCGAGCTTGCGGGGGCGCAGACCCGCCTCGCGGCCGACGTGCGCCTTATCGACGAGCGCGTTGAGGCCCTCGCGCGCGACATGGAGGGCGCAATCCTCGCGCGGCTCGACGACGACGCCCTCGAGGCGCGCGAGCTCGCGCGCGACGTCGCGGCCCTCGGCGCGCGTTTCGATGCGCTCGAGGCGGCCCTCGGCCGCCGCCTCGAGGCGCGGGACGACTCCATGGAGAAGCGCCTCGAGCGCGTCGAGGACGCGGCGCGGCGAGCGGAAGGCCGCGTCGCCGAGTCCGAGGCAGCCCTTCTCCGCCGGCTCGATGAGGTTGCGCGCGCCGTCGACCGCCTCGCTGTGGACGCGACGCAGACGGCCGAGAGCACGCGCTCGCGCGTCGTCGGAGAGGTCGAGGCGATCAATCGCGAGCTTCGCAGCCTGGAGGCCCGCGTCGTCGATCGGCCCGTCGCGCGCGCGGCAACCGACCCCGTCGATCATCGCGTCGCGGACCTGAACGCGCGTGTCGAGCGGGCGCTCGGAAAGCTCGAGGGCCTTTCCGAGCGCAACGCGGGCGCCCCGCCCGCAGCGGCCCCGGCGAGAACCGTGTCGACCCCGTCGCCGCCGCCTTCCTCGGCGGCGGGCGCGCGGCCGACGGCGCCGCGCCCGCCCCCCCGCCTTGCGC
>Ga0247719_1000817_pt1 | contig 15664 bp, 16 predicted proteins | sample 41E_DmetaG_FD_189046 | JGI IMG/M metagenome (GOLD analysis project Ga0247719, IMG submission 189046) | Soil microbial communities from hillslope of Landscape Evolution Observatory, University of Arizona, Oracle, AZ, United States - 4-1-E_D | ecosystem: Engineered > Artificial ecosystem >...
GCCCCTGGTCCGGGGAGGAGTCCAGAGGAGGGGGCGGATAGCCCCCTCCTCTGGCACGTAGTCTCACGCTCCGTGCCGCAGCACGGAGCGTGAGACGGAGTGTCGCTGTAAACAGGAAGGGAGCGCCGGGGACCGGTTGTTGCGACCGCGTCTGAGGGGAGCGCGGTCGCAACCTCGTGGGAGGGGTCGGCGGGAGGAGGGGGGGTTGGTGTGAGGAATCACGCCGACGCCCCGATCCCCGGCGGCCTTGGCAGGCTTGTCCCTTGAGGCTGCTAAGGACGCGCCCCCTCATCAAACTTGGGTCATTTTGTCTAGAACCCGCCCGGTCCCGTCAGGTCCGGCCTTTCAAGTTGTCTCTGAAGGGTTCGGTCCGATCGTGTCGGCGAGGACCGCGCGGATCATCGCCTGCATGCCGACGGCCTCGGGGATCTTCGCGAGGAGGGCGGGCCCGCGACGGACGAGCTGGGGGCCGATCGCGAAGCGGCGACGGAAGCCCGACTCCACCTCGGCGATGAGACCGAGCTTCAGGAGCGCGGGCAGATGCCGCTTGACGGTGGTCGTGGAAAGCCCGAGGGAGGCCGCGAGCTCGCGACCGAAGGTGCCGGGGCTCGCGGCGACGGCTTCGAGGATGGCGCGCGGCTCGTCCGCGGCGAACGTGGCGAGGACCTCCCGCTCCCAGGCCGTGAAGTGCGAGGCGGCGTCGAAGTGGACGCGCCGCTTCCCCCAGGGAACGGAGACGACGTACCCCTCGCTCTTCAGGAGATCGAGGTGGTACATGATCGTCGGGTGGCTGAGGCCGAAGCGCTCCGCGATCTCGAGGATGTGCGCCGCCGGGTGGGCCACGATGAAGGCATGGATCTCCTGCCGAAGGCTCGGTCGGGCGGCCGCAAGCTGCGCGTCGGCGCGAAGCCTCGAGAGTTCCATGATGTCCTCAGAAGGTGACGCAGTTCTTGATGCTGATGCCGACGCCGCCCGATTTCGAGACGGAAACGCATTGCCCGGTCTTGGTGGCGCCCGCGTTCGAGAAGGCGACGGGGCCGAGCGCGCCGCTCGCGTCGACGGCTCCCACGGCGTACCAGGTCTCGCCGGACCCGGCGTTCGCGTCGAAGGTCAGCGCGCTCGTGGTGCCGACGAGGCCGAGGTTGTCCGCGTTCGTGCCGACGAAGACCCGATACGTGGTGGATTCGGTCGCATCCCAGCTGAGGACGGCGAAGCCGTTGCTCTGCTGGACGAGGAAGTTCGAGGGGGCCACGGCGGGACTCGCGCTCGCATTCAGCGGGACGAGAAGCGCCGTGGCGAGCACGGCGATCGTCCGCCAACCGAGGAGCGACATTGGACCGGGCCTCCCGGGTTCGGATGCGTCCTTCGCGGCATAAGGATTTGGTGACGGGACGGGTGACACCCAAGGGTTTATTCCATGACCCGGGGCTCCTTGAGCGGGCGGAGCTGGGAGGCTCCGAGGAGTGTGAGGAGGGCCTTGAGCGGCCGGCTGTTTCCCGTTCTCATCCTGATCCTCCTACTCATGCCGCTTGCCCCCGCCGCGGCCGCCGCCGCGGGCGCCGGGGTGTTCGAGACCGGCGCCCCCGTCGCGCTCGCGGGCGACCTCGGCCTCGCCTCCGCGGACGGCCCCCTCCTCCTGTACGGCCCCGGCCCCGTCGCGCCCTTCGCGCTCTCGCTCGAGGCGGAGCGGATCGAGATCGACCGCCGGTTCGCGAACGCCACGAACGTGTGTCCGCCGGCCTTCGTCGGCTGCACGCGGGCCGTTGGCGAGGAGACGCGCGCCACAATCCGCCACGACGCGTCCTTCCTCGCGGTCGCGCGGACGCGGCCCGGCTTCGCGGTCTTCGTCGCCCCCGTCGTCGGCGCGCCCTACGCGATCGACGTCGACACGACCGGACGCGCGTCCGTCACCGGCGCGCGCTTCGAGGAGGTCGGGACGCCGGGCTACGACGTGGAGACGAGCGACGACGTCTTCTGGGGGCTGCGCGCGCGCCTCGACCGGCCCCACGCGAACTTCACCGCGCCGCGCGGCACGGTCGCGGTCGAGGGGGATTTCACGCTCTTCCTCTGGAACGTCGACTACCTCGTCACCGGCGAGGGCGAGGCCGCCTCCTACGAAACCGGCCTCATCGAGAAGCGCGGGGGCATCGCCCGCGACGAGCGCCTCGAGGAGCACCGCGTGACCGTGCGGGGCGGGTCGCTCCGCGCGACCCTCGTCGAGGGCCGGGTCTCGGCCTTCCCGCGCGAAGCCGACCTGGTCGTCGCCGGCCTCGTGACGCTCCCCGACGCGGAGGGCCGCTTCGAGACCGCCGAGGGTTTCGTGGAGGCCCGCGGCGAGGCGCTCACCGGCCGCGGCGCCTTCTCCCTCAAGGCCGCCCTCGCGGCGGAGCGCAGCGACGCGCTCCTTGCGCCGACGGTTCCCCGGCTCGCGGTCCGGCTCGAAGGCGACGCCGCCTCGTGGTCCCTTCCGCTCGTCGTCGTCCCCGCCCCGCTGCCGATGCCCGATCTCGCGACGGGCGCCGCCGCGGGCGGAACGCTCCTCCTCGTCGCGGGGACGGTGGCGGTCCTCGCGCATCGCGGCAGGCTCCGGATCCTCCCGCGCGCCCGCGCGACGCCCGAGGAGGCGCTCGACGAGCTGCTCGCCGCCCTCGGCGAGGCGCGCTGGTCCGCCGCCAAGCGTTGGGCCGACCGGGTCCTCGAAGCCGACCCCGAGAACGTCGACGTCCATCTCGACCGGGCCCTCGCGCTGGAGAAGCTCGGACGGGCCGAGGCCGCGCGGTCGGCGTGCGAGGCCGCCCTCCGGCTCGCCCCGGAGCGCGGCGACGTCCACATCCACTACGCGCACGTTCTCGCCCGGCTCGGGCTCGCGTCGGCGGCCCGCGTGCACCTCGACGAGGCCCTCGCGCTCGACCCGCGCCTCGCCGAGCAGGCGGCGGGCGACCCCGACCTCGCGCCGCTCATGGACGACGCGCGCTTCCCCCGATGAGCGAAAAAACGCTGGTTTTCCCGGGAAAAACCGGTGGACGCGCAAGTTCGAACCAAACGTTCTTATAAGGAATGGGCCATCCCCGCACCGTCCCCCGGAGGGTTCCCCACGGCAGGCGAAGTGCTCTGGAACTACGTTCCCGTTTTCGTCACGGCGGGGCTCGGCTTCGTCATGGTGTGGGCCACCCTCCAGCTCACGAAGCTGATCGGCCCGCGCCGTCTCGTTCCCGGGAAGCTCTCGACCTACGAATCCGGCGAGGTGCCCGTCGGGTCCGCCCGCGGCCCCATCGACGTGCAGTACTACATGTACGTCCTCATCTTCCTCATCATCGACATCGAGGCCGTGTTCATGATCCCGTGGGCGCTGTCGCTCACGCAGGACCCGGCCTTCATCCAGTCCGTCGGCATCGGCGCGTACCTCTTCGAGATGGTCATCTTCGTCGTGATCGTCCTCGCGGGCTGGGTCTACGCGTGGCGCAAGGGGGCTCTCCAGTGGCAAAGCTGATCACGACCGGCGATCTCGCGGCGGGCGTCCCGGACGACCAGGACCCGAACATCCTCCTCTCGTCCGTCGACAAGCTCCTCAAGTGGGCGCGCTCGAACTCGCTCTTCCCGCTCTCCTTCGGTCTCGCGTGCTGCGCGATGGAGATGTTCGCGACGCTCGGCCCGCACTACGACATGGCGCGCTTCGGAAGCGAGGTGTTCCGCGCGACGCCCCGCCAGGCCGATCTCATGATCGTGCCCGGCACGGTCACGAAGAAGATGGCGCCGCGCATCCGCAAGCTCTACGACCAGATGCCGGAGCCGAAGTGGGTCATCGCGATGGGCGCGTGCGCCGTCTGCGGCGGACCCTACCAGAACTCGTATTCGACGGTGCACGGCGTGGACAAGATCATCCCCGTGGACGTCTACGTCCCGGGCTGCCCGCCTCGCCCCGAGGCGCTCCTCGACGGCCTCATCCGCCTGCAGGAGAAGATCCGCGCCGACCCGCGCATCTCGCCCGGTCTCGAGCGCTACCTCAAGGGAGGGCGCTGAGTGGCGCTTCCCGACGCGGGCAACGTGGAGGACTACACGCAGGAGGAGATGGCCGAGCTCCTCGCGCTCCACGACGCGGACAAGACGAAGCTCACGAAGAACCAGAAGGCCGCGGTCGCGCGCTACAATTTCAAGAAGACGCGCGGCGAGCCGCTGAACTTCAGGACGCCGGGCGCCGCCCCCGCCGCGCCCGCTCCGACCGCGGCGCCCGCGGGCGCCGGCCTCCCGGTCGAGATCCAGGCGCTCATGGCGAAGGATCCCGCGACGCTCACGAAGGACGAGAAGATCGCGATCGCGAAGGCGAAGTCGCAGGCCGCCAAGGCCGCGATGGCGGCCAAGGCTCCCGAGGGCGCCGCGCCCGCCGCCGAGGCGAAGAAGGAGAAGTCGCCCGAGGAATTCGCGCGCGAGAAGGCGCTCGCGCTTCCGCTCGTCCAACGCTTCCGCACCGCCTTCCCGTCGGACGTCGTCGACGTCGGGCTCCAGACCGACATCCCGCAGATCCACCTGAACACGAACTCCGTCCTCAAGGTGCTGCGCGCCGCGAAGGAGGAGTTCGGCTTCGACCACCTCGCGTGCCTCACGGCGATCGACTATCCGCCGGACCGCATCGAGGTCGTGTACAACCTCTACGGCTACGGCCACGGCGAGCGCCTCTCCTTCAAGACGAAGGTTCCGCGCGAGCTGGAGACGGGCGAGCTGCCCTCGGTCCCCTCGGTCGTCCCGCTCTGGCGCGGCGCCGATTGGCTCGAGCGCGAGGTGTTCGACCTCTTCGGCGTGGCCTTCGAGGGCCACCCCGACCTCCGCCGCCTCCTCCTCCCGGACGGCTGGGTCGGCTACCCGCTCCGGAAGGACTACGACGTGACGCGCGAGCAGTTCGTCGCGATGGACGCGAAGGGCCGCGACGTCGTCTCGTTCAAGGAAGAGGAGGGCTGGTAATGACGACGCCCGCGATCACGCCCGACAACGTCACCCTCAAGACCGCGCCCGCTTCCGCCGAGTTCCCGCCCGCGCTCGCGCGCCTCGCGACGAAGTCCGCGGCCGAGAAGCAGCGCCTCGTGCTCCTCAACGTCGGCCCGCAGCACCCGTCGACCCACGGCGTGCTCCGGCTCCGCGTGCTCCTCGACGGCGAGATCGTGCGCGGCGTCGATCCCGTGATCGGCTACCTGCACCGCGGCGTCGAAAAGCTGTGGGAGGACGGATCGTACCTCCAGGGCATCCCGCTCACGGACCGCCTCGACTACGCGGCGGCCATGCACAACAACTACGCGTTCGTCCGCGCCTGCGAAGTGCTCGGCAACGTGCAGGTCCCGGAGAAGGCGCAGTACATCCGCGTCCTCACGGCCGAGATCCAGCGCGTCGCGTCGCACCTCCTGTGGCTCGGTCCCTTCTGCCTGGACTCGGGCGCCGTCACGCCCTTCTTCTGGTGCATGCGCGACCGCGAAGGCGCGATCGCGCTCCTCGAGCGCCTCTCGGGTGCGCGCCTCACGTACAACTGGTACCGTATCGGCGGCGTCAAGAACGACCTGCCGCCGGGCTTCCTCGACGAGGCCGCGCGGTACTGCGACTACATGGAGGAGCGGCTCAAGGAGTACTGGAACCTCCTCGCGGAGAACGACATCTTCGTCGTCCGCACGAAGAAGGTCGGCGTCCTCCCGAAGCGCCTCGCGATCAACTACGGCTGCTCGGGCCCGATGCTTCGCGGCTCCGGCGTCGCGTACGACCAGCGCAAGGCCCACCCGTACGACGTCTACGGCCGCATGAAGTTCGACGTGCCCGTCCGCACGGGCGGCGACGCCTACGACCGCTTCATCGTCCGCATGAAGGAGATGACGGAGTCGATCCGGATCATCCGCCAGTGCATCGCGGAGATGCCCGCGACGGGCGACTACGTCTCGCCCGAGGTCGGCGAGGGCGCCCGGCAGCACCGCTTCAAGGCCCCGCCCGGCGAAGTGTACGCCGCGATCGAGGGCGGCCGCGGCGAGTACGGCTGCCTCGTCGTCTCGGACGGCACCTCCAAACCCTACCGCTTCAAGTGGCGCGCGCCCACGCTCTCGAACCTCGCGCCCCTGCACGACATGGTCGTCGGCCTGAAGATCCCCGACCTCGTCGTCTCGCTCGGCTCGATCGACATCATCCTCGGCGACCTCGACCGGTGAACCCATGGCGGACCCCCTGACGAACCTCATCGAGACGCTCATCGCCCCGCCCTACGCGTGGTTCATCGGCGCGCTCCTCGCCGTCGGCTTCGTGCTCGGCGTCGGCGGCATCATGTCCTACGTGATGCGCAAGATCATGGCGCGCATCCAGACGCGTCTTGGCCCGAACCGCGTCGGTCCCTTCGGCCTCCTGCAGTTCCTCGCGGACGGTATCAAGTTCATGTCCAAGGAGGACGTGATCCCGTCCCGCGCCGACCCCTGGGGCTTCCGCATCGCGCCTTATCTCGCGATCGTCCCCATCATCGTCGCCTTCGTTCCCCTGCCCTTCTCGAACCAGGTCATCGTGAGCGACCTCTCGGTCGGCATCCTGTTCATCCTCGCGATCAGCGCGGTCGCGCCGATCGGCGAGATCGTCGCGGGCTGGGCGTCGAACAACAAGTACTCGATGTACGGCGCGATGCGCGCGGCCGCGCTCGACGTCGCCTACGAGATCCCGCTCATCCTCTCCGCGATCGCGGTCGTGATGCTCGCGGGCACGATGAGCACGACAGGCATCGCGCTCGCGCAGCACCACCTCTGGTTCATCCTCCTGCAGCCGCTCGGCGCGCTCATCTTCTTCGTCGCGGCCCTCGCGAAGGCGGGCGTCGTCCCGACCGACCTGCCCGAGTCGGAATCGGAGCTCGTGGCCGGCTACTTCACCGAGTACTCGGGCATGAAGTTCGGCGTCTTCTTCGTCGGCGTGCTCGCGAACATCGTGTTCATCAGCGCCCTCACGGTGCTGCTCTACTTCGGCGGCTGGACGATGCCCTTCCTCCCCACGGGCGGGTCGTGGCTCTGGAACCTCGTCGGCATCCTCGTGTTCCTCGCGAAGGTGGCCGTCTTCGTCTTCATCGTGCTCGCGACGTGGTTCACGCTCCCCCGCGTGCGCGCGGACCAGTTCCTGAGCATCGGCTGGAAGGTCCTCTTCCCGCTGTCCGTCGTCAACCTCGTCGTCGCCGTCGCCGAGGTCTACTTCCTCAAGGGAGGTTTCTGAGATGCGCGTACCGATCCTCGCCTTCGCCAAGGGATTCAAGGAGACCCTCACGTCCATGACGAAGGCCCCCGTGACGGTCGAATACCCCGAGGAGATGCGCGACGTGCCGGAGAACTGGCGCGGCCGCATCAAGCTCTATCTCGACCTCTGCGTCGGGTGCACCACGTGCTCGATGGTGTGCCCGAACGCGAGCTGCCAGATGGAGGCCCTCGACTACCAGGCGCCGAAGAACAAGCGCGCCATCTTCCCGCGCGTCGACATCGTGAGCTGCATCTACTGCGGCCTCTGCGAGGAGACGTGTCCCACGGACGCCATCCGGCTCGACAAGGAATTCAAGCTCTCCGAGTACGACCGCGGCGTCTTCGACTACGACTCGTACGAGCTCTCGAAGCGCGAGGGCCAGCTCGAGCTTGAACGCGAAAACGAGGCCAAGGCCGGTTAGGAGCGCGCGGAGCGGACCACCATGACGGGACTCAGTGTGATCGCGTTCGTCGAAGGGTCTCCCCTGAACAACTACGCGCCCGAGGGCGGAAGCCAGATGGCGACCTACCTCGCGTACGCAGTCCTCGCCGTCCTCGCGGGCGGCGCGGGATGGGGCTTCTGGAACGGCGCGCGCTCCGACGACCGCCGCCGCGCCGGCACGCTCTTTGCGGGCGGCGTCCTCGCGCTCGGCGCCGCGGGCTACCTCGCGGGTCTCCCGAGCTGGGGTCTCGCAGGCGTCCTCGCGGGTCTCGTCCTCGGCTCCGCGATGCAGATCTTCGTCCTCGTCCGCGAGAAGGAGATCACGATCTGGGCCCTCCTCGCGGCCGTCGGGCTCGGCGGCCTCGCGATCGTCGCGGGCGCGATGCTCACGGGCTTCTTCGCGACGGCGCTCCTCATGGTGTTCGCGGGCCTCAAGGTCGTCTCCGTGCGCGAGAACATCCACGCGACGGTCTGGCTCGCGGCGCTCCTCATCGGCGTCGCGGCGTTCTTCCTCCTCGTCGGCGCCGAGTTCCTGGCCGCGATCCAGATCCTCGTGTACGTCGGCGCGGTCATCACGCTCATCCTGTTCACGGTGATGCTCACGCTCCCGCAGGAGCGCCCGCACTCGCTCGACGAGCTGGACCTTCCGCCCGGCTTCTCGGTCGAGAGCGTCGAGGACCTCCAGACGGCGACGCCCGCGGTCGGCGTGGGCCCCATGAAGAGCCTCGTGGACACGAACCCGAGGAAGCCCGTGCGCGAGCCCGGCAACCTCTACGGCGTGAGCATCGACGACGGCGTCTACGGAACGGAGACGCAGACGGTCGCCGGCACGAAGAAGAAGGAGGGATCCGCCTGAACGAGCAGACCAAGACCGACCTCAAGTGGACGGCCGCCATCCTCGTCTTCGTCATCCTGGCGCTTGCCGCGCTGTTCACGAACGCGTGGAACCCCTACACCGCGCTCGGCCCGGCCGGCCCCGTCGAGCACCCCGACCAGGGCACGCTCGAGGGCCGCGAGAACCTGACGGGCGTCACGGCGCAGCTCTTCAAGCAGACGGGCACCGCGGCCGAGCCGCCCCTCGTGTTCGCCTTCGAGCTGCTTTCCGTCGCGCTCATCGCCGCGCTCATCGGCGCGCTCGTCCTCGCCCAGAAGGAGGATTCCTGATGCTCGAGGGCTTCCCGCCGATCACCGGCGGCTGGGTCGTCGCGCTCTCCGCCGCGCTCTTCGCGATCGGCGTCTACGGCATGATCACGCAACGCTCGGGCATCCGCCTGCTCATGAGCATCGAGATCATGCTGAACGCGGCGAACCTCAACTTCGCGGCGTTCTCGTCCATGTTCCAGACGAGCACCGGCTACGCGTTCGCGCTCTTCTCGATCGCGCTCGCCGCCGCCGAGGCCGCGGTCGGCCTCGCGATCCTCGTCAACCTGTTCCGCCTGATGCAGAACATCGACACCGAACGCGCCCGCAGCCTGAGGTGGTAAGATGGCCGTCGACCCGATCCTCCAGTACACCTGGCTCATCCCCGTCCTGCCCTTCGTCGCGTTCCTCCTCGTCGGCCTCTTCGGGAAGAAGATCCCCGGCGAGCAGGGCGGGTGGCTCTCCGTCGCGCTCGTCGGCGCGGCGGGCATCCTGAGCCTGCTCGTCTTCCAGAAGGTCCTCGACCACACCGTGAGCTACGCGCACCCGTTCGTCCAGAAGATGGAATGGTGGACGGCGGGCAACTACCAGCTCAACCTCGCGATCCACGTCGACCCGCTCACGGGGCTCATGCTCTTCGTGGTCGGCATCCTCGTCACGCTCATCGTCCTCTACTCGGTCGGCTACATGCACGAGGAGGGCGACGGGCGCCGCCGCTACTTCGCCGAGATCACGCTCTTCATCACGGGCATGCTCGGCCTCGTCGTCGCGGGCAACTACCTCATCCTCTTCATCTTCTGGGAGATCATGGGCCTCTGCTCGTACCTCCTCATCGGGTACTGGTACAAGCGCCCCGCCGCGGCGGCCGCCGCGAAGAAGGCGTTCCTCGTCACGCGGATCGGCGACGTGTTCTTCCTCGTCGGCATCATCATCCTCCTCGTCCAGTTCGGCGGGGCGGCGGGCGGCCTCCACACGCTCGACTTCGACCACCTCTTCGCGCTCAAGGTCGAGGAGTCGGCGAAGGGCACGCTCCTCATCGCGAACCTCTTCATCTTCCTCGGCGCCGTCGGCAAGAGCGCGCAGTTCCCGCTGCACGTCTGGCTCCCCGACGCCATGGAGGGCCCCACGACCGTCTCCGCGCTCATCCACGCGGCGACGATGGTCAAGGCCGGCGTCTACCTCGTCGCGCGCTCGTACCCGCTCATGGTGCAGACGCCCGAGCTTCTGCTCGTCGTCGCGATCATCGGCGGCTTCACGGCCCTCTTCGCCGCGAGCATGGCGCTCGTGAACAACGACGTGAAGCGCGTCCTCGCGTACTCGACGCTCTCGCAGCTCGGGTACATGTTCCTCGCGCTCGGCGTCGGCGGATCGCTTTACTTCAGCCACGGCGACGCCGTCTCGGCCGCGGCGCTTGCGGGCGTCACCGTCGCGATCTTCCACCTGTTCAGCCACGCTTTCTTCAAGGCCGGCCTCTTCCTCAGCGCCGGGTCCGTCGGCCACGCGCGCCACCACGAGGACGCGCCGTACGACATGCGCGAGATGGGCGGCATGCGCAAGTGGATGCCCGTGACGGCGTTCGCGATGCTTTTCGGCACCATCTCGATCGCGGGCCTTCCGCCGTTCAGCGGCTTCTACTCGAAGGACGCGCTCCTCGAGGCCGTGTTCCACGCGGCCCACGATGCGCCCATCTACTACGTCCTCTACGGCGTCGGCCTCCTCACGGCGGGCCTCACGGCGTACTACATGTTCCGCCTGTACTTCATGACCTTCGAGGGCGAGTACCGCGGCAAGGATTGGCGCGCGGCGCGCGACGGGCACGCCGGCCACCACCGCGAGCACGGGTCGCACGAGAGCCACATCCACGAGTCGGGCTGGACGATGGCCGTCCCCCTCGCCTTCCTCGGCGCGATGGCGCTCGTGGGCGGCGTCGTCGTCTTCGCCTTCGCGGGCGGCACCGCGGACAACCTGGTCGCGGCCTCCCCGGAGACGCTCGCGGCCGCGGGCGTCGCGGACGCGGGCCACGGCGAGGCGCACGGCGGCGGCCTCGTGAAGGCGCTCCTCCACCCGTTCGAGGTCCCGCTCACCTACGCCTCCATCGCCGTGGCGCTCCTCGGCGCCGGGCTCGCGTACGCCTGGTGGGGACCGAAGAGCGTCGCGAAGAACCTCAAGGCCGACGACGAGCTCACGGGCTTCTCGAAGGTCCTCGCGAACCGCTACTACATCGACCACGCCTACAACGCCTTCGCGGAGAAGGTCGTCGTCGGCTGGGCGCGCGTCGAGGACTGGTTCGACCAGCACGTCATCGACGGCGTCGTGAACGGCGTCGCGAACCGCACCGGCAGGACGGCCGACCGCTGGAGGTTCTGGCAGACCGGCGACGTCCAGGACTACGCGTTCGCGGTCGTCGCGGGCGTCGTCCTCATCATCCTCGCGATCGTGTACGCGCCGCTCCTCACGGACGCCCTGCGCGACCGCGGCATCTCGTTCTTCGGAGGGAGCTGAATGGAATTGCCTCTCGTCTCCATCGCCATCCTGAGCGCCCTCGCGGGCGCCGGCCTCACGCTCGCGATCGGCCGGAAGGATCACCGCATCGCGCGCGTCGTCGCGCTCGCGACGAGCCTCGTGCCGCTCGCGATCGCGTCGTACCTCCTCATCACGCTCGCCGACGCCCCGAAGACCGCGACCGGTTACGGCTTCTACGAGAAGTACCAGTGGATCCCGGGCCTCGGCATCCAGATCATCTTCGGTCTCGACGGCCTCGGCGCGCCGATGTTCTTCCTGACGGCGCTCCTCGTCACGCTCGGCATCGTCTTCGCCTGGGACCAGACGGAGCGCGCCTCCACGTTCCACGCGATGCTCATGATCCTGAACGCGGCCGTCCTCGGCGTGTTCAGCGCGCTCGACCTCTTCCTGTTCTACGTCTTCTGGGAGTTCGTGCTCATCCCGATGTACTTCCTCATCGCCATCTGGGGCGGCCCGAGGAAGAAGTACGCGGCGATCAAGTTCTTCATCTACACGTTCACGGCCTCGCTCGTGATGCTGCTCGCCTTCATGGCGCTGTACTTCGAGGCATTCCCGTCCGGCGCGCGCTCCTTCGCCATCGAGGACATCGTGGCCGCGAACGGCCGCTTCAGCCAGGGCTTCCAGCAGATCGTGTTCCTCGCGCTCTTCGTGGGCTTCGCGGTGAAGTTCCCCGTCTTCCCCTTCCACACGTGGCTCCCCGACGCGCACGTCGAGGCGCCGACGGCGGGCTCGGTGCTCCTCGCGGGCGTGCTGCTGAAGATGGGCTCGTACGGCCTCATCCGCATCGCGCTCCCCGTCGCGCCCTTCGGCGCGCAGTGGCTCGTGCCCCTCATGTTCGTGATCGCGGTCGCGAGCATGATCTACGCCTCCGCGATCTGCCTCGTGCAGCGCGACTACAAGAAGCTCGTCGCGTACTCGTCCATCGGGTCGATGGGCCTCGTGCTCCTTGGCATCGCGGCGTCCGTCCACACGGGCAGCGAGCTCGGCCTCGTCGGAGCGAACTTCATGATGCTCGCGCACGGCTTCATCAGTCCGGCGCTCTTCATGCTGTGCGGCGTGCTCGCGCACAACCTCGGCACGCGCGACATCCCGTCGATGGGCGGCCTCGCGGCGAAGCTGCCGAAGTCCGCGACGTACATGGTCATCTTCTCGATGGCGGGTCTCGGCCTCCCGGGGCTTGCGGCCTTCATCGCGGAGTTCCAGATCTACGGCGCCACCTGGGAAGCCTTCGGGATCTACATCCTGATCCCGCTCGTCTACCTCGTGCTCTCCGCCGCGTACTATCTGTGGGCGCTCCAGCGCGCCTTCTTCGGCCCGTTCACGGAGAAGCCCGGCGTCCACTACGGACACACGTACGACCTGCACTGGCACGAGGCGGTCCCCCTGGCGATCCTGCTCCTGTTCACGGCCCTCTACGGCCTCTGGCCGCGCCTGCTCACGGACGTCCTCGACGGCCCCGTCCGCGCCCTTCTCCTCACGATGGGGGTGGCCTGAGTGGCGCTCGTCCCGAACGAGATCATCGCCCTCACGCCGCTTGCGATCCTCACGATCGCCGGCCTCGCGGCCGCGATCCTCGGCACGCTCGGCCTCAAGCGCCAGGGCATGGCGGGCTTCGCGCTCATCGCGATCGTCCTCGCCGGCGTCTTCAGCTTCGCGAGCCTCTACGACGTCCCCGGCTTCGGCTACGTGCGCGACGCCGTCGAGGCCCTGCCGGTTTCGAGCGCGGGCGTCCCGACGGTCTACGGCGTGTACGACGTCACGCCGTTCTCGGTCTTCTTCGCCGCCATCTTCCTCCTCGTCGCGGGCATCGTGGTCCTCGCGAGCCCGCACTCGATCCGCGAGCGCCACCAGGGCGAGTACTACGCGCTCATCCTGTTCTCGACGCTCGGCATGATGGTCGTCGCCTCCGCGCGCGAACTCATCACGCTCTTCGTCGGCCTCGAGCTCGCGAGCTTCTGCACGTACGCGCTCGCGGGCTTCTACAAGAAGGCCCCCGACAGCGCTGAGGCCGCGATGAAGTACTTCGTGATCGGGTCGCTCTCGAGCGCCGTCACGCTCTACGGCATCTCGCTCATCTACGGCCTCGCGGGCACGACGAACCTCGACGCCCTCTCGGGCGGCCTCGTCGGCGCGCCGGGCCTCATCGACCCCGCGACGGGCCGCATCGCTCCGACGCTCGTCTTCGGCTGGGTGTTCGTGCTCACCGGCTTCGCGTTCAAGGTGAGCGCGGTGCCGTTCCACATGTGGTCGGTCGACGTGTACGACGGCGCGCCGCCCACGGTGTCGGCCTTCCTCGCGGCGGCCTCGAAGAAGATGGGCTTCGCGGCCATCTTCAAGATCTTCATCATCGGCCTCGTCGCGGTCCAGACCAACTGGACGTTCCTCGCGGCCGCCCTCGCGGTCGTGACGATGACGGTCGGCAACGTCGTCGCGCTCTCGCAGACCAACGTGCGCCGGCTCCTCGCGTATTCGTCCATCGCGCACGCAGGGTACATGCTCATCGCGCTTCCCATCGCGACGCAGTTCGCGCTCGCGGGCGGCCTCCTCCACATCACGACGCACGCCTTCATGAAGGCGGGCGCCTTCGTCGTGGTCGCGGCCGTCGCGACGCTCGGCGTGAGCGAGGACCTGAACGACTGGCGCGGCCTCTCCCGGCGCGCGCCCTTCCTCGCCCTCGCGATGGCGATCTTCATGCTCTCGTTCGCGGGCATCCCGCCGTTTGCCGGCTTCGCCTCGAAGTTCGTGCTCTTCAGCGCGGCCATCCAGGCCGGCGGCTGGTTCGTGTGGCTCGCGGTCGCGGGCGTCGTGAACAGCGCCATCTCGCTCTACTACTACGCGCGCATCGTGCGCACGATGTACGTGGACGAGGGCGGCGCCACGACGCGCCTCGCGATCCCGGCCTCGGCCATCGCGGCCGTCGCGATCGCGCTCCTCGGCACGATCGTGATCGGCCTCTACCCGGCGCCGTTCTACGGCTTCGCGGTCGAGGCGGCGGCGTCGCTCATCCCGTGAGATTGGAGGGAACTTGTCGGAAAATCCGACAATCCCGTGATCGGATCGTAAAGGTTATACGGTCTCGCTAGGATGCGCGCGTCGGCAGCGCGCGCATTCTCTTCAGCCTCCCAACGACAAGAGTTTTTCGCGCTGCTCCAACTGCTTCAGCGGAGGCGTTCGTTCGCGGGCCACGGGGCGCGACCCCCGGCCCGGCAGGCCTACCGCGCCCCGGCCCGGTCCAGCTCGTTCAGGAGCACCACGACCGCCTGGTCGGCCTGGAGCGACCGCGGCCCGAGGCTCACGGCCCGGGCGCCGCGGCCGCGGACCTCGGCGTCCTCTTCGGGCGTGAATCCCTGGTCGTCGCCGATCACATACACCGCGTCCGCGGGCGGCGGCGCGGCGCGCGCGTCGTCGCCCCCTTCGTCGAGGAGCACGAGAGGGCGCGTCGCGAGGGTGTCGAGGAGGTCCGCGAGCGTCGCGTCCGCGACGCTCACCCCGGGGGAGGCTTCGCGCCACACGGGTCCCGTGCGGGGCGTCGCGAGCGCGCGGCGGACGAGCGCCGCCGTGCTGCGCTCGTCGGGGTTCAGGCGGCGCACCTTCGCGCCGTCGAAGCGCACCGCGACGGGAGCGCCCGGGGGGCCCTGGAGGAGGGCGATGACCTCCACGTCGCTCCGGACGCCGTGGGAATGGAGGAGGGCGCTTGTCACGACGCGGCACACGATGTCCATGCGGCCGCCGGACCCCGGAAGATCGTCCAGGCTGAAGGCGGGGGCGGTCGAGGCCCGGTGCGCGAGGAGGATGAAGGTCGGCATCAGAGGAAGGTGACGACGACGCCGGCGAGCGCGAGCGCCACCACGTGGTAACCGGCGTTGATGAGGTAAAGTTTCAGGCTCTTGCCGCCGAAGATCGATTCCGCGCCCATGGCTGTCGCGGCGAACCCGACGCCGACGATGAGGCCTACAAGGGCGCCGTCCTGGAGGGTGGGCGAGGCGCCCGAGATGCCGTGGATGACATAGTTCAGCGCGAGGGCGCTGACGAGAGCGCTCACCACCACGAGCGCATAGGCGGGCCCGGGGGAGCCGAGCTCCTCCTGCTTCTTCCCCAGCTCTTTCAGCCACGCGTTTCCGAGGACGGGCGGCGCGTACCAGACGAAACCCACGACGATGTTCACGAGGGCGGCGGCCAGGATCGGCACGACGTCGAGCGCCGGGGCCGGGTGCACGGGCCGCGAGCCGCGGCCGCGGTTGTAAGGGTTCCGGAACGCTACGGCCGGCGCGCGAGGGCGGCTCCGAACCCGGCGAGGAGCGCGAGGACGGCGGGGGCGGCGGGGATGGAC
>Ga0247719_1000818_pt1 | contig 15650 bp, 14 predicted proteins | sample 41E_DmetaG_FD_189046 | JGI IMG/M metagenome (GOLD analysis project Ga0247719, IMG submission 189046) | Soil microbial communities from hillslope of Landscape Evolution Observatory, University of Arizona, Oracle, AZ, United States - 4-1-E_D | ecosystem: Engineered > Artificial ecosystem >...
ACGGCGTACTACATCACCGCCGTGGAGATCCCCGACGCGTCGATCGTCGGCGTGCTGCCGCGGGCGGACGCCGAGCCCGAGGAGCTGGGACTGCTGCTTCCCGACGGCAGCCCGCTCAAGGAGTGCCTGGACGCCACCCTGCAGGCCATGCACGACGACGGAACCATCGAGTCGCTCGAGGAGGAGTGGCTGCAGCAGGGCGGCGACATCCCGACGCTGTCCGAGTAGGCCACGGCAGCGCGCCGGTCGCGGCCCGACATGCGTGACGTCCCGCCCGCCGAGGGCACCGTCGGCTCCGGGCCGCCTGGCCTGTGGCCGCGCGCCGGCACGTCGGTCCGCGACTGGCTGGCGCAGGAGGGCGCGAAGGGCGCAACGATCGCCGCGGTCAGCACCGTGGCGGTGTTCGCGGCACTGGTGTGGTGGATCGCCAACAGCCCTAACTGGCCCAGGGTGCAACAGCAGTTCTTCAATCCCGAGAACTTCGCGGAGTCGTGGCCGGCGGTGTTCGCGGGTTTCTGGCTCAACGTCCGCATGTTCCTGATCGCGCAGGTGGCGATCCTGGTGTTCAGCCTGCTTGTCGCGGTGCTCCGCAGCCTGCGCGGGCCGGCGTTCTTCCCCCTGCGCCTGCTCAGCGTCCTGTACATCGATCTGTTCCGCGGCGTGCCGTTGATCCTTGCCCTGCTGCTGTTCGGATTCGGCATCCCCGCCCTGGGCCTGCCGGGCGTACCCCGGAGCGCGCTGTTCTGGGGGGTCACGACGCTGGTGCTGTCGTACTCGGCATACACCGCCGAGGTGTACCGCTCGGGCATCGACTCTGTGCCGGAGAGTCAACGCTCCTCCGCGCGATCGCTCGGACTGACCCAGTGGCAGGCGCTGCGCTACGCGATCCTGCCGCAGGCGGTCCGCAACGTCGTGCCTGCGCTGCTCAACGGCCTGGTCAGCCTGCAAAAGGACGTCGCCCTGGTCAGCGTGCTGGGCGTTCGGGAAGCGGTGCGGGCCGCCGAGATCTACACCGCACGGACCTTCAACTACACCTCGTTCGTCGTCGCGACCGTGCTGTTTCTGATCATCAGCGTCCCGGCGGCGCGGTTCGCCGACTGGTACACCGCCCGCGACCGCGCCCGTCGTCAGCAGCTCGCCGCATGACCGCCGAGGGGGCCCCGCAACTGGTCATCGAAGGGCTGCGCAAGTCCTTCGGCGCCAAGGTGGTTTTGGACGGCATCGACCTGACCGTGAACCGCCACGAGGTGGTGTGCCTGATCGGACCCAGCGGCTGTGGCAAGTCGACGCTGCTGCGGTGCATCAACCTGCTCGAACCGATTGATGCCGGCCGTATCGACCTGGCTGGCCAGCGCATCAGTGGACCGCGGGTTGACGCCAACGCAGCCCGCAAGCGGATGGCCATCGTGTTCCAGTCGTTCAACCTGTTCCCGCACCTGACGGTGCTCGACAACGTCACGCTTGCGCCGCGCAAGGCCCACGGCGTGACGCGGCGTGAAGCCGAGCAGCAGGCACTGGTGTTGCTGGAGCGCTTCGGCCTGGCGGACAAGGCCCGTGAGTACCCCGAGCGGTTGTCAGGCGGTCAGCAGCAGCGCGCCGCCATCGCCCGAGCCCTCGTCGTCGGGCCGGAGGTGCTGCTGCTCGACGAGGTCACGTCCGCGCTGGACCCCGAGCTGGTCGGCGAGGTGCTGGCCATCATCCGCGAGCTGGCGGCTGGCGGCATGACCATGGTGCTCGCGACGCACGAGATGGGCTTCGCCCGCGACGTGGCGAACCAGATCTGCTTCATGCACGCCGGCCGGATCCTGGAGGCCGGCCCGCCGGCGCAGGTGCTCGGCGATCCGACGCACGAACGCACGCGGCGGTTCCTGCAGCGCGTGTCGGACGCCGGCCGGTTGTAGCCGGCCGGCGTCCCGCTGGGATGCCTACCGGGCTGGCGCGTGCCGGCGCTGCAGCACCAGCACGGCGGCGCCGGTCACCAGCAGCAGCAGCGCAGCCGCCACGGCGTACGGCAGGCCCAGACCGGTCGCGGCCAGCGCCCGGTCACTGGCCGGGGCCGCGACCGTCGCGGGCAGGACCGGGGCGCCGGTGTCACGCCCGCCCCCGGAGGCGTCGTCGACATCGCCGCCCCCGCCGTTGCCACCGCCACCGGTGTCACCGCCGCCGCCGTCGCCACCACCACCGCCGTCGTTGCCACCGTTGCCGCCGTCGCCGCCACCGTTGCCGCCGTCGCCGCCGCCTGGCGGGGGCGTGGTGCCGGTGGACGCGACGGAGAACACCTGCAGCTCGGAGGCGCGGACCTGTGCTCGTGGCGGGTTGAGCAGGGCACGGTCGGGTGTCATCTCCGACGTCGCGCAGTCGGGGTTGAAGGCCGGGTCGTTGTCGGGGTTGTTCTCACCCTTGTACGCCGGCGCCCCGGTGCACTGGCTGTGGCGCACCACCATGCGAACGTGCGTCGCCTGCGTGTCGGTCACGTCGAACGCCCGGATCTGCAGGTCCGGCACACGCGGGCGCGGCCGCCCGGCGGGGAAAGCGTCACCGGGGCTCTGGAAGATCCGGGTGAAGTGATCCGCGGCCGTGCAGTCCGTGCCGGCCGTCGCGTCACAGGCGAGCACATCGAATGAGCGCATCGCGGAGAAGCGGCTCTGCGTTCCGGGGTCGGGCTGGCCGTCGGTGTCGACGGGCCCGCGCAGCACGGAGCTCACCTGCACCTCTCGCACCCACTGCGGCTGGGCACCCAGCTCGACCGTCACCTGACGGCCGTTGACCTGCTGGCCGTCCTCGTTGCCCTGGGTCGCCTCGGTGTGCTCCAGCGAGGCCCAGTTCGTCGCCTCGGTGTCATCGATGAGGTGGTCGAGGTTCACGCCGTCACCGGTGATGGTGGCACCGCTGTGCTTCGAAGCCAGGTTGCGACGCAACGGGACCTGGAAGGTCCGGGTCTGGTCAGGACCGAGGGTCAGCGTGAACCGGTGGGATCCGAAGCCGTCAGCCCGGGCGATGAACTCGTAGGTGCCCGGCACGAACGACGCGGTCGGGTCGAACGGCTGGTCCTCCAGGTCGCCGTGCTTCTCAGGGTCGGCGGACGTCGATGCATCGCGGTCGGCGATGGGCGTGGTCCGCGCCTCGTGGTGGCCAACGAACACCCGGAGGTTCTCCGCACCGGCCGGCGCGGTGAAGGTCACCGTCGCCTCGTCGTCGCGCACCGGGGAGTCGAACGCACCGATGGACTCGACGTCGTTGACGTCCTCGCTGTACGCGCTGCCGCCCAGTCCGCGGGCGGAGAACGCGTCCCACAGCTCCGACTGGTTGGCGCCGTCGAAGCGCAGCATGTCGGCCGCGAGCATCGCGTCGCGGGAGTCGATCTGGGTGCCGTTGGGCGGGTTGAGCAGCAGTCCGTCGTACATCAGCTGCGTCCACCGGCGGTTGCCGGGGCACGCGTCGGCGGCGTACTCGCCGCGGGCGCACGCCTCCTGCCGCTCGCGGTCGTCGACGGGGAACTCGGCGTCGTACTTCTCGCCCAGGGCGGCCATGATGTCGAAGTTGACGGCGCTCCAGATCTCACCGTTGGCGTGCGGTGATCCCAGGCCGTTGCCGTCGTAGTCGAGGTTGGTGTAGTTCAGCGGGCTGTCGTTCATCGCGTAGTTGCGAATGCCCGCGGTCGGGTCACCGGTGACGTACGGGCCCAGGACATACGGGTTGACCCCCTCGCCGGCACTGATGCCGAACTCGGTGAAGTACGCCGCGAACATCAGGTCCGACCAGCTCTCGGACTGGCCCTGCGTCCCTCCGGTGCCGGTGTTCGGGCCGCCGATCATCCGGTTGCTGATGGCGTGGCCGTACTCATGTGCCACAACCGCCATGTCGTACGCGCCGTCGACGCACGGGGCGTAGAACGCGCCGGCCAACGGCTGCCACAGGTACTGGTTGGTGATCCCCGGGATGCCGTCCTGCAGCGTGATCTGGTTGGCGTTGTCGCGGCCCATCATGCTGCGCCGGCCCGCCTGGGCGGAGCCCAGCTCCGGGTCGGTCTCCCGCGAAGGAGCGGTGTTGCCGAAGTTGCTCTGCTGCAAGTTCGAGTTGTTCTCGGTGAAGCCCAGGAAGTAGCTCCAGTCGTGCATCCGGTTGTGCATGACGAACAGGTTCGCCACCGCGGCGGATTCGTCGTTGAGGTCCCCCGCGCCGGTGATCGTGTCCGACGCGCCGAAGCTGGGCTCGCAGGACTTCTCGAACCAGGCATTGCGCCACTCGTAGTCGTACTGCCGGTCGGGTGAGACGGGCCGGTTGGCGGCCGTGTCCGGCGTCAGGAAGCTGGCCTCGGAGATCGCCGTGGAGGCGTTGTTGCCGTCGGTCGTGAACGTCGGCGAAAGCAAGCTGATCTGAGGGTTGAGGTCCCACGGGACGCGTGAGGCGATGTTGCGCTGCTGCTCGGCGCACTCGGCCGGGTTGGCGCTGTTGTCCCAGCACCACAGCACCCGGTTGTCGTAGCCGTCGCTGTCGGACGCCACGTCGTCGGGGTGCTGGTCGTGGACGAACGGCGGATTGGCCGGGAACACCCGCCACGACGGCTGCGGCACGCCTGCCGCCGGCGCGGCGCTGGCGGCGAACATGCCCTCGTAGTTGATCTCGGGCGCCGAGGCGCCGTTGTACGGGCACACCACAACGAGGTAGGTACCCGCGGGCACGCCGCTGGCTCCCTCAGGGCCGGTGTACACGAGCACCTCTGGGCTGGTCAGGACGTCCTGGTGCGCGACCGGCGAGCCGTCGGTGTTCTCGTAGTACAGGTCCAGCGTGACGTCGTCGTCTTCGAAGCTGGTCGCCTGGACGCCGACGCTGATCTGCCCGTTGCCCTCACCGACGTCGAACTCGTGCGGTTGCCCGCAGGCGCCCGCCGGCGTGGTCCCCGAGAAGCGCTCCCCCGACGGCACCTGCGCAGTCATGGGCGCGGTCAGGCCGTCCGCAAGGTGCTCCACCCTGTTCGACCGCTGCCAGATGGCACCCGTCTGCGCGTCGACGAAGGAGATGAACGCGGTCGGGTTGCCGTGCGCGTCCAGTGACGTGTCCAGCAGCGTGACCTCCCACGCCCGCCGCACACCGTGCTCCGGGGTGGGCAGGGCCACGAGCCGCGCGCGCTGGACGTCGGGCGAACGCTCGCTGTCAAAGGTCGTGAAGTCGTCATCAGGGGTCGCCACCTCGGTCAACCGCCCCAGTCGCAGCCCCACGTCGTCGGCTGCGGCGGTGATCGCCTGGGCAGCCGACAGCCGCTGGTCGCCCTGCAGCTGCGTGTCACCGGTCACCGACGAGGACACCCACGCAACGCGGCCGTCACGGTGCACACCGACGGTCAGCAGTCCGTCCAGGCCCGCAGCCAGATCGTCAAAGGTCTGGCGAAACATGACGACGTGGGCGACGTCGGCGTCTTTGGGCGGCTTGCCCTCGCGATACACGCGCGTCAGATCCGGGGCGTCGTACAGCGGGGAGTCGCGCAGCACCTCCAGCGCGTCGACCGACGCTGCATCGAGGCGGAACAGCGCGGCGTTGGCCGCCACAAACGCGCGGGCCACGTCCGCGGCGTCACCGTCACGAGGGCCGGACAGGTAGCCGCCGTGCCGGACGAGCACGTGCGGTGTCCCGAACGCGTTCCAACGCGCGCGAGCGTCCAGACCGGCCACGGCGGCCTGCTGCGCCGCGGAGGGCGCAACGCGCCCGTCTCGCACGTCGACGTCGCGGACCCGGGCCTCCCCCTCACCCTGGAAGCCGTAATCCTCCCACGCCGGGCCGGCACCGGTGGCGCTCGCACTGGCCAGTGGCGCTGCGAGGACCACGGCAAGGATGCCCCCCAGCACGGCCAGGCGGGTCCGCGACACGCGCGCGGAACGAACGGATGTGGCCATGGTGATCCCCCGTGTCGGCAGCCTCCCGGCGATCGGGCAGCAGTGGAGCCTTCTGCGTCCCGCACACGATGGCCTGCCCGATTTAGAGGTTTTTTCAGCAAATGCACCGTTCGTCACGTTCCGGGTGTGCAGCGTCGCCGGCTGTTGCGCGGCGACGGCGACGCTATATCATGACTAAAGATTGCTAAAGAAGGGGCCGGTCGCATGCAACGCAAGACCACCTCCAGCAGCGCCCGGGCGCGGCTGGCTGCCGCCTATGACGATCACGCCCCGTCGGTGTTCGGCCTGGCGTTGCGGGTCACCGGTGACCGCGCAGTGGCCGGTGAGCTGACCGCCCAGGTTTTCGCCGCCTTGCGCCCAGACCTCCTCGCAGACACGGGCGGACACCTGCGCGCCTGCCTGGTCACCGAGGTACACCGTCACGCCGTCGCCTGGCGCCGCGACCACGGCACTGCGGACCCCTCAGCGTCGGGGGGCGACCACACTCCTGCGGCGCTGGTCGACCGGGCGTACTACGCGGGCGAGAGCTACGACCGGATCGCCCACCGGCTGGGCATGGAGCCGCTGCACGTCGCCGAGCTGCTGCGTGGCTGGTTGCACGCCGCGGGCGGCCGTTACGCGGCGGACGGGGCCGGCGGGACCGGCTGATCCCGGGTCTCGGCGATCGTGCAGCGACCGCCGATCTCCGCCGTGCCGTCGGGCCCGGGACGCGCCAGGATGACCGACCCCTGACCCTGACGCACCTCGATGGGGCGGTCGAGCTCGGTAACCAGCCGGACAGCCGCCGCGCCGGTCGCCTCGTCCTCGGGGATCCCCACGTCGGAGGCGAAGACCCGCGCGCGGATGACGCCGGCCGCCTCATCGGCCCATGACCACGCCTCGACGAACCCGAGACCGTCCGGGGCCTCCGTCAGCCCCTCGACGTCGCTGGGAGACGGGTACTGACGGAAGGCGATCTCGGGGACCCACTCCGCCCGGCCGCGGATCCACTGCAGGCCGCGGTCATCGGACCACGTCGGCACCTCCCCCGCAGGGGGCCGCAGCGTGTCGACGGCCTGGTCCATCTTGCCCAGCAGCCACGCCGTGCCCACCAGGGGGTGACCGGCGAACGGCAGCTCGACCTTCGGCGTGAAGATCTGCACCTGGCCGGTTGCGGGGTCGTCGACGAAGACCGTCTCGGAGAACCCCAGGTCCGCGGCGACCTGCTGACGGCTCTCGACGGGCACCTGGGCGCCGTACAGGACGACGCCCAGCGGGTTCCCGCCGGTGCCGTCACGGGTGGAGAACACTCGAAGGACGTCGACCGTTGCCACGTTGCACCTCCCTCGGGCGCCGTGCCCGCCGTCCGACAGCCTAGGCGTGACGTGTACCGGGTTCGAACCGCTATGTGTCGAACTTGGTGATGCCGTAGCGGCTGCGCTCGACGCCCATGCAGGCGTCCTCGACGTACGCAAGCCCCGCTTCCTCCGCGGCGGCGCGCGCCTCGGGGGAGGTCAGTCCCTTCTGCAGCCACACGGCCTTGGCTCCCACCGCCGCCGCCTGCTGGACGATGCCCGGCGCCTCGTCGGCTGGTCGGAACACCTCGACGACGTCAATCTCCTCGGGCACCTCCCCCAGGGACGCGTATGCCTGCTCCCCCAAGATGGTCCGCGCAGTCGGGTTGACGGGAATGATCCGGAATCCCGCGGCCTGCAGGCCGGCAGGGACCGAGTACGCCGCCTTGTTGGGGTTCGACGACATGCCGACCACCGCGACGGTGTCGGCGAGGTCGAGGATCTCGCGGATGTCAGCCATGTTGGTCCCTTCCTTGCCCGGTTACGCTGTAGGTATGCGCGTGCACCAGTGCCCGCGGTGCGAGCTGCGGTACGCAGACGAGCACGAGGTCAAGCAGCACCTCGTGGACGATCATCACGTCGACCCGGAGACGCTCGAGCGTCATCTGTCCGGCCAGCGACCGGACGTGCATCCACACCGGGACGTGCCGCGACCCAGCCACGGAGAAGTCGACTCCTAGCCGAGCGCCGGCCAGTCCGCTGTCGCGGACGTGATCGCGCGCGCCACGCGGGCGGCCCGCACGGTGGCAGCGACGTCGTGCACCCGCAGCACGGCCGCGCCGTGCAGCACGGCCGTGACGGCGCAGGCGAGGCTGCCCTCGAGCCGGTCGCCCGGTTCGGCATCGTCGAGCAGGCGGCCCAGGAAGCTCTTTCGCGACGCACCGACGAGCACAGGGCGTCCCGCACTGCGCAGCTCCCGCAGCGAGTGCAGCAGCGCGAGGTTGTGCTCCGGGGTCTTCGCGAAACCCAGACCGGGATCGACGATGACCCGATCGGCGGCGATGCCGGCGTCGGCGCAGCGACCCAGGCCCGTGACCAGGAACTCATGCACCTCGGCCACGACGTCGGCGTACTGCGCGAGCGAGGCCATGTCCTTGGGCGTGCCACGGGTGTGCATCAGCACGTACGCGGCACCGGCCTCGGCCGTGGCAGCCAGCAACTCCGGGTCCCGCGCCCCCGAGACGTCGTTGACGATGCAGGCGCCGGCCTCCAGCGCCTGGCGCGCGACCGTCGACTTGGACGTGTCGACGCTGATGACCGCACCGGCCTCGGCCAGCCGCGCGACGACCGGCACGACACGCGCGGCTTCCTCGTCGGCGTCCACGGGATCGGCGCCGGGGCGCGTCGACTCCCCGCCCACGTCGAGGATGTCCGCGCCTTCCTGCAGCAACCGCAGCCCGTGTGCGACGGCCTGGTCGGGATGGTCGTCCGGGTACAGCGGCGTTTCCTCGGCGAACGAGTCCGGGGTGACGTTGACCACACCCATCACCAGCGGTCGCACGTCGGTCCGCAGCAGTCCGGCGGCGGTCGGCACGGCCGGTGGCGGGTCGCCCCACGCCTGGATGGCCTCCAGCAGCGTCGACTGGAACACCCGCCCCTGCTCGGCGCCGAAGGCCCGCCCTGCGGCACGCGCGAGCGCCTGCACGGTGGTCGTCGCGTGCAGGCGGCCGTCGATGTGCTGGACGGTTGCGCCCGACGAGGACCACACCGACCGCAGGTGCTCCAGGTCCAGGTCGCCGCTGACGACCAGCCGGACCTGTCCGTCCGCGCCAAGCGTCGCCTGCTCGACACGGATGATCGGCGCCGGCGTCATACCGCGGTGGGCCGGTTCCCCATCGCCAGCGCCATGACCTCGGCGCGGGTCCGGGCGTCGTCGCGCATCAGCCCGCGCACTGCGCTGGTGACCGTGACCGCTCCTGGCTTGCGCACGCCGCGCATGGTCATGCAGTAGTGCTCGGCCTCGATGATGACGAGCACCCCCCGGGGCGACAGCGCCTTCTCCAGCGTGTTCGCGATCGTCGTGGTGATGCGCTCTTGCAGGTTCGGCCGCTTGGCCACCACGTCCACCAGCCGCGCGAGCTTGCTCAGCCCGGTGACCTGACCAGCCTCGTTCGGCAGGTAACCGACGTGCGCGCGGCCGACGAACGGGATGAGGTGGTGCTCGCAGGTGCTGGCGAACGGGATGTCGCGGATCAGCACCAGCTCGTCGTGGCCCTCCTCGAACACCACGTCGAGCACGTCGATCGGCTCGACGAGCAGACCGGCCATGATCTCGTCGAACATGCGCGCCACACGCTGCGGCGTGTCGGCGATCTTCGGGTCGGCCGGGTCCAGGCCCAGGCCTTCGAACATCAACCGGACCCCCGCGGTGATCTTGTCGTGGTTGAACGCGCCGTTTGGCTGCGCGCCCGTCGTGACGCGGATGCGTTCGTCTGACGTCGCTGCCGGGCGGCGAGCCGGCGCGATCTCGGCGGAGTCGGTCACGTCAGCTGCCGCCCCGCTCCTGCTTCGCCGGTGTCGACCGTGCCACGGTCTCCGGCGCCATGCGCCGCAGCTTCCCGACGATCGTCTTGCCGCTGGGGGTGCGCCCCGAGCCGCCGTTCATCAGCGGCTTGATCTTGCGCGACGGGCGCGGCGTGACCTTGGCGAGCAGCTCGGCGAGCTCCTCTTTCTCCACGGTCTCACGCTCCATGAGCCGGTCGGCCAGCTCCTCGAGCACGTTGCGGTTGGCGACCAGGATCTCCAGCGCCTCGTCGTGCGCCTCGTCGATCAGTGCCCGCACCTCACGGTCGATCTCCACGGCGACCTCGCCGGAGTAGTCCGGCTGGTGGCCGAACTCCTTGCCGAGGAACGGCTGCGAGTCCTTCTGTCCGAACGTCATCGGTCCCAGCTTGGCGCTCATGCCGTACTGCGTGACCATGTCGCGCGCCGTGGCGGTGGCCCGGGAGATGTCGTCGGACGCGCCGGTGGTGAAGTCGCCGATGGTCAGCTCCTCGGCCACTCGGCCCCCGAGCATCATGGCCAGGCGGTCGATGAGCTCACCGCGGCTGACCAGGTACTTGTCCTCCGTGGGCAGCGTCAGGGTCCAGCCCAGCGCCCGCCCTCGGGGGATGATCGAGACCTTGTGCACGGGGTCGGCGTGGGGCAGCGCGTGCCCGACGATGGTGTGACCCCCCTCGTGGTAGGCGATGACGCGCTTCTCGATCTCGCCCATCAAGCGGGTCTTCCGCTCGGGGCCGGCGATGACCCGGTCGATGGCGTCCTCGAGCGTCTCCATGGAGATCTCTTTGAACCCATTGCGGGCGGACAGCAGCGCCGCTTCGTTGATGAGGTTCGCCAGGTCCGCGCCGGTGAAGCCGGGCGTGCGCCGCGCGATGACGTCGAGGTCGGCGTCGGGCGCCAGTGGCTTGCCGCGGGCGTGGACCTTGAGGATCGCCTGGCGGCCGACGAGGTCGGGCCGGTCCACGGTGATCTGGCGGTCGAAGCGGCCGGGCCGCAGCAGCGCCGGGTCGAGGATGTCGGGGCGGTTCGTCGCGGCGATCAGGATGACACCGGTCTTGACGTCGAAGCCGTCCATCTCGACCAGCAGCTGGTTGAGCGTCTGCTCGCGCTCGTCGTGACCGCCGCCCATGCCGGCGCCGCGGTGACGGCCGACGGCATCGATCTCGTCCATGAAGATGATCGACGGGGCGTTGGCCTTGGCCTGCTCGAACAGGTCGCGGACGCGGCTGGCGCCGACGCCGACGAACATCTCGACGAAGTCCGAACCGGAGATCGAGAAGAACGGCACTCCCGCCTCGCCGGCAACGGCCCGCGCCAGCAGCGTCTTCCCCGTTCCCGGGGGGCCGAACAGCAGGCAGCCCTTGGGGATCTTTGCGCCCATCGCCTGGAACTTGGCGGGGTTCTCCAGGAAGTCCTTGATCTCGCGGAGCTCCTCGACCGCCTCGTCGGCCCCCGCGACGTCGGCGAACGTGACCTTCGGCTGGTCTTTGCTGACCACCTTCGCCTTGGACTTGCCGAAGGACATGACGCGGTTGCCGCCGCCCTGCATCTGGCTCATCAAGAAGAAGAACAGCCCGAAGATGAGCACAAAGGGCAGTATCGACAGCAACACGCTGACCAGCGCGTTCTGCGGCTGCGGGTTGACGTCGTTGTCCTCCGGGGCCAGCGTCCCGTCGCGGCGCGCGGCGGCCAGCGCCTGCGACAGCTCCTCGCCGTGCAGGTCCGGGTTGTACGTGACGACGTACTGGGGCTCCTGCCCCTCCTCCGCGGTCTCGTCCCGCAGGGTGCCTTCGATCCGGTTGTCCCGGCGCAAGTCGGTCGCGGTGGCGATCTCACCGGCCTCGAGCTTGACGAGGTACTCGCCGTAGGGGATCTCTTCCGGGGCGTTGGCGGCGTTCATCGTCGACACGAACGCCAGTGCGACCACCAGCAGGAGCGTCAACCACAGAAATGGGCCGCGCATGAGGCGCTGAAAGCTCATCTGTCGAGCCCTTGTCGATTGCGCGATGAGGCTTGGCGCTCACCGCAAACGGTGGCGCCAGGCTACCACCGGGCCCATCGGTCGGCGGGGGGGTGACCGGTGCCTTACTGCTGGTAGACGGCGCGCTTGAGGGTGCCCACATAGGGCAGGTGGCGGTACCGCTCGGCGTAGTCGAGTCCGTAGCCGACCACGAACACGTTGGGCACCTCGAAGCCGTGGTAGCGGACCGGGATCTCGACCCGGATCTGGTCCGGCTTGGACAGCAGTGTCAGCACCTCCAGCGAGGCGGGCCCGCGGGCGCGCAGGTTGCGCAGCAGGTAGTTCAGCGTCAGGCCCGAGTCGACGATGTCCTCCACGACGAGCACGTGGCGGTCGGCGATGTCCAGGTCGAGGTCTTTGAGGATGCGGACCACACCGGAGGTCTGCGTGGCCGACCCGTACGACGACACGGCCATGAAGTCGAACTCCACGGGGACGCTCAGGTAGCGGGCGAGGTCGGCCATGACGATGAATGCGCCCTTGAGCACGCCGACGAGCAGCACCGGCCGGTCGGCGTAGTCGGCGTCGATCTGCTTGGCGAGCTGCTGCAGGCGCTGCTGGATCTGGTCGGAGGAGACGATGATCTCCTCGATGTCCTCGTGCAGGGGGTGCTCGGCCGGGACGTCCATGAGTTGCAGCCTACTGGCCCACGTCGGGGCGCAGGACCACGGCGGTGGACCCTTCAGCGCCGGCGCGGACAGCCACGCCGGGCACCCACAGAATCCCGTCGTCGTCCGCGACGACGGGCACGTGACCGCGGGCCACACGCGGCACCCCCGCGTCGGCCATGGCGTCGGCCAGTGACCGGGTGCCCCCCGCGGTGGTGACCCGGTCTCCGGTACATCGGCGACGCACGATCAGTCGGGCGCCGGCGGCGACGCGCACCCGGTCGGTGGACCGCTCGGGCGCCCACGGAGGCAGGACTCCCGCATCTCCCCCATCGTCCCGGGTCACGACGATGCCGAGCTCCGGCACGCGGGCCCGGTCGCCGGCGAGCTCGCGGGGCGGCAGCGCCGGCGCGTCGCGGGCCATCACGGCGAGCCAGCCGCCGCCGCGGCTGGCGTCGGTGCCGCCGGCCAGCGTCGCCGCGTGACCGTCACGCATCCCGAGCACCGCCTCGACTGCGGACTGCGCCGGCGCCGCCCCGCCGTCGCTGAGCAGCCGTTGCACCACGCGGCCGGCGATGGCCGCCGGCAGTCCGTCCAGCGCCGGCGTGGGGACGGCGCGGACCGGGCCCCAGCGGACGACCGTCTGCGCCGCCGCTGCCTCGGCGATCGAGTCCAGCGCCGCCGCGTCGCGTCGCGCGTGCGCCGCTGCCCGAGCAAGCGCGTCCACCGGGTCGGTGCCGCCGCCGGTCAGCGACGCCAGGCGCACCAGCACGTCGTGGCGGGCGCGGTTGCGCCGCGGTCCGGGGTCGTCGTTGGAGGGGTCGACGGCCACCGGCAGGCCGGTGGCGTCGGCGACCGCCCGGACTACGGAGCGGCGCAGCCCCAGCAGCGGGCGCACCAGCCACACCCCGTCGTCGAGCGCACGGACCGCGGGGATGCCGGCCAGACCGGACAGACCGGCGCCGCGGGCCAGGTTGAGCAGCACCGTCTCCGCCTGGTCGTCTGCGGTGTGGCCGGTGCACACGAACGACGCGTGGTGTTCGCGCGCCGCCGTGGCCAGCGCCGCCATCCGGGCACGGCGCGCGGCGTCCTCGGGGCCGGTCCCCGCCGGCCGCACGCTGACCCGCAGTGACCGGAAGGCAAGCCCCAGGGATTGCGCGTGCGCCCGGGCGGCGGCCTCGTCTTCGCGGTCGTCGCGCAGACCGTGACGGATGTGGATGACGCAGGCGGTCAGGTCGGGGCGCGCCGCCGTGACCAGGTGCGCCATCGCGGTGGAATCCGGCCCACCGGAGACCGCCAGGACCACCGCGGACCGGCCCGGCACGGCGTGGAGCGCATCGGCGACCGCGGTGACCGCGGCCGGGTCCATCAGGCCGTGGTGCGGACCGCCCGGGCCGCCCATGCGTCTGGGTCCTCGAGCTCGTCGCTGGTGGGGATCAGCTCTGCGCTGGACCACACCTTCCCGAAGGTGTCGCGGCCGTGGCGGTCGGCGACGTCGAGGATGAAGCGCTCGCCGACGCGGTACTGCTGTGCCTTCATGTTCAGCCCGAGCGCCCGTCGCACCACCTGGTCGGTGGCGCCGGCGCGCCGGCGGTTGAGCACCTCCCGGACCCGGCTCGGGTCGAGCTCGACGTCACCGTCGGCGTTGGCGATCTCCGCCCCCCAGTCCATCACGACGTTGCCGTGACCCTCCAGCAGCGACATCAGCGCCTGCGCGTGCCGCATCGTCTGCGCCTGGGCGGGGGTCAGGATCAGCTCCATGAGCTGCAGTGGGTCGGTCAGCGCACGGGGCCGGCGCAGCACATCGGGCAGCTGGGCGAGGATCTCCTTGACGCGGTCTGGATCGACCCGGGTCTCCTCCAGGTAGCTGTCGAGGAGACCCCGCAGGTGCGGGCGCAGCCAGTCGACCGCCTCGAACTGCAGGCGGTGGGCGATCTCGTGCAGGCAGACGCCGAGGCGGAACTCCGAAGCGGAGACTCCCGTCTCCGGCAGCAGCTGGCGTTCGAGCTCGAGCAAGTTCGGGCCGACGAGCGTCAGCTTGCCTGGTGTCTCGTCGCCGGGCAGGAACACCTCGTACTGTCCGAGCACCTTGGTCGACAGGTAGCCCATCACCACGCCCATCTGCACCGCGAGCGCCTTGCGGGCCAGAGCGCGGGAGACGCCGCTGCGGCTCAGCAGCCGTTCTGCGACCGGCGCGGTGATCCACGCGACGCTGTCGAGGTTGGCCTGGATCCACGCCCGCCGGCCGACGACGCGGCAGGTCGCGGGCGGCAGGTCGGCGCCCAGCCCTGTCGCCCGTCGGGCCAGGCCGTCGGCGCGCTCGACGGTCCGCGCGAGGTCCGCGCGCAGCTCGGCGACCTCGGCATGCGTCGTGGACGGCGACGTCGAGGACGCAACCAGCCAGGCGACCTGGGCGGCCAGCCGCCAGTCGGCGAGCTGACCGTCGGTGGCGGCGGGGGTCCAGTCAGCGACGGCGCCTGCTCCTGCGCTCCTCGGCGAAGCGCGGCTGCCACAGCAGGTACAGCAGCAACATGACCAGCGCGACCAGCACACCGACCACGAACAGCGGCCAGTTCAGAAAGCGCATGAACGGCGGCGGCTCGGCCGGCTCGGGCAGCCACTGGCGCGAGACCTCGTTCTGCGTGCCGATCTCGTCGATGCCGGGCGCGGGCCCGTGCTCCTCGGCGGCGCCGCCCTCGGCACCGCCTTCCGCGCCGCCCTCGGCGGCGAGCACCGGCGCGGCGGTGAACACCAGCATGCCGACGAGCAGCACGACGAGGAAGCGGGCAGCGCCGCGCGACGCGACTGAGCGGGACATCCAGACCTCCGTGGGGCAACCGGTGCGCGGAGTGTAACCGAGCCCCAGCGCGCCTCTTTCCGCAGGTCAGTCCTCGTCGCCGGTCGACAGATCGGGCAGCTCGACGACGTCGGCGGACTCCTGGACGGCGCCGGTGGCCTCCTGGGCACCGTCGGGAAGCCTGACCTCTTGCGGTTCCTGCCGCTTGGGCAGGGTCGGCAGCTCCGGCTGGCGGGGGGTGCCACCTTCTGCAGGCGGGGTGTCGTTGTTGTCGTCGACCGCTGCGGCACCCGCCTGGCCGTCGCGGACCGCAGACCGCGCGGTGCGGTAGGCCTGCAGGTCGACGACCTCGGCGGTGTCGGAGGATGCCGTCCTGTCCGCCGGCCCCCCCGAGGCGTCGGCGGACAGGACGGCGGTCACCTTCGCTCGAACGACCGCATCGGCGGCGGGACCACCGTCTGGGTTGGCCGCTGCGTGACGGGCGGCGCGAGCCCATGA
>Ga0247719_1000821_pt1 | contig 15615 bp, 2 predicted proteins | sample 41E_DmetaG_FD_189046 | JGI IMG/M metagenome (GOLD analysis project Ga0247719, IMG submission 189046) | Soil microbial communities from hillslope of Landscape Evolution Observatory, University of Arizona, Oracle, AZ, United States - 4-1-E_D | ecosystem: Engineered > Artificial ecosystem > Mesocosm...
CGTCGGGACCGGGACCGGGTGTCGGGTCTCGGGCGTCGGGACCGGGACCGGGTGTCGGGCGTCGGGTTCGGGCGTCGGGTCCGGGCGCCGGGTCCGGGTCCGGGACCGGGTCCGGGACCGGGTCCGGGACCGTGCGCCGCGCGGGTGTCGACAAAGCCAAGTGGGACCCGCGGCGTGCAGGCGCGTGGCCCTCACCGGAGCCCCCGCGATCCCGATGCCCGGCGCCCGCGACGCGGCGCGGCCGCGGCCCGAGACGCCCGAGCGCGCCTACTGGGCCGTCCTCGCGGACGGCGCCGCGACGCGCGCCATGGAGGTCCTCGCCGGGGGCGCCGTCCTCACCGCCCTCGCCGTCGCCCTCGGGGCCGACGGCACGCTCCTCGGACTCCTCCTCGTCGCCCTCCCCGCCCTCGCGCAGGCCGCGCAGGTCGCGGGCGTCCACTGGATCCGCCGCTCCGGGCGCGTGAAGCCCCTCTGTCTCGGCCTCGTCCTCCCCGCGCGTCTCCTGCTCCTTGCCGCCGCCGCCGTTCCGTACGTCCTCACCGGGTCCGTGGCCGCGCTCGCGCTCGTGCCCCTTGTCCTCGTCTCCGGCCTCTTCGCGAACGCGAGCGGCGTCGCGTGGGGCGTGTGGATGAACGAGCTTCTCCCCCGCGAGCGCCTTGGCCGGTTCTACGCGCTCCGTCTCGGCATCATGACGCTCTCCGGCCTCGTCGCGCTCGCCGCCTCCGCGTGGTGGCTCGGCGACCGTCAGGGGGACGCGCACGCCCTCGCCCTCGTGTTCGCGGTGGGCGCCCTCGCGGGCCTCGTCGGCGCGGTGTTCATCTCGCGCATCCCCGCCCGCGTGCACGTCCCCGCGCCCGGGTCCACCGGCAACATCGTCTCGGCCTTCCGGAGCGCTCACGCCTACCGCCGGGCGCTTCCCGGCTTCATCGCCCTCACGACGGGCCTCCACCTCTTCGTCCCCTTCGGCGTCGCCATGCTCCTCATCGGGGGCGGCTACCCCGAGTCGACGACCCTTCTTCTCGTCGCGTGGAGCCAGGTCGTCGCGCTCGTCGCGTTCCCGGTCCTGGGCTGGCTGAGCGACCGCGCGCGCAGCGCCGCGGCGACGGGCGTTGCGGTGCGCGTCGCGGGCCGCCGCTTCGCGCTCGGCCCCCGCCTCGTCGATCCTCTCGGTCTCGTCCGGACGCTTTCGGGCCACGGCGCCGTCGCGGCCGTCGGCGCCGGGACGCTCGCGGCCGCCGCGGTGCTCTGGATGGTCGCGTCGAACGCGGGCTACCCGATCCTCCTCGTCCTTGCGATCTACACGCTGAACGGTCTCGGCACGGCCGCGGTCGACCTCGCGATCGGCAACCTCCAGATGTGGCTCGCCCCGCGCGGCCACGCCCCCGCGCTCTTCGCGGGCACCGCGCTCATCCGCGCCGTCGCGGCGGCGGGCGCCGGCCTCTTTGCGGGCGCGATGCTTTCGCGGACCGCCGCGGGCGATCCGCTCGTGTGGGCCGCCGGGGGGGCGTTCCTCGCGGCGGCCGCCGTCCTGCTCGCGCGCGCCGGGCGCGAGGCTCCCCCCGTCGAGACCCAGCCCGCGCGCGAAGCGTCGCCGACGATCGCGCGTTGATCACGCGGGCGTCGGCGTCGTCGCGGCCGCGGCGCGGTTCCGGAGCTTCGACCTCAGCTCCTCCTCGAGCCGGTCGTGGTCCGCGGCCGTGATGCGCAGCTCCTCTCGGAGGGCCACGAGGGCGCGCGTCTCCTTGAGGTCGAGGTGGCCGTCGCGCATCATCCCCTCGAGCGCGACGCGGTACAGCTCGACGCGGCGGTACGTGAAGTAGGCGTCCGTGTTCTCGACCTGCGGCATCGCCTTGTCTCCGAGCTTCTCGGCGAATCGCTGGAGCGGTGTCAGCGCGAAGAGCGCGATGCCCGCGACGGCGGCGCCGACGAGGATGCCGGACTCGCCGAACTCGCTTCCCGCGTACTGCTCGACGGCCTGCTGCACGATGAGCATGATGGCGCCCGCCGCGCCGCCGAGCGCGCCGCGGCGGATCGTGATCTTGACCTTGAGGTCGAGGTCGAGGATGCGGTACTTCGCGACGCCGTAGAACAGGATGACCGTGATGAGCCCATCCCAGAGGAAGTGGATCGTGGACCCGAGGAACTGGAGCGCCGTCGGGATCGTTCCGAGGCCCACGATGAGGACGAGGAGCCGGTCGTCGGCGCCGGTCTCCCCGGCGCGTCGCGCGGCCCGGTAGGCGACGAGGCCCGCGAGCGCGACCGCGACGAGCAGCTGGAGAACGTTCAGGAGGATGACGATTTCAGGGAACGGGCGGCCGCCCACGAGCGAGGGGCGGAGCGTTCCGACGAGCACGTATGTCCCGTCGTTGACGTTCCAGAGCATGAACGACGCGAGCACGAAGAGGAATTGCCGCCGGTAGGTGCCGGGCTCGAGCCTGAGCCATGCGCGGCCGAAGACGACCGTGCCGACGAGATACGCGCCCGCGAGGAGGCTTTCCTCGAGGGTCCCCATGAACGGCGTCGGCGTCCCGCCCGCGTCGATCACGAGATCGCGCGCGAGGACGAGGTGGCCCGCGACGACCCCCGTGGGGATGAAGGCCCAGAGCAGGTACCAGCGCTTGCGCGCGCTGAGGGTCCAGTCGGGATAGACGACGGGAAACGCCCAGAGGAGGGACGTGACGAGGATGCCGAGGACGACCGCCGCGAGGACCGCGCCCCCGGGTGGGTCGGCGTCGAACACGTGGGGGACCATCACGAAGAGCGTGAACAGCCCGAACGCGAGGAGGAGGCCGCCGAGGACCCACGTGCCGGGGTTGCGGAGGCCGCGCTTCACCAGGAAGACGGCGAGACCCGTGACGAGGAGGCCTTCGACCGCCGCCACGACCTCGAGCAGGCTCACTCGCGTCGTGACGGCGGTCGTCGTACCTGAACGTTTCGAGCGCGCTCAGCGCTTCCTTGCGGGGCTCCGGGCCGTCGCAAGGAGCGCGGCGGCGACGCCGAGGGCGGCAAGCCACGCAACGGCGCCGGGGCCGGGGATCCCGAGGATCCCGCGGCCTTCGCCCAGCACCTCGTCCGCGCCGTTCGCGGCGTCGAGATCGCTCGAGCGCGTCGTGGACCGGTTGGCCCGGTCGTACACGACGAACGAGACGAGATGGGTGCCGTCGGGCAGGTCCGTCGTGTCGATCTCCGCGACCCACGGGGCCGTGCGGATCGTCTGCACGAGAACGCCGTCCACGTAGACTTCGACGCGATCCACGCCGGCCGAGTCGCTTGCGCCCGTCGGGATCCGGACGAGACCCGAGACCCGTCCGGTCGGGAACTCGGGCGCGAGCGTCGGCGGCGCGAGGTCGACGCGGAAGTCGCTCGTCGCCTGCGTCGTGCGGCCCGCGAGGTCCGTCGCCGTGACGACGAGCTGGTGCGGGCCCTCCGCGAGGTCGATCGTGGCGACCGCGAAGCCGCCCGCCACGGTCGCGGGAACCGCATTGCCGTCGATCGTGACGCGCACGTTCGCGTTCGTGACGCCCGCGAGGCCCGTGAGGGCGGCGCGGATCGCGACGCGGCCGGACTCCACGACCGCGCCGTGGGCGGGCGACTCGATCGCGATCGCGGGCGCGGCGACGCTGTACGTGAACCGCGACGTCCGCGTCGCGACGTTGCCGTGCACGTCCGCGACCGTGAGGACGAGCTGGTGAGCGCCCTGCGTCAGGCCCGTGAGCGTCGCCGTGAGCGAATTCAGGCCCGCGACCACGGTGACGGGCTGGCCGTCGAGCGTCAGGCGGACGCTCGAAAGGTCGATCGCGCTGTCGTCCGAGTAGGACGCCGTCACGGTCGTCGAGGAGGTGACCTCGCCGTCGTTGGGTCTCAGGGACGAGATTGACGGACGGATCTCGTCGCGTCCGACGATCGCGAACGGCGAGAAGCCGCTCGTCGTGGCCTCGAACACGAGCGTCGTCGCGTCCTCGGAGACGAGCGTCGTCGCGAGGACCGTCCACGCGCCGCCCGTCCAGTGGGCGAGCGACACGTGCGCCGGGGCGAGGCGCTGCGCCTCCATCCATGCGCGCGGAACCGCGAAGCGGATCGCGGCGCCCTCGAGCGCGCCGGCCGCGAGGGGCCGGCCGCCGCTCGTCACGGTGATGTCGAGGTACTGCAGCACGAACCCGGGCGCCGCCTGCGAGGCGCCCGTCTCGGCGAGCGTCGCGCGGGGCGCGACGTCCACGACAAGGTCCGCGAGGTCCGACCCGCCCGCCGTGAGGCGGACGGAGCGCACGCGCGCCGCGTCGAGCGCCGCCGTCGTCGACGACCCGCCCGCAAGGAGCGCCACCGTGGCGCGGGTGCCGGGAGCCGTCGGCACGCCGGGCGTCCCCGTCGCCGGGGGCGCGCCCGCGTCGGGGGCGGCCGCGACCACCGTGAAGGACCACGTGCGCGTCGCGACGTTGCCCGCGAGGTCGGCGACCGAAACGGTCGCGGTGTGCGATCCCGCGGCGAGCGCGGGGTTCGGCGTCCAGGCGACCGCCGCGAGGAGGCCCGCCGGCGCCGTCTTGACCGCGGCCGCGGTCACGTTCGCCCCGTCCACCGCGAAGGCGAGCGAGGCGGCGTGGACGCCCTTGAAATCCGCGAAGGTCAAGGAGATCGGCGCGGTCGCGACGACATTCGTCGCGTCGGGCGTCGGGGCGACGATGGTGATCGTCGGGGCGATCCGGTCGGGCGATTCGAGGTCGTACACGAGGTCGCCGTCGAGGGCGCCCGCAAGCGTCACGTAGGCGACGCCGCCGGTCATCGTGGCCGCGACGGGCGCGGCCTCGAAGGTGACGCCGCGCAGCGTGTGGCCGGCGGGGATCGTGTACGCGACCGTGGTGACGCCGCCCGTCGCGGAGACCGCGGCGCGGACGAGACGCGTGTACGTCTCGTCCGTCGTGACGTCGTCGACGGGCGCCGTGCCGGCGCTCGCCGCCGTCGTGTAGATCCACCGAGGCGCGCTCGCCGCGGGGAGGAGCGCCACCTTGACCGGCGTCGTCGCGCCGCGCGCGACGTCGACCGCGCCCGTGACCGCGAGCCGGCCCGGGGCCGTGACGACGAGGGTCTTCGCGCCCTCGAGCACGTTCGTGAAGGTCACGGACGCGCCCGCGAGCGAGGTCGATCCGAGCGTCGTGGTCGCGCCCGCGAACGGCTGCCCGTTCTCGTCCACGACGTCGACGCGGAGGGCGCCGTAGCCCTTCACGTTGCCCGTCGCGGAGGCGACCGCCATGAGCTGGTCGTTGTAGAGCGGGTAGCCCGTCGCGGTGATGCCGACCGCGCCCGCGACGAGCGGGCGGACCTTGAACCGGAACGTCGTGGTCGAGGCCTCCGGCACGTATTGCGGGAGCAGGTAGAGGATGCCGTTCACGACCTCGAACTCGAGCGCGGTCTCCGTGCCGTCCGCGAACCGCATGGTCGGGGGGTCGGAGACGGTGTTCGCCGCGGCGAGCGTCGACCCGAGCGGGACCGCGATCGCGGGGCTGAAGATCGAGAGCGGCTCGTCGTTGCGGAAGCTCGCGGTGATCGTCGTCGCCTCGTTCTGGATCGACTCCGCGGGCCACGCGAGGTCGAGGAAGAACGTCGTCGCGATCGGGTCGATGTAGCGCGCCGGCACCGTCGCCATCGCCTCGTCGTAGTCGCCGTGCTGGCGGTTGTACGCCGCAAGCAGGGTCGGGACCGAGCTCGAGAGCACGGTGAACGTGACGTTGTGCCGCGTGCGCGCGAGGAGCCCTGCCATGGTGCCTCCCGTGAACGTGATGTCACAGGCGGGCGTCAGCGAGCGCGGGATGCCCGAGGCGTCGAACTTGAACTGGCAGTCGGGCGCGTTCGTCGTGAGGTTCACGAGCGCGACCTTCGTCCCGTCGACGTACACCTCGACGCTCGCCGCGATGGTCTGGACGCGCTGCAGGAGCGCGAGCGCGTGGACCGCGGCCTGCGTCGTCCGCGTGTTGCCGAAGCTGCCGCCATCGCGGTAGACGTTGTAGAGGTAGTTCACGCCCCGCGTCACCGCCGCGTTCTCGAGGCCGAGGCCGGTGGCGTTCAGCGCGAGAACGACGATGGCCGTCGTCTCGGCGTGCAGCGCCGACTCGAGGAAGCTCGTGTAGTAGTTGGCGTTGTCCGTATCGCGCGTCCATCCGCCGCCCGTGCGCTGGATTCCTTCGAGGTAGGCGACGCCGTCGGCGACCGCCGCTCGGGCCTGCGACGCGTTGGTCGAGGGGAGGATCCCCGCGTCGAGCGCGGTCTGCAGGCCCCAGATCGCGGAGGCGGTCGAGAACGGGTTCCCGTTCATGCCGGGGTAGTCCGGCCAGGCGCCGCCGCTCTTCATCGACAGGAGGTAGCGCGTGGCGTTGAGGGCGACGCGGTCGAGCGTCGCGCGCGTCGCCTCGTCGGCGATGAGGGGCCTCAGGAGGGAGAGGTCCTTCAGGATGAGCGCGGTGAGGGCGATTTCGCTCCTCAGGTACCACGTGAAGGATCCTTCCCCGAACGCTCCGTCCGCCTTCTGCGTCGAGGCGAAGAAGCCCGGGATCCGCGTGTAGTTGACGCCCGAGCCGTCGACGAGGTCGCGGTACGTCGGGTCCTCGCGCACCGTGAGGAGCCCGTGCGTCGCGAACGCCGAGTAGAAGTTCGCGGCCTCGCTGTAGGATCCGTACATGGCCCAGCCGCCGCTCGGCTTCTGCTTGTTGTGGCCCGAGGTGAGGATGCCGACGCCGGCGCGGACGGCCGAGTCGAAGCTCGCCTTGGAGTCGTTGCCCAGCTCGTCGTAGACGCCGCGCGCCTTGTAGTACTCGATGACGTGGAGCGCGGCGAGCATGGGGCTTGTCGTCTGCTCGACGCAGGAGTTCGGATAGAATCGCAGGTACTCGAGGCCCGAGAGGATGCGTCCCTGGGCGCCGGCCTTGACGTCGATGACGAACTCCTGCTCGAGGGTCGCAATGTCGAACGTCCAGACGTCGACCCGCTTCGTGACGGGCGTCGGGGAGACGTCGGCGACGGTGTGGTTCGTGTCCTTCACGATGACCGGCTTCGCCCGCACCGAGAGCGCCGGCATCGGGCAGCCGTCGATGGGCTCGCCCGAGACGACGGTCGCGGAAGCGCCGGGCACCGCGACGGTGATCGTCAAGACGGCTGCGCCCACCGTGGTGGAGGGCACCGCGACGGAGACGTGGTTCCAGCCCTGCGTGGCGGTCCGCGTGAGCGTCACCGGCGTCGCGCCGAGCGCGCCCGCGCCGACGGCCGTGATGGTCGCCGAGCCGCGCACGTTCGTGCGGAAGGTGACGAAGGCCTCGACCCCTGCGGGGCGGACGGGATCCTGGTAGAAGGCGCACAGATCCCGGACGTAGGCCGCCTCGGCGACGACGTCGCGCGCCGCGGCATTGCCGGCCGCGTTGTCGTCGATGCCCGCGGGGAGGATCGCTTCGAGCCGGTGGAGGCCCGCGATGAGCGTCGACCACGCGGGGATGTCGACCGTGTGTCCGCGGTTCGGCGAAAGCGCCGGGATCGGGATCGCGGTCGCGGCGGGGGAGAGCGCGGTGCCGCCGGGAAGGAGCGCGTCGGTGATGTCGAGGGTGGTGGCGGTCGAGGTCCACGTCCCCTCGTTCACGACCGTGGCCTTGAGGCGCGTCTCGGCCCCGAGCCACACTTCGTCGGGAGCAAGCAGCGACACGACGAGATTCACGAACCGGATGGCGGTCGATCCCGCCGCTCCGTTGTTCGTCTCGCTGAACTCGGCGACTTCGCCGAGGGCGTCGGCGACGACCGACCAGGAGGCGAAGCCCGGGGCTCCGAAGCTCGTGGTCACGACGGCGGAGACGTTCTGGCCGGGCCCGAGCGCGGGGATCGGGACGTCGACGACGGTCGAGCCGCTCGTGAACCGGAGCGTCGTGGGAACGCTCGTCGTGAGGCCGCCGATGTTGGAGACCCGGAACTCGAACTCGGCGGGCGAATTGACCCGGACGGCCGCGGGCGCGCGGACGGCGCGCACGATGAGGTCGGGGGATTCCGCCACGACGACGCGGCGGATCGCGCGGTTGTCCGTCTCGTTCGTCTCGGCGATCGAGCCGAGGACGTCCGCGACCACGGTGAGGTCGACCGGACCGAGCGCGGAGGGCGTCCACAGGACCGCGATCTCGAACGCGTCGCCCGGCGCGAGGCCGGGGTCGGTCGCCGTCGCGAGCACCGTCGCCCCCGCGAGGATCCGGTGCGTCGAGGCGGGGGTGGGAATCTCGCCGAGGTTGCGGATCGTCGCGCTGAGCGCGTACGGCGTGCCGAGATTCACGTGCTCGACGCCGCCGACGAGCGCGCGCGGAGGCGGAACGACGACGGGCGTCGCGACCAGGTTGGGCCGGGTCACGCGGACAATCGTGGTCGCCTGGTTGTCCGCCTCGCTCGCTTCGGCGACCTCGCCGAGGGGGTCGACGGCGACGCGCAGCGCGAAGGCGCCGGTGTCGTTCGAACCCCAGACGAGGGGGACGACGGCGTTCGCGCCGCCCGAGAGGGCGGGGATCGCAACGTCGCGCAGGACGATCCCGTCGCGCTCGAGCCGGAGCGTCGTCGCAGGGCTCGCCGCGGAGCCGGTGTTGCGGACGACGGCCTCGAAGACGGTCTGCTGCCCGACCGCGAGGACCGTGGGAAGGGCCCTCAGCGACACTTCGAGGTTCGGGAGGGTGGCGCCGGTCTGCGTCCAGAAGGTCCAGACGAGGACGTTCGCGAGCTGCTCGCCGTCGGTCACCCACATCTCGAGGTCGACGTACAGGCCGCCGCGGTGGGGCGCCTTGACCTCGAGGGTCGCGGCGCCGTTCTCGTCGGTGACGCCGCGAACTGCGCGGAAGTAGGCGCGGTCGGCGTCGTCGACGCAGTTGTGGCCGGCCGGACGGCCTCCCGTCGCAAGGGCGTCCATGCCGTCCTCGCCCATGTCGGGCCAGCACCACGTTTCGACATCGAGGAACGCCCAGACCTCGGCGCCCACGACCGGGGCGCCGTCTGCCCTCGTCACCACGATAGGCAGGGGGATCGTCGCGTGCGCCGGGTAGCGGCTCTCGAGCGCCGGAAGCGACACCTCGAAGGGCGCGCGGTGGAACGTGCGCGTCACGTGCGAGGGGATGGTGGGCGCGCTCAGCACGGCGACGGTGTATTCGCCGAATTCGGACGCCTCCAAGGTGACGGGCCACTCGCCCGTGGGCGGCGACGCGTGCTCGTTGTGGAGGATGCCGCGGTGCGCGTAGCCGGGGCCATAGAGCGACTTGTAGGCCTGGATCGCGGACGCGACCCCCGTGGCGGGGGCGCCGTTCGCATCGAGCCATCGGACGGTGGCGCGAAGCTCGTTCCCGACGAAGCCTCCGAGGATGTCGATCGAGGTCGAGCTCGCGGGCGAGGACGTCTGCGGCGGGCTGCCGAAGTAGACCCAGTCCCAGAAACCGGCCCATTGGAGGGTTCCCGCGTGGTCCGCGAGCGCATGGCCGTTCGACGGGTCGATCGCGGTGGAAACGACCCAGGCATCGAGGTATCGGTCGTGGAAGTTGGCCTTCGTGAGGTTGACCGCGCGGGCGGGAATCGTCACGACGGCGGTTCCGGACATGTCGGTCCGCGTCTGCTGGATGCCGCCGTGCGCGGTGTAGATCCACAGGTCGAGGTCCGCCATGGGGCCGTCATCGTAGGCGGAGATGTGGAGCGTCGCGGTCTCGGCCGAGACGAGCGTCCTGGCGTCGTGGCCCCATTGGATCCAGGTGTCGATCTCGGGATCGCCCCCGCCGCCCTCGGAGACGGGGGGCCGGTGGGGGCCGGATCGGGCGAGGATCGAAGGCACGACGATGAGGGCGCCGTCCGACGGGCAGTAGCCATAGTACCCGCCGGAGCAGCGGGAGACGTCTTCCACCGTGACCCACCCGTAGAGCACGCGGCCCTCGGGGACGACGACGGGGAACGAGCCGATGCCGGTTGCGGGGATCGTGTACGACGCCCGGGTCTCGAAGTTGCGGAATCCGAGGGGCCCGTCGCGCTGGAAGGCGATGAGCCGCTGGACGTCCTCGCGCGAGAGCGCCCGCCGGGCGTCCTCCGCGTTCGGGGCCGCGAGGGCGCGCGCGAGCCCCGCGGCGAGATCCTGCGGCGCGATCGCGAGAAGGGCGGCCGCGTCGCGCTCGGTCACCCACGAGACGGTCACGTTGATGGGGCCGCCGTGGGGCGTCAGGAGGCCGCTGAAGGATTGCGATGCGAGGATCGTCACGAGGTCCACGGTGTCGCCGGGGGCGGCCGACGTGAGATAGGGCCGAATTTCCACCGAGGTGTCGTCCTCCCACGCGAGGTAGGCGTAGCCGCCCGGCAGGGAAACGGCGGGGCCCTCCGCCGGCGCGAGGTCGACGTGGAGCGTCCAGGCGTCGTAGGGGTTCGAGGCCGACGGCTGGGGAAGCGAGGCGTAGGGGACGCTCCACGAGAAGACGCCGCCAACGGCGGTGAGCGGCTCCGAGACGATCGTCCGGTGGCTGACGCCGCCGTACCACCAGCAGTACCAGTACGGGCAGTACCATTCGTTGCGGATGCGGATCGTGGCGTTCCCCGCGTAGGGCGCGCCCGTCATGCGGTCCATCACGACCCACGAAAGGTTGAGGCTGCCCGTCCGATCGACGTAGTAGTAGCCGGGAGCGGTGGAGTAATCCGCATGGGACCCGAGGCGCCAGCCGGGCGTCGGCGAGGACGGGTCCGGGGTCGGGACGGGCGGCACGCGGTGGCCCGGCGTGAAGGCCTGGACGGCCCGGTTCCCGTGCGTGTCCTCGATCACGAGGCGATGCGTTTCGTAGGTCCGGTTCGCCGTCATCTCGAAGGAGACCTCGGCGCGACCGGAAGCATCCGTCGCGACGACCGTCTGGGCGAGCACGACGGGCGCGCACGTGGCGCAGTCGATCGCGCGGAGGGCTTCCCACCGGAAGGCGATCGGCTCGCCCGCCTGAGGCGCGCGGGCCGTCTGGTTCCAGGAGAACGCGGAGGCGAGGATCGCGCGGTGGTGCGTCGGGTAGAGGCCGTAGCCCGCATCGGGGGCCCGGTCCACGATCGCGCCGTCGCGCGTGGCTTCGAGCCAGGCGCGGAAGGTCCTGAGGCCTTCGGGCGCCCCGAGGTCCGACGCGGCGATCGGGCTGTCGTCGAGGTTGCGGACGAGGAGGACGAGCGGCTTCGCCTGCGTCGTGACGGCTTCGAGCGCCACGAGCGTGTCGGTCCATCCGCCCGCGTTCCACCGGTCGAGGGCAAGGTTCGCGACGGACCCGTCGGCGGCGAAGTCGAACCGCAGCCGCGTGTCCGCGCCGCGCTCGCCCGTGGCGGCGTCCTGGTCGAGGTCGATGTAGAGAACGACGCTCGTGCCGGGCGAGGCGCGGTCCAGGTGGAACTCGAGGACGGCCGTCGCCCCCGTCGCGTCGGCGGCGGCGATGTGCGCGGCGCGCAGGTCGAGGATCGCGCTGTCGTTGTGTCCGCGGTCCATGATCGCCATCGGCTGGTCGTCGCGCGGTTCGTAGCGCGTGGCACCGGCCGAGTACGTCGGCCACCCGATCGTGCCCGCGTAGAGCTCGTGACCGAGGCTGCGCGTCGGGGCGTCGCCGCCGAGAAGCGGCGGCAGGCGGCCGGTGAGGTTGACCGCGCCGAAGGCGTCGATGCGGCCCCAGCCGGTCTCGGCGTCGTAGCCGGGCACCCCGATGTCCACGGCGGTCGCGTTCATGAGCGAGGTCACCGAGCCGGGCAGGCCGGCGCGGCGCGCGGGATCGGCCTCGAGGATGAGGGCCGCGAGCGCCGCCGCCTGGGGCGCCGCGAAGGAGGTTCCGGTCTGCGTGGACGCTCCGCCCCAGTTGTAGAGCGTGCGGACCTCGACGCCGGGAGCGACGACGTCCGGCTTCACGTAGGCGGCGTCGCCGAAGCCGACCGGGCCCAGGCTCGAGAAGGACGCGACGCGGTCGTGCTCGCGGGCGCTCGCGCCGACGGCGTAGGCGCGGCGCGCCGCCGCCGGCGTGTTGATCGTGCGCAGGCCGAGGCCGGGGCAGTCCTCGTCCCAGAGCAGGTCGCATTCGCTCCCGCCGCCGTCGTTGCCGGCCGCGACGACGGGAAGGATGCCGCTCTCCGCGACCGCGTCGATGGCCCGCGACTGCGGCGAGGACCCGTCGTCAGGATAGCCGACCGCGACGGCCGCGTACATGGCGGGTCGGAAGGGGTTCTCCGAGACGACGCGCCACTGCGACTCGGCGGTCGGGTCCACCGCGATCCAGTCTCCGAGGTCGACGTCGAAGCCGGTCTCGTAGCCGAGCTCGGGGACGGCGAGGTCGTCGATGAACCAGCCCTCGGCGGGCGACCAGCTTGCGTAGTTCCACTCGAACGTCACGTTGACCGCGCGTCCGGCGAAGGCCGTGAGGTTCAGAACGACCTCGCGCCATCCGTCGCCGCTCCAGCCCTGGTACCAGTTCGTCCACTCGTACTGTCGGGACGTGGCGTTGTACCACGTCTCGTCGCAGTGGTAGACCGGGTCGAAGTCCGGGTGGAGCGTGTCGCGCGCGAGCGGTCCGCCGATCTCCTCGACGACGACGCGCCCGCAGCTGGATCCGAGGGCGGAGCTGTAGCGCGTCCAGAACGAGAGCGTCACGGTTTCGAGGCCTGCGAAGTCGAACGTGCGCGTGAGGCGCGAGGTCTCCTCCCAAGGGGAGCCGGGCGCGGTCGCGTTGCCGATCCAGAGCGCGCCGTCGCCCGACCGCTTCGCGGGGTGGGTCGCGGGGTCGAGCTCCGCGACGAGGCTCCACGTGCCCGACGGGAGCGGAGCGTCGGCCGTGAGCTTGTGGAACCAGACGCGCTCGTCGTCGTAGGTTCCCTCCTCGGGCATGAGGACCCAGTCCACCGGCACGCCCTGGTAGGAGGATCCCGAAGGATCGATGAAGCGGGCGATGAGCGGGTGGGGATCCTCGTAGTCCCACGCGTCCGACCCGTCCCACCCCGCCATCTCGACGTAGCCGAGGATGTAGGAGGCGGGGTGGCTCGGGCTTCCGCCGACCTCGAAGTCGAAGCGCGCGGGGAACGCGTACCCGTCGTCGAGCTCGGACCAGGTCGAGACGTAGGTCGTCTCGAACGAGCCGCCCGAGTAGGAGAGGATGTCCACGCCGTCGCGCGCGGCGACGGCCGCGTAGGCGTCGAGGAGGTCGCGCTCGCTCGCCCAGCCTTCGCGGTTGAAGACCTTCATGATGACGAGGTCCGCCTCCGGGGCGATTCCGCGGTGCCACCGTTGGGATCCGTCCGCCGCGATGACGCCCGCGACCGCCGTGCCGTGGCCGGCGTCGTCGTAGGCGATCGAGGACAGCGGGCGGAGCGCGAAGCCGCCCTCGCCCGTCCAGTCCCCGAACGTGGTCGTCGCCGAGCCGGCAAGGCCGTCAAGGGCGACGCGCGCGAGCGCGAAGCCCCGGTGCTCGGGAATGTCCGAGGCCCAGTTTCGGGGCGGCGCGCCGGGCGTGCCGGACCCGAAGCCGTGCGTGCTCGCGAAGGCGAGCTGGAGGGACGCGGCGCCCGCGAGCGCGGCCGGGACCGGGATGACCTGCGAAGCCAGGTTCTCGCGGGTCATGTCGCGGAACTCGTGGATGAAGGTCCAGTTGGCGCCGAGGTCGCTCGAGGCCCAGAGGTAGACGGGCACCGAGCCCGGGGAATCCTTGAACCACGTGACGTTGATCGCGAAGGGCCCCGTGGCCGACGCGAGGTCGAAATTCGGCGACGTCGCCACGGCCGGCTCGCGGCCGTTGCCCGCCGCGAACATGGGCGTGTCGTACGTGGCGCGGGCCCAGCGCTTCCAGCCTCCGCTCGCGCTGGCGCGGCCCGCAGCCGACTCGGCGTCGTCGACCCACGCCGCGGCCCCGTCGAGGACGAGCGTGACGTCGTCCACGAACCAGCCGTCGGAGTGCGTGTTCCACGCTGCCCCCCGGAGGATGAATTCGAGGACGATCGAGCGTCCCGCCCACGGCGTGAGGTCGACCGTGAAGGTCGAGGGGCCGTCGGCGCGGTCGCGGATGAACGCGAGGCGCTCCTCTCCGCCCGTCTCCTCGTTGCGGACGACGACCTTGGCGTGCTCGCAGTAATGCTCGTACGGGCTGCCGGGCGAGTAGTAGCAGGTCGGGAGGTCGTGGAAGGACCTGAACGAGAGCGAGGCCACCGTGGCGGCCGTGAGGTCCGCCGTGAAGCGGAGGCTCGAGAACCCGGCGGCGGGGTGCGCGTGGTAGGCCCACGACCCGGTGGCGCGGTCCGCCGAGCGGCGCGTGAAGTCGATGAAGTCCACGATCGCGTGGTCGAGCTCGGGGTTGCCGCCCCACGCGCCGGAGTCGAGCACGGCGAGGGTCGTGCCCGCGCCCGTCGCGGCGCGCTTCATGAGGAGGTCGGCGCCGATCCATTCCTGGGCCCAGTCGGGGTCGAGGTCATCCACCGGCCGGACGGCGGGCGGCGTCGAGCGGTAGAGGGCCGCGAGGCGGGCGTGGTCCTCGGCGCCGAGCTTCGGCGACCGGAGATCCTCGGACAGGTGGCGGATGATCTCGGCGCGCAGGGGGTTGTGGCCTTGAAGGCTCACGCGCGCCTCGCCGGACTTCCAGACGGCCTCGACGTCGCTGCGCCGCTCGAGGAGCTTGAGGACGGCGGGCGTGACCTTGGCGGAGACCGCGTTCACGGTCCAGAGGCTCGACACGTCGGCGGCGCGACCGCGCGCGGCTTCGCGGTCGAGGAAGGCGAGGATCGAGGACTGGGAGGATTCGGCGGAGGCGGCGCGCGCGCGGGCGGCTTCGGCGCGGTCCTCCGCGTCGGGCGTCTCGAGGGGCTTCGAGAGCACGATGGTGACGGGAAGGAGGTCCTTCGCGTCGGCCCGCTTGGCGAGCGCCTGGAGGCTCGGGGCCACGAAGGCCCGGTGCGGCGCGGCCGGCGGCGGCGCCTGCGGGGGGGAGGAGGGAGCGCCCGCGGCGACGGAGACCGCGAGCGCGGGAAGAAGGAGGATGGTCACGAGAACGAGCGCGCTGAGCTTGCCGGAACGTGCCGCCATGTCGAGGCCCCCCCGTCGAACGGGAATGCAGGGGGGCCTCCGGCAGCTGGACCGCTGCGGCCGCCTCCCTACCGGCGCCGAGGACACTTTTCGAGTATATCTATATTTGGTCCTACCGTGAAGTTACTGAGCGCGGCTCGAGAGGGTCTTTCCCCAGGCGACGAGCCGCGCCTCGGTCATCGTCTCCCCCACCGCAAGCGCCTGCGCGACGACGGACGCCTCGCGCAGGACGAGGACGAAGCCGGACCCCCCGCGCGTGTCGAGCCGGTAGATCGCCGAGGCGTCGCCGATCGGGGGCCCGCCGGAGACCGGCTTCCAGGGGTCGGCCCGGAACAGGCCGTCGAGCGCCTCGAAGGCGCCGGCCGCGCCCGCGGACGTGTTGAAAACGTAGACGACGTGATTGAGGAGGGGTCCGTCGGGCCGCTCCTCGAGGGTGCGGGCGAGCGCGGCGCGGAAGCCCCAGGCCTCGAGCGCGTCCGCGTCGGCCCATTCGGGCGTCGCCTCGGAGAGCGCCGACGGCGTCGCGTAAGGAGTCTCCTCGACGACGCGCGCGAGCGGACCGACGTCGGCGGGGC
>Ga0247719_1000826_pt1 | contig 15504 bp, 18 predicted proteins | sample 41E_DmetaG_FD_189046 | JGI IMG/M metagenome (GOLD analysis project Ga0247719, IMG submission 189046) | Soil microbial communities from hillslope of Landscape Evolution Observatory, University of Arizona, Oracle, AZ, United States - 4-1-E_D | ecosystem: Engineered > Artificial ecosystem >...
GCCGCAACCACAGCGACTTCATGCGAGGGCGCACACCACTCCAGGTCCTCACCTCACACCAGCTCAAGCGAGCATCATGAACCCGAACCAGGGGGCCCAACTGTCACCTCGAACCCCGGCCCGGAAGCACTAGGTCGTCGATGTGGGTGTACACGGTCGCGTAGTGGCCGCCCGATCGGGTGGCCAGCCAGCCGCCGAGGGTGGAGAACTCGAACGACTGAGGGAAGTGGCGGAGGGTGTAGCCGTGAGGTCGCAGTTGCTCCTCGAGCACCGGCCCCAGCGCACCGCCTTGTATTCGCGCGGCTCTCGAGGTGGTGTCGACCTCGAGCACACGATCGAGGCGGGTGAGGTCGATCGACACCACGCCGTCGAACCGGTCGCGCAGCCCTCGGGCCTCGACACCGGCGACGACCGTCGATCCGCCGCCGTAGGGGATGGCGGCGACTGCGTTCGACGTGCACCAGTCGAGCAACGCCACGACGTCGTCCTCCGACGTCGGGAACGCCACCACGTCAGGTGCCGCACTCACGTCACCGTCGAGCGCGCGGACGACGTCCCGGAACGCCTTGCCGTAGGTGTGCGACGCGCGGTCGTACGGAGCCGTGGAGCAGAGGTGGTCGAGTGAAACCGGCGGCGCGATGCGGACCGGCGGGAGGTCGAGCGCCTCGACGTCAGGTGGAACAGCGACGGTGCCGTCGAGGTCCTCGAATCCGGGGCGCTTGGTGATCGCGGCTGCGATCGATCGCAGCGCGTCGCCGTCGACGACCTGATCCTCGGTTCCCCAACCCCACCACGTCCGGCGCGTCACGAGGTGAACGTAGCGAACGCTGCCAGCACGGCCTCGCTCGCGCCGGGCACCCACGCATGTCCCCAGTCCGGTGCGACGACCGCGCGGACGTCGCCACCACCGCTTCGCCACGCGTCGATCGTCGACGGGAGCGGTAGAGCCTGCAGCGCGCCGCCGATCACCGGGCCACCGGCGACGGGAACGACGTCGTCGTCCTCGCCGTGTGCGATGACGAGCGGGTAGCCGAGAGGCACCGCACACGCAGGTGCGAGATTGGCCCCGCCCACCATCGCCGACCCGACGAGGCGCAGGCGGCATGTGAGCACGCCGGTGAAGCCGGCGCCGTTCGAGTATCCGACGGAGACGACGCGCGCTGCGTCCGCGCATCCGTTGCTGGTCACATCGTCGAGCACGGCTCGGACGAACGTCACGTCGTCAGGTCCTTTCAGCTGCTGGATCGCCCAGCGGGAAGGCGAACCTGATCCTTCGGGGGCGACGACCACCCATCCGGCCACAGCTGCGGACAGCGCCAGTCCGGAGGCATCGCTCACCGACTCCGGCGAACCGGAGTAGCCGTGGAAGAGGAGCATGATCGGCGGTGCGTGTCCGTCTGATCTCGGCGCAGGGCGGGTCACGACGTAGCGACGGTCGAGGCCGCCGACGCGGATGGCGACGCTGCCCGTCGCGCAGCTCGGTGGACCGGCCACGGGCGGAGCGGTCGCCGCGGCCTCCACGACCGTCGAGGACCGGCGGATTCCGGGCGCATGCGCCAGTGCGGCGACGACGGAAGTGAACAGCAGTAGAAGGGTGACACCGCTCAGGGTGCGGGGAATACGTCGAAGGTGGACGCCCTCAGGGAAGACCTCCGGGCGCCGACGCGTTGGCCCGTTCTCGACGGTGTCCGCGGCCTCGCCGTCGTGTCGGTCGTGCTGTATCACGCCATCCGGCTGCTCGTGCTGGGGGAGGGGTCCTCCACCGCGGACGGCTACAGCGCGCTGTGGTGGCCGGTGATGACCGGGCGCCTCGCGCTCGATGCGTTCTTCGTGCTCTCCGGCTTCCTCATCGTCGCCAGCTGGCGCGCCGTGCGGGAGCGCCACGGGTCGCTGTGGCGAGCGGCTGCCGATTACGGCAGGCGCCGAGGAGCGCGGATCCTCCCGGGCTACTACCTGTCGCTGCTGATCCTCGTGCCCCTGGTGGCGCCGCACCTGTTCCGTTCACCCGGCGATCTCGCGCTGCTGGCCGGCGTGCAGCAGTACCTACGGCCAGGACTCCCGTCGGAAGTGAACGTCGTCTACTGGAGCCTTACGACAGAAGTGCACTTCTACGTGCTGGCGCCGCTCGTGGCCGTTGCATTGAAGGTGCTCGGTGCCCGGGTGACGATCGCGGCGTCTCTGGCCCTCGCGGTGTGGTGGCAGGCGACGACGCCGGGAGGTCTGCCTCAGTCGCTGGTGTTCGGTCGCGTCGACCAGTTCGTCCTCGGCGCTGCCCTTGCACCGGTCGTCGCGGCGTTCGACAAGGGCGCGCGGCCGCGTCTGGTGCGGATGCTGCAGCCTCGGGCTGTCGGGATCGCGCTCGTGGTCGCGCTGATCAGCCTCGGCGTGTGGCAGGGAGCGATCCTCGCCGGTACCGCGAAGGCCCATGCGTACCTGCTGCACCCGGCAGTGGGCCTCGTGATGGCAGCGATCCTGCTGCGTCTGATGACCCTCGGCCGCCCGACGTTCCTCGAACATCCGGGGCTGCGCCTGGCCGGCATCGTCAGCTACGGCGTGTACCTGTTCCACTACCCGATCCTCGAGTACGGGTTCCGTTGGATCGGCATCGGCGCCCGCGATCCCGGGCCGGCCTACCTGATGATCGCGGCGACGATCACCCTCACACTCGTCAGCTTCATCGTCGGCGGAGCGAGCTACGCGCTCGTCGAGCGGCCCTTCTTCCGTCGCAAGGTGGAGGCGCCGGTGCCGCAGGGTCCCCGTGGCGACCGTCAGCCGACGCGAACCTTGACGGCATGGCCGATGAGCACGGCTACGTCTACGACCTCCTCCGCAAGATCGGCCTGACCGACTTCGGCGCGCGCACGGGCGAGTTCCTGCTCGTGCGCCCGCTCAAGATCGTGCTGGTCGTGGTGATCGCGATGATCGCTTCGCGCTTGGCGGTGCGCACGATCCGGCGTGCGATCGTGTCGTTCAAAGCCCGCACACCGCTGGGCGGAACGAACGCGCGAGCGGAGCAGCGGGCGTCGACCCTCGCCGACGTCTTCGCAAGCCTGGCGCGATCGGCGATCTGGGGGGTGACGACGCTCGTCGTGCTCGACATCCTCGGGATCAACCTCGCGCCGCTGATCGCCGGCGCGGGCATCGCGGGGATCGCCATCGGCTTCGGCGCACAGGCGCTGGTGCGGGACGTGATCTCCGGCCTGTTCGTGCTGCTCGAGGATCAGTACGGCGTCGGCGACATCGTGACGATCGGCGACTCGAGCGGCACCGTCGAAGACATCACGCTGCGAATGACGCGGCTGCGCGGCGCCGATGGAACCGTGTGGTTCGTGCCCAACGGCGAGGTGCGGCGGGTGGGGAACAGCTCGATGGAGTGGAGCCGCGTCGCCGTCGACGTGCTGGTCGCGCACGGTACCGACCTCGGCGCGGCCCAATCGGAGGTGATGGCCGCCGCAGCCGACTTCGCGGGAACGCCGGAGTGGGCGAACGTCGTGCTCGACCTGCCCGAGATGTGGGGCGTGCAGGCGATCGAGGAGAAGGGCGTCCGCCTCCGTCTTCTGGTGCGCACCGCGCCTCGTCAGCAGTACGTCGTCGCGCGAGAACTGCGGAGCCGCCTCGCAGAACGACTGACTTCGGCGGGATTCGCCGGTCCGGGGACCGACCAGGTGCTGGTCTCGGCGGGAGCACTCGATCTCACGAGCCCGCCTCCGCCCGCGCGCACGTAGGCGCGAAGAAGCCGGCCACCCGAGGCGGCCGGCTTCGACGGCGAAGCGTTCAGGACTAGTCGGTCAGCTTCTTGAACTTGTCGCCGATGGCGTCGGTGACGCGATCAGCCTTTTCCTTGACTTCGGCCTTGCCCTGGTCGATCTTGCCCTCACGCTCGAGATCCTCGTTGTTGGTGAGGTCACCGGCCGCTTCCTTCATCCGGCCCTTCATGTCGTCAGTGCGTTCTCCCATGCTCAGGTACGTACCCGAGGGCGTGGGTCCGAAACGGCTCTTGCCGGGGTGCGAGGAGCAGGCGGGTTCCGGTGAGGTCGTCGGGCGCGACGTGGAACACGGTGCCGTCGATCGGAATCGCACCCGGTACGCCCGCGGGGTCCTCGGTGGCGAACGCGATGTGGTGGACACGGCCCGTGCGGCCGTCGAGCCAGCTGTCGAACGCGCTGCCCGTCATGAGGCGGACGCGGCCTGGTCCCGGCCACGCGAGGTCGACGAAGCGAGCCGTCTCGTCGCCGCCCTCTGCCGTCACCTCGCCGCCGAGGAGATCTCGGAAGAGGCGCAGCCCTTCTTCGACGTCTGCCAGCGCATGGCCCACGTGGACGAGCGTCGCCGGCGTCGGCACCCGGGGGGCCGGGAACCAGTCGGGGGCGCGCTCGTCGCCCCAGTCACCGCCGTCCTGGCTCTGGGCGAGCTGCACCACGATGCCGGGAGCGTCCTTCGGGTGGAGGAACGCCTCCTTCCACCACGGAAGCGAGAGGTTGACGCCGACCGGTCGGTAGCCGGCCGCCTCGACGATCTCGAGCGCGGCCTCGATGTCGGCCACCTTGAAGGTGAGGTGGTGCGGCCCTGCGCCGTTGCGGTCGAGGAAGCGGCGCAGGAAGTCGTTCTGCTCGACGAGGTGGGGTTCGAGGATCTCCACCTTCATCCCGTTGGCGTACGACACCTGGAAGGAGGCGAAGCCCGCGGTGCCACCGCCACCGATCCACGACGAGGGGAGCGCGCCGGCGAACGTCGGCCACGCGACGGCGGCTCGGTCACATGCGATGGCGACGTGGTCGAGGACGACGGCGGGGATGGGGGAGAGGGCGGCCACCCGTCGAACTTAGGATGCCGTCGTGGTGCGGATCGAAGCGATGGATCACCTCGTGCTGGCGGTCGAAGACGTCGAACATTCCGTCAGCTGGTACTCCGAGGTTCTCGGGCTCGAGGCGCTGCGGGTCGACGAATGGCGCCGCGGTGAGGTGTTCTTCCCCTCGGTGCGGGTCGACGAGGGCACGATCATCGACATCGTCGGACGGGCTCCTGGTCGCACCTACGACGGGCAGAACGTCGACCACTTCTGCCTCGTCGTGGCACCCACCGATCTGGCAGCCGTCGCGACCAGCGGCCGCTTCGATGTCGTGGAGGGACCTGTCACGAGGTGGGGGGCGCGCGGCGACGGCACGTCGCTCTACGTCCGCGACCCCGACGGCAACACCGTCGAGCTGCGCTACTACGGAGAGGCGAACGCATGACCATCGACTTCCGAACCACCTCGGTCTTCGAGCTCGCGAGCCAGGTGCGCGAGAAGAAGGTGTCGGCGCGTGAGCTCGCGACCGCGGCACTCGCGCGGATCGAGGAGGTGAACCCGTCGATCAACGCCTTCGTCGCCGTCGAGCCCGACCTCGTTCTTGCCGAGGCCGCCGCCGTCGACGAAGCGGTCGCGGCCGGACGAGACCCAGGACCGCTCGCAGGCGTGCCCCTCGGCGTCAAGGACCTCGAGAACGCGATCGGCTACCGCACGACCAAGGGTTCTCCAGCCTTCGCCAACTCGCCGGTCGCGACCGAAGACTCCATCCTCGTGCAGCGGCTCAAGGCGGCGGGCTGCGTCGTGGTGGGAAAGACGAACACGCCGGAGCTCGGGTTCAAGGCCGATACCGAGAACCCGGTCTTCGGGGCGTCGTTGAACCCGTGGAACGTCGCCCATTCCCCGGGCGGTTCGTCCGGAGGGAGCGCGGCGGCGGTCGCCGCGGGCGTCGTGCCGCTGGCGACGGTGTCCGACGGCGGCGGGTCGATACGCATCCCCGCGTCGTGCTGTGGCCTGCCGGGGATGAAGGCGTCGCTGGGCCGAGTTCCCGGCGGCGGCGCGTTCGCTCCCGACTGGCAGCACCTGTCGACGAAGGGGCCGATGGCGCGGACGGTCGCGGAGACGGTGCTCGCGCTCGACGCCGTCACCGGCCCCGATCCGACCGATCTCCGGTCGCTACCGATGCCCGATGTCCCGTGGCGGACGGCACTCGAGGATCCTCGGCTCCCGATGAAGGTCGCGTGGTCGCCGACCCTCGGTTACGCGAAGGTCGACCGTGCCGTGCTCGACGCCTGTGAGCGAGCCATTGGCCGGCTGAGCGATCTCGGTGCGGAGGTGATCGAGGTCGAGACGGTGTTCGCCGAAGATCCGGGGCTGTCGTGGGTCGTGATGACGAACGCGTACAACGCTCGGACGCTCGGTCACTACGAGGGCACGGAGGTCTGGGACCAGATCGACGCAGGCTTGCGGTCGATGATCCAGTGGGGGAAGACGATCCCCGCCGTCGACCTCGTCCGTGCGGAAGATCTCTGCCACACCCTCAACCTGCGGCTGGTCGAACTGTTCCACGACGTCCGCCTGCTCCTGACGCCGACGATCGCGTCGCTGCCGCCGAAGTCGGGTCGACCGGGCACGATCGACGGCAACGAGAGCGCCAACTGGGTGTCGTTCACGTACCCCTTCAACATGACGCGATCGCCCGCCGGCAGCATCCCCGTCGGACTCAGCGACGACGGGCTTCCGATCGGTCTCCAGATCGTCGGACCGCAACACGGCGATCTCGTGGTGCTCCGTGCGATGGCTGCGCTGGAGGCGGCGTTCGACCTCGGCCGGACTGCGCCGATCTCATGAGCATGAGCGCAGGGTCGTTCGATCCGCCGTGGCGGATGCGGGGCGAGTCGATCCTGGCGTGGGCGCGGATGCGCAAGTCCGATCGCCGTCAGCTCGTGTCGATGTTGCCGCGCGGGGTGAAGGTGCTCCCGCTGTTGCCGGCTGCTGTCGTCGGCGTCGCGTACCAGGACTCGCCCGTCGGGCCGTACCACGAGTTCGCCATCGGCGTGTTCGGCCGCATCGGGCTGCGGCCCGGACTCTGCGTCGTGCTCCAGGTCGTCGATGCGCCGGAGGCTCGCAAGGTGTATCGACAGGAGTGGGGACTGCCCACCGACCTCGGCACCTTTCTTTGGTCGCGCGACGGCGACGAACGGTCGATGCGTTGGGAGGAGCGGGGGATCATGCTGCGAGGTGAGCCGGTCGGCTTCCGCATCCCGATCGGGCTCCCCATGCGCTCAGTCCAGCGACGTTCCGACGGACCCGTCGTGCTGCCCCGCCGGCTGTGGTGCCTGATGCGGCTGTCGAGGGCGACGATCGAGGTCGCCGAGCCGCTGAGCGAGCAGGAGGTGGAGCTTGGTTGGCTCGCCGGACGTCATCCCGGCGCCCTGCTCAACCACATGCGAATGGTTGCCGGCCTCGCCCGACACCCCACCGGAGCTCTGTCGTCGCTGCGAGCGCCGAGCACCGCGCGGCCCTCTGCGGAGCCCGCGCTCTCGACCGGGAGCGCTCCGACGACCCACTAGAGTGGTCCGGTTCCGGGCGTGTAGCTCAGTTGGTTAGAGCGCTACGTTCACACCGTAGAGGTCCCCAGTTCGAGTCTGGGCACGCCCACCGGAAACCCCAGGTCGGCGGTCCTTTTCGAGGGCCGCTGCTTCGCGTCGGGGTCCGGTCATGGCACATCCCTGGCACATCGCGATCTGTGCGGTTCCGGTTCTTGGGCGACAGTGGCTCACCACCAGGTCAACCGGGATCGCGATGGATTTGCCGCCGCTCGATGACGAGGACTCGTGCGTCAACCGGCGGCGGGGGAGAGAACGCCTTGCGTGGCACCGACCGACCGAGCGTCGCCTCGAACATGCGCTGCCATCGCGCTGCGGCAGGCGCAGCAGGGCTCACCCACCGACGTGCGGCTTGATGTTGGAGAATGATCCGCGCTGCGACGAGCCGGCTCCCTGGCTGGAGCAGGCGTCGTAGAACGGCAGCAGTGATCGCGAATGGCGGGTTGGCCACGACGTAGTAGGGCATCTTCGGGAGCCGCAGCTCGGCGGCATCGGCTTGTACGACGATCACCGACGTGCCGCGAAACGTTGCGCGGAGCTGAGCGGCTCGCTCGCGATGGGCTTCGACGGCGACGACCCGCAGACCGTTGCGCACCAGTGGGGCCGTCAACGCACCGCTGCCCGCACCGATGTCGACGACAGTCGATCCTCTCGGGATCGCAGCTTCCGCGACGAGCGCTTCAGCGAATGGAGCCGAGAGCTGGTGCCAGCCCCATCGGCGCGTCCCGGCCACGCCAGCGGGCCGTCATGACGAAATGCATCACCCGAGACAACATCATCCCGACGTGCACGGCAACCGGTTTGTCAGCCGATCGTGCAGCAACGGAACAAGTGAACCGCGCGACTGAGAACGAGATCCTTCGGTAGCGGGCTCTCCAGGCACCTGCCATGTCGTCCGTTCTCGCTGGTCAACAGATCATGAGTCAGCGTCCCGGGCGCGATAGGAGCGAGCGACGAGCGGCGTCGAAGAGATCTTCTGAGCGGTGGGTCGCCACGGGAGAACGGCACATAGGCGCGCCCGGCGCTATCAGGTCAGTGAGTATCGAACGTCGGTGACCATTCGCGTCGCTTCGGCGACCACAGCTTCGATGGCGTCTGTTGACGTGCGGAAGGCGACCAGCCGATACGCGACGCCGCCGTCGGCCCAATCGAGGTAGGCGAAGCTGGCGTTCTCGGTGTCGATACGGATTGCTACAGAGACGCCGTCGACGACGACGGTCTCCTTGAGTCGGCCGCCCTCTGGGGCACCGGGGTTCGTGTAGAGGGTGTACCGAACCCAGTCGGCGCGACCCTCCTGGAAGATCGCTCCGGGACGGACTGGTACGGCGGAGTCCCGTCGACCAACAACAAACACTTCGCTGCGCCGCTGTTTCCGATCTGGAAGCCACGCAACTGTCATCCCGGCGCGTCGTGCCGCCTCAGATGCGCAACGTACGTCAACCGCGCCACGACAGACGATCACGTCCTCGTCGTACGAGATCGCAAGAATGTCTTCGCCCGGGTGTAAAGACGCTGCGATCGCGGCAGCCGCCGACACCCCGAGCACCGCTGCAACCGAACCGACCAGGACACGACCCCAACGGACTGGACGAGCGGATTCGGGCCACTGCTCAGCGTCGGTGGCGTCGGAGATGCGCAATCCCGCGATGAGCACCGCGACGGCGAGTCCGGCGCCGATCGCTCCGACCGCGACGAGGCCCCGTGCAGGCACGATGCACCCTACCGCTCCGGCCACGACGTGCGCCGCTACAACCATGTAGATGCCTACACGACGCTGGGAGGTGAGGAAGGGCGGCGACGCGAGCCACCGACGGCCGAGCCACGCAACGGCGAGCGACGGAAGCAGGCCGAAAGCTGACATCTGCGCTGCGATCGCCCCTGCCCAGATCGGTGACGAGACCTCGAGCAGCGACGCGACGTCAACGAACCAGACGAGCTCGACGATCAGCCACAGGACCCATGCCGCACCGACGAGGCCTTCGACGACGAGCAGCACACCGAGCCAGTTGGTGGCGTGCCTCAGACGTTCCACTCCTTCACTATCGGTCAACTTGGTCGTCGGCCAAGGCACCGCCGGTACCGCGACGGCATAAGTGGCTGTCTTTCAGCTAATCCCGCCCTGGTCCAGGATTGCGCCGATTGCCGGGGGTCCAGCGGCTGCGTCGCTGATGATCAGGAAATCGCGAGCGACTGCCTCGAGCGGCACGTCCGCTCGCTTTCGCTTCACTCCACCTGCGGATGCTCGGTCGCCGCCGGAGAGCGATTTGAACACGGTCCTGCCGCTAGGCCCGCTGAAGTTCGCTGCAGATCTCGTGATGGCGGACGAGGAACGTCCGCTCGTCGAGCTTCTTCCGTCGGAGCCAACCGGTGACTTCGTCGTTGCACTTGCTGGCGTTGCACGACTGGCAGGCGGGCACGACGTTCTCGATCGTGTAGCGACCGCCGCGAGAGATGGCGAGCACGCAGTCCTTCTGCAGCGCGGTCTCCGTGGCGCCGCAGTACGCGCACGCGCCCCACGCGCGTTGGAGCGCGAGCCACTGCTCAGTGGTGAGGTCGTGCTCGACGCGCGCCATCCGCTTCTGCCGTCGTCGCGCGTAGCGCGCCTTCTTGCTGCGGTTGACCGCCATCGCGGGTGGACCGTACGACGTCACCGGCGCCGGCGAGGTGATGCTTGTCGTCGGAACTCAGCGGGGCATCACGGGCTGCGGTGGCATCACTCCTCGCGGGCGCTGGCTCGGCCGCTCGCTCGGCGTCCCGGGTCGTCATCGGCGGAGCCGCTCGCGACCGAGTGATCGGCGCGCCGACGGCTTCGGAATGCACACGATCTGCACCACCAACGAGCGGCACTTCGGCGCTAGTCCCGGCGAGCAGCGACCGCGTTCCCGATCAGCGTGCCGACCAGGATGACGACCACCGAGAACAGGCCGATGATCAGCGCCCGCCGTACCTCTCCCAGGATCAGGTTCCCGACCACGAGAACGGCGGCCACGAGGGGCACGTAGGGCGCAGGCCACTTCTCCCGCTTGATCACGTGGGCAGTGTTGCAGGCAACGGCGAACGGCACCCCCTCGGGGCGGCTACCCGGCAGGCGCTGACCGTACCTCGCGTGCGCTGAAGATGGCGTAGAGGATGAACCCGATCAGTGGCGCGAGAACGTAGGAGATGCCGACCAACCAGGCGAAGCGAACGCCACGTCGATCGAGATCACGGCCAGCGATGATCGCCAGTGCGACCGCGAGGATGAAGTTGAGAAGGAACGCCACGCCACGGATCGGTCCGCTCGCGTAGATCGCGACCGCTCCGAACACGCAACAAACGACTGACAACGCCAAGATCTGACCGCGGCTCATTCCACCCCCAGGTGCTCCTGAGCGAAGTGTCGCACGACGGGCGACTGCGATGTCGAACGGCACCTCGGTGTGGCTATCGACGCCGCGCCACGGCGACTGCGCCAACCGGGCCGACGGCGAGGAAGAAGCGCAGGATGAACAGGCAAGGGGCGCACGCTGGGGGCGCCGCTGCGCCGCATCCAGCGAACAAGCAGGACCGCGAGGGTGTTGTGGTCAGACAATGTGCGCTGGCAGTCGCTGCTCGATGCCATGGCTCCGGCGTAGCCAGTCCTTTGCTGATCGACACGTCGGCAATCAGTCGTCCCGCTTGGGGAAGCGTCGATTGAAGGCGGGTATCAGCCACGCTGCGCCGAGGATTACAGCAGGAAACACCAGAACTACAGGCCACGTCTCTCGCGCTGCATCGGCCCAAGTCGCGCCCACGTCGTCGATGTTGACGGAGCGCCACGTCAGCCCGAACCAGCCGACAAGACCTGCCGCCCCTGCCCGCAATGTGGTCCGCCCCCACCGGGGCCTGTCGGCGCCGCCCATGGGACGTAGCCATTCCCACGCTGACCGCCGCTAATGCCGGCTCGTCAGGCGCCGGCGCCGCCCACGAAGAAGTGATCGGCGCGCGTGCGGCCACAGCAGCATCGGGCTCAGCACCACAAGCGAGCGGCACCTCGGCGACGTCTCACGGCCAGATCGGCGTCGACCGGGATGCTGCCTCGCGGATGGGCCCCGAATCGATCTCGTGCCTGGTCTCACCGATTCCGAAAGCCGGCCACTCGCACACGAAGGTGACGGGGCCCGGGGGCGGTAGGGGCCAGCACCAGTACGTCTGCGTCCATTGGCGGTCGCTGCCTCCGCCGCCGCCGGGCATCAGCACGCGCTGCGCAGCGGAGGGTGACGTGTGGTCTCCATCGGCGGTGTGCGTCCCCCAGTCGAATCCCGGCCTCAGGTTTGTCACGGTGGTGTCGTCCGCGCACGAGATGCCGAACCGAAGGAATTCGTCGGGAATGGCGCCGCCAGCGCGCACCTGATGCATGAGCTCGAACTGATGCATCCGCAGTCGATGGCGTTGGCGAGTCTTCGCCAAACAGGCCACGGAAAACTCAAAACCATCATTGAAGACGGTGATGCCCCACACCGCGACGGCGACTTCCTCGGTCCGTGCGAGCACGAAGTTCACGGGCACGACCGCGCCGAGGACGTCTTCTGGCCGCATCCAAGGAAACCGCACCGGTTCCGGCTCCGGCTCGGGCGGCGGGGAAGGCGGGGGCTCGAAGAACGCCATGCCAAAGCCTCGCGCGGACTACGCGAAGCCGCACCGATTGGCACCCCTCTGTCAAGCGGTGACCGTGAGAGGCGTAGGTTCGCGTTGGGACCCGGGTTGTGGCTTCACCGAAGAACCGGCCATCGGGGTGAGGTCGGTCACGCTGGTCTTTGGAGTCGTCCCCGCCTGCCCTCCCGGGTCCCGCTGGCGAGCGGCGTCCTCGAGGAGCTGGCGGTAGATCGAGTCGGAGATCCTCCGCTTCAACGCGCGGACGGCTTCCTTGGGTGTCTTCCCTTCGCGGATCTTCCGTCGGTAGAAGTCGCGGCCGGCGCAGTCGTTGCGGATCTGAGTGATGGCGACCATGTGGATCGCGTGGTTCAGCTTGCGGTTGCCCTTGATGTTCAACCGATAGACCGGCGGGCCGCCGCCGCTGCTCGCGTCGACGGGTGCGGTGCCGTTGTAGCTCGCGAAGTGGTGGCGTGACCGGAAGCGAGCGACGTCGCCGACCTCGCCCAACACCCGAGCGGTCGTGACCGGTCCAACACCGAACAACCTCATGAGCCCGGTCGGTGTCTCCGCGACCAACGCCTTGATCTCGGCCTCGAGCTGAGCGAGGCGCTTGTCGATCGCAACGAGGTCGGCGATCTGCTCGGCGATCAACCGCCGGCGCAGCCGCCCCACCTCGTCGCGCGGCCGGGTCGTCGCAAGCAACTGCTTCGCGGACTTTGCCGTCAGTGCTCGTGGCGCACCGCCAGGGAACAGCGTGACGAGATCTCGATGGATGCGGCACACCGCCTGGGTGCGCAGCCCGACGAGCTCGTGGCGCCGGTTCGCGAGGAGCCGCAACGCGGCCGTCCGATCGTCGGCCACGACCTCCGGGAGATCCGGTGTCTGCAAGCCGACGAGGGCGATCGAGTAGGCGTCGGTGTCGTCGTTCTTGCGGCCGTTCCCGCCGGCGAACACACGCACCAGAGCGGCCCGCCGCGTCGACACGTCGACGACCCGCTCTCCCTCGGCGACCAGGCGCTGGGCGAGGTGCTTGCCGACACCGTTGCAGCCCTCGACGGCCCATGTCCTCGGCCGCCACCGGTTCGCGAACGTGCGCAGCTCCCGGAACCCGCTCGAGGTGTTCTCGAACTGCTCGCGACCCAGCACCTTGCCCTTGGCGTTCACGACCACCACCGCGTTGATCCGCTTGTGCGGGTCGACGCCAATCACCACCTTCGCCATCACCGCTCCTCACTCGTCACGGTTGAACCACGAGGAGGGCAGCGCTACTTCGAGCTCGGTCAGTCCCCTCTCGAACCACTCCTCGCACGCGGTGCCCGACGAGGAGCTATCCATTCGCGAGCCACACCAGAACAGCCGTGGGCAGCCGGATCGCGAGCTACTCGCCGGACACCTCGACACCAGGTTGGCCAACCCGATGCCGTGCCGTCAGTGAAACAAGTAGCCGGATGACCAGCGCTCAAGGCGCCCACGATGCGTTGTTCTTCGCGGCGAAAACGGCGGGTCGCTAGCCCACAACCGGCGTGCCGACAATGAACGGTGGAATCCCGTTCGGGTGCCGGCGGATGAAGCGCACGAGGTTGGCCATGACGCGAGGTGACGCCGCATGTGCGGCTAGCCAACTGCGCTCAGCCGAGGTGATTGAGGTGCAGAAGTCGACAAGGTCGATCACATGCGTCGACTCACCGCCGACGTTGATCATCTTCGTCGAGCTGACCTTTGGGCCGTTGCCAGGCTCAACGAAGATCACGCGCTCGAGCTCATCACCGTGGTGGTGGCCAGAACCCTGGTGGAGCATCGAGCACCGGAACCGGTAGAGGTCCGACGGGCTCAGCCCTTGGCGATCAGCCTCGGCGATGTGGTCCCGAACCCATTGCCGATACTTCGTGCCGTCCGTCCGCCCATTCTTGGCGGCTAGGGCAGCGCATATGTCAGGCACGGCCAGCGCGCCCATGAGGGCCAGATAGTGGAGGCCCGAAGCGTTCGCTGCGTCAATCTGATCAAGAAGCTCGAGCATTTCCGCTCGATCGTCGCGCCGGCACGTCGAGCCGCGCGGCTCTCAGCTCCGATCGGGCGTTCGCGCCCCGCCCGTCGAGGATCCATCCCAGCACGACCGGGCGGGGTAGAACGGCACATGTGCTCTGTCACACGAGGCAGCGGGCACCGATGATCAAGCACTTAGCGGTGGTGCTATCGCCCCAGGTACCAAAGATGCTTGCCCTGCTCCATGTCCCGGGCGACTGCGTTACGCCAGTCGTCGAAGTCAGGGCCAGATGGGATGCCCTCGTTCGCGAAGTCGAACAACGCCTCGAAGAAGTACGGCTGGTCCCTCGCCTCTTGGAGGCTCCGGCAGACACGAGCACTGACCGGCGAGCCGCCTAGGTCGTACGCGACGGCATGCCGTAGCACGAGCTCGGCGAGCGGCCGATCATCAATGGCGTCCTGGATCCGCCCCCAGGTGAGGAAGAACCGTTCGGCTCCATCCGCCAACTCGACCGCCACGACTACCACCTTCTCCACGCCGAGAGCTTGCCGCGCCACAACGGCACGTCCAAGCGGAGGCCGCTGACACACTCAACAGATGCTCCGCCGCCGTCGAAGGTCCCAGAGGCAGCTCGTGGAGTCCGCGAACGGTGACCTGGTGCACGTGATCTTTCCACTGGAGGTCGACGACGACGGCTGGCCGCCCGTCGACTCCGAGCGCATGTGGGCGTCGGTCGTCGGAGCCGATCTGTACCGCCTCGAGAACACGCCCTGGTTTGCCACCGGCGTGGCCGAAGGTGACATCGTCCAGGCCAAAGCCAGGGCGGACGGAGAGTGGCCGTTCTTCGTCGAAGTCGCCGAGTGGAGCGGGAACTGCACCATCCGGATCATCCCGCTCAAGGACGGGGAGCTGATGGGCGACCAGGGGCGGGTGCTCGATCTGTTCAGTGCTCTCGGCGTGACTGGCGAAGGTGCCGGTTCGTACCCGATTGTCGCGTTGACAGTTCCGCCTGACCTGGAGCTGGAGCGCATAAAGGCGCTGCTGGTGGAAGGCGAACAGCGAGGTTGGTGGGGCTACGAAGAGGGCTGCGTCGGGGGCCGCTGGATCGACCTCTGAGCCGCTCCGAGCGCCGGCTCGTCGGCCCCCAACCCTCGCAAGAGCCTGCGATGTGGCGCCCCCGCGGCGCCGGTCATGCAGGCGGTTGCGACGGTGTGTCAGGGGAACGCCACCACGACAGCACCGCCACCACTGCGGCGAGCGGGACACCTCCGATCCATGCCCAGAGGAAGATGAGAGCCGAAGTGGAAGAGTCGTTGCTCGCGAAGGCAATCCACATGCCAGCGATACCGGCAGCGAGAACGGCACAGCACACGACGACGGCTCGGTGTCGGCGGCCATGAGATCCTGCCCGGTGGCGGTCATGGGACTGCCCGGGCGTGGCCACCAGAACTGCCCGGTGGCGGCCAGGTGATCTGCCCTCGTTGATGTTCGTTCCCGCTCGGGGTCCGCCC
>Ga0247719_1000828_pt1 | contig 15499 bp, 14 predicted proteins | sample 41E_DmetaG_FD_189046 | JGI IMG/M metagenome (GOLD analysis project Ga0247719, IMG submission 189046) | Soil microbial communities from hillslope of Landscape Evolution Observatory, University of Arizona, Oracle, AZ, United States - 4-1-E_D | ecosystem: Engineered > Artificial ecosystem >...
TACTACGAGACCGTCGCCGGCGGCCAGGGCGGCCGCCCCGGCCGGCCGGGCATGAGCGGCGTGCAGACCGGGATGACCAACTCTGTCAACGAAGGACACCAGTCAGCGCCGTGCCGGCCCGGCCAGTCCGGAATTCACACGGGCATGACAAATACCAAAAACACCCCGATCGAGGCGCTCGAACGCCACTATCCGATGCGCGTGTTGCGGTACCGGCTGCGGCAGGGGAGTGGGGGCACGGGGCTGTGCCCGGGTGGCGAGGGGATCGAGCGCGATCTGCTGATGCTCGAGGATGTCACGGTCTCGCTCATCACCGAGCGGCGGGTATCCCGACCGTGGGGCTTGGCCGGCGGCGGGCCGGGGGCTCCCGGGGAGAACTGGCTGCTGCCCGGTGGTGACGAGAGTCGGGCCGAGCGGTTGCCGGACAAGTGCACGATCCGGATGAAGGCGGGGGATGTGCTGCGGATGCTCACGCCGGGCGGCGGTGGATGGGGGCCACCGACGTGAGCTCGTCCTCGTCATCGGCCGCGCAACGTCGAACGCGGCGATGAACGAGGACTTCGTCGATGACGACGTGCCCGTCGTCGATGCGCGTGAGGAAGCCGCTATTGCGGCGCTCGAGCGGTTCTTCGACGAGCGGCGAGAGAGCGTCTTCTTCTCCAGGCAGCTTGAGGTCATCCACGAGTCCGACTGGTTCCACTGGATCACGAACCGTGCCCTGAGGGACCTCATCGCAGCCGATGTCATCCGTAGCGAGGTCCGCGAGTTGCGGACTGGCGGCACCGTGAACCTCATGTGGCATCGCAGCTACCGGTACTTCAGGCGGGAGGCGGCACGCGTGGTTGCCCTCATCGAGGAGTACGCGGATCCCAACATCGGTGCAGCTCTGGTGCTGGAGGGCTTCGCCCGCAGGCAGTTCGTCATGCACGGCCGCAACACGAACAACTTCGGCGGGCGGACGTGGACGGCATCCGCTCACGACATGGACTTCATCTTCGAGCGCGACGGCATCGCCTACGGCGTCGAGGTAAAGAACACGCTCGGCTACATGGACCACGGAGAGTTGCTCCTGAAGATCGACCTCTGCCGGCACTTGGGAATCCGGCCGGTGTTCGCCGCGCGCATGCTGCCGAAGTCCTGGGTGAAGGCGGTGGTAGATGCCGGCGGGTTCGCGCTGATCATGAAGTACCAGCTGTATCCGTGGGCTCATCGGGATCTTGCGCGCCGCGTACAGGCCGATCTTGGATTGCCAGTGGACTCGCCCAGGGCACTCCAGGACGGAACGATGCAGCGTTTCGTGACCTGGCACGAGCGGAACCTGTGATTTCGGCGTCCCATTCACAAAGCGGTTCGCGAAAGCCCAGGTCAGAAGGGGCGTCCAGCGCACCTCCATGAATACGTAGTTGGTGGTGCCGCTCTGCGCTGAGGGTTCCGCGCCGAGGCCGTGCGATGCCCGATTTGCCCGCCTAGCTTGGCCATCACCCACCGCCGGAGGTGTGACCGTGGGATTCCTCGATCGGATCCGAGAGGGGCGCAGTGACCGACGCCAACAGCGGCTCGCTCGCGGTTACACGCGCCAGGTCGATAGTTGGCTGCGGCAGTGCCAGCGGGCCATCGACCTGTCGCTCGCTGCCCAACGCCCGGGCGTCAGTGCCCAGAATGCCCCAGTGGAGCTGTGGGAGGGCGAGCGTCTCCTGATGTGGTGGACGGGCGCCGACCTGATCGCGCCGAAGAACACCATCGTCCGCAACTGGACGAGCGCGTCCTACCGCGTCGGGAAGAAGACCACGGTGCGTGCGGGTACATCGACGATGCACGCGACGGTCGATCGACCCACTCCGATCGACCACGGGACGCTCGCCGTCACCGATCGGCGCGTGCTCTTCCTCGGCCGAACGAGATCGATCGACTGGCAGTTCCGTCGGATGCTTGGCGTCACCCATGACGAGAGCGGCACCTGGACGGCCATCCACGTGAGCAACCGCCAGCGGCTTCATGGTGTTGGCTACCCACGCTCACATGGGGACGACGTCCGCTTCTACGTTGCGCTCGGCACGGCGCTCTACCGAGGCGAGGAGGTGGAGTTCGCGCGGACGATCGAAGCTGACACGTTCGATCTGATCGCTTCTCCACCTCCCCCGCCTGCTGGGGTCCCGGTCGATGAGCGGGTGCGCCGTCTCGCACAGAAGCCCGGCCAGAGGGCAGCCTCCGCCGTGCGGGAGCTGGCGCCGGCCCCAGCTCCTCGGCTTGTGATCGGCTTCGCGTCGTCCCCGCTTCCGGTCGTGGCGACCGCCGGCAAGCTGCTGGGCTTCCTGGTCAGCGCAATCCAGCCGGGGGACGCTCCGATGCAGCCCGAGGAGCTTGATGCCGCCATGAAGAGCGGGCCGCTTCAGAGGCCAAGGGCTGGGCGGCGGCCATCACCGGTGACGCCGAGTTCATCGCCGCCTACCTGGACGAGCTTCCCTCTGCAGCCATTCGCTTCGTCTGTGCACCCCACGAGGTGCTGGAAGAGTTGGAGCTCGAAGATGTCGAGGCCGAGGTCCTCGCAGCTTCTGAGGCCGGCTACGCCCAGACCCCACCCGAGCACGTCGTGCGCGCCCTCCAGGATGAGGGATACCGAGCCACTCCGGCCACGGTGGGCGATTCGCTTGGCGAGCACGACGTTGCAGTCATCGACGCAGCTGGTCGCGTCGCACGGTGGGTAAAGGAGCAGCCGCAGGCCCTTGTGGTCTCGGGCGCGGAAGCCGCCCTCAAGGCAATGCGCTCGCAGACACGAGCCTTCGACCTCATTGCGTTCTGCGCTGAGGCGGCCGTGCTCGAGCGCTTGGGCCTCGAGCCGGTCGACGTGCCGCCGAGCGAGGAGCCCGACGATGAGCTGATCGACGTTGGTGGGACGCCGCCAATGACCGTTGCGGGCCAGACGGTGGAGAACCCGCTCAGGGCGGTCGCCTCGTACCTTGTCGAGCATCCCGGCACCGTCATGAACTACGACCTGGTCGCAGGTACACACGACGAGGTCACCTCCGAGGTGATTCGCGCCACCCGCAGACCTTGGATGAGCTCCCGGATCAGCGCCGACGAGGAGGCCTGGTTCATCGAGCGGGCCCGGTCCGCCCCGTGGGAGCTGGTCGAGGTAGATGCTCAGCTACGGGATGCCGATCCAGCGACCGCAGACGGCCTCTATGACCGGGCGTCGGAGCTCTGGGGTCACTTCTCCAGCGCGGCGCCCAAGAGGGTGGGCGTGGCCAAGATCAGCAAGGTGCTCCACCTCATGAGGCCGGGTTTGTTCCCGATCCTCGACAGCCGGCTGACCTCCGCCTACGACGAGGCGGCGAAGGAAGCTGCCCGCGAGCTGGCCTTGGTCCGGCGGGAGCTATCTGGCTTCAAGCGATTGCAGTGGGAGGCCGTCAGACGTGACTTGATCGCCAACGAGACGGCGCTCACGGCGCTCCGCGAGGCGCTTCCTGCCACGGGGGTGCCGCTCGCCTCCGACATCGCGGAGCGGGTCAGCGATGTGCGCCTGCTGGACATGATCGCTTGGGCTGCGGCCGGTGCCCCGGATGAGGAGGAGTGAGTCAGTCGTCGGCATGCCAGCCCGCTCGGCGCCGCCAGTCGTCGAGCAGGTGATGAGCAGCAGCCGCCCACCCGTCGGTCCGTCGAATGCGAAGCGCTTCGCCAAGCCTGTACGGCCTGTCGTCGCGTCGGCGTGCACGCGTCCGGTTCACGGCGTTGACGAGGAGCCCTCGAGAGCCGTCCGTCCACTTCGCTAGCTCCTTGCAGACCTGCTCCACGCTCTCGACGAGTTCGTGAAGCCCCTTTGGCGACCGTGCCGCTTGGATGTATGGCGAGAGGTCGAGAATGAACTCATCGCTTGGAAGCCGCCGGCCTTGGTGATCGTCGTAGGTCACACGTGCGACGTACCGCATCGGCATCCCCGCCTCGACCCGGTTGGGGAAGTGATCGAAGTGGATCCGGATCTCTTGGCCCGGCGCAAGGTTCGGGATGCCGTCGGTGAACACGCCCATGCTGGCGAACTTCTCGTCGCCGAACTGCTTCGACTGCAGAGGCCGATCGAACGAGATGCGGACGTTGCGGGCGACCGTCTTCCCGACGTTCCTGATGGCGAGCTGGATCAGGACGCTGCGGAACTCGTAGTGGATGATCACGAATGGCCGGGTCTGCTCGCGGCGAAGTCGAGCGGCCTCGCGTACCTGCCCCCACGCGAACAGGGCTGTCACGACGAGCACGGCAACGGTCGCCCAGGCCGCCGCCGCTGCTGACTCGGCTGCCGACACAGCGATGACACTCATGGGCCCATGATCGCGAGAAGGTGTGACACTGGACCGAGACCGGCAGCTCGACCGGTCGCCGCAGTAGTGGGACGATCTGAGGCCCGACGATGATTCGAGACTTCCTCTACGTCGATGTTCAGCGCACCCGGTCGCTGCTCGCCCAACTCGAGGACGGCGTTATCGAGGAGTACGTGAAGCGAACTGCATTGGACGACGCCAGCGAACTCGGCGCCAGCATCTTCGGCATCGGTGGCAAGGGCTCGTGGGCGACGAAGGAGAGCTACGAGGAGTCGCGGTCGCTCAAGGATCTGACGTTTGTCGTCTTCGAGGAAGCCGCAGATGCGCAGGGTCTCATCGTCAACGTCGAACCGTCCGGTGATCCGTCCGACTGGCAGTCGGGAGCCGTCCACGGCCAACTGCGGGAAGGCGAGATCTTGCGCATCACGGGTGACGTGCTGATCACCGATCCTGCGTACATCAGGGCTCGATTCGAGTCGCTCGATGAGTTCATGACGGCCCTAATCGACATGCAGGTTCAGGGAGCTGTCGAGGCAGCCAAGGTGCTCAGTGCCGCCCACGTTGAGTCGCTGCAAGGCCAACTCCACAAGGCGAACACCGGTCAGCGGAAGCAGATCGAACGAAAGATCAAGGCCGCCGAGGAGCAGATGGAGGCCGAGGCGCGGCGAGAAGTGGAAGCTCAGCTCGGCGGGGCCGCGGGGCTGGATCAGATGCGGAGCGTCATGCAGGTCCTGGCATCCTTCCTCGGGGACGCGATAGCCGTTCGGCTCCTCTCTTGCGGCCTGGATCACCCGCAGATGGGCTTCGCCGGTTCGCTCCTCGCCCGTGACGAGTACCTGCAGCGCGAGCGCGACGAACTGTTCTCTCGCTACGGATCAATCTTGCGAGGCTGGACGACGGTTATGCAGATAGCGCATGTCCCAGCCGAAGACGATGCGGCTTCCGTGATGGAGCTGGATCAAGCGTCGATGCAGCAACTCGCTTCTGGCCAAGCGATCAACCGAGCAGCGTTCGAGCGGACCGCGTCGCAGCTCCTCCGGATGATGGAATCGATCGGCATCACCGAGGGCCCCCGCTGGCCAACGATCTCCGTGGTGCCGTTGGCGGTCTACAGACCGGTCCCCGGGCACAAGTCGGACAGTCACCCCGATCCGTGATGGCTCACCGCTCATGACGCGGCGTCCTGCTTGCGATGACCGTCACAGGTCCTGCGTACCCTCCGAGGTAAGCCCGTCGATTGGAGAACTGCTGTGGCGCTCGTTCCAGTTTTCATCAGCTTCGACTACGACCACGACCTCGACTGCAAGAACCTGCTCGTGGGACAGGCGAGAAACCCCGACTCACCCTTCGAGATCGCCGACCACTCGGTGAAGGTCGCGTCTCCAGGCTGGAAGGAGGATGCCCGTCGTCGCATCCGGAGGGTCGACCAGGTGGTCGTCATCTGTGGGGAGCACACGCACACGGCGACCGGGGTCAACGAAGAGATTCGGATCGCCCGCTCCGAGGACAAGCCGTACTTCCTCCTGAACGGCCGGCCCCACGGCACTTGCCGCAAGCCAACGGCCGCCCGAGAGAGCGACAAGATCTACAAGTGGACTTGGGAGAACTTGAAGAAGCTGATCGCCGGTGACCGCTGATTCGGACGTAGCGCAGCAGCCGGTGGGTGACCTCGGTGTGGTGCTCGACCTCTACAAGGTCGCGGTGGAGCAGGTGGATCGCATCTCGGCTCGCCGAGCCTCGGCGAACAGCTACTTCCTCACCATCCACACCGGCCTGGCGGCCCTGACGGGGCTCCTCGCAGCGATCGCCGAGTCGGATGGAGCTGATGTGCCAAGGGTCGACGATCTCGCCCTGTTCGCCACCGCCGTCGTCGGGCTCCTCCTGTCGGTCACCTGGTGGTTACTCCTCCGGAGCTACCGCGACCTCAACTCCGCGAAGTTCAAAGTCATCACCGAGATCGAGGAGGCCTACCTGCCCGTGCAGCTCTTCCAGCGGGAGTGGGCCATTCTCAAGACGGACGAGCCCCTTCCGTGGTGGAAGGGCCGGTACGCGGAACTTGGCTTCGTCGAACGCGTTGTACCGATCCTCTTCCTGGCGGTCTACGTGGCGCTCGCAGCGCTGGTGTTGTTGTCGTGACCTACCTGTCCGCGATTGCGGCAGAGATCAGAGACGAGCTGCCCGCCGATCTCGTTCCGGCAGAGGACGCCGAGGAGCTGATGCTGCTGTATGCACTTCTCGCGACCGCCGTGGGAGTTGGGGTCACGAGCCAGCACGTGCACGACGCCTGGGTGGCCTGGATGACCATCCGCGGGCAGCACCACGAGTCGATGGTGCCCTACGACTCCCTCTCGGCCGAGGTCCAACGCGAGGATGAACCCTTCGCCGACGCGATTCGGCGCGTCGCGATGCGTGTCCACTCTTCGTAGCTGGTCGCCGGTGCCGCGATACGGGCTCCGAGTACCGTCTTTCCATGCCGGCGGGACCCCTGGAGAAGGACACGTGCCGGGACTACGTGCTGCCTCTTCTCCGCGCCGCGCGCTGGTCCGAGGACCAGATTCAGGAGCAGTTCCCGATCACCGACGGCCGGGTGCTCACCGTGGGCAAGAGGCACCGGCGAGGCGATGCCCTGCGTGCCGACTACGTCCTTGAGTACACCCCGGGTCTGCCGATAGCGGTCGTGGAGGCGAAGCGGGAGTACGCCATCCCCGGCAAGGGACTCCAGCAGGCGAAGCGGTACGCCCAGCTCCTCGATCTGCCGTTCGCCTACTCCACCAATGGCAAGGGCATCGTCGAGGACGACCGGGACACCGGGCTGGAGAACGACCGGCTGACGGCCTTCCCGACGCCGGACGAGCTGTGGCAGAGATGCCAGGCGTGGAAGGGGATCGTCGACGACTCGGTGGCCGAGGGCCTCCTGTTGCCGTTCAACCGCTCGCTGCGCAATCCGGACGGCTCCGTCAAGGAGCCCCGGTACTACCAGCGCACGGCCATCAACCGAGCCGTTGAGGCGATCCTCCGGGGCGACGACCGCCTGCTCCTCACGCTGGCGACCGGCACCGGCAAGACCTTCGTCTCCATGCAGATCGTGTGGAAGCTGTGGCAGAGCGGCTGGCGCGCGGGCCGCAATCCCCGCATCCTCTACCTGGCCGACCGCAACATCCTCGTGGACCAGCCGATCGAGCGGGAGTTCAAGCCGGCCTTCGGTGAGGGGCCGATCTGGAAGCTCCGAGGTGAGGCGAAGGCCGGTCGGGAGATCTACTTCGCCCTCTACCAGGCGCTCGCCGACAGCGGCGAGGACCCCACCGGCATGTTCCGCGAGTTCGCCCCGGACTTCTTCGATCTCGTCATCGTGGACGAGTGCCACCGGGGCAGTGCCCGAGCGGAGTCCTCCTGGCGGGCGATCCTCGACCACTTCTCCCCGGCCGCCCAGCTCGGGATGACCGCCACACCCAAGCGGGACGAGACGGCCGACTCCTACGAGTACTTCGGCGACCCGATCTTCGAGTACTCACTTGCCCAGGGCATCGAGGATGGCTTCCTCGCCCCCTACCGCGTGCGCCGGGTGGTGCTCAGCACCGACGCTCACGGGTGGGCACCCGATCAAGGCCAGCTCGACCTGTTCGGCAAGGAGATCCCCGAAGGCCTCTACACGACGAAGGACTTCGAGCGGGTGGTGTCGCTCCTCACCCGTACGGATGCGGCGGCCAAGCACCTCACCGAGTACTTGCGCCGAACCGACCGGTGGGCCAAGACGATCGTCTTCTGCGTGGACCAGGAGCACGCTGATCAGATGCGACGCGCCCTGCACAACGCGAACGCCGACCTCGCCCGCCAGCATCCCGACTACGTGGTCCGGATCGTCAGCGAGGAAGGCGAGGTCGGCCAGGGCCACCTGAGCAACTTCGCCGACACCGAGAAGGACGTGCCGGTGATTGCCACCACCTCGCAGATGCTGTCGACCGGCGTCGACCTGCCGACGGTGCGCAACATCGTGCTCTTCCGCCCGGTGGGGTCCATGGCGCTGTTCAAGCAGATGATTGGTCGAGGCACCCGGCTCTTCCCCGACGAGGACAAGCTCTCCTTCGAGATCATCGACTACTCCGGCGCCACGGCCCTGTTCCAGGACCCGGAGTTCGACGGACCACCGGAGCGGGTCGTCGAGGAGGAGATCGACGACGAGGGCGACGTAGTCGAGGACACGGTGGTGGAGGAGCCAGAGCCGCTGTTCGACCCCGGGGACGCCGACGAAGACATCGACCCTGACGACCTCGATGAGGAGCCGCGGGGGAAGTTCTACGTAGAGGACGCCGAGGTGTGGGTCACGGCCGAGGCCGTCTACCAGCTGGACCCGGAGACGGAACGGCTGCGAGTCATCGAGTACCGAGACCTGGTGACCAGAGCGGTGCGCGCGCTGTACCCCGACCCGAACGCCCTCCGGTCACGTTGGGCCAGCCGGGTCGGCCGACAAGACATCCTCGACGAGCTGGCGGCACGGGGCGTCGACGCCGCCGAGCTCATGGAGCGCACCGGTCTCGCGGATGCTGACCCGCTCGACGTGTTGGTGCATCTGGCCTGGAACCAACCGCTCGCCACCCGGCGGGACCGCGCACGCCGCGTGCGCAAGGAGCACGCCGACTTCTTCGAAGCGCACCGGCCCGAAGCGCGGGACGTGTTGAACCAGTTGCTCGACAAGTACGCCGAGCACGGCATCAGCGAGCTCGACGACCTGGGCGTGCTCGAGGTGCCGCCCATTTCGGCCTTCGGATCGCCGACGGAGATCGCGGCCCGTTTCGGCTCGCCGGCCGATCTCCGTGACGCCGTGAGACGCCTCGGTGAGTTGCTGTATGTCGCCTGAACTCCACAAGAACTTGATGAGCAATTGACCATTGCGGCTTTAACTCAAGTTTCGATGTAGGATCAGCCGGTGCCCGTCGATCGTCGCGACCTCCGTCGCCGGCTGTTCAACCTGGCTGCGGAGCAGGGCGGCTACTTCACCGCCGCCCAGGCGAAGCGACTCGGCTACTCCTATCAGGCGCAAGCGCACCACGTCGGAGCCGGCAACTGGTTCCGGGTGGACCGGGGACTGTTCCGCCTCGCGGAGTGGGTGCCCGAGCCACATGACGAGCTCATCCGTTGGACGCTCTGGTCCAAGGACCGAGCCGTCGTCTCGCACGAGACGGCCCTCGCCGTGGAGGGTATCGGCGAGTTCGAGTCGCCCCGCGTCCATCTCACGGTGCCCCCCGGGTTCTCCATGCGGGACGACGCCGTCGTCCTCCACCACGTGGATCTCCCTCCCGACGACGTCGTAGAGCGCGTGGGGTTCCACACCACGACCGTGACCCGTTCGCTCATCGATGTCGCAGCGGCCGGCGCCGAGGAGGATCAGCTGGCGCGCGCAGTCAAGGAAGCGCTCGACGCCGGTCACCTCACCCTCCGTCAGCTCCGGACGCGTGCCGAGGCAGTCAATCTGCAGGGAGCGGTCCGTATCGAACGGGCGATCCAGCAGGTGCAGGCGCCATGACCTACGACACCCCACAGGCGCTGCGCATCGCGCTCGAGCAGCGACTCCTCAACCAGTCGAGGGCGTCGGGGGTGAGCCTCGACCGCCTCCGGCGACGCGTCGTCTTCGAGCGCGTCGTCGCGCGCCTGCAGGTGGCTGAGCCCGGACAGTGGGTCCTCAAGGGCGGGATGGCCCTCGAGGTGCGGCTCCGGGACGCCGCCCGGCTGACGAAGGACATCGACCTCGGCCTCCGAGCGCCGGACGTCGAGCCCACCGGCCTGCACGAGCGCCTTGTCGAGGCACTCGCCCAAGACCCGTACACCGACCGATTCATGCTCCGAGCAGGACCGATCGCCCGGCTCATAGACGGCGGTGGCTGGGTGACGTTGCGCTCCAGCGTCGACGCTGACCTCGCCGGGAAGCCCTTCGGCCGAGTGCAGCTCGATGTCTCGCCTCGTGGGCACGAGCTCGAGCAGACCGACACAGTCCCACTGCCGAACTCCCTTGCCTTCGCCGGGATCGAGACACCGACGATCGAGATCGTCGACCTCCACCGCCATGCAGCCGAGAAGTATCACGCGATGCTCAAGGACTTCGGCGAGCGGGAGAACTCCCGGGTCCGCGACTTGGTCGACCTCGTCATCCTGTGCGAACACGACCAGCTTGAGCCGGGTCAACTCCGTAGTGCCGCGGCTCGAGTCTGGCGAGAGCGCGAGGACGCCGACCCTCCGCGACACCTTCCGGCGTTGTCACCGAGCTGGCCAGAGCGATACGAGCGCACCGCACACGACCACGACCTGACCACCACGTCGTTCGCCGCTGCTGTCGAGACCGTGTCAGCGCTGTGGGCGGCCATGTTCGCCACCAGCGAGGAGAGCTGAGCCATGGGTGGCACGAAGAAGGAACCTGCGGTGGCGTCACCCCAGGCAAAGCTGGCAGCCGTCATCAAGAGCGCCCGCGATGCCATGCGCAAGGACGCCGGCCTGAACGGTGACCTCGACCGCATCCCTCAGCTCGCCTGGCTCCTGTTCCTCAAGGCCTTCGATGGCCTTGAGCGGAACCGGGAGATCACCGAGCCCAAGTACCGCCCAGCGATCGAACAGCCCTACCGGTGGCGTGACTGGGCGGAGGACCCCAACGGCTCCACGGGCGAGGCGCTGCTCAAGTTTGTCAACGGGGACCTCCTGCCGTACCTACGGAGCCTTACAGGTACCGGGGCTCACGATCCTCGCGACGTGCTTGCCGCCGTGTTCAAGGAGACGCACAACCGGATGCTCTCCGGCTACCTGCTCCGCGACGTCGTCAACAAGGTCAACGAGATCAACTTCGCGTCGTCCGACGACATCCACACGATGGCGCACCTCTACGAGTCAATGCTCAAAGACATGCGCGACGCCGCCGGCGACTCGGGCGAGTTCTACACGCCTCGCCCGGTCATCCGGTTCATGGTCCAGCAGATCGCACCCAAGCTGGGCGAGGTGATCCTCGACCCAGCATGTGGCACCGGGGGGTTCCTCGTCGAAGCCCTCGAAGAACTGGAGCCCACGGTCCAGACGACACAGCAGCGACGCAAGCTGCACGCCAGCCTGCGGGGGATCGAGAAGAAACCCCTGCCATACCTGCTCGGCATGATGAACCTGGTGCTCCACGGCGTCGGCCAGCCGAACATCGTTCGGGGTAACGCGCTGAATCGCCCCATCACCCAGATCAGCAAGGCCGACCGAGTCGACGTCGTCCTTACGAACCCGCCCTTCGGCGGCGAGGAGGAGAAGAGCATCCAGACGAACTTCCCGGCCGACAAGCAGACGGCCGAAACCGCCTGGCTCTTCCTCCAGCTCGTGATACGCCAGCTCAAGGACGGTGGCCGCTGCGGCATCGTCGTGCCTAACGGCATCCTCTTCGGTGACGGTGTCGGAGCGCGCATCAAGCAGCAGCTCCTCGCCGACTGCAACCTGCACACCGTCGTTCGGCTACCGGACGGCGTCTTCGAGCCCTACACGCCGATCCCGTCGAACCTGCTCTTCTTCGAGAAGACGGGTCGCACGAAGGAGGTCTGGTTCTACGAGGTCCCGCCACCGGAGGGCCGCAAGAAGTACACGAAGACCAAGCCGATGCGCTTCGAGGAGTTCGCAGAGTGTCAGGCGTGGTGGGGCGACCGAGTCGAGAACGAACGGGCGTGGCGGGTGCCCATCGCCGACATCGAGGAGAACGGCTTCAACCTCGACTTCCGCAACCCCAACCGAGCCGAGGACCTGACACACCGCCCCCCCTCCGAACTACTCGCAGAGGTGGCGGACACCGAGCGCACAGTTCTCGAGAGGCTCGAGCAGCTGAGAGAGGCTCTGAAGGACGGCCTGGCGCGCGCAGCCTTCCTGGGTGCGACGTCGGTTGCATCGAGACCTGAGCTTGGGTGGCGGCACGCTCGACTCGGCGATGTAATGGCGATTGCCAGCAACTCGGTCACGGTCGAGCCGCACGAGACTTATCCGAACGTCGGGATTTACAGCTTTGGTCGAGGTCTGTTCGAGAAGCCACCGATCGATGGTCGGAACACATCAGCCAAAGCGCTCAACCGCGTGCAAGCGGGCCAGTTCATCTACAGCAGGCTCTTCGCCTTCGAGGGGGCCTACGGGTTCGTTTCGGCGGAGTTCGACGGCTACTTCGTCTCGAACGAGTTTCCGACGTTTGATCCAGATCCGGCTGCGCTCGAGGCGCGGTGGCTCGCCTCCTACTTCAGATCGCCAGACAGATGGGCGGAGCTGGCGGGCTCAAGCAAGGGCCTGGGCGTGCGGAGGCAACGAGTCCCCGTTGAGGCCGTGCTGGCGTACGAGGTGTGGCTGCCACCGTTGGATCAGCAACGCCGAATGGTCCAGCTGATCGAAGCCATTGATGAAGTGATCGCAATTCGTGCCGGGGTCGAGCCGGCACTGCTGTCCTTGCCCGCAGCGGTTCTCAACGAGGCGTTCAACGTGGACGAGGGGACATCCATCAGACGATGACATGCCCTAGGAACCGCAAACCGACCACGGCTGCGGCTGACCGGAGCTCGTCGGTCGCCCGCAGATCGGCGGGGCTCGGCTGGGGGTCGCCGCTCGGGTGGTTGTGAGCAATGGCAAACGCTCGCCCGTCGTGGCGCAGTACAGCGTTGAGCACCTCCCGAACCGGCACGAGCGATTTGTCGATCGAGCCCTCGGAGACCGTGACGGTCTGCCGGAGCCGGTTCGCTGCGTCGCAGACGAACACAAGCACCCGCTCGCGGCGTAGCCCACCGAGTTCTCGTAGTGCGATCTCCGCGACGTCGTCGGCGCATCGCAGCACGGGCCGTCCTTGGTCGACGTCCGCGCGACGCCCAAGTTCGAACGCCGCCACGAGCGATGCCGCCTTCGTCGTACCGATGCCAGTCCTTGCGGCAAGTTCCTCGGGCCGGGCGCTGGCGAGGAGGCGCAGGCCTCCGTACTCGGCGAGGAGACGGGTGGACAGATCGATCGCGCTGGCGCCGCGCGTTCCGCTGCGGAGAATGATGGCGAGGAGCTCGCGTTCGGTGAGCGCTTCGGGCCCGCGTACAAGCAGCCGCTCTCGCGGTCGCTCGTGTACGGGGACTGCCGCCATCGGGACTGCCATCCGAACCTCCTCGGACGGATCCTAGGAAGGGGGTGTGACATCCTCCATCAACGGCTGCGGCGGGCGTCGCTCTGGGGTGGGCGGTCATCTGAACCGCCTCTCCTGTCTCCTCTCCGACCGCGTGTCGCGGATCACTGAGAATGTCGGTCCGCGATCACCGAAAATGTCGGTGGTCCCGAGGTCCGGGGCGGGTTGTGGGCGATGGTAGGCGGATCACTCCTCGGGCGCCATCACCCCCTCCAGCAGCTCCCGGACGGCGACCGGCCCGGCACAGTGCGGGCATGCTCCGCCGAGGCCGACGCGGGTGAGCCAGACGCCGCAGCGCGTGCAGGTGCCGGGGACGAAGCTCCGGCGCCGGCAGAGCGCGCAGGCGTAGACGTCGCCCGGCTCGCCGGGCTTGGCGGCGACGTGGGTGGGGCCTGACGGCGGGACGGCGTGGGCGCGCTCCCAAGCGGTCTTGCGGCACGCCGTCGAGCAGTGGCGGTGCCGGGACGACGACGGCGAGAACCAGCGCTGGCACACCGGGCAGGCGACTTCAGCCATGGGAGGCCACCGCCTTGCGAGTGGCCTCGGCCCGGGCCCGGTGGCTGCGCATGCGGTAGCTGTCGCCGTCGATGTTGACCACCACGCTGCGATGCAGGAGGCGGTCCAGCATGGCGCCGGCAACCATGGCGTCGTCGTTGAAGACCCGGCCCCAGCTGGCGATGCCCAGGTTGGTGGTCAACACGATGCTGCCCTTCAAGTAGCGCTGGCTGACCACCTGGAACAGCGCCGAGGCGGCCTCGGCGGGAAGCGGCAGGTAGCCCACCTCGTCGACGATGAGCACGCGCGGCCCGGCGTAGAAGCGCATGGTGGTGGCCCACCGGCCCTCCAGGGCGGCCCGGTGGCAGCGGGCGGCCAGCTCGGTGGCGGTGGTGTAGTAGGCCCGCATCCCGGCCGCCACCGCGGCATGGCCGAGCCCGACGGCCAGCATGGTCTTGCCCACGCCCGGCGGGCCGATGAACAACACGTTGGTGGCGTCCTCGACGAAGCGCAGGGTTCCCAGCTCGGCGATGAGCTTGGGGTCCACGGTGGGCTGGGCCGAGAAGTCGAAGTCGGCCAGGGTGAACGGGCTGGGCAGGGAGGCGAAGCGGGCCAGGCTGGCCCGGCGGCGCTGGTCGACGGCGTCGACCTCGATCGACAGCAGGCGCTCCAGCAACGCCGAGTGGGACAGCTTGGCCTTGATGGCCTCCTCCAGCACCGCCGGCAGGGCCTCGGCGGCCGCCCCCATGCGCAGGAACGCCAGGTGCGCCCGCAGGCGCTGGTAGTCCGACGACGCGCTCATGCCGACACCTCGGTGGCGCCCGGGAAGGCCAGGCGCACGACCTCGGCCAGGCCCTCGAGGTCGACGGCCGGCTCGGCCCCGGCGGCGCCGAGGAGGCGGGCCCGCTCGGCCAACGCCGCTGTCCCCGGCGGGCGGTTGGCCTTGCGGTCACAGGGCCTCGCCGTGGTGAACTGGCCGAGCACCACCTTCTCCAGCGCCTCCCGGTGGGCGTCGGTGCGCACCAGCGCGCCGGCGCCGGCCGCAGCCAGGCGGTGGGTGACCAGCACAACGCCGGCCGGGGTGGCGACGTCGAGGCTGGTCGTGCCCAGGCGATGGCGCAGCGTCATGGTCGTCCCGGCCAGGCCGGGCGGCACCGAGTAGCGGTTGCCCCGGAAGGCCACGCTGGCCCGGTGGTCGACGGGGGCGGTGACCTCGATGGTGGCCGGGAAGGCGACGGCCGGCAGGGCCAGGAGCACCTCGGCGTCGGCCAGCTCGCCGACGGTCGGCCACCGGGGCGCCGGGCCGTCGGCCGGCGGGTCGTCGATGCGGCTCGGGCTTCGCAGCCGGGCATCTCCGGTGGTGGCCCAGAACCGGTCCAAGCTGACCTGGGCGGCCTCGGGCGAGTCGGCGGCCAGGGTGCGCCACCACCGCCCGGTGGCGAAGCGCACAGCGGCCTCCACCGCTCCCTTGCGGTTGCCCCGCCGGGGCGGACAGGGCACCACGATGGCCCCGTAGTGCTTGGCCACCGTGGTGCCCTGTCCGCCC
>Ga0247719_1000829_pt1 | contig 15470 bp, 11 predicted proteins | sample 41E_DmetaG_FD_189046 | JGI IMG/M metagenome (GOLD analysis project Ga0247719, IMG submission 189046) | Soil microbial communities from hillslope of Landscape Evolution Observatory, University of Arizona, Oracle, AZ, United States - 4-1-E_D | ecosystem: Engineered > Artificial ecosystem >...
GTCGAATCCCTCCTGCCGGCGAGATGCTGTTCCCAGCGGCTGCGGACGATGGCGGGATCGAACCAGCCGTCCCCAGCCAGTGCGGCGGGATCGAGTAGTTGCTCCGCCCATTGCCGCAGAGGGCCCTTGATCCATTCGCCGACGGGCGGCGCGAAACCGGCCTTGGGTCGCTCGACGAGTTCTGGCGGAACGTGGCGATGAAGGATCTGCCGGACGATGTGCTTCCCCCTGCCCCCCCGAATCTTCATGTCGAGGGGTATCCGCGCCGCCAGCTCCGCCACTCGATGATCGAGAAAAGGAACCCGAGTCTCCAGGCTCGCTGCCATCGAGGCACGATCGACTTTGCACAATATGTCGTCGGGCAAATAGGTGACCGCGTCGCAATACATGATCCGAAGCGGGTCCGGTGCGCCTCCGGCCAGGTCAAGGTCGAGCGCCAGGCCCGGCTCATCGCAGCCCAGCACCGGCGAGGGCTCGAGGCTCCATTCGTCGAGGAAGCTTGCGTAGACGTCATCGAACGAGCGGGCGGTCCGCGCGACGCGCAGCGCCTTTTGGATTTTCGCCGCCAGATGCGGCTGTGTTCGGCCGGGCAGAAGGCTCGCCGCACTGCTCCAGAAGCGCAAAGGCAGCCGGCTGAGGGTCGAAGCGGTCAGGCTTCGCAGCGCCGGGGGCACCGACTGCAGTTGCTGCCAGAGCTGGGGCGCGGCAAAATGGCGGTTGTAGCCGGCGAACAGCTCGTCGCCGCCATCGCCGGTAATCGCCACCTTCACTTGTTCGCGGGCGAACCGGCTGACCAGATAGGTCGGGATTTGCGACGGATCGGCGAAGGGCTCATCGTACATCGACGGCAAGCGGGGAATCACGTCCCTCGCCTCGTTGACCGTCACATAATGCTCGTTGTGGATGGTGCCGAGATGCTCGGCGACGCGCTTCGCGTCCTCGGCCTCGTTGAAGCCCGCCTCCTCGAAGCCGATCGAAAATGTGCGGACCGGCTGGCGCGAATGCTTCTGGTACAGCGCCACCACGGTCGAGCTGTCGATTCCCCCGGAAAGGAAGGCGCCGACCGGGACATCGGCCATCGACTGACCCTGGATCGCGGCCCCGAGGGCCTGTTCGAGCTGCTCGCGGGCGTCGCCTTCGTCGTCGATCGACCGATCGAGGCCGCCTCGCATGACCTCGCGATAGGACCAGTAGCGCTCAAGTCTGATTCCCCCGTCGACGGTCCCTTCCGAGGGCGGGACATCGAGCGGAGAAGCTGCGGCCTCCACCGGCACCGCCAGCATGCAGCCGGGGGGCAGCTTGTAGACCCGTTCGTAGATCGACAGCGGCGCGGGGACATGGGTGCGCGCGGCATAGAGGGCCAGCGCCCGCCGGCTGATCGTATTGTGGAAGTGCGGATGCGCCCGCAGCGCCTTGATCTCCGAGCCGAAGACGAAATCCTTGCCCACCCAGCCGTAGTAAAGCGGTTTCTCGCCGAAGCGGTCGCGGACCAGGTGAAGCACGCGCTCCCGGCGGTCCCAGAGGGCGACGGCGAACATGCCCACGGCTTTGTCGATCGCCTTGCGCAGGCCCCAGGCCGCGATGCATTCGAGCAGGGTTTCGGTATCGGAATGCCCGCGCCAATTGGCGGCCACGCCGGATTCCTCGAGCTCCCTGCGAAGCTCGCCGTGATTGTAGATCTCGCCATTGAAATTGAGCACCCAACGCTGGTCGTGCGAGTGCATCGGCTGGTGTCCGGCCGGGGACAGGTCGACGATCGAGAGCCGTCGGTGACCGAGCGCGACAGCTGCTTCCGCGTCGCTCCACATTCCTTCGTCATCCGGCCCGCGGTGAGCGATCGAGCCGCTCATGCGAGCCACGACGCTTATGTCGAGCGCGCCATTCGCGATTATCCCGGCAATACCGCACATCGGCTAATGGCCCGTCCCTTGCCGCACCGGCTTACTCCCGCCCAAGCGATGCCGAAAGCCTAAGTTCCATTCCCTCGCTGGCCCGGTGGACCTGGCGAGCTGCCGGGTTGCAAGTTCCGCCCTGCTCGTGCAGTCCCGGCACCGCATTTACGAAGATGAACCCACCGCGACATGCAATCGTACAAGTCGATCCTGGTCACCGGCGGCACCGGCTCGTTCGGTCAGGCCTTCGTGCGTGCCGTCCTCGACAAACATCCCGAGATCGAGCGGGTGGTCGTCTATTCGCGCGATGAGCTCAAGCAGTTCGAGATGGCGCAGCGCCTGCGGCAAGGCGACTACCCGGGTCTGAGATATTTCATCGGCGACATCCGCGACCAGCGCCGACTGCGGCGCGCGCTGGAGGGAATCGACGTGGTAGTTCACGCCGCGGCGCTGAAGCAGGTGCCGGCCGCCGAGTACAATCCCTTCGAGGCCATCAAGACCAATGTGCTCGGAGCGGAGAATCTGATTGAGGCCTGCCTCGACAGCCAGGTGAAGGTCGTCATCGCGCTGTCGACCGACAAGGCGGCTGCCCCGATCAACCTGTACGGCGCCACCAAGCTTTGTTCCGACAAGCTGTTCACCGCTGCCAACAACATCCGCGGCCACCGCGACCTGCGCTTTGCCGTCGTCAGATACGGCAACGTGATGGGTAGCCGCGGTTCGGTCATCCCCTACTTTCTCAGCTGCCGCTCTTCGGGCGTTCTGCCGATCACGCACCCTGAAATGACCCGTTTCAACATCACCCTCGAACAGGGGGTCGACATGGTGTTGTGGAGCATCGAAAACTCTGTCGGCGGCGAGATTTTCGTCCCCAAAATCCCCAGCTACCGGATTGTCGATGTCGCCGAGGCCATCGCTCCGGGCGCCGAAACCAAGCTGATCGGGATCCGCCCGGGAGAGAAACTCCACGAAGAGATGATCACGTCGAGCGACAGCCACAATACGCTTGATCTGGGCAGCTATTACGCGATCCTCCAAACCGCCGGAGAACGCACCCTCGACGAATATCGCGAGCTTCGCCACGGCACCCCCGTCGAGCCCGGCTTTTCCTATAACAGCGGCACCAACGATCATTTTCTTACCGTCGAAGAACTACGAGCGCTGATCCGCGACCATGTCGAGCCGTCGTTTCAGCCACAGCCGGCGCGATGATCCCCTACGGCCGGCAATCGATTGACCAGGCCGATATCGACGCCGTCGTCGCCGTACTCAAATCGGATTTCCTGACCCAGGGCCCCGCGATCGTTCGCTTCGAGGAGCGCATGGCCGCTTACTGCGGGGCGGAGCATGCCGTTGCCGTGAACAGCGCCACGGCGGCGCTGCATCTCGCCTGCCTCGCGCTCGGAGTCGGCCCCGGCGACCGCGTGTGGACGAGCCCGATCACCTTCGTCGCGAGCGCAAATTGCGCGCTCTATTGCGGCGCCGGGATCGACTTCGTCGACATCGACCCGCGCACTTACAATCTGTCCGCGGAACGGCTTGCCGGGAAGCTGCAGGAGGCCGAGGCGGCGGGCAGCCTGCCCAAGGCCGTCGTCGTCGTCCACCTCGCCGGCCAGCCCTGTGAGATGGCGGCGATTGCGGAGCTCGCCGCTCGCTACGGCTTCCGTATCATCGAGGATGCATCGCACGCGGTCGGGGCGTCCTATCGCGGCGAGCCGGTCGGCAATTGCCGCTACAGCGACATCGCCGTCTTCAGCTTCCACCCGGTCAAGATCATAACCACCGGCGAGGGCGGAATGGCGCTGACCAATGACCGGGCGCTGGCGCAATCCATGGCGCTTTACCGCAGCCACGGGGTCACTCGCGAGCCGGCCATGTTCGAGCAAGAGCCCGCCGGGGGCTGGTATTACGAGCAGCAACAGCTCGGCTTCAATTATCGCCTCACCGACATCCAGGCGGCGCTCGGCACCTCGCAGCTGGATCGGCTGGACGATTTTGTCGAGCGGCGCCGCGCTCTTGCCGGGCGCTACGACCGGGCGTTCGCCGACGCGCCCCTCACCCGCCCATGGCAGCATCCGGACGGCGGCTCGAGTTGGCACCTTTACGTCGTTCGCGTCGAGGCCGGACGACGTCGCGCGATCTACGACCGCCTGCGCGCCGCAGGGATTGGCGTCAATGTCCACTACATGCCGGTTCACCTGCAGCCCTATTACCGACGTCTCGGCTTCGACGAGGGGCTTTTCCCGGAGGCGGAGCGCTACGCGTCGGAGGCCATCACCCTTCCGCTCTACCCTGGCCTGAGCAACGAGCAGCAGGACCGGGTGATCGATGCCGTTCGCGGCGTTGTCGCCTCGTAATGCCCTGGTGAGTCCTTGTTGATCCTCGTCCGCGCCGACGCCTCCCCGGTGATGGGCGGCGGACATGTCATGCGCTGCCTGACCTTGGCCGACGAGCTGCGCCGGCACGGCGCCGAAGTGGTGTTCGTCTGCGCCGAGCTGACCGGACCGCTGGCCGATCGAATTATCGCGGCCGGACACGGCCTGGAGCGGATCGATCCAGCGTCCGCTGCGCCGCCGCCGGGGATCAGCTGGGACTCTCAGGTGATGGGAGCGGCTGCCCAGAGGCTTGATGCGCAGCGCACCCTCGCCGTCCTGGGCGGCCGCCAACCGAACTGGGTAATCGTCGATCATTACCGGCTCGATCGGGAGTGGGACGCAGCAACGCGAAGCGGCGCGGCGCGCGTCGCCGTGATCGACGACCTCGCCAACCGCCCGCATGATTGCGATCTTTTGCACGACCAGACCGTCGGCCGGGACGCCGCCGAATACCGCCCATTGGTGCCAGAGGCCGCCGAATTGCTCGTCGGCTCGCATTATGCGCTGCTTCGGCCGGAGTTCGAGCAGGCCCGCCCGCAGGCGCTGGAACGGCGCGGCAAAGGCGGGCCTGTCCGGCGAATCCTCGTGTCGCTCGGCCTGACCGACGTCGGCGGGATGACTCCCGATGCGCTCGAGCAAACGCTGGCCGGCGCACCCGATGTTGCGATCGACGTCGTGCTTGGGAGCGCCGCGCCCTCCCTCCACAAGGTGAAGGACCTGGTCGCCGAGCACCCTCGCGTCGCACTGCACGTCGATTCCACGCAAATGGCGTCGCTGATGCTGTCGGCCGACCTCGCCATCGGCGCCGCCGGCACAAGCAGCTGGGAACGATGCTGCCTCGGCCTGCCCACCGTCACGCTCGTGCTCGCTCCGAACCAGAGGACGATTGCCGAGAAACTTGCGGACGCGGGCGCCGTCCATCGCCCCGATGCCCCGGGGGCCGATGGCGTCGGGGACGCCGTTCGGCGGCTGCTTACCGACGAGGCGTATCGATCGGCAATTGCCGACAACGCCTTGCGGGTCTGTGACGGCGGCGGTACGCGACGGGTCGCCGAGCGCCTGCTGGCGCCGCGCTGACTTGGGCCGTTCGGACGTTAGCTTGGACCGCGTGACAATCCTCTGCTCGGACCCCGAGCATCCGGTCAACGCCATGCTTGGCGAATGGGCGGAGCGTGTTTCCGATCGCGCCGAGACGCGCCTGGTCCGCGAAGTCGAGGACGTCGGCGAAGGCGAATTCCTGTTCCTCATCGCCTGCCAGCAGATCGTCAAAAAGCCGGTCCGCGACCGCTTCACCTTCACCCTGGTCGTCCACGCCAGCGAGCTTCCGAAGGGCCGCGGCTGGTCGCCGCACGTCTGGCAAATCCTCGAAGGCAGGACCGAGATCCAGGTGAGCCTTCTCAATGCCGAGGATGCGGTCGACACCGGCGCGATCTGGCACGTCATCCCGGTGCAATTCGACGGGACCGAGGTTCACGACGAGATTCACCGGCGGATTTCGGAGGCGACTGTCGAGCTGATGAGCTGGGCGCTCGACAATTGCCCGACCACGACGCCAACAGTGCAACAGGGCGAACCCAGCTATTACCCGCGCCGGACCCCGGCGGACAGCCAGGTGCAGCCCGATCAGACGATCGCGGAAATCTTCGATCTGTTGAGGGTCGCCGATCCGGCTCGCTACCCCGCCTTTTTCGACTATCGCGGTCATCGCTACACGCTGACGCTGCGCCGGCTGGGCCCGGCGCCGTCGCAGGAAGATCGATGACGGCGGACGACCTCGCACCCCGGCACGGAGCGAAGCCCGAAGCCCCTCCATCGGAAGCTTTTCCCTCCTGCGTCCAATCCGTTAGAAGCGGTTAGCGAGAAAAGGACAGCAGGACTTGGGTCACAGCATCGAGATCGCCGGTCGCCGCATCGGCCCCGACCACGAGCCGTACGTCATCTGCGAGGTGTCGGCGAACCACAATGGCAGCCTCGATCGTGCTCTCGAAATGATCGACGCCGCCGCCGCCACCGGCGCCGACGCGATCAAGATCCAGACCTACACGCCCGACACGCTGACGATCGACCACGACAGCGAAGATTTCCGGATCGTCGGCGGCCTTTGGGACGGCCGAACGCTCTACGACCTCTACCGCGAAGCGCAGACGCCGTTTGAATGGCACGAGGCGCTGTTCGAGCGGGCGCGAAAGCTGGGCGCGACCTTGTTCTCGACGCCGTTCGACGAGACCGCCGCCGACCTGCTCGACGATCTCGGCGCGCCGGCGTTCAAGATCGCCTCGTTCGAGGCCATCGACCTGCCGCTGATCGCTCACGTCGCCAGCAAGCGCAAGCCGATGATCATCTCGACCGGGATGGCGAACTTCGCCGAGATCGAGGAGGCCGTGCGCACGGCGCGCGAGAACGGCTGCGACCAGCTCGTTCTTCTGCATTGCGTCAGCTCCTACCCGGCGCCCGACGAGGATTCGAACGTCAGAACCGTCCCGCACCTGGCCCAAGCGTTCGGCGTCGTCTCCGGCCTCTCGGATCACACCTTCGGCTCGGCGGTCGCGGTCGCCTCGATCGCCCTCGGCGGCGCCGTCGTCGAAAAGCATTTCACCCTGAGGCGGGCCGACGGCGGTCCGGACAGCGCCTTCAGCCTCGAGCCCGAGGAATTCCGGTCGCTGGTCAAGGACTGCAAGCGCGCGTGGCGGTCGCTCGGCCAGGTGACCTACGACCTGCAGGGCTGCGAAAGGGGATCGACGGTGTTCCGCCGCTCGCTTTACGTGGTGAAGGATATCGCGGCCGGCGAAGAGCTGACTGGCGAAAACATACGCTCGATCCGGCCAGGCTATGGCCTGCCGCCGAAAATGCTGCCGCAGGTGCTTGGGGCTCGGGCTGTCAGGGATTTGCCCCGGGGAACCCCGCTTTCGCTGGACTTGATCAGCGGACTGGGCAACGCCGAGGCGGCCGAATGACGGAGCCGGCCGAAGGAGCGAATCTGCCGATGAAGGATGCGCGTGAAGCCACGCCCGAGGAAGAGTTCTGGGCGGGCCAATTCTGCATCGATTATATCGGGCGCAATCGCAGCGAGCAGCTGCTGGCGTCGAACCTCGGTTTCTTCGCCAAGGCATTGCGGCGTGCCGGGCACATCGGCTCATGCGTCGAGCTTGGCGCCAATATCGGCATGAACCTCAAAGCGCTGAAGCTTCTCTATCCCGAAATCCGGCTGCAGGCAGTCGAGATCAACGAGCAAGCCGCGCGCGAGCTCGGCGAGCTGATCGGGGCAGACCAGGTCCACAATTGCTCGATTTTCGATTGGCAGCCCGGCGAGCCGGTCGATCTGGCGCTGATCAAGGGCGTGCTGATCCACCTCAATCCGGACCTGCTGCCGATCGCCTATGAACGACTCTACCGGGCTTCGGTCCGCCATATCCTGATCGCCGAATATTATAATCCTGTCCCGGTTGCCCTTCCCTACCGCGGTCACGACAACCGCCTCTACAAGCGGGATTTCGCCGGCGAGATGCTCGACCTTTTCCCCGATCTGAGGCTGGCCGACTATGGCTTCGTCTACCGTCGCGACCCTGCCTTCCCGCAGGATGACATCACCTGGTTCCTGATGGAAAAAGGCGCCGGCTGATGCGGCCGCCATCGCGTGAGTGCCTGGCGCGAAGCGCAGCGGCCTGAGCGATGCGTCTCGCCGTCATCCCCGCCCGCGGCGGCAGCAAGCGCATTCCCCGCAAGAACATCCTCCCGTTCGCCGGCAAGCCGGTCATCGCCTATCCCATCCAGGCAGCGTCCGAATGCGGGTTGTTCGATCGAATCATCGTCTCCACCGACGATGAGGAGATCGCTGAGGTCGGCCGAGCGTTCGGCGCCGAGACGCCGTTTCGCCGCCCGGCCGACCTCGCCGATGATCTCACCCCGACCGTTCCGGTCATCGCCCACGCCATTCGCGCCTGCGCCGACCTCGGCTGGCAAGCGGACGAGATTTGCTGCATCTATCCGGCCGTTCCGCTGATCGACCCGGACGACCTCATTCGGGCCCACCGGCTGTTCCAAGAGGCGATCGCGCCCTACGTTTTTCCGGTGACGCGCTTCCCCTCGCCCATCCAGCGTGCGCTTCGCCGCGACGACAGCGGCCGCGTGGCGCCCTTCCAGCCGGAATTTGTCCACGGCCGCACTCAGGACCTCGAGCCCGCCTATTTCGATAGCGGCCAATTCTATTGGGGTCTCGCCGATGCCTGGCTCGAGGGACTAAGCGTCCACGAGCACGGTGCCACGATCGTCCTCCCCGAATGGCGCGCGATCGACATCGACACTCCCGACGATTGGCGACAGGCGGAAATATTGTTCGAGGCTCTGCGGCAACGCGCTTGAGCGATTGCCGCGATTTTCCCGGGCCGGCGGTGGGCGGGCCGGCAAAGCGCGCCTCGCTAAGCCGGTACTGGGCTCCTCGGCGTTTTCGTCGGCCGCGGCGTCCGCAGCGAGTCGAGGGCCAGCTGCCGACGCCGGATCAGCGACGTGTAGCTCATATGGTGCTCGGACCAGGGCCGGCCGTGGAGGTCGGCCGCGAAGGCATCTTTCGATACCAGGTCGGTCGCCGGAAACGCATCGAGCGCATCGTCCAGCAAACGCTGCCATTCCGGGCTGTCGACCCAATATGGCTCTGCCCCTCCGAGCGACAGGTCTTTCTTGAACCAGATCACCCGTCCCAGCTCGGGGCATTTCTCGATGAAATGTTTTTTCAGGATCGTCTTGTCGCGAGCCAGCTTGGGAGCGACTGCGGCACCGCGCAGCAGCGCCTTCAGGCGGTTCATCGGGTGGTGGGTTTCCTTGCCCGCGCTCGCCGACGCTTCCTGCGGGCCGGTCTTGTTCGGATAGCCTTCGACGAACCGATAGGCGAACAGCCAGAAATCGATCATGAAATGTTCGTAGTCGTCGGAACCGTCGACGAACGGTTCGAACCTCCGGTCGAGCTCGGTCAGATAGGATTCGTCGTCGGTGACGAGGGCGGAATCCGTCAATCCCGGGAAGCCCTTCGGGCCGAGCACCGTCCCCATCAGCATCAGCCGCTTGTTGCGCGAGGTGCGGAGAGAGCGGAGCAAAGTCGCTAGCTTCGACGACCCTGTCTTCTTCGGGAAGAAATGCGCCATGGGACGGGCGCCGAGAAACAGCTTGCGGATCACCGGATCGTGGAAAAAGCGCCGCCGGAGGTGCCTGAACCTCTGGCTGTGGTCATAGAAGGTCATGTCGATCAGGCTGAGCTCGCCGTGCAGGGCGTAGGGCGTCTTGAGCGAGTTCTTGAAGACCCGATTGTACATCGCGAAGTTGAACATCCGGCCGAACGGGCTGAACTCGAGATGCGCGTAGGCATCGTCAGGGGTGACGGGGGTGAAGGGGGCGAGCTCCAGCCGCACCGCATATTTGTCGCTGACCTCCTGGGCCAGGGGCAGCTCGTGCTCCCAGCCCGGCCGGGCGATGTGCATGGCCGGCAGCGGGCGACCGACGAAATATTGCGAAAGCAGGATGGAGACCGAGTCCATGCCGCCGCTGAGCAGCATCGTCGTGTTCGTCTCATCGGCTCCCGGCCAGGACAGGATATCGTCTTCCCAGTCGTCGTAGATGCGCCAGTTGTCGACCATGTACTGGCGGAGCTCGTCCTTGGTGAACGTCACCCGGTCACCGTCGATCCTGGCGCGCATGCCTGAAGGAACGAGGACGATGTTCTTGTAGGGGGTCATGTACCCGTTGGGAGTTCCGGTCGCCAGCTGGAGCGCCAGCCCGAACCGGTCGAACTCCTCGAACGCCTCTGCGGGGAGCTCGTGTTTCTGGGTGAGGGCGGACCAGCCAGAAGGCCCATTCACCAGGTACAGGCGGATGTGGCCGGTCGGGTCGGCCAGAAATTCGCCGGTAGTCGGATTATATTGGGTCGATTGGGCTTCCAGCGAGAATTCGCTGACGGAGTCGATACGGGGACAGACGTGCATAACAACTCGTCCGACGCTGTTGGAGATCCTTCACCTATCACAGCTCGCCGGTCAGTGCGACTCTCGTCCAATCTGACTTGTATGGCCGCCAGATCAGCCTGACTGGCGCTCGGCAAGCCTTTCGATCACGCTCGGCTCGACGACCAGCTTGCCACCCGGCGGCAGGGCAATCCTCGCCTTCGGCCGGACCCGGCTGCGGAGGCGCTCGAAGACATACCGCACCGGATCAACGATCCGGCCGGCGATGCGAGCGTAATAAGGGTGGGTTGCCACGTCGAGCTCGGGGAGAAGCTTTCCTGCGCGGCAAGCATAGGAGCCGTAGCGAATTGCCTTCTCCCGAGCATCGGGAGGCATCATCGGACGCTCGATGAAGGCTTTCAGCCCCGCCTCGTCGCGGGCGATATTCGTGGCGCCCAGAATGCCTGCCGGCAATTCACCGATCTCCGCCGCTGGGATGCCGAGGTAGGTCGCCTCGAGGCCGACCGTGGAACCGCATGTCAGCACGCAGCGCGAGGCGCGGACCAGCGCATAAGTGTCCACCGGGTCGGCGGCATCGACCAGAATCGCTCCCTGCCGGCGAAGCTCGCCGATATCCCATTCCTTGCGCCAGGACGGATGCTTGAACTGGAGATGCGGGTGAAAGCGAACGACCAGCTGGTAATTGCTCGCGGCGCAAATCCGGGCGATCGCCAGCGCCGCCTGGTACTGGCTGCAAAAGCTGCCGTACTCGACCTTGTCGCTGATTGCGTGCCGCTCGTCCGAGGAGCTGGTGAAGAAGGACACGGCGCGGCCAGGCTCGACACCCTCGGGCAGCAGGTCGCTGACCTGGCCGATCGTGAAGAATTCGGCCGGGTTGCCGGGCGCCTTCCTCAATCGGTTCTCGAAAAACTCTTCCCCCGCCTCGCGATCGAAATCGTGCTCTTCGATCAGCCGTGCGATCTCCCGGGGCTCATGGATGCTCCTGGCACTCATGATGTAGCGATTTCCGGTCCCGCCCTGTTCGTAGCGATAGACCGTCATCCGCTCCTGAAGCACATCGCAAAACGGACGCGCAGCGCTGTGACGGCCGTTGAAGATGTAGGCCGCGGCATACCCCATTCGCGAAACCACTCGCGCCGCTTGTTCCGAAAGATGTGCGGACCGCCACGCCCGGGGCAATGCCGGTCCATATTCCGACAAACAGTCCGGATTTTGAACGGTCGTGAAGCTGGTGACCGAGCTCAGCACCGCCAGGCCAATTCGCGCTTCGCCGACCGAATAATTCCTTAGCTCCTGCGGCGACGAGGGCAGCGGCGGAATCGAATCGTTCATCTGCCTGCCGACGTCGTCGGTGATATCCGCGCCGGACGCCACGGGCAGAAGAAACCGCTCGATCTTTCGATTGAGCAGTTCGGCCAGGCGATCGATCGGGCGCGCGTGCAGCAGGCTGTCCGACAGACGGAAGAGGTTCAGCACGTCGACCTGGTCGTGCTGATGCTCGCGAGCGATCTGGCGTTCGACCGCGAGCGAAAACGACCAGGGGTTGGTCGCCGCGATCAGGATTTTCTTTCTTTCTGAATTCACTTCGGCCTCAGGTACTTCGCACTGGAGCAGCGACGCTCGCGAGCCACACACTGCTCCTGCGCTAACGCCGCTCTTCGCGCAAATGTCCGCCCACGACCTCCGCATAGGAGCCGATCTGGACCACCCGGCCCTGCTCGAGCCGGATGACCGTGTCGCAATTGGCGATGGTCGAAAGGCGGTGAGCGACCATGATAACGGTGAGTGAACCGAGCTCCTCCAGCGACTTTACAACCGCCCCCTCGGTTTGGTGGTCGAGAGCGCTTGTCGCCTCATCGAGGATCAGAACCTTGGCTTCCTTGTACAGCGCGCGAGCGATGCCGACCCGCTGCCGCTGTCCGCCGGACAGGCGGATGCCGCGTTCCCCGACCGGCGTCGCGAACCTTTGCGGAAGCGTGCGGATGAAATCGAGCAACTGGGCGCGCCGCGCCGCGGCCTCGACTTTGCCCCAGTCGATTGCGCTGTCGCTCGCCCTCATCGCGATGTTCTGGGCGATCGTCGCGTCGGCGAGGAAGATGCTTTGCGGGACATGCGCGATATTCTGCTGCCAGCGATCGCGATTGGTCTCGTCGATCGGCTGCCGGTCGATGAGGATCTGCCCATCGGTCGGCTCGAGCAAGCCCATGACCAGGTCGATGAGCGTGCTCTTGCCGCTGCCGCTCCTGCCGACCAGGGCGACCCTCGCGCCCCTCCGGATGGCAAGGTTGACGTCGGCGAGGATCAATTCGTCGCGGCCGGGATAGGCGAAGCTGATATTTTCCAGATCGATGCCGTCATTGAATGGCAGCGGCGGAGCTTCATGTTGCGGAGCACGATCCGGGAGCGGCAGGCTGAGCAGCCCGAGGATGTCCTGGGCGATCGCCTTGCGCGAAGACAAGGCGTTCCAGCTGACATAGACCTGCTGAAGCAGCGGCAAGAGACGCTGAGCTCCCAGCGCAAGCGCGCCCAGCACCGGGATCGCCTGCAGCAATCCGCCTTCCTGCCTGGCAACCGCGAACGCCGCCAGGGCGATGATCAGCATGCCGGCCGCTTCGATCACGAAGCGCGGCGAGGCGCCCAGGAATTCCGTGTTGGTCAAGGCAGAGGTCAGCCGGCGATCGATTCGGCGGAACGCGTCGATGTAAAGCGGCTGCGTCTTGTCGATGATGATGTCGCGAATTCCGCCGAGGCTTTCCTGCACCAGCTTCAGGCGGGCTGAATAAGCATCGGCCATCTCGGTTGAATAGCGAGCCAGTCTGCGCCGGCTGAAAATCATCACGAGCGAGTAAACCGTGACGAAGGCAAAGCCGACCATCAATGCGGCCTGCCAGTTGATGTAGAACAGCCCGGCTATGATGAAAATCGCAATGACGGAAGATACTGCCGCTGCTGCTAGCTGCAGCATGACACTATGAACGAATACTGCCACTTTTTGCAGAGACGCCAGGATCTCGCTGCTGTTCGAGCTGACATGGAACATGTAGTCCTGGTATAAAATCCGCTGCTGGATCTCGACAGCCATGTCGTGCCCGATCTGGTGCGTGACATTGTTCGTTACCCACGCCAGTCGGACACGGATGACGGCCGCGACGATGACGGCGGCAATGAAAGCCCCTGTCATCACCATCAGAAGCCGGTCGGTGCCGCCGCCGATCAACCCGAAAATTTCTCGGACAATGCCGATCTCGAGCGCTCGAGCAGGATCGGTCAGCAAAGTCAGGAACGGCAGCACCGCGCCGAGCGCGACCAGTTCGGCGAAGGCTCCGAGCACCATGAAGGCGATCAGCCCGCGAAGCTGCCGCCGGCGATGGCTCGACAGCCCCTGATAGACGCGCCTCATCACGTCGCGAAGTGATAGCTCGTGTTCGGAATTCACCGTGTCTGAGGCCTTCCCTGCGCCCTACGCAATGCAGCGCCGGAGCAACGCGCTCCTCATCACGCTCGCACTCGGCAAGCAGCATTGACGGATGGCGAGACTGTGGGCAAGCAGCACCGGACGTGATCCCCTCGCAAAAAGGCATGGTTCCGGACAATCCGAAGTTGCTGGTTCTGGATCTCGGTGCGCACGACGGCGTCGACACCGAGATTTATCTTGCCCGGGGGTTCAGGGTCGTCGCCCTGGAGGCGAACCCGATGCTCGCCTCAGCGCTTGCTGACCGCCTCACGAACTATACCGAGCTCACGGTCGAGGCACGTGCACTCGACCATTCGCCCGGACAGGTCGAGCTTCATGTGCCGGTCGACGAAGGCCAGAGCTTATGGGCGACGACATCGCCGCGCCAGCTCAAGATGCTGAAGGCCGTGGACGTCCCGGTTCGCCCGGTGCAGGTCGCGACGACATCGCTGGCCGAGCTGTTCGACCGCTACGGAGTCGCGCATTACGTGAAGTGCGACATCGAGGGGACCGACACGACATTCCTCGAGATGCTGGTTCACGATCAGCGGCGGCCCGACACGATTTCGTTCGAGCTGACGCAATCGAGCATGGGGGAACTTCTCCGGCAGTTGCGGCTGCTGAAATTGGCCGGCTACCAGCGATACTACCTTCGCGACCAGCAGCGGCTGCCGACCAGCGCCTATGTCGACGGACGCGAATATCCGATAGCCAGCATGTGGTCGGGGCCGTTCGGCCACGAAATCGACGACGGCACCCATCTGACCTTTGCCCGCCTGCGCCGCCGCGCCTTGCTGGTGGCCGTGCGCAGCCGACTGTTCGGCGAATTCGGGCTGGCGGGTCGGCTGGGGTTGTATGGTGCTTTCCGGAGATTATCCCGCCTTCCGATTGTCGGATGCCTGTTCTACACGTCGTGGTACGACGTCCATTGCTTCAGCCCTTTGCGGACCCAGGCCAAAGTGCCGCCCAGCCGCTGAAAAGCAGAAATGCTGCTTTCTCCTTGGGTTTGATCAGCGGCTCGAACGCCACCCACCTAAACGGAAATTGCGTGCGCAGGTAGCGGGCGAGCCAGCGCGCGAAACCGCGATCGAGCTGGCCCTTGGCGCGCGAGCCCAGCACCTGGCGAAGGCCGTGCATCGCCAGTGCGCGGAACCGCCGCACGCGCAAATATCGCTCCAAGTCATCACGCTCATTTCCCAGCGCTGCGGCGCCAGCCTCGAGCGCCCGCTCGATCGCTGCAACCCCGTCCCTGTTCAATGGCCCGCTGGTCGCCGAAGCACTGCGCTTGTCGAAATTGTAGACGACCCGGTCGACGAGCTTGGCTTTGTCGCAGTGGCGAAGGACGGCGATGTTGAAAACCGAATCTTCCATTAGCCGCAGGGCGGGAAAGCGCGCGCCAGCCTGATTGATCGACCGCATGCGATAGGCCTTCGCCCAGACGGACGAGACAATTTCGTCGAGCAGGAAAGACCGCATCGGCCAGTTCTCGTCGAGCTGCTGTCGGTCCACGGTCGAGCCGGCATCGGTCCACAGCCGGTAGCGCAGCGCCAGGAAATCGAGGCTCGGATCTGCGTTGGCAGCATCCTGGACGACCTCCAGATAATCGGGCTCGATCCAGTCGTCGGCGTCGACGAAGATCACGAAGTCGCCATTGGCCTGGTCGAGCCCGAGGTTGCGCGCCGCCGCCGGGCCCTGGTTGGAGGCGTTTTCGAAAACTCGAATTCGTTCGTCGCCGAAGCTTCGGGCCTGCCCGACCGTGCCGTCTTGTGAGGCATCATCGACGACCAGCAGCTCGAATTCG
>Ga0247719_1000830_pt1 | contig 15465 bp, 15 predicted proteins | sample 41E_DmetaG_FD_189046 | JGI IMG/M metagenome (GOLD analysis project Ga0247719, IMG submission 189046) | Soil microbial communities from hillslope of Landscape Evolution Observatory, University of Arizona, Oracle, AZ, United States - 4-1-E_D | ecosystem: Engineered > Artificial ecosystem >...
ATTCCAAGGTGATCGTCGCCATCAACAAGGACGAGGAAGCGCCGATCTTCCAGGTCGCCGACGTCGGCCTGGTCGGCGACCTGTTCAAGATCGTGCCGGAGCTGACCGGGAAGCTCTAGAAACCGCCGAGGAATTCGGCGACGTTGTCGCCGAGCGTATCGACTGCATAGCCGCCTTCCATGACGACCAAAGTCGGCAGACCCACTGCGGCGATCCGGCGGCTCATTCGGGCGTAATCGCCGGTCTGCAGCCGGAAGTGGCTGATCGGGTCGCCGGCATAGGTGTCGGCGCCGAACGAGACGATCAGCAGCTCCGGCTCGAACTCAGCCAGCCAGTCGAGCGTCCGCTCCAGCGCCGGCTCATAGTCGGCCCAGCCGGTTCCGCGCGGCAGCGGAAGGTTGAGCGTCGCGCCTTCGCCCTCGCCTTCGCCGCACTCGTCGGCATGACCCCAGTAGAAGGGATAATCGGTCGAAGGATCGGCATGGATCGAGGCGAAGGCGACATCGCCGCGGCTCCAGAATATGTCCTGCGTGCCGTTGCCGTGGTGATAGTCGACATCCAGGATCGCGACGCGGCCGATGCCGGCGGCGAGCGCGGCCTCGGCGCAGATCGCCGCATGGTTGAGATAGGAATAGCCGCCGCAATAATCGGCGCCGGCGTGGTGGCCGGGCGGCCGGCAAAGAGCAAAAGCGGAGCGATCGCCGCCGAGCAGTGCACCGAGCGCGGCAAGCGCGGTCTGAGCGCTCCAATAGGCAGACTCCCAGGTCCCGGCGCCGATCGGCGTCGAAGTGTCGAAGCTGTATTGGCCGAGCAAGGCGTCGATTCGGGTGAGCGCCAGTGGACGCCGGCCGACCACCGGGAATGTGTAGGGAAAGGCGTCGCCATCGCGCCCAGCCTGCAGCCACTGATCGTGGGCGGTGGCGAGAAAGTCGAGATAGGCGGCGGAATGGACCCGGCGCAGCGGCGCCATGCCCTGGTCGCCGGGCGAATCGGTCGGGCCGATTGCCTCAAGGATCGCATCGACCCGGCCGGGATGCTCGGCCGGCGGATGCATCGCCCCGTTGAAGAATTCGCCGCTTGGGCAGTGGCCGCGCTGCCGCTCGTCCCAGAAGCAGCGCATTTCAGTCCTCGCTGGCGGGCGCTGGTGCCTCGGGCGGGTCCCAGAAGGTCGCCCAGCCGGTCGGGCCGCCGGTCGGCGGCAGACCTTGGGGAATGTTGTCGGCTGGGTTGGGATCGAGGTTCCAGCCCTGCGCGTGGAGGTGCGCCTTGGCGATCATGTTCGCGGCAACCGGGGCGGTGATGAACAGGAACAGGGTGATCAGGAATTCGTGGAGCGTGTAGGCGCCGGCCGCGGACAGATAGAGCGCCGAGGCGATCAGGCAGCTGCCGACTCCCAACGTAGTCGCCTTGGTCGGGCCGTGCAGGCGGGTCATCAGCGAGGGCAGCCGGGCAAGGCCGAGCGAGCCGACGAAAGCGAATCCGCCGCCGAGCACCAGCAGGAAAGTGACGAGGATTTCGATCGCCAGGCCCATTCCGCTACTCCACGATGTCGCCGCGAAGGATGAATTTGCAGTAGGCGACGGTGCCGACGAAGCCGACCATCGCCAGCATCAGGGCCGCCTCGAAATAGAGGGTCGTCCGCTCCCAAATTCCGAACAGGATGATGATCGCGATCGCATTGATGATCATCGTGTCGAGCGCAAGGATCCGGTCGCTTCGGGTCGGCCCGGCGAGCAAGCGATAGAGGTTGAGGGCGATTGCCACGCTGACGCAGGCGAAGGCGAAGATCAGGGCGTGGTCAATCATGCGAAGATCCTCAGCAGCCGGGCTTCGTAGCGAGTCTTGATCCGGGCGACCTCGGCCGCCTCGTCCGCGACGTCGAGGGCGTGGACGAGCAGCGACCGGCCGTCCGCCGACACGTCGGCCGAAACCGTTCCGGGCGTCAGGCTGATGGTTCCGGCAAGGGTGGCGATAGCCTCGGGGGAACGAAGCTCGAGCGGGATGACCAGCCATCGCGAGCGCAGTTGGCGGCTCGGGCGGAACAGGATCAGCCGGGCGACCTGGAAATTGGCGACGACAATGTCCCAGATGACGATCGCGAGATAGTCGATCATCGGCCAGCCGAAACGCAGCGGCGGACGGTTTGGCCAGTAGGGCTGGGTCAGGATCGGAACCGTGATTCCAAAGAGGATCCCGAGCAGCAGGCCGCCCACCGTGAAGCTGTTGAGCAGCAGCATCCAGACGATCACCAGCATCACTGCCAGCGCCGGGTGGGGAAAGAGCCGCCTCATCCTCCCCCTCCAAGCACGGAGTCGACATAGGCCGCCGGATCGAACAGCTGGACCGCGGCCGCTTCGGCATAGCTGGTCGCTGGCCCGGCGAGCAACGTCAGCGCGGCAAGCAGCGCCAGCAGCAGCGCAGGGGCGGCGAATTCGGCCGGACGCTTCGCCCGGGCTGGCGGATTGGGTTCTCCGCCGACCGCCGCCGGTTTCCAGAACAAGGTGCTTCCGGCCCTCGCCAGTCCGACTATGCCGATGAAGGTCGTGATCAGGATCGTTGCCCACACCCACGGCGCCGAGGCGAATGGCATCGCCGCTTCGAGAATGAGCAGCTTGCCGATGAAGCCCGAAAGCGGCGGAAGCCCGACCAGTGCGACCGCGCCCAGAATGAACAGCAGCGACAATGGCTCGCTTCCGGCAAAACGCTGGCCGACGATCAGCCGGTCGCCGCCGTCACGCCGCTTGATGATGAGATCGGTGACTAGGAAGAGGGTCGCCGCGGCAATCGTCGTGTGCGGGAGATAATAAAGAGCCGCGGCCATGGCGTTCGTGTCGAACAAGGTGACTGCGATGAGCAAGGTCCCGGTCGAGCCGATCAGTGCGAAGGCGGCGAGTTCGCGAAGACCGCGCGACGCGATCAGCCCGAGAAAGCCAATGACGGTTGTCAGCAGCGCCGCCGGCAAAAGCCAGGGCGCAGGCGCCCAGGCGGCCGAGCCGGCGGCTGCGCCGAACACCAGGGTAACGACCCGGATGATCGAATAAACGCCGACCTTGGTCATGATCGCGAACAAGGCGGCGACGGCGGGAGCGGCATTGGCATAGGTCCTCGGCAGCCACAGATGGAGCGGCAGCAAGGCAGCCTTGAGCGCAAATACCGAAATCAGCAGCAGCGCGCCGGCCTGGAGCAGTCCGAGGTCGCTGGCCGGAAGCTCCGGCACGCGAATTGCCATATCGGCCAGGTTGAGCGTGCCGGTAACTCCGTAGAGGATTCCGATTCCAATCAGGAACAGGGTCGATCCGACGAGATTGATGATCACATATTGCACGCCGGCCTTCAGCCGGTCGGCGCCCTGGCCGTGAAGCATCAGACCGTAGGAGGCGATCAGGAGCACCTCGAAGAAGACGAACAGGTTGAAGATGTCGCCGGTGAGGAAGGCGCCGTTGAGGCCAAGCAGCTGGAAATGGAACAGGGAATGGAAATGCCACCCCCGGCGGTCGAGGTCGGTGGCGACGACATGGCCCAGCACGATCAGCGACAGGACGGAAGTGAGCAGCAGCATCATCGCGCTCAGCCGGTCGACCACCAGGATGATTCCGAACGGGGCATGCCAGTCGCCAAGGGCGTAGGAAACGACCGTTCCGTTGCTCGCCTCGCGCATCAGCAGCGCGGCGATGACGACAAGCGCCAGGCAGGAGGCCAAGGACACGCTGCGGCCTATGCGCAGCGTTCGCCTTCGAAACAGCATGATCAGCGCCGCGACGACCGCCGGCAGGAGCACGGGCGCCGCGATGAGATGCGCGATCATGGCTCGTCCCGCTCGTCCGGTGTCGGGATGCCGTCGACCTGGTCGGTGCCGGTCTCGAGGTAGGTGCGCAGTGCAAGAACGACGACCAGCGCGGTCATTCCGAAGGCGATGACGATGGCGGTCAGGACCAGCGCCTGGGGGAGCGGGTCGGTATAATCGCTCATCGCCTTGTCGAAGATCGGCGGCTGGTTGACGACCAGTCGGCCCATCGAGAACAGGAAGACGTTGGTCGCATAGGACAGCATTGCCAGCCCGAGCACGACCGGAAAGGTTCGGCCTCGCAGGCACAGGTAGATCCCGGCCGCGGTCAGCACCCCGACCGTGCTGGCGACGAGCAATTCGAGACTCATGCCGGTTCCCCGGTTGTTCGGCTCGGGTCGACGTCCATCGGAGCGTCGTCATGCTCGGCCTTCTCCGCCCGCTGCGCGACCTGGCTGAGCTCGGCGAGCGCCAGCATCACCGCTCCGACCACGGCGAGCGCGACACCGACGTCGAACAAGGCGGCGGTCGCCAGTTCGAATTCACCGATGAGCGGAAGTTCGAAATAGTCGAAGGCCGAGGTGAACAGCGGAACCCCGAACAGCATTGCGCCGAGCCCGGTGCCGGCGGCCACCAGCACTCCGGAGGAAATCAGTGCGTGACGGCGAACCGGCCGGCGGCGGTCAGCCCATTCGAAGCCGGACGCCATATATTGCATGAGGATTGCGATGGAGAAGATCAGGCCGGCGATGAAGCCGCCGCCGGGCATGTTGTGGCCGCGAAGGAAGATGTAGATTCCGACCACCACCGCCAGCGGCAGAAGCAGCCGGGTGGCGACCACCAGCATCATCGGATGGCGTTCCGGCGATTGCTTGGTTTCGAACTTCCAGTGGAGCAGCCGGCGGCCCGATGCGCCCCGCGCCGCGGTCTCGAGAAGCGCGTAAATGGTCAGCGCGGCAATTCCCAGGACGATGATTTCCCCGAATGTGTCGAACGCCCGGAAATCCACCAGCGTTACGTTGACGACGTTGGTGCCGCCTCCACCCGAATAGGAATTGGCGATGTGGAAGTCGGAAATCGGATCGTTGGGCGGTCGTGTGATCACTGCCCAGGTGGCGATCGCCGCGGCGGTCCCGCCCGCCAGCCCGAGCAGCCCGTCGCGAAGCCTTCGCGGAGTGCTGCTGATCGCCGGCGGCTGGGTCGGCAGGAGGTTCAGCGCCAGCAGGAGCAGCAGGATGGTCACCACTTCGACCAGGATCTGGGTCAGCGCCAGGTCGGGAGCCGAGAGATAGATGAAGCCAAGCGCGACGACGAGACCGATGACGCTGATGAAAATGAGCGCGAGAAAGCGCCGGCGCTGCGCCCAGATGACTGCCAGCGTGGCCGCGACAAGCGCGAGCCAGCCGGTCGTCGTAACCGCAGTGGCCGGAATCCGCTCGCGCGTTCCGGTGAGATCGCCGCCGCCGACGATCATTCCCGACGTGCCCAGGATGATTGCGGCGGCGAAGATCACCGCCAGATAGCGTTGCAGCGAGCCGGTGTGGATTCGGCCGGTGACCGAACTGCCCAGCCCGACCAGGCCTGCCACGGACCGGTCGAACAATCGCTTGGCGATCGGGATCGGCAAAGCGTTCCACAGCCGATCGGCGGCGGCGTGGCGCCACATGAGCAGTGCGCCAGCGATGATTGCGATGAAGCTGAGAAACAGCGCCGGAGTGAAGCCGTGCCACATCTTCAAGGCGAAATAGGGTGGCTCGCCGCCGAGCACGGAGACGGAAACCGCCTGCACCAAGGGGCCGGCGATCGTCGCCGGGAACAGGCCGATGGCGATGACCAGAAGGATCAGCGGCGCCGTCGGTCCCCACAGGCCTAGCGGCGGATCGTGCGGCGGTTTCGGGTAATCGTCCCGCTTTGGTCCGAGATAGACGTGGAAGATGAAGCGAAGCGAGTAAGCGACCGACAAGGCGGCGGCGATCGTCGCCAGCAGCGGCACCAGCCAGCTCAGTTCGCCCCAGACGGTGAGGGCCGCTTCCTCGAGCATCATCTCCTTGGACAGGAAGCCGTTGAGCGGCGGGAAGCCCGCCATCGACGCCGCCGCGACGATTCCGACCGTCGCCGAAATCGGCATCAGCGTGATGAGCCCGCCGAGCCGCCTGACGTCGCGCGTGCCGGCCTCATGGTCAATGATCCCGGCATTCATGAACAGCGCCGCCTTGAACGTCGCATGGTTGATGATGTGGAACACTCCGACCACCGCCGCCATCGGTGTTCCAAAGCCGAGCAGCATGGTGAGGAAGCCGAGGTGGCTGACCGTCGAATAGGCAAGCAGCGCCTTGAGATCGTTCTTGAACAAGGCGATCGCCGCGCCGACCAGCATGGTAACAAGGCCGGTGGTGGCGACGAGGTAGAACCACAAATCGGTGCCGGCGAGCACCGGCCACAGCCTCGCCAGCAGGAACACTCCGGCTTTCACCATGGTCGCCGAATGGAGATAGGCGCTGACGGGTGTCGGCGCAGCCATCGCCGCCGGAAGCCAGAAGTGGAAGGGGAATTGCGCCGACTTGGTAAAGCAGCCGATGAGGATCAGGACCAGCGCCAGCGGATAGAGCGGCGAGGCCTGGATCAGCTCGCGCTCGGAAAGAATGGTCGACAGGTCGTAGCTTCCGGCAATCTGCCCGAGGACCAGGAAGCCGGCGAGCAGGGCGAGCCCGCCGCCACCGGTGACCGCGAGCGCCATTCGCGCCCCCTGGCGGCCTTCCGGCAGATGGCGCCAATAGCCGATAAGGAGGAAGGATGAGAGGCTGGTCAGCTCCCAGAAGACGATCATCAGCAGGATGTTGTCGGACAGGACGATTCCGAGCATCGCCCCCTGGAACAGCAGCAGGAAGGAAAAGAAGCGCGCCATCGGGTCTTCGGGCGCTAGGTAGAAGCGGGCGTAGATGACGATCAGAAGGCCGATTCCGAGGATTAGCCCGGCGAACAGGAAGGCGAGCGGATCAAGGATCAAATTGGCGTTCAGGCCGATGGCGGGCACCCAATCCACCTGGAACAGGCGAACCGTGCCGTCGCCGATGACCGCCGGCGCTTCTGCGATCAGCAGGACAAGGGCGGTGGCGGTGGTGGCGATCGCCGCGATGCCCTGGACGCTCCGGCCGCTGGAATGGAGCAACGCGACCACCAGCGCCCCGACGAACGGAAGGGCGAGCATGATGGCGAGGTTCAACGCAGCGGCCCCTCTGTTTGCGTGCGCGACGGCATCCATCGCCGCTAGCACGGATGGATGCGGCAGGGTCAAGGCCTGCGACGCCGCAAAGCGGAAAGTTGCTTATTAGACGAAAAAGGCCCGCCGCCCGGGGAGGAGGGCGGCGGGCCGGGGTGCCCCTGGAGGCTGGGGCTGGTTTAGTCTCGCGACTGCTGGCGCTGGCGCTTGCGAACCTCGGCGCGCCCTTCGCCGCGCGCCTCGGCATTGCCGGAGCCACTGATGCCGAACGACGGGTCGAACGACCCGACGTTGCCGACGCTTCCTGCGGCCGCGTTGGCGGCTGCGCTGGCGGCTGCGTTGGCAGTGGCTTCCGCTTCGCCGCGCATGCCGTTCGCGGTCGAAACCGCGGCATTGGCCGCGGCGGTGGCCGTCCCGCTCACCTGGCCGGCAATCGCGTCGGCTTGGTCAAGACCGATTGCCTGAACACCAAAGCCGGCATTCTTGCTGGCCGAAGCATTGCCCGAAGCCGAACCGCCAAGGCCCATCGATTGGCCGGCGCCGGTCGCCGAGGTCGCCGAATCAATCGCTCCGGTCACGGTTCCAGCCAGCCCGACATTGCCGCTGGCCGATCCGTTGCGGGCGTTGACCGACTTGCTTCCCGAGGCGCTGCCGCTGCCCGAAACGCTGCCGGTGATGCTGTTGGTCAGCGAGCCGGATCCGCCTGTGATCCCGCCGCCGATATTGCCGACGGAATTGACCGTACTTCCGATCGAGCCCGCCCCGCCAAGCGTTCCGTTGACTGCGCCGCTGACGGTCCCGCCGAGGGTTCCGCCGACATTGCCGAGCAGCTGCGCCTGGCTCGGCGCGGCGATGAGCGCCAGCGCAGCGCCGGCAGCAAAAATCGATTTCGTCACTATATTCTCCTTCGTTTCGGGAGCGAGTCCTGCCCCTCGAGAAAGAGAACGACGCGGGCATCGGAGTTCATCCGCCGCCGAATGGGCGGCCGCTGCCCGAATGTGGCAGCGGCCTCCCGTTTCAGGGGGTCGGCAATCAACGATGGTTGGTGCGCTCGGCCGGCTTGCCCAAACCAGCGCCCCTGTCGCGCGAAGCGGATTTGGCAGCAGGAGCCGGGTCGTTCGAAGTGCTCGGCTGCGCTGCGCTGCCGCCCTTGTTATCGGCTCCTCGCGATTTGTGGCCGTGACCCTGGCCGGGGCTCTGCTTCCCGTCCGAACCGGCCCAGCCGATCGTGACCGGACCAATGGCCGATGCCGAACCGCTGCCGCTTCCCTTGCCGCTCGCATTGGCTCTTGCGCCCTTGCGATTGGCCTTGGCATTCGCCGAGCCATCGCCCGAGGCCGATCCGCCGACAAGGGCGGAATGCCCGGCCTTCGATAGACCGGCGGCGGCAGTGGCAGCGCCGCTCAGCGCGCCCGTGGCATCGATGCCCTTGCCGCCCTGGCCCTTGGTCGCGTTGAGAGCGGCGTTGGCCGTGCTGTGGACGGTCCCGGTCAGGTTCGATCCGCCCGGCCCTTTGGTCAGGGACGCGGCAGCGCCGGTTGCACTGTTCACCATTCCGGCAAGTCCGACTCCGTGACCCTGGCCACCCCCTTTGGTCAGGCTGGCAGCAACTCCGTTGGCGGTCGAAACCGTCCCGGCAAGGCCGACATTGCTTGCGCCACCTTTTCCGCCGCCCTTCCCGCCGCGGTCACCCTGTCCGATGCCGCTGACGCTGTTGGCAAGCGAACCGGCCTTGCCGAGCGCTCCGCCGACCGCGTCGCACAGACAATTGCCCAGGCTGCCGCCCTTGCCGACGACGTTGCCGACTCCACCAAGGGTGCCATTGACGGTTCCGCCGATCGCTCCGTTGACGGTGCCGGTCACTCCGCCGAGCAGACCTCCACCCGACCCGCCCGCGTAAGCGGGGCTCGCCGCGACTAGAAGTGCGCTGCTGGCAATCAGGATAAGCTTCCTCATCGGTCCTCTCCTTTCAACTGGAGGGACGGGGAGAAGCCCGTCCCCCACCATCGGCAACGACAGCGGGGGAGCATTTCATCCATTTTGGAAACAAATTTTGCTATTTTGCGCCAACAACCCTCGGCGCGATCCGGCAGTCGCCGCAAACGATTCCGCGGCCGACCCGGCCCCTGCCGGGCCTAGCTTCGGCGGCGAGGCGCTGTGGAGAGCCGGCCACGGCCAGCCGGGCAGCGGCCAGCGGAGCGGCGAAACTGGTTCCGCGCACGCGCGCATAGCCCTGGCCGGGCAGGGCCGCCGCCATGTCGGAGCCAGGCGCGGCAAAGTCGAGATGGGCCGAGCGGCCCGCCTCGGGCAGCGCCCGGCCGGAGGCGTCGACCGCGGTCACGGCAATGACTCCCGGATAGGATGCGGGAAATTGCGGCGGCGCTGCAGGCCCATCATTGCCGACCGCCGCGACGACCTGGATGCCGCGCCCGCGGACCGCCTGGACGGCACGGGCGACGACTGCGTTCTCCGGCCCGACAAGGCTGACGTTGATCACCACCGGCCGGTGCGCGGCCAGCCAGCCGAGCGCCCGGACGATGGTGCTTGCGGAACCTGCGGCGCGGTTACCGCCATAAACGTCCGCCACCAAAAGCGACGACCCGCGCGCTGCTCCGGCGAAGGCGCCGTGGCTGCCGACGATCAAAGAGGCGACGGCTGTGCCATGTCCGGTCGGCTGCGGGCTGCCGGCAAAGCCGCGCTGCTCGATCGAGGCCGAGGCCAGCGAAGGATGCGAGGCGACTCCGCCGTCGATGATGCCGATCTTGCGCCCTCCGGGAGAAGCTTGCGCAATGGCGAGGCTTCCGGCGGCGGGGAGCAGCGCTCCACCGGCCGGTTCGAAAACATGGTCGAAATCCGCCTGCAGGCGCGGCGCGGCCTGCCGAAGTCGCCGAAGTCCGTCGCGCGCGCTCATCCCGCGCGGCACGGCGAGCTCAACGGTGCGCAGCCCAAGCTCGTCGATTCGTTCGTCGGCGACGATCCGGAAGCCGGCGGCAATGGCCGCGCGCAATGACTGGTCATCCGGATCGGCAACCATCAGCACTCCGCGCCGGACCGGCAGTCCCGAGCCATTGTTCTCAAGCTCGCGGCGATGGTCGCGGAGCAATTGCTGAAGCCTGAGCCGGCGAAGCTCGAGCAAGGTGGCGTCGCCAGCCTGGGCGACGCGCTCGGGAAGTCCGCCGACATAATCGAGCGGCCGGTGGATGACCTGCCGCGTCTCGGGGTCGGAAAGGACCTGCTGGATCACCGGCTGAACCACCGGCCCGACAACCGGCACGTTGCCGACCGGCACATTGACCGGCGGCAACTGCACTCCGGGCAATATCTGGCCGACCGCTGCGCTGCCGGCAAATAGGGCAGCCACAGTGGCGGCAAGAAGCTTTCGGGCAAAGCTGGACATCATCGAACCTCTTTATATGGCGGTCATGGATGAAACGAGGATGAAGCATCGTTTCATCCGCATGGAGACGCATGGCCTCACATTCAGCGTTCGAGAGCGAGCTTACGGCATTGCTTCCGCGGCTGCGGCGGTTCGCTCACGCGCTCAGCCGCAACCCCAGCGATGCCGACGATCTTGCCCAGATGGCAATCGAGCGCGCATTGCGGTCGAAGGATCAGTGGCAGCCGGGCACCAGGCTGGACAGCTGGCTGTACAAGATCACCCGCAACCTGTGGATCGACACGGTCCGGTCACGCTCGCGAAAGGACAAGGTCGAAGCGCCGCAGGAGGAAGCCGACCGGCTTGGCCACGACCCGCGGCAGGCGGTCGAAGCAACGGTCGATTTGCATCGGCTGATGGCGGCGATGGAGCGCCTTCCGGACGAGCAGCGCGAGGTTGTCGCGCTGATCCTGATCGAAGGACATGGCTATCGCGAAGCGGCGGAAATGCTCGATCTGCCGATCGGAACGGTGTCGAGCAGGCTGGTTCGCGGGCGAACTGCGCTTCTGGCGATGTTTGGTGAGAGCTGACATGATGATCGACGACGAGAAATTCTTTGCCTGGCTCGACGGCGAGCTGACCGGCGCCGAAGCCGCCGAGGTCGAATCTCGGGTTGCCGCCGATGCCCGCCTGCAGCGAATGGCCGAGCAGCATCGCGCCTTTGGTGCGCGCGTCCGCGGAGCATTCGACACGGTCGCAGCGCAGGACGTCCCGGAACGGCTTCGGGCGGCGGTTGCCCCTCGCTCGAAGGTCGTCGATTTCGGCGCCTGGCGGCCGCGCCGGCGCGAAGGCGGCTGGGCCCCGATTCCGCAATGGGCGGCAATGGCGGCGACCCTGGTGCTCGGGATCGGCCTTGGCACCATGGTCGGCGGCGGCGGCGCGATCGAATCGCCGGTCGAGCTGCGCGACGGGCGGATGTACGCGGCTTCCTACCTCGACGATGCGCTCGACACCCAGCTGGCAAGTGCCGGCGGCGGCGACCGGGTGCGGATCGGCATCACCTTCCGCGACGAAACCGGCGCGGTGTGCCGAAGCTTCGCCGATGCGCAGTCCAGCGGGCTCGCCTGCCGCGACCGCGGCGACTGGCATTTGCGCGGCCTGTTCGCCGCTCCCGAAGGTCAGGAAGGCGAATATCGGATGGCCGCGGGGGTCGACCCCAACCTCGCCGCGCTGATCGATTCGACACTCGCCGGCGACGCCTTCGACGCCGAGCAGGAGGAGCAGGCGCGCGACAGCGGCTGGCGCTGATCGACCCGCTCACCAGCCGTTGACCCGCTCCCACAGGGCGACGATCTCCTCGCCTCCATCGGTGACATGATAGAGATCATGTGCGGCCGCGGTCGCGCAGCTGTGGTTGGGCAGGATCTTGACCCGGCTGCCGACCGGAAAGCGGTCGAAATCGATCGTCCCTTCGCGGGCAGTGACGATTCCATGCTCCTGGTTGGTCGATGACACTGTGACATCACCGATCAGGTCACCGCTCACCGGATCGCAGACCGCGCCATACCCCCAGTCGACGGCGAAATCCTTGCTCCCCCGGTCGCGGCTGAGGGCGAGGAAGCCGGCATCGATAAGCACTCGCCCATGACTCGGGTTGTGGCCGATCACACTGGCGAGCACGCCGATCGCGATATCGCCGATGGCGCAAGTGCCTAGCCCGGCCTGGACCAGGTCGCCGAAGGCATAGACTCCGCAGCGCGCCTCGGTCACTCCGTCGAGCCGCCGAGCGTAATGGATGGTCGGCGTCGATCCGACGCTGACGATCGGGCATTCGAAGCCGGCGGCGCGCAGCCGCTCGGCCGCTTCGACCGTCAGGCCGCGCTCCTGCTCGGCCATTGCCTCGAACTCGGCTCGGGACCGGCAGCCGTAGGAGGCGCCGGCATGGCTCATCACTCCGCTTAGCCTTGCCCCGGTCCCGGCCGACAGCCGCCGCGCCACCTCGATCAGCACAGGATCGCCTGGCGCAATCCCGGCGCGCTGGCCGTCGCTGTCGATCTCGATCAGCGCCTCGATGCACAGCCCGTTTTCGCGTCCGAACGCCTGCACCGCGTCGGCGGCCTGCGGCGTGTCGACGATCACCTTCAGCCTGCAGCCGGCGCTGATCAGCTCGGCGACCTGCGGCAGCTTCACCGGAGCGATTCCGACCGCATAGAGGATGTCCTCGACGCCCCCGGCGAAGAAATGGCGCGCCTCGGCCAGGGTCGAAACGGTGATCCCGAGCGGGTGGCCGCCGGCCATGACCTCCAACACCTCGATCGACTTCGATGTCTTGACGTGCGGTCGAAGAGCCACGCCGAGCTCGCCGACCCTGGCGCGCATTCGGTTGGCATTCGCCTCCAGCTTGGGCCGGTCGAGCAACAATGCCGGGGTCGGCAGATCGAATATCGTTTTCGTTCGCATCAAGCGCAGTCTCGGTTGTTCTTGCCGGCCCTGCAACCATCCCGTGCGCCCGGCGGTTGGCCCTGGCGAACCCTAATGGACATGGAGAGGCATCGATCGATGCAGTTTCAATTCAACAGCGATAACCAGACCCCGCTCGGCGCCGATGCAGCCGAGGAAATAGAGACTTTGGTCGAATCGCGGCTGGGCCGGATCTCCGACCGGCTGACTCGGGTCGAAGTGCATGTCAGCGATGTCGATGGCCCGCGCGGCGGGGCCGACGACAAAAGGTGCGCGATCGAAATCCGGCCGAACGGGATGAACCCGATCTCGGCGACCGATCAGGCGGCAACCGTCGAGGCCGCGGTCGGCGGAGCGGCGGACAAGGTGCTTCGGGCATTCGATCGGCAGGTCGGCAAGACGACCACGCGCAAGGGACACTGAACTGGGCACCGTCTAGCGGTTGCCGGTCCCGAGGCGCAGGCCGAGCCATAGCGTTCGCGGGGTTGCTCGCTCGATGCTCCCGTCGCCGCCGATTCCCGCGACCACGCGCGCGTCGAGCAAATTCTCGCCCCTGGCGACCATCTGCAGCCGGCGAGTTAGCGGCCAGGCGGCGAATCCGTCGATGGTGGTTGCCGGGGGAAGCCGGCGCTCGTTGAGATCGTCCTCGAACTGCGCTCCGCTGTGGCGAACCTGAAGCGAGGCGGCGCGGGCCCCGGCTTCCCAACTTGCGCCGCCGGTCAGCGATAGCCGGGGCGTTTGCGCCGGTCGAAGCCCGTTGAGCCGGGCGGCCTGGCCGCCCGCAGCGACCTTTGCATCGACCAGACTGGCCCCGGCATGAATCGACCATGGACCGCGCCGAGCCGCCGCCGACGCCTCGACTCCGCGAACGAGGACCGACTCGAGGTTCCGCCGCTGCCTGTATTCGCCGCCGGCCCCGACGAAGCCGACGCCGGGGAAGATTCCAGGCCCCTGGCCAAGCGTGACGTTGGCGATCGCATCGCTCAGCCGGTTGCCGAACAATGTCATGGACAGCTCGACCATGCCGCTCTGGTAGCCGACGCCAACCTCCGCTCCGGCGATCCGCTCCGGGTCGAGCAACGGGTTGGCCGCCGTCGCGTCCGCCCCGGCGCGGAACGGGCGGAAAAGCTCGTTGAGAGTCGCCATCCGCCAGCCGAGATAAGCGGTGGAGCCGAGGCTGAAACCGCCCCCCACCTCGACCACCGCTCCGGCGCGGGCGGTCGGCAGGAGGCCGTCGCGATCGGCATGCGCATCGTCACGAAGCGTCGCTCCCGACCCAAGCAGCTCCTCGCGAAGCCAGCCGTCGGCGATCCGCCAATGATCGAGTCGCGCGCCGCCGCTGAGCGTCAGTCGGCCCATTCGGTACGCAAGCTCGGCGAAGCCGCCGCCGGTGAAGGTCTGGCCGCCCGCCCGCCGCCTTCGCGTCGGCTCTTCTTGTACGAAAGAAAAGAGTTCGCGCGATTCGCCAGTGGTGAAACGCATGTCTCCTCCGACCCGCAGTTCGATCCCCGTGCCGAGCGGCGGCCGAAGCTCGATGCTTCCGCCCACTCCTCGGGATGGAACCTCGTCCTGAAGCGCCACCCGCATTGCCTGCGTGCGGGCGGCATTGACGCTGGCAAAGCTGCTGGTGAGGTTTCGGGATTGCACATAGGCAGTCGCCGCCCAGCGCCAGCCGCCGCTTCCCACCAGCCGAAGCGCGCCGTCGGCGCCGTCGGTCCAGTTGGCGGTAAAGGCGGTCCCGCGCTCGCGGCGGTCGGTGAAGGCGAGGGCGGTCGCCTGTAGCTCGATATCCGCGGAAAGCGGCGCCGTCACCACCGCCCTCGCGCTTGCCTGCCGATAGGGCGCCGGGCGGTCGGCCGGCCCGCGAGTCGCCGCCGTCACCGGGATGAAGCCATCGCCGCCGGCCGCCCGGGCCGATATTCCGAGGGTACCGGCTGCCAACCTGTGGACCCAGTGAAACCGTCCCTCGCCAGAATCGCGGCTGCCGATCTGGACATTCGCCTCCGATCCCGGTTCGATGCTGCTCGTCATTGCGATGACTCCGGCCAAAGCGCCGGGGCCGCTCGCCACGCTTCCCCCGCCACGGGTGATCCGGACGCTGGCGAGCGAGGCGGGGTCGTAGGCGGGCCAGTTCACCCAGCCGCCGAACGGGTCGGCCTGCGGCACTCCGTCGAGAAGCAGCAGCGCCCGGCTCGACGCATTGCCGCCGAGCGCCCGGAGCGTGACCCCCTGGCTGGTCGGGTGCGAGCTGCGCGCGTCGGACCGCCGGAACAGCTGCAGTCCCGGCACCCGCTTGAGCACATTTTCCATCTGGCTGCTCGAAGCGTTGCGAAGCTCGGCCCGGTCGATCGTCTCGACCGAAAAGGCGCGCTCCGCCGCCGGGTCGGGCAGCGCGCGTGCAGTGATGACGATCGGCTCGGCGGGAGGAGGGGGAGGGAGGGCTTCGACCATCAAATCAACCGGTAGCCCATCGAGGTGCCGAAGCGCGAGTCACCAGCTCTGCTCGATCTTTGCCGAGCGGTCCTGAACCGAAGCGCAGTGCGTTTTGATGAATGGTGCCCAGGGACGGAATCGAACCGCCGACACCGTGATTTTCAGTCACGTGCTCTACCAACTGAGCTACCT
>Ga0247719_1000832_pt1 | contig 15444 bp, 16 predicted proteins | sample 41E_DmetaG_FD_189046 | JGI IMG/M metagenome (GOLD analysis project Ga0247719, IMG submission 189046) | Soil microbial communities from hillslope of Landscape Evolution Observatory, University of Arizona, Oracle, AZ, United States - 4-1-E_D | ecosystem: Engineered > Artificial ecosystem >...
CAGTCGCCTCGGATCAGCGCTTCCTTTTTCGCCCGCGACCAGGGCTTGATTCGCCGCTCGGCCTCAAGGGCTTCAATTCTGGTCGGGAAATCCTGCGACCACATGAGCTCAACCGGGCGCCTTCGCTGTGAAGTCACAGTGTCCGCCCGCTTGATGTTGCGCGAACCGGACTTCGAGATTCTCAGTATGCCCAGTGTAATAGCGACCGTCAGCGCATCGGAGGATGTACGCCCAAAAGGTCACGTTTGGTTCCTTCAAGCGTCCCTCGACTTCGCTCGGGACGAACGGAGTTTGTGGCATTCGACTCACCCCGTCGCAAGCGGGGGAAGGCGACTTATCCACAGTTGCTGCAGGGCAGGTGCCGCTAACCCAACATCTCGCGAACCAGCCCGCTCGCTCGCGCCGGCTCGATCGAGGCGGGGTGGCGGGCCTTCACCTCGGCCATGACCTTGCCCATGTCCTTGATCGACGAGGCTCCGGTGTCGGCGATGATCGCCGCGATGGCGGCGCGCGCTTCCGCGTCATCCATCTGCCTGGGCAGGAAGCGCTCGATCGCCGCGATCTCGGCCTCCTCGGCGGCGGCCAGCTCCTCGCGATTGCCCTTGCGGTAGAGCTCGACCGATTCGCGGCGCTGCTTGATCATCTTCTGAAGCACTTCGGTGACCAATTGGTCGTCGTCGGCCGGAGGGGCGCCGGTGCGCGCCTCGATGTCGCGGTTTTTTATCGCCGACTGGACCAGGCGCAAAGTCGCCACCGTCTGCTTGTCGCCGCCCTTCATCGCGGCCACCAATGCGCTCTTGATGTCGTCGCGGATCATCGTTTCGCCTCTTGCCGGAAACCGCCAGCCCTAGCTCCGGTTTCGGGCGCTGGCCAGCCGTTGACCGGCGGCCAATATCCGCTTAGCGACGATGCCTTAGCGACATCGCTGATCATACCCCTGGACGGAAGGCTTCCTTAGCCATGGCCGAGACCCGACTCACGCACGCGCCCCAACCGGAAGGCGCGACGGGAGTCGTGGTGTTCGCCGACGGCCGGACGGTCTGGGGGCAGGGCTTCGGCGCCGAGGGCGAGGCGGTCGGGGAGCTGTGCTTCAACACGGCCATGACCGGCTACCAGGAGGTGATGACCGACCCCAGCTACGCGAAACAGGTGATCGCCTTCACCTTCCCGCACATCGGCAACGTCGGCGCCAATGACGAGGATGTCGAGGCGGCCGAGGCGCATGCGCTCGGCTGCCTGGTGCGCGAGGTGGTGACCGAGCCCAGCAACTACCGCGCCAACCAGGGATTTGCCGACTGGATGAAGAAATGGGGGCGGATCGGCATTGCCGGGGTCGACACCCGCGCGCTGACCCGGCTGGTGCGCGTCGAGGGCCCGCCGACCATCGCCATCGCCCACAATGCCGAGGGCAAGTTCGATTTGGACGCCCTGCAGACGAAGGCGGCCGAATGGCCCGGGCTCGAAGGCATGGACCTGGCCAGGGAGGTCAGCCGGCTCCAGGTCGAGCGCTGGACCGGCGGCAAATGGGCGTGGGGGCAGGGGTATGACCTTGGCGGCGACGGCGATGGCCGCCCGCATGTCGTCGCCGTCGACTATGGCTCGAAGCGCAACATCTTCCGCTCGCTGGTCGAAGCCGGGGCGCGGGTGACGGTGGTTCCGGCCGGCGCCAGCTTCGAGGAGATCATGGCCCATGAGCCCGACGGCTTCTTCCTGTCGAACGGCCCAGGCGACCCGGCGGCGACCGGCGACTACGCGGTGCCGGTGATCCGGCAGATGCTCGAGACCAAGAAGCCGCTGTTCGGAATCTGCCTCGGGCACCAATTGCTGGCGCTGGCGGTCGGCGGGCGGACGGCAAAGATGTTCCAGGGCCACCGCGGCGCCAACCACCCGGTCAAGCGGCTGGCCGACGGGCGGGTCGAAATCACCAGCATGAACCACGGCTTCGCGGTCGAGCGCGAGGGCCTGCCGGCCAACGCCCGCGAGACCCACGTCTCCTTGTTCGACGGCAGCAATTGCGGCTTCGAGCTGACCGACCGGCCGGCGTTTTCCGTCCAATACCACCCCGAGGCCAGCCCCGGCCCGCAGGACAGTTTCTATCTGTTCGAGACATTCGTCGGGGCGATGAAGTGATCGGAAGGGCGCTCATATCCATCTCTGCGCTCGCGCTTGCCGCCTGTGCGACGACGCGGCTGCACAGCGTGGATGAGCTCAACGCCGTCGGCCGGACCTGCGGGCTGGCGCTCGGCGAATTGTTCCAGGACGAAAGCGAGAAGCGGCTGGTCTTCCTGTTCCGCATCGCCCCGACCCCGGCCGAGCGCGCCTGCGTCGCCCGCTGGGCGAAGAAGAACCGCCTGAAGCCGGTGTTCGTCGAAGCCATGCTGGAGCCCGAAGGCTGATGCCCAAGCGCACCGACATCTCCTCGATCCTGATCATCGGCGCCGGGCCGATCGTCATTGGCCAGGCGGCCGAGTTCGATTATTCCGGAAGCCAGGCGGTCAAGGCCCTGAAAGAAGAGGGCTACCGGGTGATCGTCGTCAACTCGAACCCGGCGACGATCATGACCGACCCGGAGCTCGCCGACGCCACCTATATCGAGCCGATCACCCACGGCTTCCTCGCCTCGATCATCGAGAAGGAGCGGCCCGACGCGATCCTTCCGACGATGGGCGGGCAGACGGCTCTCAACACAGCCCTGAAGCTTCATCACAACGGCACGCTCGAGCGGCTCGGGGTCGAGCTGATCGGCGCCAATGCCGAAGCGATCGAGAAAGCCGAGGACCGGCAGAAATTCCGCGACGCGATGGACCGCATCGGGCTGGAAAGCCCGCGATCGGCGATCGTCCATAGCGTCGCCGAAGCGCTGGAGGCGCTCGACACGGTCGGCCTGCCCGCGGTCATCCGACCGAGCTTCACATTGGGCGGCACCGGCGGCGGGATTGCCTACAACCGCGACGAATATGTCGACATCGTCCGCTCCGGCCTCGAGGCGAGCCCGACGACCGAGGTGCTGATCGACGAATGCCTGGTCGGGTGGAAAGAATATGAGATGGAGGTCGTCCGCGATCGCAACGACAATGCCATCATCGTCTGCTCGATCGAGAATATCGACCCGATGGGGGTCCATACCGGCGATTCGATCACCGTCGCCCCGGCGCTGACCCTGACCGACAAGGAATATCAGCGCATGCGCTCGGCGGCGATCGCGGTCTTGCGTGAAATCGGCGTCGAAACAGGCGGTTCCAACGTCCAGTTCGCAGTCGATCCCAAGACCGGGCGGATGGTCGTGATCGAGATGAACCCGCGCGTGTCGCGGTCATCGGCGCTGGCGTCGAAGGCGACCGGCTTCCCGATCGCCAAGGTCGCCGCCAAGCTCGCGGTCGGCTACACGCTCGACGAGATCGCCAACGACATCACCGGCGGCGCGACCCCGGCGAGCTTCGAGCCGACCATCGATTATGTCGTCACCAAGATCCCGCGCTTCGCCTTCGAGAAGTTCCGCGGCGCGCAGGGTGTGCTGACGACGTCGATGAAGTCGGTCGGCGAGGTGATGGCGATCGGCCGAAGCTTTGCCGAGAGCCTGCAGAAGGCGCTACGCGGGCTCGAGACCGGGCTCACCGGGCTCGACCGCGTGCGCGACCTCGAGAATGCCGATCCGGCGGCGATCGAGAGCGCGCTGGCGGTGCCGCGCCCCGACCGGCTGCTGGTCGCCGCCGAGGCGCTGCGCCAGAGCTTCACGGTCGACCGGATCAACGCGATCGCCGGCTTCGACCCCTGGTTCCTCGAGCGGCTCAAGGAGATCGTCGAGGCCGAGGAGGAGGTCCGCGCCAATGGCCTGCCGACCGACGCGGCGGGGATGCGGCGATTGAAGGCGATGGGCTTTTCCGACGCCAGGCTGGCCGAGCTCGCGCTTCGCTCGGCGCATGTGAACCGGGAGATGGGCGAGCTTGCCGCGCGCGGCTCGGGCCTGATCCACGAGGCGCTTCGGGCGATGACCGGCGGCGTTACCGAGAGCGAGGTGCGCACCCACCGCCTGAGGCTTGGCGTCAAGCCGGTGTTCAAGCGGATCGACAGCTGCGCCGCCGAGTTCGCGGCGGCGACCCCCTACCTCTACTCGACCTACGAAGCGCCCGTGTTCGGCGAGCCCGAGGACGAGGCCGAGGTGTCCGACCGAAGGAAGGTGATGATCCTCGGCGGCGGCCCCAACCGCATCGGCCAGGGCATCGAGTTCGACTATTGCTGCTGCCATGCCGCCTTCGCGCTCGGCCGCGACGGGGCGGGCCATGAGACGATCATGGTCAATTGCAACCCCGAGACGGTGTCGACCGACCCCGACACGTCCGACCGGCTCTATTTCGAGCCGCTGACCGCCGAGGACGTGCTCGAGATCGTCGTCCGCGAGGTCGAGAAGGGCGAGCTTCTCGGAGTGATCGTCCAATTGGGCGGCCAGACTCCGCTCAAGCTCGCCGCCGAGCTGCAGGCGTGCGGAGTGCCGATCCTCGGCACCAGCCCGGATTCGATCGACCTTGCCGAGGACCGCGAGCGCTTCGCCCGGCTGGTCAACACGCTCGGCCTCAAGCAGCCGGCCAACGGTATCGCGCGCAGCCGTGACGAGGCGATGGCGGTGGCGCAGCGCATCGGCTACCCGGTGCTTCTGCGCCCCTCCTACGTGCTCGGCGGCCGGGCGATGGAGGTCGTCGAAGGGCCCGAGCAGCTCGACCATTACATCGCCACCGCGGTCGAGGTGTCCGGCCGGAGCCCGGTGCTGATCGACCGCTACCTGCGCGATGCGATCGAGGTCGACGTCGACGCCATCGCGGACGGCGAGGAGGTCGCCGTCGCAGGGATCATGCAGCATATCGAGGAGGCGGGCGTGCATTCGGGCGACAGCGCCTGCGCGCTGCCGCCGCACAGCCTGCCGGGCGAAGTGGTCGCCGAGCTCGAGCGGCAGACCAGAGAGCTGGCGCTGGCGCTCAAGGTCAAGGGGCTGATGAACGTCCAATATGCGGTCAAGGACGGCGAGGTCTATCTGATCGAGGTCAATCCTCGCGCCAGCCGGACCGTGCCGTTCGTCGCCAAGGCGACCGGCAACCCGGTGGCGAAGATCGCCAGCCGCGTGATGGCCGGGCAGAAGCTGGCCGAGGCGGGGACGATCGAGCGGGTCGAGCGCTACACCGCGGTCAAGGAATCGGTATTCCCCTTCGCCCGCTTCCCGGGGACCGATCCCGTGCTCGGGCCTGAGATGAAGAGCACCGGCGAAGTCATGGGAATCGACAAGGATTTCGACATGGCGTTCAGCAAGGCTTTGCTCGGGGCCGGGGTCTTCCTGCCCGACGAGGGAACGGCTTTCGTCTCGGTCAAGGACAGCGACAAGGACATTATCGTGCCGGCGGTCGAAAAGCTGGTCGAGCTCGGCTTCAAGGTGATCGCCACCGGCGGCACTGCCGATCATCTTGCCGCCCGCGGGCTTCCGGTCGAGCGGGTCAACAAGGTCGCCCAGGGCCGTCCGCACATCGTCGACCGGTTGCTCGACGGCGACGTGCACCTCGTCTTCAACACCACCGAAGGCTGGCAGTCGCTTCAGGACAGCCATTCGATCCGCGCGACGGTGATCGCCCGCAAGGTTCCTTATTTCACCACGGCCGCGGCGAGCATTGCCGCGGCGCGCTCGATCGAGACCCTGCGCGGCCGCAAACTTGAAGTTCGGTCGCTGCAAGCCTATTATTCCGGCTCTTAAAGAACCGATCTCAGCCGACAATCCGCCTCAAATCGTGTGAGCCAGTCAGGCCGCGCCGGGGCAGGGTTTTGAAGGAAGGGCAAGACGAATGGCGAGTACCGACAAGGTACCGATGCTGGCCGAGGGCCATCGCAAGCTCAGCGACGACGTCAGGCATCTCAAGACGATCGAGCGGCCGGCGGTGATCGACGCCATCGAAGCGGCGCGCGCCCACGGCGATCTTTCCGAGAATGCCGAATATCATGCCGCCAAGGAACGGCAGGGCCAGATCGAGGCGAACATCGCCGACATCGAGGACCGGCTGAGCCGGGCGATGGTCATCGATCCCGCCACCCTGTCCGGCGACAAGGTGGTGTTCGGGGCGACCGTCACCCTGATCGACGAAGACGACAAGAAGGTCCGCTATCAGCTGGTCGGCGAGGTCGAAGCCGACGCCAAGGTCGGGCGAATCAGCTACAATTCGCCGCTGGGGCGGGCGCTGATCGGCCGCGAGGTCGGCGACGAGGTCGAGGTGTCGACTCCGTCGGGCGACCGTTACTACGAAATCGCCAAGGTCGAATTCCTGTAGTCGCGATGCGCCTGCCGCGCACCGTCACCGTCGGGATCGCCGTCGTCACCGGGGCTCTGTGGCTGCTGGTCGAGCTGATGGGCGCGACCAACCAAACGGCCGTCGCCATCGGCCTGATTCCGGCGCGGCTGTCGGGGCTCGACATACCGTCGCTGGTTCCGGCGTGGCTGACTCCGCTGACCTCGACCCTGGTCCACGGCAGCTTCCTGCACCTTCTGTTCAACATGCTGATGCTGGTCTGGTGCGGAAGCGCGGTGGAGCGCGGGCTTGGCTCGAAGTCGCTCGTCATCCTGTATCTGGTCGGCGCCTATGCGGCCGCGGTCGCGCAATGGCTTTCGGCACCGGGATCGATGACCCCCGTCATCGGCGCCAGCGGCGCGGTCAGCGCGGTGATCGGGGCCTTTGCGCTGAGCTTCGGCCAGACCCGCCAGATCGTCCGTTCGGCACGCCTCAACCGCTGGCTCAACGCTCTCTGGCTGATGGCCGCCTGGGTGGCGATGCAGATCATGATTGCTTGGGCGGCGGGTTCTCAAGGGTTGCTGCTTGCGACGCCGGCGCACGTCGGCGGGTTCCTCGCCGGGATGCTCTTGCAGCGGCCGCTGCTGCTGTGGCGCTACCGCGACGCCTGAGCCGGTTCCGGGGCGGTGTCGGCGTCGGGCTCGAGCAGCCGGTGCAGGTGGACGACGACATATTTCATCTCGGCGTCGTCGACGGTGCGCTGGGCGCGGCCGCGCCACGCTTCCTCGGCGGCGGCATAGCTGTCGAACAGGCCGACGAAATCGATCGCCTCGAGATCGGTGAATTCGAGGCCCTGCGGGTCCTTGACGCGCCCGCCGAACACCAGGTGAAGCTTGCTCATGGCCGGATCGCTAGCAGGATTTCGCCTGATTGCGAACCGGCCTCGGTCCCGGCGGCTCAGTCGCGCCCGCGCGCCGCGTCGAGCGCCGCCTGCGCCGAGGTCCGGGCGGCATCGCCGACCCCTTGGATCATCGAACGGACGGTCTCGACCGCCTTGTCCTTGGACAGGCCGAGCTCGTCGAGCTTGGCGGTGCCGGCCTCGCGCGCCGCCTCGGCCGCCGCCCTGGCCCGCTCGCCGAGCTTGTCGCCGACCGGGCGCAGCAGCTGCTCCTCGCCGCGCGTGCGCGGCAGCAGGGCCGCCAGCAAGGCCCCGGCGGCAAGGCCGCCGGCAAGCGCGATCAGCGGCGCTTCGCTGAGGGCGTCGCCGGCGCGCCGGCCGGCATCCGCGACACGGTCTCGGGCCTCTCCGTAAGTCTCGATCGCGCGCTGACGGACCTCGCTGCGGAATCCGCCGCTCTCGCCGCTCTCGCGGCTCTCGCCGCTGCCATTGTCAAAGTCGCTGTCGTTCATTCCACTGTCTCCGTATGTGCTGAGTTTGGGGAGGTTCCCTGCGTTTTCTTGTCGTTGTCGCGCGAGCGGGCGCCGTCGAAAAAGCGAGTCGCGAGATCCTTGACCGGCTCGCGGGCGAGGAACAGGGCGATTGCCGCCACCACCCCAGTCGCCGCCAGCGGCCGCGCCCGGACGACGTCGACCGCATCCTCGGCGATGTCGGCTCCCTTGTGCTTGGCCCCTTCCCAGGCACTGTGCGCGAGCGTTTTCGGGCTGAGACGAAGCTGCAGCTCGCGCGCCGTCTCGACCAGCCTGCCGCGGGCCTTCTCCGCCTCGATTCGGGCGGCGGTGACTTCGCCCGGTTCCCTGGTCATGGCGCATCGCCGATCCGCTTGATCGCCGCCATCGCCAGCACCCCGGCGAGGCCGCCGAACAACATCGCCGCGATGATCCCGGCAAGCAGCGGCCCGACCAGAGGAGCGAGCGCCATCGTCACTCCGACGGCGAGACCGGCCATCGCCGCAAGCCCGAAGGCCAGCGCCGCGCCGAGCAAGATGCCGGCGACCTTGTAGCCGCCGGCCTTGGCGCGGGCGATCGCCTTGACTACCTCGACCTCGGCGCGGGCATAGGCCTTGCCGTCGTCGACCAGCTGGTTGACGAGATCGCCGATGCTGCGCTCGTCGGTCGAGCGCGGCTCGGGCTGGTCGACCGGCGGTTTCAACATCAGCCCTGCGAGCCGCGGCGGTTGCCGCCGCCGCTGTCGTCGCCATCGTCGTTGCTCGACAGTCCCGTCTTGATCAGCCGGGCGAGGGCGAAGCCGACGATCGCCGCTCCGGCCAGCGCCACTCCGGGGCTGCGGCGGACGAATTCGCGAGTGTCCTCGATCAACTCGTCCGGATCCTTGGAGGCAAGGCTGCTCGCTGTGTTCTCGATCGCGGCGGCGGCCCGGCGGGCATAATCGCCATATTCCTGCCCGAGCCGTTCATCGATCCCCTCGGCAGTGTCGCCGACCATCCGGCTGACCGATGACAGGGCTTCGGCCGATCGCTCGAGGCTCTGGCCGATCAGGCCGCGCGCCTTGTCGGCCGCCTGCTCGGTCAGCTTCTCGCCGCCGCTGCGCAGCCGCTCGGTGAGGCTGGCGTCGCTCGAGCCGTCGTCGTCCGTCGTCAGCCGCTCGGCGACCAGCATGTCGTCGCCCGTGCCGGTGCCAGTCGGTCCGGTCTGCGAAGCGCGGCCGGCGGGATTGCCGGCGCCGCCGAGAGCGTCGGGAGCGGCCGCGGCGCCGGTATCGACCAACCGGTCCGAGCCGCCGGTCTCGGTGCCGGCGACGCCGGTGCCGCTGATGCTTCCGCCGGTGCTGGCGTCGCGGTTGCCGCCCGCAGCGCTGTTCGGTGAAGCGCTGCTCGAAGCGCCGGCGATGACCTTGTCGGTGCCTTCGGGGAGATCGGATCTGTCTTGCGCCATAAGTTCCTCCTTTGCCTCATCAAACCCTGAGGCCGGCGGCTTCGTTCCGGCAAGCGGGGGTGAAAGTTGCACGTCCCGCCGCTCGGCCTATACGAGGCCCGTTCCGGACAATCATTACGCCTGCGCAAGAAAGATTTCCATGACCGCGATCGTCGACGTCCATGCCCGCCAGATCCTCGACAGCCGGGGCAACCCGACCGTCGAGGTCGACGTCACCCTGGAGGACGGCAGCATGGGCCGCGCGGCAGTGCCGTCGGGGGCCTCGACCGGGGCGCACGAGGCGGTCGAGCTGCGCGACGGCGACCGGGGCCGCTGGCTCGGCAAGGGCGTCGGCAAGGCTGTCCGCGCGGTCAATGGCGAGATCGCCGAGCTGGTGGTCGGCCGCGAGGCCGAGGACCAGGCCGATATCGACTCGGCGATGACGCTGCTCGACGGCACCCAGAACAAGGCCCGGCTCGGCGCCAATGCCATCCTCGGAGTCAGCCTGGCGACCGCCAAGGCGGCGGCCGACGCGCTCGGACTGCCGCTCTACCGCTATGTCGGCGGAGTCGATGCCTCGCTCCTGCCGGTGCCGATGATGAACATCCTGAACGGCGGCGCCCATGCCGACAATCCGATCGATTTCCAGGAATTCATGGTCATGCCGGTCGGGGCGGAGAGCTTTTCCGAAGCCCTGCGCTGCGGCGCCGAAATCTTCCACTCGCTCAAAAGCGCGCTTGCGTCGGCCGGCCTGTCGACCTCGGTCGGCGACGAGGGCGGCTTCGCCCCCGACATCGCCTCGCCGAGGCACGCGCTCGACTTCATCCTGCGCTCGGTCGAGGCCGCCGGCTACACGCCCGGCGACGACGTTCTGATCGCGCTCGATTGCGCCGCGACCGAATTTTTCACGAACGGCCGCTATGTACTGGAGGGCGAGGACAGGAGCCTGTCGCCCGGGGAAATGGTTGATTATCTCGCCGAACTTGCTGCCGACTATCCGATCGCCTCGATCGAGGACGGCATGGCCGAGGACGACATGGACGGCTGGAAATTGCTCACCGAGCGGCTCGGCGGCCGCGTCCAGCTGGTCGGCGACGATCTGTTCGTCACCAACGTCGATCGGTTGTCGCAGGGAATTGCCGACGGGCTGGCCAATTCCATCCTGATCAAGGTCAACCAGATCGGCACCTTGAGCGAGACGGTGGCGGCGGTGCGGCTGGCGCAGTCGAGCGGCTATACCGCGGTGATGTCGCACCGCTCGGGCGAGACCGAGGATTCGACCATCGCCGACCTCGCCGTCGCTTTGTCCTGCGGCCAGATCAAGACCGGCAGCCTCGCGCGATCCGACCGCACGGCGAAGTACAACCAGCTGCTGCGAATCGAGGAGGAGCTCGGCGATTGCGCGCGTTACGCGGCACGGACGGTGCTGAAGGCCTATCGGCCGGCCTGAGCCGTCATGCTGAACTGGTTTCAGCATCCATTTTCGAGAGGCGCACCGCGTTTCAAGATGATGGACCCTGAACCAGGTCCAGGGTGACTGCTTCGCAGCTCATCCACAGCTTTATCCACCGGCTTCAGCTTTTTCCTTGCCTTCATGCCGTCTTCGTGATTCTTCTTGAGGCATGGGGGGAGCAAGCCGAAGCATCGGACTGATCCGCAGGGCGGCGATGCCGGCGCTGGCGCTGATCGTCGTCGGCACCTTCGCCGGCCATGCGATCGCCGGGCCGAACGGGCTGCTCGCCTGGGGCGGCTATCGCCAGGAGCTCAACGAGAGGCGCGTCGAACTTGCCAACCTCGAGGCGGAGCGCGAGCAATTGCGCCACCGCTCGGCCCTGCTCGACCCGAAGAAAGCCGACCCCGACATCGCCGAGGAACTGGTCCGCCGCGACCTCGGCCTGGTGCGCCCCGACGAGGTGATCATCCCGCTCGAATAAATCTGCTCTATTGAACGGCTTTTAGCTTAGGGATCAGATCATCTGGATGCGGGAGGAAGCAAGGATGGTTCAGGCGGCGGTTCTGGCAATAAGCCCGCTCATGATGCTTGCCGCGTGGGCCTCGCCGGTGAATGCGCAAGCACGTGCAGTCGATGCAACCACTGCAAGGGGTCTCGCCATACCTCCAGGCGGTGGACACACAGTGACGTTTTGCACTTCCCCCGAGATTAGTGCGACAATCAAGATCGATCCTCCGAGCGGCGGATCGACCCGGTTCTCGATGGGAACTGCTGAGCTTGCGCCAAGGTCAAGCAACTCGGGAGTCCATCGGACGACAGACGAGATTATCTACTTTGTCCGCGGCACAGGCACTGCCCAAATCGGCGAGGAAACCGTTGTCGTCGAGCCCGGTACGACCTTGTTTATCCCCGAAGGACTTCGCCACAGTTTCACAAACAGTAGCGACGAGCCGATGGAGTTCGTCTGGGTGTTCGCTCCTGCGGGCTTCGAAGCCGGCTTCCGGACGAGCGGGGTCGCGCCAGGCACCGCCTGTCCGCCGCAGAGGTGATCCCGACGGCCGTGGCTTTGTGGCCTCCCCGGCGCTCGCCTCTCAGAGAACCAGGCTCGTTCCCACCGCCCGCTGCGCGCGCAACGCGCTTATGGCTCGAGCGTCCGCTTTCGACCCATTGCGGACATTAGAACTCGCTCCTTGAAATGCGATATTCGTCAATCGAACCTTGGATGCACGGCATGGCACGCGAACATTTTGATGCCGCTGCAATCGAGGCTCGAATGGACTTCAATTGAGCGCAGTTTCGCGCTTCAGCGAATTTGAAGAGAGACACAGGTCGTGGGTTCATTGAGCGGGCGAGCACTACGTACTTCAACAACTGTGCTTCGGTGAGGGTGGAACCGTGCCAGGACCAGGTGCCCACAGTTGTCTCCGCACCGTACATTATCACGCTGGGTGTGTAGGGCACCGGCGAAGGCTTGAGGTTGATTGCTAGTTCCCACTCGTCAGAGAGGGGACAATTTTGGTCGATTGGGAATTGATGCAATGAAGTGAGTTGGAATGATCGATCCGCCGGCATCGAGCGGCCGTTGCAGCTCGCTGAAAGCAGAGCGGCCAGAAGAACACAGCAGCGACCAAATGACATTCCCCGTACTAATTCAGCGAATGTCAGCTTTCCACCTATTGCGGACATTAGCTGTCGTCAGGCGCGACTGATTCCACCGATATCGCCAAGCTTCCTCCCGGCGCCGTGGAATGGTTGCCGCCCCGGCACTCGCTGCCTATAGGCGTCGCCGTCCATTGCATTGGAAGAGAGACACGTGGCGCCTTCCGCCAAAACCAGGAAATCGACCGCGACGCCGCCCGCCGACTTCGAGCGGCCGCCCGAGCCCAAGCGCTATCAGCCGGGCCGCGACGAATTGCTCGACCTCTACAAGCAGATGCTGCTCATCCGCCGCTTCGAGGAGCGGGCAGGGCAGCTCTACGGCCTCGGCCTGATCGGCGGCTTCTGCCACCTCTACATCGGCCAGGAAGCGGTCGGAGTCGGCCTTCAGTCGGCGATGACGGTCGGCAAGGACAGCGTCATCACCGGCTATCGCGACCACGGCCACATGCTCGCCTATGGCATCGACCCCAAGCTGATCATGGCCGAGCTGACCGGCCGCGCCGACGGCATTTCCAGGGGCAAGGGCGGATCGATGCACATGTTCAGCGTCGAGCACGGCTTTTACGGCGGCCACGGCATCGTCGGCGCCCAGGTGTCGCTCGGCACCGGCCTCGCGCTCAAGCACAAATATAGCGGCGATGGCGGGGTCTGCCTGGCCTATATGGGCGACGGCGCTGCCAACCAGGGCCAGGTTTACGAAAGCTTCAACATGGCGAAGCTGTGGAACCTGCCGGTGATCTACGCGATCGAGAACAATCAATATGCGATGGGCACGTCGGTCGCGCGATCGCATAGCGAGCCCTTGCTCTACCGCCGCGGCGAAAGCTTCCGCATCCCGGGCCTGCAGGTCGACGGAATGGACGTGCTTAGCGTCCGCGGCGCCGCCGAGGTGGCGCTTGACTGGGTGAGGGGCGGCAAGGGGCCGATCATCCTCGAGCTCAAGACCTACCGCTACCGCGGCCATTCGATGTCCGACCCGGCCAAATACCGGACCAAGGAGGAGGTCCAGCAGTACCGCGAGCAGCGCGACCCGATCGAGCATGCCAAGCGCGACCTCGAGGCGATGGGCGTCGCCGAGGAGGATTTGAAGGCGATCGACAAGCAGATCAAGGACATCGTCGTCGAAGCTGCGAAATATGCGGAGGATGCGCCCGAGCCGGACGCGGCCGAGCTGCACACCGACGTGCTGGTGGAGAGCTACTGATGGCGCTCGAGCTCACCATGCCCGCTTTGTCGCCGACCATGGAGGAAGGGACTCTCGCCAAATGGCTGGTCAAGGAGGGCGATGAAGTGAAATCCGGCGATGTCCTCGCCGAGATCGAGACCGACAAGGCGACGATGGAGTTCGAGGCGGTCGACGAGGGCACGATCGCCCGGATCCTGGTGCCCGAGGGCAGCGACGGGGTGAGGGTCGGCACTCCGATCGCCATCCTCGCCGGCGACGGGGAGGAGGTGAGCGACGTTCCCGCTTCCCGTCACCCCCGCGAAAGCGGGGGCCCAGCTGAAACTCCTTCCGACCAGAAGACCGAGCAGAGCCCGGTCGAGACCGGCGGCACCCAGGAAGCCGACACCGGCACCGCCCAGCTGACTCCCGCGGCGCCCCGTGTGACCGCCGATCCGGACCTTCCGGAAGGCACCAGGATGGTGAAGCTCACCGTCCGCGAGGCGCTGCGCGACGCCATGGCCGAGGAAATGCGCGCCGACGAGCGGGTGCTGGTGATGGGCGAGGAGGTCGCCGAATATCAGGGCGCCTACAAGGTCACCCAGGGGCTGCTGGAGGAGTTCGGCCCCCGCCGGGTGATCGACACTCCGATCACAGAATATGGCTTTGCCGGGGTCGGAACCGGGGCGGCGATGGGGGGCCTCCGGCCGATCGTCGAGTTCATGACCTTCAACTTCGCGATGCAGGCGATCGACCATATCGTCAATTCGGCCGCCAAGACCAATTACATGTCGGGCGGCCAGATGCGCTGCCCGGTCGTGTTCCGCGGCCCCAATGGCGCGGCCAGCCGGGTCGCCGCCCAGCACAGCCAGAATTACGCGCCCTGGTATGCGAGCGTGCCGGGGCTGGTGGTGATCGCGCCCTACAGCGCCGCCGATGCAAAGGGGCTGCTCAAGGCGGCGATCCGCACCGTCGACCCGGTCGTCTTCCTCGAGAACGAGCTGATCTACGGCCAGAGCTTCGAGGTTCCCGACCTCGACGATTACGTGCTGCCGATCGGCAAGGCGCGCAGGGTTCGCGAGGGCAAGGACGTCAGCATCGTCAGCTACTCGATCGGAGTCGGGGTCGCGCTGCAGGCGGCCGAGGCTTTGGCCGGCGAGGGCATTGAGGCGGAAGTGATCGACCTTCGCACGCTTCGCCCGCTCGACCGGCAGGCGGTGCTCGACAGCCTCGGGCGGACCAACCGCATGGTCGTGGTCGAGGAAGGCTGGCCGGTCTGCTCGATCGCCAGCGAGATCATCGCCCTGTGCATGGAGGAGGGGTTCGACGACCTCGATGCGCCGGTGATGCGGGTGACCAATGCCGACGTGCCTCTGCCCTATGCTGCCAACCTCGAGAAAATGGCGCTGATCAAGGCCGAGGATGTCGTCGCCGCCGCCAAGAGTGTCTGCTACCGCTGACGACGAGCTTGCCGCCGCGATCGGCGGCGACCGGCTGCTGTCGCTCCAGCATTCGAAGCCAGAGCATCGCCCGGCGCTCGAAGCCTTGTGGCGGGTCGATGCGGCGATGGGGGACGTCGTCGCCCGCGCGACCGAGCCGATGCTCGGCCGGATCAAGCTCGCCTGGTGGCGCGAGGAGCTTGAGAAGCTCGACCATCATCCGCCGCCGCCGGAGCCGCGGCTGCGCGCCGTCGCCGCCTCGCTTCTCCCCCTCGGCATCAGCGGCCGCGACCTCGCGGCGATCGAGCCTGGGTGGGCGACCTTGCTTGACGAACCGGCCGATCCGCAATTGATCGCCGAACGCGGCCGGCACTTGTTTTGGACCGCCACGAAGATCACCGGCCAAACCGATGAAAAAATTGAAGAAGCCGGCGCTTTCTGGGCGTTGGCCAGCACCGCCCGCCGCGGCTTGCCGACGCTTCTCGACCCGGCCCGCGAGGCGCTTGCCGCCATCGCCGCTCATCGCTTCCCGCATGGTGTTCGCAATGTCACCTTGCTCGCCCGCCTCGCCGCCCGCGACCTCGGCGGGCCGCCGTTCGAGCCCGAAGCCAGCCCGCGCCGGGCGCTGGCGGCCCGCCG
>Ga0247719_1000836_pt1 | contig 15424 bp, 10 predicted proteins | sample 41E_DmetaG_FD_189046 | JGI IMG/M metagenome (GOLD analysis project Ga0247719, IMG submission 189046) | Soil microbial communities from hillslope of Landscape Evolution Observatory, University of Arizona, Oracle, AZ, United States - 4-1-E_D | ecosystem: Engineered > Artificial ecosystem >...
CCTATCGTGCCTCCGGCGCCGGCGGGCAGCACGTCAACACCACCGACAGCGCCGTGCGCATCACCCACGTGCCGACGGGGATCGTCGTCGCCTGCCAGAACCAGCGATCGCAGCACAAGAACCGCGCCGAGGCGATGAAGCAGCTCAAGGCTCGGCTGTACGAGGCCGAGCTGCAGAAGCGTGAGGCCGAGGCGAGCGCCCAGAACGCGCAGAAGACCGACATCGGCTGGGGCCACCAGATCCGTTCCTACGTGCTGCAGCCGTACCAGTTGGTGAAGGACCTGCGCACGGGCGTGACGTCCACCGCTCCCGGTGACGTGCTCGACGGCGACCTCGACCGCTTCATGGCCGCCGCTCTGTCGCAGCGCGTGACCGGGGAGCGGGTCGAGGTCGAGGATGTCGAGTAGCGACTTGCGCGCCGCTGCCCTGGCCCTTGCCACGCTGCTGCTGCTCGGCGGGTGCCGGGCTGCGGAGCCGCCGGACCAGCAGCGGTTTCCGAAGGCGGAGCGCCCGGTGGCGCCAATCGTCAGCGACAGCTTCTCCACCGAGGACGCGCGCGATCGCGTTGGCGAGGCCGAGCGGGTGATGGCGCTTGCCGGCGTGAAGCCGGGGATGTGGGTTGCCGACATTGGCGCTGGCGAGGGCTATTACACCGTGCGCCTGTCCCCTGCGGTTGGCCGCCGGGGGCGGGTGTTGGCGGAGGACATCGTGCCCGCGACGCGCGACCTGCTGCTGCAGCGCATCCAGCGGGAGAATCTCGACAATGTCGCTGTACTGCTCGGCAAGCCCGACGATCCGATGCTGCCGAGGGCCTCGTTCGACCGCATTTTCCTGGTCCACATGTACCATGAGGTGGAAAGCCCATATGCCTTCCTCTGGCGGCTGCGTGACGGGCTGAAACCCGACGGCGAAGTGGTGGTCGTCGATGCTGACCGACCGGTGAAGCGACACGGCATCCCGCCGGCGCTGCTGAGATGCGAATTCGCGGCCGTAGGCATGAAGCCGGTGCGCGCGGCGGCACTGCCGGGCGGTGATTCTTACTTCCTTGCGTTCAAGATTGCGCGCGCGAAGCCGAAGCCGGCCGAAATCCGCCCCTGCAAGGGGCAGCGCTAGGGTGCCAGCGCTAAAGTAGCCCGAGACGGCGGAAACTTGCGCAATCGCTGCCGCCGAACACCAGATGATCGAGGATCGTGCAGTCGAGCGCTTCGGCCGCCACGGCCAGGCGGCGGGTTGCCCGGCAGTCTGCCTCGCTTGGGCGCGGATCCCCGCTCGGATGATTGTGGGCCAGCACCATCCCGACGCTCCCATGAACGGCCGCGTCGGCAATGATTGAGCGCACCGGCAGATCGGCGCCCCAAGCGTCTCCCTGGTACCGAGCCAGGTGCAGGCATCGCGCTTGCCCATCGACATGGGCAACCCACAGGCTTTCCATGTCGCTGTCGTCCTCCTCGAAACAGCCGGCGAAAAACTTGCGGGCTACTTCGTGTCCGTCGAGCTTTAGCGGGAGTTCGGCACGCTGATATCGCATCCCGCCCGAGATATGGCGAGCCGGGCGAGCGGCCTAGCGGAACCGCGTCCGAGCTGGAGCGTGGTTTCTGCCAAATCGGTTCATTCGTCGCGCCTTGTGCCGCCATGCCCAGCGGCTAGTTATGCTGAACCATGCGCCAATATCTCGACCTCATGCAGCGCATCCTCGACGAGGGCGTCGAGCAGCAGGACCGAACCGGAACTGGCACGCTCAGCCTGTTCGGGGCCCAGCTGCGCTTCGACCTTGCCGAAGGTTTCCCGCTGCTGACCACCAAGAAGCTCCACCTGCGCTCGATCATCGTCGAGCTTTTGTGGTTTCTTCGCGGCGACACCAACATCGCCTGGCTCAAGGAGCGCAAGGTCAGCATCTGGGACGAGTGGGCGGATGAGAACGGTGATCTCGGGCCTGTCTACGGCAAGCAGTGGCGGCGCTGGGAGACTGCCGACGGGCGCGTCATCGACCAGATCCGCGGCCTCATCGAGCTGATCCGGCGTGACCCGTCATCGCGGCGCCAGATCGTCACCGCCTGGAACCCGGGTGAGATCGACCGCATGGCGCTCGCGCCCTGCCACTGCCTGTTCCAGACGCAGGTGGCGGGCGCGCGCCTCAATCTGCAGCTCTATCAGCGCAGCGCCGACTTTTTCCTCGGCGTACCGTTTAACATCGCCAGCTACGCATTGCTGACTCACATGCTTGCGCGCGAGTGCGGGCTTGAGCCGGGGGTGTTCGTTTGGACGGGGGGCGACGTTCACCTCTACTCGAACCACCTGGAGCAGGCGCGGCTTCAGCTCGGCCGCGACCCGAGGCCGCTACCGCGCCTGGTGCTCAAAGATCGCGGGCAGTCGCTGTTCGACTATGAGCCCGACGATTTCGCCTTCGACGCTTATGATCCGCATCCCCACATTGCCGCCCCCGTTGCGATTTGATCTGGGACTTCTCATAATTTTCCCCGGGGAGTAGGCCCGGATGGAGCCGTTCCGGCTCCGCAGCGTTCCAGCTGGCACCACGATTTGGAGGACGATCAATGATCCGCAAAGCTATGACGGTGGGAATTCTGGGGGCAGCCGTGGTCCTGAGCGCGTGCAACACTGTGCGCGGTGCTGCTCGCGACGTCGAATCGGTTGCGAACTGCACCGAGGAAATGATCAAGCGGGGCGAGTGCAAGCGTTAAGCCCGCTGCCGCTTCGAACGTAAAAAACCCCGCCGGAGCGGCTGCTCCGGCGGGGTTTTCTTTTGCCCACGTCTCCTTCCGCAACGGCAGGAGAGGAGAGTGCCTAGTCCTGGAGATACTCGCCGGCGTCGGCGTCGCGGCCGTGGCCGGACGGTGCGACCTCGCCCAGCGAGTCTGCGTGGATCGCCGCTTCCGGCCCCTGGGCGAGCTCGGCCGCATGCTCCTCGGCGGCGCTGTCGGGAAGGATCAGCGACTCCTGGATCTTGCGGTGCGCGGCGCGCAGCGCCGTGTCGCGGCTGGTCGCCGCGACCCGCAGGCGGTTCATGCCGGCGCCGGTGCCCGCCGGGATCAGGCGGCCGACGATGACATTCTCCTTGAGGCCGTTGAGGCTGTCGATCTTGCCCTGCACCGAGGCTTCGGTCAGCACCCGCGTCGTCTCCTGGAACGAGGCGGCCGAGATGAAGCTGCGGGTCTGCAGGCTGGCCTTGGTGATGCCGAGCAGCACCGGCTTGCCCTCTGCGGGCTTCTGCTTCTTGTCGAGGCGCGAGTTGACCTCGTCCATCTCCTCGCGGTCGACCTGTTCGCCGGCCAGCAAGGTGGTGTCGCCGCCGTCGGTGATCTCGACCTTCTGCAGCATCTGGCGAACGATCACCTCGATGTGCTTGTCGTTGATCTTCACGCCCTGGAGCCGATAGACCTCTTGGATCTCGCTGACGAGATATTCGGCCAGCGCCTCGACGCCTAGCACCTCCAGGATGTCGTGGGGGTCGGGTGAACCGCCGACGAGGTTGTCGCCGCGCTTCACATAGTCGCCCTCCTGGACGTCGATCACCTTCGACTTGGGCACCAGATACTCGACCGCCTCCGAGCCGTCGTCGGGGATGATCGCGATCTTGCGCTTGGCCTTGTAGTCCTTGCGGAACGAGACCTTGCCCGAGACCTTGGCGATGATCGCATTCTCCTTGGGCTTGCGGGCTTCGAACAGCTCCGCGACCCGCGGCAGACCGCCAGTGATGTCGCGGGTCCGCGCCGCTTCGCGCGGCAGACGGGCGAGCACTTCGCCGGCTTCGACCTGCTGGCCGTCCTCGACGGCGACGATCGCGCCAGCGGCCAGGCGATAGACGCCCGCCTCGCCCGCGTCGGAGCCGGTCATGGTCAGGCGCGGCGCCAGTGTGTCCTTCTTTGACTTGGACATGTCGTCGATCACCACGCGCTGGGCGATGCCGGTCGATTCATCGACCTGCTCGGTCATTGTGCGGTTCTCGATCAGGTCCTGATACTTGACCGTGCCGGCACGCTCGGTGATCACCGGGCTGAAGCTCGGGTCCCACTCCGCGATGCGGTCGCCGCGGCTGACGATGTGCCCGCTCTCGCACAGCAGATGCGCGCCATAAGGCACGCGGTGCGTGGACAGTTCGCGTCCGTCCATGTCGAGGATCGCGATCTCGCCCGAGCGCGACAGGGACACGTGGCGGCCGCGCGGATCGGTGATGGTCGGCATGTCGCGAAGCTCGACCGTGCCGTCGACCGGCGCTTCGAGGTTCGACTGTTCGTTGAGCTGGGCGGCGCCGCCGATGTGGAAGGTCCGCATCGTCAGCTGGGTGCCTGGCTCGCCGATCGACTGGGCGGCGATCACGCCCACTGCCTCGCCGATGTTCACCGGCGTGCCGCGGGCGAGATCACGCCCGTAGCACCTGGCGCAGACGCCCTGCTTCGACCCGCAGATCAGGGGGCTGCGGATCTTGACGCCCTGGAGGCCGATCTCCTCGATCCGCGCGACCATCGGCTCGTCAAGCAAAGTGCCTTCCGGGATGATTGTGTCGCCGGACTTCGGGTCGACGATGTCCTCGGCCGTCGTGCGGCCGAGCACACGGTCGCCGAGGCTGGCGATAACCGCGCCGCCCTGGACGATGGCGCGCATTTCGAGCGCCCGCTCGGTGCCGCAATCCTCCTCGATGATGACCGCGTCCTGAGACACGTCGACGAGGCGCCGCGTCAGGTAACCCGAGTTGGCGGTCTTCAGCGCCGTGTCGGCGAGGCCCTTGCGGGCGCCGTGGGTCGAGTTGAAGTATTCAAGGACGGTGAGCCCTTCCTTGAAGTTGGAGATGATCGGGGTTTCGATGATCTCGCCCGACGGCTTGGCCATCAGCCCGCGCATGCCGGCGAGCTGTTTGATCTGCGCCTGGCTGCCGCGGGCGCCGGAGTGCGCCATCATGTAGATCGAGTTGACCGGCGCCTCGCGCCCGTCCTCGCCCTTCGGCGTCGCGGAGATTTCCTTCATCATCTCCTGCGCGACGCGGTCGCCGCAACGCGACCAGGCGTCGATCACTTTGTTGTACTTTTCCTGCTGGGTGATCAGGCCGTCCTGGTACTGCTGCTCATAGTCCTTCACGAGCGCGCGGGTCTCGTCGACGAGCTCCACCTTCGATCCGGGGATGACCATGTCGTCCTTGCCGAACGAGATGCCCGCCTTGAACGCATGGCGGAAGCCCAGCGCCATGATCGCGTCGGCGAACAGCACCGTCTCCTTCTGGCCGGTGTGGCGATAGACGATGTCGATGACGTCGCCGATCTCCTTCTTCGTCAGCAGCCGGTTGACCGTCTCGAACGGGACCTTGTGGCTCTTCGGCAGGGTCTCGCCGAGCAGCATGCGGCCGGCGGTAGTCTCGAAGCGCTTCATGTATGTATTGCCGGCCTCGTCGGTCTGCGGGACGCGGCTCACGATCTTGGTGTGCAGGGTCACCGCCCCGGCGGCGAGCGCCTGGTGGACCTCGGCCATGTCGGCGAGCAGCATGCCTTCGCCGGGCTCACCCTCCTTCTCGATGCTGAGGTAGTAGAGGCCGAGCACCATGTCCTGCGAGGGGACGATGATCGGCTTGCCGTTGGCGGGCGACAGGATGTTGTTGGTGCTCATCATCAGCACGCGCGCTTCGAGCTGGGCCTCAAGGCTCAGCGGCACGTGCACAGCCATCTGGTCGCCGTCGAAGTCGGCGTTGAAGGCGGCGCAGACGAGCGGGTGGAGCTGGATCGCCTTGCCCTCGATCAGCACCGGCTCGAACGCCTGGATGCCGAGGCGGTGGAGAGTGGGCGCACGGTTCAGCAGCACCGGATGCTCGCGAATCACCTCGTCGAGGATGTCCCAGACTTCCTTGCGCTCCTTCTCGACCCACTTCTTGGCCTGCTTCAAGGTCATCGACAGACCCTTGGCGTCGAGACGCGAGTAGATGAACGGCTTGAACAGCTCGAGCGCCATCTTCTTGGGCAAACCGCACTGGTGGAGCTTCAACTCCGGCCCGGTGACGATCACCGAACGGCCCGAATAGTCGACACGCTTGCCGAGCAAATTCTGCCGGAAGCGGCCCTGTTTGCCCTTGAGCATGTCGCTCAAGGACTTCAGCGGACGCTTGTTGGCGCCGGTGATGGTGCGGCCGCGGCGGCCATTGTCGAACAAGGCATCGACCGCTTCCTGAAGCATGCGCTTCTCGTTGCGCACGATGATGTCCGGCGCGCGCAGCTCCATCAGCCGCTTCAGGCGGTTGTTGCGGTTGATGACGCGGCGATAAAGATCATTGAGATCGGAGGTCGCGAAGCGGCCGCCGTCCAAAGGCACCAGCGGGCGCAGCTCGGGCGGGATCACGGGAACCACCTCGAGGATCATCCACTCGGGCCGGTTGCCGGATTCGAGGAAGCTCTCGACGACCTTCAGGCGCTTGATGATCTTCTTGGGCTTGAGCTCAGACTTGGTCACCGCCAGCTCTTCGAGCAGCGCCTTGCGCTCGCCCTCGAGGTCGAGGTCGATGAGCATCTGGCGCACGGCCTCCGCGCCGATGCCGGCGCTGAACGCGTCCTCGCCATATTCGTCCTGCGCCGAGAGCAGTTCGTCCTCGGTCAGCAGCTGATACTTCTCGAGCGGCGTCAGGCCCGGCTCGATCACCACGTAGCTCTCGAAGTACAGGATGCGCTCCAGTTGCTTCAATTGCATGTCGAGCAGCAGGCCGATGCGGCTCGGCAGCGACTTCAGGAACCAGATGTGGGCAACCGGCGCGGCCAGCTCGATATGGCCCATGCGCTCGCGGCGCACCTTGGAGACGGTGACCTCAACGCCGCACTTTTCGCACACGATGCCCTTGTACTTCATGCGCTTGTACTTGCCGCACAGGCACTCGTAGTCCTTGATCGGACCGAAGATGCGCGCGCAGAACAGGCCGTCACGCTCTGGCTTGAACGTGCGGTAGTTGATCGTCTCGGGCTTCTTGATCTCGCCGAACGACCAGCTGCGGATCTTGTCGGGCGACGCGATGCCAATGCGGATCTGGTCGAAGGTCTCGGGCTTGGCGATCGGGTTCGCGAAGTTCGTCAGTTCGTTCATGTCTTGCTCCTGACCCCTCCCGCCGAGCGGGAGGGGCTGGGTGAAATCCTGGTTATTCGGCGGCGATTGCGGTCGGGCCGTCCTCGTCCTCGTCGACGATGCTGTCGAGCTCGACGTTGAGGCCGAGGCTGCGCATCTCCTTGACGAGCACGTTGAAGCTCTCGGGGATGCCGGCTTCGAACGTGTCGTCGCCCTTGACGATCGCCTCGTAGACCTTGGTGCGGCCGATCACGTCGTCGGACTTGACCGTCAGCATTTCCTGAAGGGTGTAGGCCGCGCCATAGGCCTGCAGCGCCCACACCTCCATCTCGCCGAAGCGCTGTCCGCCGAACTGCGCCTTGCCGCCCAGCGGCTGCTGGGTGACCAGGCTGTAGGGCCCGATCGAGCGGGCGTGGATCTTGTCGTCGACCAGGTGGTGAAGCTTCAGCATGTAGATGTAGCCCACCGTCACCTTGCGATCGAAGGGGTCGCCGGTGCGGCCGTCGAACAGGATCACCTGGCCGGACGGATCGAGACCCGCCTTGTCGAGCATTTCCGAAACGTCCGGCTCGCGTGCACCGTCGAACACCGGAGTGCCCATCGGGATGCCGCCGATCAGGTTGGAGGCAAGCTCCATCACCTGCTGGTCGCCACGGGCATCGATCTCCCCGGCATAATGGTCGCCGTAGATGTCCTTGAGCTTGGACCGGACCTCCGCGACGTCCTTGCCGGCCACATCCTTGCCGCGCTCGTGAATGCCCTCCAGCATCTGCTGGATCTGCTGGCCGAGTCCGCGCGCGGCCCAGCCGAGATGGGTCTCGAAGATCTGCCCGACGTTCATGCGCGAGGGCACGCCCAGCGGGTTGAGGACGATGTCGACGGGGGTCCCGTCCTCAAGGAACGGCATGTCCTCGTTGGGCAGGATCCGGCTGATCACGCCCTTGTTGCCGTGGCGGCCGGCCATCTTGTCGCCGGGCTGCAGCTTGCGCTTCACCGCGACGAACACCTTGACCATCTTCAACACGCCCGGCGGCAGCTCGTCGCCGCGCTCGAGCTTCTCGACCCGGTCCTCGAAGCGGCGGGTGATGACCCCGACCGCCTCGTCATACTGGGCCTTGAGCGCCTCGAGGTCCGACTGACGAGCGTCGTCCTTGACCGCGATCTTCCACCAGTCATGGCGTTCGACGTTCTCGAGCACGTCAGCGTCGAGGGTCGAGCCCTTCTTCAGGCCCTTGGGCGCTGCCGTCGCGACCTGGCCGAGCAGCATCTCGCGGAGTCGCGAGAAAGTGGCGCGGTTGAGGATCGCGCGCTCGTCGTCCGCGTCCTTTTTCAGGCGCTCCTTTTCCTCCGTCTGGATGGCCCGGGTGCGGTCGTCGATGTCAATGCCGTGCCGGTTGAACACCCGCACCTCGACCACCGTGCCCTGGACGCCAGGGGGCAGGCGCAGCGACGTGTCGCGCACATCGGACGCCTTTTCGCCGAAGATGGCGCGCAGCAGCTTTTCTTCGGGCGTCATCGGGCTCTCGCCCTTGGGCGTGATCTTGCCGCACAGGATGTCGCCGGGCTCCACCTCGGCGCCGATGTAGACGATGCCCGCCTCATCGAGGTTGCGAAGCGCCTCCTCGCCGACGTTCGGGATGTCGCGGGTGATGTCCTCGGGCCCAAGCTTGGTGTCGCGGGCCATCACCTCGAATTCCTCGATGTGGATCGAGGTGAAGACGTCGTCCTTGACGATCCGCTCCGAGATCAGGATCGAATCCTCATAATTGTAGCCGTTCCACGGCATGAAGGCGACGAGCACGTTGCGGCCGAGTGCGAGTTCGCCGAACTGGGTCGACGGGCCATCGGCGATGACGTCACCCGCCTCGACCGTGTCGCCCACCTTCACCAGCGGCCGCTGGTTGATGCAGGTGTTCTGGTTCGAGCGCTGGAACTTCATCAAGGTGTAGATGTCGACTCCGCTCTCGCCGGCGCGCAGCTCACCGGTTGCGCGCACGACAATGCGGGCCGCGTCGACCTGATCGACGATGCCCGAGCGGCGAGCAGCGATGGCGGCGCCGGAATCGCGCGCAACCGTCTCTTCCATGCCGGTGCCGACCAACGGCGCCTCGGCCTGGAGCAGGGGCACCGCCTGGCGCTGCATGTTCGAGCCCATCAGTGCGCGGTTGGCGTCGTCGTTCTCGAGGAACGGGATCAGCGAGGCCGCAACCGACACCAGCTGCTTGGGGCTGACGTCCATGAGAGTGATCTGCTCACGCGGCGCCATCAGGAAGTCGCCGCCCCGGCGAGCCGAGATGATCTCCTCGCCGAAGGTGCCGTCGGCATTGAGCTCGGCGTTGGCCTGCGCGATCGTATGCTTGGCTTCCTCCATGGCGGAGAGATAGACGACCTCGTCGGTGACCTTGCCGTCCACCACCCTGCGGTACGGCGTCTCAATGAACCCGTATTTGTTCACCCGGCTGAAGCTGGCGAGGCTGTTGATGAGCCCGATGTTCGGCCCTTCGGGAGTTTCGATCGGGCAAATCCGGCCATAGTGGGTCGGGTGAACGTCGCGGACCTCGAAGCCTGCGCGCTCACGAGTGAGGCCGCCCGGCCCAAGCGCCGAGACACGGCGCTTGTGCGTAACCTCGGACAGAGGATTGGTCTGGTCCATGAATTGCGACAGCTGCGAGGAGCCGAAGAACTCGCGCACCGCGGCAACCGCCGGCTTGGCGTTGATGAGGTCGTTCGGCATCACCGTCGACACGTCGACGCTGCTCATCCGCTCCTTGACCGCGCGCTCCATGCGCAGCAGCCCGACCCGGTACTGGTTCTCGAGCAACTCGCCGACCGAGCGGACGCGGCGGTTGGCGAGATTGTCGATATCATCGATCTCGCCCTTGCCGTCCTTGAGGTTCACCAGCTCCTGCACGACGGCGAGTATGTCCTCGCGGCGCAGGGTGGTGACCGTGTCCTCGACCTCGAGGCCGAGGCGCATGTTGAGCTTGACGCGGCCGACGGCCGACAAGTCGTAGCGCTCGGGATCGAAGAACAGGCCGTAGAACAGCGCGTCCGCCGTCTCGCGCGTCGGCGGCTCGCCCGGGCGCATGACGCGGTAGATGTCTGCCAGCGCCTGGTCCGCGTCCTCGGCCTTGTCGGCCTTTAGCGTGTTGCGAATCCACGGGCCGGTGTTGACGTAGTCGATGTCCAGCAGCTCGAGCCGCTCGACGCCGGCCTTGTCGAGCTTCTCGAGATTCTCGGCGCTGACCTCGTCGCCGGCCTCGATGTAGATCTCGCCGGTCGATTCATTGATGAGGTCGTAGGCGGAGTAGCGCCCGAAGATCTCTTCGGTCGGGATGATGAGGTCCTTCAGGCCCTCCTTGGCTGCCTGGTTGGCACGACGGGGCGTGATCTTCTCGCCCGACTTGAACACCACTTCGCCGGTCTCGGCGTTGGCCACGTCGTACATCGGCTTCTGGCCGCGCCATGCTTCCGGGAAGTAGGGGATCTGCCAGCCGTTGGGTCCGCGGACATAGCTCACGCGGTTGTAGAAGTGGTTGAGGATGTCCTCGCTGCTCAGGCCCAGCGCATGGAGCAACGCGGTGACCGGCAGCTTGCGCTTGCGGTCGATGCGGACGTTGACGATGTCTTTGGCGTCGAATTCGAAGTCGAGCCAGCTGCCGCGGTAGGGGATGACGCGGGCGGCGAACAGATATTTGCCGCTGGCATGGGTCTTGCCGCGGTCGTGGTCGAACAGCACGCCCGGCGAGCGGTGCATCTGGCTGACGATGACGCGCTCGGTGCCGTTGATGATGAAGGTGCCGTTCATCGTCATGAGCGGCATGTCGCCCATGTAGACGTCCTGCTCCTTGATATCGATGACCGACTTGGCCTCGGTCTCGGGATCGATCTCGAAGCTGGTGAGGCGCAGGGTGACGCGCATCGGGGCAGCATAGGTCAGCCCGCGCTGCCGGCACTCGTCGGTGTCGTACTTGGGGTCCTCGAGTTCATAGCGATCGAAATCGAGATGGGCGGTGCCGGCGAAGTCCTGGATCGGGAACACCGAGCGCAAGGTCTTCTCAAGCCCCGAGACGTAGCCGGTCGCCGGATCGGAGCGGAGGAATTGCTCGTAGCTCTCGCGCTGCACCTCGATGAGGTTCGGCATGTCGGAAATTTCGTGGATGTTGCCGAAGATCTTGCGGATGCGCCGCTGATTGGTCTTCGCCCCGCTGGAGGTGTTGCGGGGTGCGTCGATCGCCTTGGTCGCCATGGTGTTCCCTGCGCTGGGGCGACCGCTCGCAAGCGCTCGCCCGTCGAGCACCCGCATGAGCGGGAGCCCATTGTCGACCTCCGCGTCAGCGGAGGTACGGTCGGTGGAGCGCCATCCTGCTTGGCTCCTCTCCAATGCGTGCGGCCCGTGCGCCAGATCGGGCCCTGTCCCGGAGAGGGCAGGAAAGGCCCCGGACGCACGTCACCGTGCGGCGGAGCCGTCTATTTGTTGGATGGCGCCGATATAATCCTATTTGCAGCGATGTGAAGAGGGAAATGCGCGCGTCGCAGGGAAACCATTTGCAAGCTCCGCCGGTTGGACTCGCTTCACTGCCTCCGAGAGGTCTGCCGATGTACTTCCGCGCCGCCGTTCCCGCTATTGTCCTGATCATTGCCGGCTGCGGGCAGTCCGATGAAGCTGCCCTGCAGAATGCCGCCGCCCAGTCCGACCCGGCAGCCGCGGCAATTCTCAATGGCGCGGCCGAGAACGGGATGGACCCGCAGCAGGCGCTCGAGCAGGCCGGTCAGGCGGCTGCCGCCAATGGTGCTGCGGCCGCGCCGCCGTCCGGATCGGTTCAGGCGCGCCCCAACCTGCCCGGCAGTCCCAACCGCCAGGACGGCACCCAGCCGCCCGACAGGATGGTCGTAGGCCAGAACAAGACCGGCATCGCCGGCAACCCGGACCCCAAGCCGACTCCGCAATAGAAAAGGGGCGGCTCCAGCTGGAACCGCCCCTTCACTGGTTGAAAAGCAAGAAGCTTACTTGAGCTCGACGGTGCCGCCGGCATCCTCGATCTGCTTCTTGATCTTCTCGGCCTCGTCCTTGTTGACGCCTTCCTTGACCGGCTTGGGCGCGCCCTCGACCAGCGCCTTGGCTTCGCCCAGGCCCAGGCCGGTGATGGCGCGGACTTCCTTGATGACGTTGATCTTCTTGCCGCCGTCGCCGGTGAGGATCACGTCGAACTCGGTCTTCTCTTCCTCGGCCGGAGCCGCAGCGGCGCCGCCGCCGGCCGGGCCGGCAACCGCGACCGCAGCCGCGGCCGAAACGCCCCACTTGTCTTCGAGCGCCTTGGCAAGCTCGGCAGCCTCGAGGACGGTCAGTTCCGAAAGCTGGTCGACCAGCGTATTGATGTCAGCCATTGTCTACTCCTGTGCGGGGCAGCGCCCCATTTTGTCGTGCGTTGAAGAAATCGAGGTCTATGCCGCTTCCTTGGTGGCATAGGCCTGGAAGATCCGTGCAAGCTGCGCGCCCGGCTCGGCGACCGTGCGGGCGATCTTGCTCGCGGGTGCCTGGATCAGGCCCACGAGGGTCGCACGCAGCTGGTCAAGTGACGGGAGCTCGGCGAGAGCCCTGATCCCGTTCACGTCGAGCACGGTGTCACCCATAGCGCCGCCAAGAATCTCGAACCTGTCGGTCGTCTTGGCGAAGTCCACCGCGACCTTTGCGGCCGCGACGGGGTCGGGGGACGTGGCGAGCGCGGTGGGGCCCTTCAGAAGCTCCCCGATCGGCTTGTACTGCGTCCCGTCGAGCGCAATGAGAGCGAGACGGTTCTTCGCAACTTTGAACTGGGCACCGGCATCCCGCATGCGCAGGCGCAGGTCCGTGGACTGTGCCACGCTCAATCCAAGATTGCGGGTGACGACCACCACGCTGGTCTCGGAAAAGACCTGCTTCAGCTCGGCGACCAGATCGGCTTTTTGCGAACGATCCATGCCAACTCCAGTGTTTCGCTCCGAAGCAATACTTCGAGCGAGGTTCAAACAACCTCGCCGCGGCCGAAGCTGCGGCGAAGCACGATTGTCCGTGGGGTTGGAGATCGTGGCGCTGCATGTTGCAACGCACGACGGCGGGCCCGGCCCGACCGAATGATTCCTGTCCCCGTCTAGGCTGCAGATTAAGTCCCTCGGCAAAGCTCGGGACGGCAGCTGTCTCGGACGGCGCCCGACGGTTGCCCGACGAACGAAGGCGCGCCCTATAACGGTTTTTCGCCTGCAATCAACCGGCTTGCCGCCAGCTAGAGCGCTTGTCCGGCCGCCCAGCCGCTCGCCCACGCCCACTGGAAATTGTACCCCCCGAGCCAGCCGGTGACGTCGACCGCCTCGCCGATCGCGAACAGGCCCGGCACTTTCCTGGCTTCCATGGTCCTCGACGAGAGCCCGTCGGTGCTGATACCGCCGGCAGTAACCTCGGCTTTGGCAAAGCCCTCGGTGCCGCTGGGACTGAAGCGCCAGTCGCGCAGCCGGTTTTCAGCCTCTGCCAGCCGCCGGTCCGGGATGTTCGCCAGCTCCCCGTCAGTGGGCAGTTTGTCGGACAGCGTCTCCGCCAGGCGGGCCGGCAACACTCCCGCGAGCACCGTTCGGAAGGCAGAGCGCGGATGATTTCGCTTGGCCGCCACCAGCCAGCCCGCTTGACAGTCCGGCAGAAAGTCCACGGCGATCTCGTGTCCTGAGCGCCAGTAGGAGGAGATCTGCAGGATCGCCGGGCCGGACAGGCCACGATGAGTGAACAAGGCTGCCTCCCGGAATGCGGCCGAGCCGCAGCTCGCCACCACCTCGGTCGCAACCCCCGACAAGCTTCGGAACAGCAGCTGCTCGCCGCCCAGGGTCAGCGGGACGAGAGCCGGTCGCGGCTCGACTACCTTGAGCCCGAAACGCCGTGCCAGATCATAAGCGAAGCCAGTGGCGCCGAGTTTCGGGATCGAAGGGCCGCCGGTGGCGATCACCAGCGCCGGCGCCTCGGCGCTGCGCGGGCCCGCTTCGATCCGGAAGCGCCCGGCGACATGCTCGACCTCGCGCACCGGCGCGCCGAGCTGCATCGTCACCTCGCCCTTCGCGCATTCCTCGAGCAGCATGGCGACGATCTGCCGTGCCGATCCGTCGCAGAACAGTTGCCCGAGCGTCTTCTCGTGCCAGGCGATGCCGTAGCGCTCGACCAGAGCGATGAAATCCTCGGGGCGGTAGCGGCCCAGGGCCGATTTCGTGAAGTGCGGATTTGCCGACAAATAACGGTCGGGGGCCGTGTAGAGGTTGGTGAAATTGCAGCGCCCGCCGCCCGAGATGAGGATCTTCTTTCCCGGCGCGTCGGCATGGTCAAGCAGCAGCACCCTCCTTCCGCGCTGCCCGGCTACTGCGGCGCACATCAGCCCGGCGCCACCCGCGCCAAGGACGATCGCGTCGAACCGCTCGGGAGCGGGCTGCTGGGGGCGCGGGCTCTGCACGAGGGCCCGTGCTAGTGCCTCGACGCTCCCAACGAGCCAACCCCAGTTTCGGAGCGGACCCGCTGCGCGCCATATCCGGCCCGGTCGGTCGCAGCGCGGTCGCTGCGGTCCAGCTTCGACACCAGCCAGATCGTGAAGAAGGCGAGTGGCATCGAGAAGATGGTCGGCGAGGAATAGGGGAAGACGGGCTCCGCATTGCCGAAGGTCGACACCCACACCGCGGGCGAGAGGATGGTCAGCACCAAGGCAGTGACAACCCCGATCGAGCCGCCCCAGACGACGCCACGGGTGGTGCAGCCGCTCCACAGCACGGACAGCAAAAGCACCGGGAAGTTGCCTGATGCGGCAAGCGAGAAGGCGAGGCTGACCATGAAGGCGACATTCTGCTTCTCGAAGAGGATGCCGAGCAGGATCGCGGCGATTGCGAGCCCCAGGACGGTTCGGCGCGAGACCTTGAGCTCCTCGTCGGAACTCGCCTCTCCCTTGCGCACAACCGACGCATAGATGTCATGGCTGACGGCCGAAGCGCCCGCCAGCGTCAGGCCGGCGACCACCGCCAGGATGGTGGCGAAGGCGACAGCCGAGACGAAGCCGAGGAACAGATTGCCGCCGATGGCGGTGGCAAGGTGGACTGCGGCCATGTTGCCGCCGCCGCGAAGCCCGCCCGCTGGATCGAGGAAGGCCGGATTGGTGCCGACCATGACGATCGCGCCGAAGCCGATGATGAAGGTCAAAAGATAGAAATAGCCGATCCAGCCGGTCGCCCACAGCACCGACTTGCGCGCCGCCCTGGCGTCGGGAACGGTGATGAAGCGCATCAATATGTGCGGCAGTCCGGCGGTACCGAACATCAACGCCATTCCGAACGAGATGGCGGAAATCGGGTCCTTGATGAAATTGCCCGGCGCCAT
>Ga0247719_1000837_pt1 | contig 15423 bp, 14 predicted proteins | sample 41E_DmetaG_FD_189046 | JGI IMG/M metagenome (GOLD analysis project Ga0247719, IMG submission 189046) | Soil microbial communities from hillslope of Landscape Evolution Observatory, University of Arizona, Oracle, AZ, United States - 4-1-E_D | ecosystem: Engineered > Artificial ecosystem >...
CGCGGGCGCAGCCGAAGGTCCGGGCCAGCATCTGGGCCTGGGCGGGGGTGGGATAGGCCCGGTAGCGGTAGCGGACGATCATCGCTGCGGCGCTGTGTCGCTACGCTGCTCCACGTCGATCCCTCTCAGCAGGTGGTCGGCCACGCCGGGGGTGTTCCACCACGCCCCGGCACCACTCATTGTACGGGTCGGGTGCGACAGTCGAGCCCCGAGGGCAACGGCTATCCCGGCCTTGAACGGCCGGGCTTGCGCCGCCAAATATTGGGTCACCGGCCACCAACGACCGGGCCGCCGTCGGCGCCGTCCAATGGGAGCATCGCCCGCTGACCGACGTGCGGGCCGGCCAGGAAAACGAGGTAGAGGTCGTCGCGGCTGAATCCGTCGGTGCGGCCGCCCGCGGCGTGGTCGGCAGCTGAACCCGAGGGCGGGAGTTCCCAGACGACGTCGAGGCCGCGGAGGCCGTCGTTGACTTCATAGGACCCGTAGACGCGGCCCACGGTGCCGGCGGGAACACCGGCGTATGGCGCGGTCGCCCGGTAGTGCCGCCCGAGCAGTGCCTCCGCCTCCTCCGGCGTGAAATGGGTCCTGTCGCTCACGGGCCGACCTGGACGATCAGCGCGTCGAGGTCATCGAGCAGGTCGGACAGGAGTTCTCCGCCGTTGGGCGGGTTCTCGTCCTCCATAGACTCCTCGACCGACGAGAGCAGACGCCGAGCCTCGCCCAGCGTGTCGACGATCTCCTGGTGGTTCACACCGTCACTTCTCCGGCCGGGAGGACAGCGTCCGCTTCGCCCCCAGGGTGTTCGTCGCGGTGCCATCCACACCGGTGACAGCGCGAGACGATCGGTGCGTAGCCGCCCTCCTTGACCCGGAAACGATCCCGCCGGACGAGAACGAGTCGATTGGCGGAGCCATAGTGGAGATGGAACTCCTCGGGCAGCTCGGCGATGCGGGCCTCCGCCGCAGCGCGGGTTTCCTCAGAGGCGATCGATGCGTCCCGGACTGGCCAGACCTGCTCGCTCCCGCTTGCGGTCAGCACGAGCGAGAACCATCGCTTGCCCGGCGTCACGTCGCCGTGCCACTCGCCACAGCAGACCGCCATGCGGCCGACCGAGGGGTCGAACCCCGCCAGCTCGGCTATCCGTCGCTCCAGCTCGTTGTAGGCCCGGCGGGTGGCCAGTAGCTCCTCCCACAAGACACTCGGCACATCGGCCTCGAACATGCGGGGATCCGCTTCCGCCTCCCCATCGCCGGCCTGGTAGACGAACACGCTCTCGTATTCCTCGTCCCATCCGACGACGATGTGGGTCTTCTCGGTTGTTGCTGACTCGTCAGGCATCGAGCGTTCTCCGTTCAGTCCGTGGGGGTCTCAGCCGCCACATGGGTCCGCTCACGGCCGCGACCAGGGGCGGCCGCGCCCGCGTCGTGAGAACCGGTCATCGGCGGCGCCACTCCTGCACGGTGCCGTCGCGGCGGTCACGGGACACTTGTTCCAGAGCGTCATCGGACAGCCGGGCCGTAGCGCCCACCAGCCGTAGGTCATCTGGAAGCAACCGGTCCACCTCGTAGTCGACACGCTCCAGGAGTGCGTCGCGATCGAAGCGGCTGATCACCGCCAGCACGGCCTCGCCGATGTCGTGATCGGGCGTCTCCGGGGGGACGGACACGTCGATCTCGAACCGGAGCTCAACCGCGACTCGATGCGTCGGGCCGGTGTCGCTGGCTGCTCGGTCCTCCAGCCAGGCGTCGAAGCCTGTCGAGACGGTGGGGCGGGCAGCCACGGTCATGCGGTATCTCCTTGGGTTGGTGTGACAGGTCGGGGTTCTGCCGACGCCGGCGGAGAGGAGGTTGACTCTTCGTTCGGCTCGTGGACGACTCGCAGGTGGAGTTGCCGCTTCCACCAGCGAAACGCTCGGGCCGTCGGGATGGCGAAGTCCTGCACGATGTCGTCCTGGTCGTCCAGCACGTCCAGAACGGCGTAGGACTCCTGCGGCCGCAGCGGCGACGTATCCGAGCGTCGACGCGATTCGCAGGGAGCGCTCGATGGCCACCCGCCCGGTGGGGGCCTCGCTGACCGAGTAGGCCCGGCCCTGGCCGTCGGGAAGGATGCGGAAGGCTGACAGAGCAGCAGCGTTGGCGTGCAGCACCGGCCGAAACCGGTCATCAACCACGACGGACCCCCTCCACTGGACGGGCCGTGTTGCCCGAGCACGTGTCGGGACTCCACAGACCTCGCTGCGCCTTCCGAGCGCGCTCTTCGGCGGTGCCGAATGTCTCCCAGTAGACCGAGGGGACCCCGTCGTAGCGATGCTCGCGGACGAAGCCGTTCTCCAGCATCAGGTGGTTGAGCATCCGCCCGCTGTCCAACCACACGTAGACGATGAGGCGGCCGTTGCGGTCGACGAGCTCGCCGTTCGGATCGGCGACGATGCGCACGACCTGTCCGTCGAGGAGCCGGCGCGCCTCCGCCGTCGCCTGAGACCCGTAGCAACGACCGCCGGCGCCATCCTCGGGGGCCTCGACCCCGGCGAGACGGAGGAAGGTGGGGCCGCCGCCTGGTCCGCGGTCTACGGCGAGGCTGTCCCCGTCGATGACGCGCAGCACCTCGTAGGGCCCGGCCTTCTCCAGCATCGTCCCGGGAGGCCCGATCACCGGCACGCCGGCGCCGGCGCCCGCTGTGGGGTTTGCGCCTCCGCCTGAGCACGCCGTCAGCCATAGGAGATACAGGGCGGCGGCTACGTACGCAGGGCGGCGATGCAGCCCGGTTCTGATCCTCATGACGCTGTCACCCTGGGCCTCTTCCGGGGCCCCCGGCATGGCCGAAGGCGATAGGCCGCACTTATCAGGACCGTACGCGGCAGGTGCGACAACGGAGCGCGACGCGCCGGCCGGGCGCTCGCCCCACAACAGACGGGCCGGCGACGTTGGCGACCCGTCGGTTGTGGGCTGTCTCGCTGCCACCATGCCGTGGCCGGTCTCTCGGTCGGTTCGGGTCGGTGGGGACCGGTGACAAGGGCTCCGACACCAGCCCGCTCCCCTCGGTCACGGTCAAGCCGAGCGCTCGGCATGGTCCGCTCCCTCGGCGTGCTCGATGTGCAGCAACGTGGCGGTGGGGAGGGGGCTCCACGACCAGCCGGGCAGTGACTCGAGGCGGGCAGCGAGCACGGGATCGAGCTCGCCGGCCTCCTGCTCCCGACGCCAGCGCATGATCCACGAGCGCACCGGCACACCGTTCAGTCGCTGGTCGTGCAGAGGGTCCCGCGCCCGCTCCCGGGCCAACCACTCGCCGACGGCTGCCACCGCCGCCTCCACCTTGGCGTCGCGCACGTCCCATACCCAGCCGGGGATCGCCTCGAGGGCGGCAACCCGATCCGGGGCCAGCCTGCCCTGTGAGTGCTCCATCCGCCGGCCGGTGGCCCAGGAGGACAGGGCGCCCTGGGGGATGCGGAGCAGCTCGCCCGGCCTGTAGTGCACCTTGGAGAAGGCCTGCATCCTGGCCAGGCCGTTGGTCCACGCCGCCTCGTTGGTGTCCCACACCCAGCCCGGTACCGCCTCGAGCCGCTCGATCCGGGCGGGGGTCATCGTCGAGCGGGCCCGGGGGCCCACCGTGGCGTGGCGCTGGTGGACCACCCAGGCTCCCACCCGGTAGCCGGCGTAGGTCTCCTTCTGGCGAGGCTGGCGCCCGTGCGCCTCGACGAAGGCGACCAGGTGCAAGAACCCCTCCTCCCAGGAGGCGTCGTAGACGGCGAAGTAGCAGTCGACCCAGCCCGGCAGGGCCCGGAGCCGGTCGATGCGGTCCTCACGCAGGCTCCCGTCCCGGATGCGGGACCGCTGCTTGTTGCACCACCGGCCGATCCGGAAGCCGTCGACCGTGTCGCTCACGGTCGGGGCGGCGGTCCCTGTTTGGGCGACCCACTTCTCGAGCTTGGCGAAGCTCTCATCCCACTGGCGGTCCTTGGTGTTCCAGCACCAGCCCGGGATCGCCTCGAGGGCGGCGATGCGGTCCGGGAACTGGAGCAGCCAGTGCCCGTCATGGTCGCTCATTGCCGCACGGCATGAGTTGAGGAACTGGCCCGGCTTGTGACCCCGCCACACCTCGAGGTTGTGGGGGTCCCGCCCGTGCTCGAGCACGAACTCCCGGAGCAGATCGAGCTTGGCCCACCAACCCTCGTCCCGAGGCTCCCACGCCCAACCCGGCACCGCCTCCAGGGCGGCGGCGCGCTCGGCCGCCAGCAGGCCCCGCCGACGGAGCGTTCGCTGCACGCTGCACCAGGCTCCGAGGGAGAACGTGCCCGTGTCGTCGGGGACGGTGACGGTCTGCCCCGGCACTGCGCCCACCTCGGCGACGTAGGCCAGCAGCCGACCGTGGGCCTCGTCCCAGGACGGGGTGGCTTGGCGCACGAGGTGCAGCGCCATGGCGCCGGCGATGTCGCCCGTCGCCCCGCCCGGCACCCGCAGCTCCACGCGCGACCGCAGCAGGCCTCGGGCTGCCCTCCGGCGCAAGGTGGCACCGAATCCGGCGCCCGGCCGGGTCCGCTCGCCCAGCTGGCGTCGGGTGGCAGTGAGCCGTGACGACAGCTGGTTGTCATGTGACGACAGCGCCCGAAGCACCCCCGCCACGAGGTCCACCGATCGGCGGTCGCAGCCGGCCAGTGGGTCGGAGGGGTCGGGCTCCTCCGCCAGCAGGACCGGCAGGAGCACGGTGCCCACCTTCGAGGAGGTCGGCCGGCGCAGCGCCCTCCCGGTGGCCTGCATCACTTCGATCTCGCTGTTCTTTGGGTCGACGATCGCTACGCAATCGAGTGCCGGCATGTCGACCCCTTCCCCCAGCGCCTTCGCGTTGCCCAGCACCCCCCAGCTCCGGTCGTCGGCCAGGCGGGCGAGCAGGCGCCGACGGATGCGCATGGACGTGTCCCCGTGGACGAAGCCGGACCAGCCGTGGCCCGGCGGGCGTTCTGTCCCCAGGGCGTCGGCCACGACGCCGATCAACTGGGCGAACGTGCGAGCCCGGTCGACGCGGGTGTGGAACGAGACGCAGGAGCCGAGGCGCATCTCGCCCATGGTCCGCACCACGGCGATCGCTCCGGCCAGCAGGTACGGGTCGATCCCCGCCATCTCGGGCAGGGCGGCTACCCGGTCGAACACCTTGCGCTCGACGGCGGCGACGATCACCCGGTAGTCGGCCACCACGCCGGCGGCCACCGCGTCGGAGAGCGGGAAGTCGAAGACCCGCGGCCCGAACACCTCGGCATCCATGCCGACCAGCTCCGAGTCGCCGCCGCTGCGGCGGAAGCGCCGAGGCGTGGCGGTCATGTAGAGCGTGCGGTCGGTCGGGATCTCCCCCCGCAGCACGGAAGCGAAGGCCTTGTCGGCCTGGCCGGCCAGGTGGTGCGCCTCGTCGGCCACCGTCAGATCGAACCGGCGGGCAGCGGCCACCAGCACGTCCGAGGAGTGGTAGGTGGCGAAGACGAGTGCGGGCCCTGGGGCGTCCAGGAAGGCCCCAACGGTCGCGGGGTCGGTGGTGGCCTCCAACTCCAGCTCGCCCGTGTCGGAGCAGACGGCGAGCCGGCGAGCCCCGCCCCAGTGAGCATCGGTCGCCCACACGTCGGCGGTCTGAGCGATGAGCGCCAGCGAAGGGACGAGTACCAGCACCCGTTCGACGCCGAGCGAGCTGGCCGACCACACGGCGACGTGCGTCTTGCCGGACGCGGTGGCCATCGACACCTGGCACCGCCCGCCGACGTCGAGCGCTCCGATCACCGCGGCCACGGCCTCCAGCTGGTGCGGCCACGGCTCGCGCGCCGGGTACCTGGCCGGCGCCAGATCCGGCGGGTCGCGGTCGTCCTCCCGCCACGCCAGGTACGCGTCCTCCCCGACGACGCCCATGACGCCGGCCGTGCGCAGGACGACGCGGAGCCGCTTGCGCCCGTTGGCGGACGTGCCACCCCACCAGCCGTGCATCTCGCCGTTGTAGAGCGCCGAGGCCAGGCACGCTGCCCTTACCGGGCAGCCGGCGCAGAGTGCGCGGAGGTGGCCCGTCGCCTGGCCCCGGACCGGATAGAACTCGTTCGGGTCGAGTCCGGCGCAGGGGGCGTCGTCCCACCATCCCGGCACGGCCCGGTCGGGCCCGTCGGGCAGCAGGGCCAGCGCCACGGCCGTGCCGAGAGTGTCCTCGTCGACGTCGCACTCCGTTGCCGCCTGAGCGAGGACCAGCGGCTCGAGCGGAGTCGGGCTCATCGGGCCGTCCCCACCGCGGCCGGAGCTTCACGCCGGTCGCCCTTGCCGTCGGTGGCAGCCGGCGCGTCGCCGTCGACGGGGGTGATGCCTTCGTCCTGAGAGGACGGCGGGAATCCCTTCGTGGACAAGCCGCTCTCGCCCTTCAGGTGGCCGCTGACAAACTCCTGGGCCTGCTCGAATGACTCGAAGTCCTGAACCGCCCCGAACCGGTTGCTGCGCTCAGCGGCGAGAGAGCGCATGGCCCCGTCGACGTCGACCCGATCCTGGCCGAGCACCCAGCGCCGACCGGCCCGCTTGCTGAGCTGGAGGGGCTGGCGCCCAGCGTGGTAGGCGCTCGGATCCAGCGTCGCCTTCACCGTCCCGTCGCGGGTGGCGGCGCCAACGACGCACAGCTGGTAGGAGGTGGTCCTGCGTCTCCCGCCGTTCAAGAAGTCGTACGAGTGCTCCGTCTCGATCAGCACGAGATCGCCCTTGCGGGCCCGGCTCGCCGGAACCGGGACAGGCGGCGCTGGCTCAGCGGACTCCTGTGTACCTCCGGCTTCGTCGTTCGCCTGGGCTGCCAGCCCTCGGGAGACCGCTGGCCGCTCCCGCTGGTACCGGCTAGCAGTGGGTGTGCCCCTGGACCCGTACTGGTTCGATCCCGGACCGCCCTTCGCCTTGGTGTTCTGCACGCGCTCCTCCGGCCCTCTTGTGGTCTGCCGACGACCATGCCGTGGCAACCCTGAGGCGGGGCGGCAGGCCCTCGGCCGCCCAGCAGACAGGGCGTCGACGGCCGGCCGTCGGGACCGAGGCAACCCCCCATGACCTCAGACGGGAGTTGTCAGGGCCTCCTGGCCACCAGGACGGTGCTCTTGCGGGGGCGCACCGCTCCGGCCGGCTCGAACTTGTCAGCCGCCGCTCTCACGTCAAGGACCTGGAGGCCATGCCTGACCTCGAGATGGTCCAGCACCTCCCAGCCCATCGCCGTGCGATCGCCTTCGTCCGCGTGATCGGCCCCAAAGGTGTCGATCCGCCAGCGGCAGAGGGTGCAGCGCCACCACAAGCGGAGGGTGCCGCCCCACCCGACCGTGCTTCTCCTCAACAAGGCCGGCTTCACGATCCACGGGGTTGCACCGGAACTCCTCCGAGCATCGACGACGGGACACCGACCCCCGACCGTAGGCCGGCGATGCGATGCCTGACTGCCTTGGGGATCTCAGCTCGCACCCCCCTTCCGGGTGAAACACCCAGAACGGAAATTTGATAACCTCACCTTATCACTGAGAGCCGTGCCCGAGCCCAGCTGCGATGGTCACGCACGGTGATCATCGGTTTCGCCAGCGGTCGGGCTCGTCGCAAAGCGCTAAAACGGTCCGGTGCACGCCGCCGCCTCGAGGAGCTGGTCGCCGGCTTCGAGCTGTCGACCTACCGGGCCTCTGACGAGGATCCGTGCAGGATCCTGATCGCGCCTGGTGGGGCCGACCATGCGAGGCGGTCGTGGGCACAGCCCGACGCTCCGTGTTTGGGGCCACAGTGTCAGGCCCGGATCAGAACCGGTCGAGCGGGCACCTTCGAGACGCTGATTGTGGACACGGGTGCTGATGCGCCCGGATGGCCCCTTCCGGCCGGTTTCCGCCACGGTCTAAAAAGTGACCGTTTGTGAGGTTCTCGCACAGCGTTCCTCAGGGGCCTGCTCCAACGCTGCTACAGACAGGAAACGCCGTAGTCCTCTGCCCATCGCTCGACCTGTTGGGCACCGGAGCCGAACCTCTCGGGATCGACGCAGCCGTCGTGTCGAATCTGGCGCGACTCCGGCAGGCCGAACCAGTGGAGCAGGCCACCGTGGACGAGGTGGGTCACGGCGAGCCGCTCCTTCAGCGTTCCGACGGCTGACATGTCGACGGTGACCGTGGCCGTCGGCAGGCCGCCGACCCGTCGGGCGCCTGGGACGGTCCCTCTGTCACCGACCAGCGTGAGAGGAGCAGCGATCACCCCGGCTTCGCCTGATGCGTCCACCAAGCCGGTGACGACCGTGGCTGCGCCGAACGACCCGGCTTCGTCAGAGCACCACCGAAGTGTGACGTCGGTCAGCATCACAAGGTCGTCGGCGAGCGCCGCGTCACCAACCTGGCGATCGTGCGGGGATATCAGATTGATCGGTTTCGCTGCGAACGCCGACCCGTCGAGGCATAGCTCGACGTATGCCAGGCGGATGGCCGACTCGTCATCTTGGCTGGAGGTGCGGCTATCTGAGAACGTGATCTTTCCTGGCGCCGGGATGCCTCTTCCGAAGGCCGACAGGTGGCGCCCGAGTGGCGACGGAAGGCTGGGGCCGTGATGCCAGGCGGTGATCCGGGCAACCGCTGCCGTGTCGAGCCGGGCGCCCCGCACCGGGAACTCGGGGATGACGGAAACATAGAGCCACACCCCCTCCGCCCGAGCCAGGGCCGCGCAGCCTTCCTCGACGGCACGTCGCACTCGATTCTCCTGGTCCTCCTGCGCGTGGAGGCGCCTTCGGTACCGCTCCGCCACTTCGTGCTCGTTTAGCCAGATGGTCGCCCGATCGTGGCGCACCGGATACCGGAGTGGGTGCTTATCGTCCCCTAGTTCCCCCAAAACCGCGTGCGGCGAGCGCGGGCTCGGCGGTACGACCACGGCCAGGTACCAGCCACCGCCCTGAGCCGGGACCGGCACGAAGGAGAAGTCCGCAGGCGGCGCGAGGTAGTTGCGGAGAGCAAACCCCAGTCGTTGCTGCTCCTTGGCCGCCGTCGAAGGGCCAACGGGGGTGCGCTTGTTGGCCACGCCGGTGGCGACATCCTCGCCGACGCCGATGAGTACCAAGCCTCCGCGGTGATTCGCCAGGGCGGCCACATCTTTGGCGAACTCCTGCTCCTTGAGCCAACCCGTCTTGGGGTCGGGGGAGTTGGGCGGATACGGAAGCTCGCCGGGGTTCACGCGCTTGAAGTCCAGTTGGTCCGTCTCGACGGCCTTCTCATCGACGAGGCGCTGGAATGCTGGCTCTGTCAGGCCGGAGGCGTCGAGAGGACCACCGAACAGCGTCTCAAGCTCGCGACTACGCCACGGCGGCATGTGCCATCCAGTCTCCTGCTCGTTGTCAAGGATACGGGGCGCTGCCCAGACCATGGGGCGCTGAGGCCCCACGTGCGCCAATGGGCGCCTGAGGCCTGACTGCGGGGTCCGGGCCGCTAGGGGCCGGCTACGGGAACCTAGAGTCTCCAAGGGCTCCTGCGAGACCGAACGACGGTCCGGTCGCGGGCGCCGATCAGGTCTCAGGAGGCGAAACCGAGTAGCCACCGCCGGCTGCCGGGCGCTCTCGCCGCGTGAGCGGGGCTCGCCCCCGCGCGTCGTGCTGGAGTCCTTGCCGCCGGATCCTCGCAACCGAATGACGCTTCTGAGCCGAGCGTACGCCGGCCCCGCGGGCGTCGGCGCACAATCGCTCGCTCGCCGTCGCTGAGGAGGATTCCGGAGACGGGACGGCATGGGTCTGGTCGTCTTAGCCGAATTCATGAGCAGCTCGACTCCGTCTCGGCGCAGAGTGTGTCTGTGACCGACGACATCCCGTTGCTCGAGTTCGACCCCGACCCCATCGGAGTCGTCGACCCCCTCGTTTCGCTGGCCGCCGTGCGCGACACCATCCCGCAGCGCGCGGTGATGTGCTTCTACGCCGAGATCCTCGCCGCCTTGCCGAAGGAGGCGAAGCAAGTCGGTGAGCTAGAGGCAGCGCACGGCTATCACCCAATCTGGAGCCTCAGGCGCCACGGCCATGATGTGGCCGTCTTCCATCCGGGCGTCGGGGCGCCACTCGCAGCCGGGTTCCTGGAGGAAGCCATCGTCATGGGGGCCCGGAAGGTCGTCGCGTGCGGAGGTTGCGGGACGCTGACCAGCGCGGTAGGCGCAGGTGAGATCGTCGTCCCTACCTCTGCAGTCCGCGACGAGGGCACGTCGTTTCACTACCTCCCACCATCACGAGAGGTGGAGGCCGACCCCTACGGCGTCGAAGCGGCCATCACGATGCTCCAGGAACGCGGCGTTCCGTTTCGTGCCGGAAAGGTCTGGACGACGGATGCCGTGTACCGCGAGACGCGACGGCGGGTCGCGACTCGACGGGCCGAAGGATGCCTCGTGGTTGAGATGGAGGCGGCCGCCTTCTTCGCGGTCGCTCGGTTTCGAGGCATCCGCTTCGCCCAGCTCCTCTACGGGGGCGACGACCTCAGCACCGACCAGTGGGAATCCCGGAATTGGACGGTCTCTCCGTCGCGCGCCCTCACCTTCGACCTCGCAGTGGAGCTGGCCACAAGGCTCTGAGGCAAGGTTCCAATTTTGCGGCAGTAACACCCGATCAGAGCACCCGGCCTTTCCTCTAATAGTCAGCTGCGGGAACCGGACTTCCGATCAGCGGATCCTTGACCGGATATCGGCCAGCCAGGCCCGGTGCCTCGCGACCTTGTCTTCTATGTGAGCAGACCCCGTTGTCGAGTACCAGTCCGCGAGCTCGATCGTGAGGCAAGCCGCGGCGATGACGAAGGCGCCTGGCTCGTAGTTCTCCAGACCGTAGGCCACCAGACGCTCGACGGCCCGCGGATCAGAGCCCCATAAGACCCCGTTGATTGCGGGCGAGAGAAGGTCGTAGACGGCGCAGCCTCTTCCGGTCCCGTCGATGTCGACCACGGTCACGGACCCACCGTTGCGGACGAGGATGTTCGACACGTTCAGGTCGAAGTGCACCATCTCGGCGTCGTGGAGGTTCGCGGACTCGTATGGCGTGGCTAGCTCAAGTGCTTGGTCGAGCAGGGCTCGAAGATCATCGCCGGCATCCCCGAGACGCCGGTGGCGCTCGTGATCGCCGAACACGTGATCTCGCATGTACGGGTTCCAGCTCAGGTTCGTCGGCGGCGTCAAGGTCCGCTCTAGTCGGACCAGGTCGAGAAAGATGTCAGCGCACGCGATGTCCAGTTGGCGGAGTGGCTGGCCGTCGGCGAACTCTTGCACCGACCACGCGACGCCGTCAGGTGTGGTGCCCCACGCGAGCCACCGCGGCGTGGGGTACCCGGCCCCTCGAAGGAACTCGGCGATGGCCGGGGCGTCGGGGTTGTACGGCGTCGGCGAACCCGGTGCATGCCACTTCAGTACGGCGACGTCTGTGCCGTCGCGAACACGCCAGGCTCCGTCGAGGAGCCCCGTGGCGAAGCGCGAGTCAAGCCGCCACGACGCGCCGGTCGCAGTGTTCACGGCCCGGACGACGGCATTCGCGGCAGAGAGCTGATCGCGCCAGCCTGCAGAGAGTAGGTCGCGCCATCGTGCTGCTGAGCTGGGGGCGTCGGGCACAGTTGTACCTTCGGACATGGATCGCTCCTCTTCCGGCCGGCGACGGACGTACTGGAGCGCTGCGGTGTACGACTCGCCGGTCTTTCGGGCTCGGCTGCGTACACGCCGCTTGAATCGCTTCCTCGCTGTCATCGGCCTCGTTTAAGCACCGAGCGTTGGCCCCCAGCGGCTCATCCCGGCACGGTAGAAACCGGACAGCGGTCCGAGGACTGGAGCCCCCTTTGCCTCCTCGAAGAGCGCCGCTGGGAGACGCCGTGGAGGTTCGGCGTGGACCACGCCGATGAAGATCGTGACCGATGGGAATGCCGGAGGTCAAGCCATTTGTTGGTGCTCGTCAAGCAATCTCCGTCGCCGTCGGGGTGGTGGCCGACGCCTACCAGCCCAAGTCGTCGAGCGAGCGGGGCCGAGCCCTCGACAAGTCTCCGAAGCGCTGGGCGTCGCCGCGGCCGTCTGTTGCCACCTGAGGCCGTTAGCTTGCTTGGAATGGATGACGCGTGCGGCGGGGGACGCGGCTTGCGTGCGACGGTCACGTCGGAGCTCGTGGACTTGCTCTGCGACGAGTGGGGACTCGTCCCCGGTCGAGCGCTGAGGGATCTGGGCGGCTCGGCGAACCTCAATGTTCTGGTCGGTGGCAAGGAATCACAGTTCGTCGTCAGGGTGTACCGGCCCTTCATCACGCCAGGACGCCTGGCGGGCCTGCAGATCGCCCGCCGAACCCTGGCTTTCCACGGCCTCCCCGTCATGGAGCCGATACCAACCGTTGGGGGCCGACCTTGGTCGCACCTCGGCAACCGGCTGGTCGAGTTGGAGCCGTTCATCCCATCAACCAGCCCCATGAAAAGCATCGAACGGGTCGCGGCGGCGCTGCCCCACCTTGGCAGGGCCCACTCCGCTCTGGCCGACCTGCGGCTGGGGGCAGAGGCGGTGAGCAGCCAGTTCTCCAACTACGTGCCCCAGGAGGAGCTTCCGGCTCGCGTGGCGGTCGGGACTCGCCGCATCAGGAGCTGGCACCCCACCGCCGAAGAATCTCGGCTCGCTGACGCTGCTGATCACATGGCCGAAGTCCTGACGCAGCTCCAACAGCGGAGCCAGGACGGCGCCGAGGTCCAGCTCGTGCATGGGGACTTCTGGGACAACAACGTGCTCTTTCGTGACGAGGAGGTGGTGCTCATCGGCGACTTCGACTTCATGGGAGAGCGACCCCGCGTCGACGACCTTGCCCTCACGCTCTACTTCGTCAGCCAGGACATCGCAGACCTGACCGAAGACCCGTCGGCGCTCGCGGCTCTCGTGGACGCCTACGCGTCGCGGCTTGACAAGCCCCTTTCAGCCGCGGAGCGAGAGGCGATTCCCATCGCTATGGCTCGCCAGCCACTTTGGTCCATCGCCGTGTGGGTCGCCCTACTCGACGATGAGGCCACCGCCCGCCGGCACCTCGCCGGCACGGCTTCCGCTCTCGACTGGGGCGTCCAACTCACGAACTCCCTCCTCTGGCGTTGAGGGCCGTCTTCCTCGACGCAGCGCGGCCGGGAATGGAGAACATGCGTCAGGCGAATAATGCGGCTCCACAGCAAAGCGCCGCATAGCACCCACCCCCGAGATAGCGCGAGTCACCGCGTCCGAACCTGGCGCGAGCCGGCGGTCGACCCTAAGCCCTCTCGATCAGTTCGAAGTTCTCGTCGGGCTGTAGGGGCTCGAATCGCTCCCGGAGTCGGTCAAACGCCTCGTCGTCGATGAGGTAGTCCCCGGCGAGGCGGAGGTTTCGTTCTCGGCAGCGGGCGCGAGCGACCTCGTCGGGACACCGGACCCAGTACAGCCTGGCGACCGCCCCGAGCCCCTCAGCAAGTGCTCGAGCCTCGTCCCGGTGGGCACGTCGCCAGAAGCCGAAGTCCAGAACGACCTCAACTCCCCGGGCCACCAGCCGGGGCCAGAGCTCGGTGATGAGTGCATAAGCGCGTTCGAAGAGCTCCTCGTCGAGGTGCACGACATCACCGGAGAGCCTGGTGAGCCACTCGTCGAGTGAGAGTCGCACGCCACCACAACGTTCCTCAAGGTCTTTGGCGAACGTCGTTTTGCCGCAACAGAGGTAACCGTGGAGGAGGTGGACCGTACCCACAGGACCACGTTGATGCCCGGGCCCCCTTCCTCCGCTGGTTCCCTCCCTCTTGGGGACCGGATCGCCTGAGGGGCACTCGGCGCGTGGCTTGATGAGAAAGTCGCCGGCGGCGAGACGCTGGAGGACCAAGTGGGCGGTGTCGGCGGCGCTGAGCGATGTGGAGTCCACGACGTGGCTTTCGTAGCCTGCGACTGCTCGGAAGGCCTCGAACATGCTCTCAACCGGCCCGTCGGCGCTGAGATCGTCGTCGCCACGGCGCCGTGCACGGTCGATAGCCACCGATTTCGACGGGCGCAGCACGACGTAGTGCAGCTCGAGCCCGGCCGTCCGCGCCTCGGCACGGATGGGATCGAGGAGCCATGGCCCAATGATCGTGTCCAAGAGGACGCAGTAACCGCCTTGTGCGTAGCGGGCGGCGGCGGCAGCCAAGGCCCCTACGACGACCTCGTTCTGGTAGTCCGAGCCGCTCCGCCACGGCGGTTGCCATCCACGGTGGATGAAGTGCCAGAAGTCATCGCCGTGAAGATGGATGCTGGGTGAGTGCTGATCGGCCAGCAGACGAGCGACGGTTGTCTTGCCCGCGCCAGGCGGGCCAGTGATGACGATGATGGGGGCGCGCACGCTGAACCTCCTCGAGACGCTGGAAAGGGGAAGGCTCAGGTGGCGGTCACATCAGCTGTCCACCGTACCGGCGCTGAGGAAGAGCCATGACAACTGGGTCCGTGTGGATCGTGCAAGTTGGCTGCGCCGGTATTCGCGAGGGTGACAGGGAGGATGCCGGTCCGAACGGCGATTACCCGGAGAGCTACGAGCGCGTCGGTGGTTCGCTCGCCGCGTTGTACGGCGCTCTGCTCGGCATGCGCCGCATCGACCCCGGTTACATCAAGCTCCGCGACGACAGCGGAGCGACGCCCGACTTCGGATTCGAGGGCGACTCGGGCTCGGGCGACGAGCCCGCACGGTGGCCCGACCCGGCGTACCCACAGCAGGTTCACCTCGACATCGAAGTGGGCGACCTCGACGCCGGTGAGCAGGTGGTCCTGGAGCACGGAGCGACGCGTGCGGCCGACTACGGCGATCACCGGGTCTACATCGATCAGGCCAGCCACCCGTTCTGCCTGTACCTCGACGAGTCGTTGTCCTCGCGGCCGACTGGGCCTCTGCCAGGCCGTCTGGCGAGCGTCGTGTTCGACTGCTTCAGCCCTCGTGCCCTGGCGTCGTTCTACGAGGGCCTGTTGGGGATGACCGACCGCGTCGTCGACACGAGTAAGCGGGTGGTGAGCGCCAAGCCCGAAGGTGGGCAGCGGTTTCCGATGCTCTCGTTCCAACACGCCCAGTTCCCGGCCGCCCGTTGGCCCGACCCGCGGTATCCAGCGCAGCTGCACCTCGACCTTCGGTTCGACGACAAGGAGGCCGCCCGGGATTTGGCCGAGCGCCTCGGTGCCATCCGGCTCCCGCGGACGGGCGGTGGATGCCTCACCTACGCCGATCCGGCATCGCATCCCTTCGACCTGTGCGCCGAGGGCGAATGACTCTGATATGAGCTTCTGAGGGAACGGTCCCCGAGCCGTGGAGACTGCTTCTCCGGTTTTACCTGGGGAGCTCCATCACCATTGAATCTGAACCCCGGTTTCGCTGGGAAACTTTTCGAACCGCGATTGGCACTATGTACCGGTGGCTGCCTTCCCGACCGCGCTCGACGCCGGCAACTCCGACGCCGGTCTCGTCGTCGCGGCGCGAGCCGGT
>Ga0247719_1000838_pt1 | contig 15415 bp, 18 predicted proteins | sample 41E_DmetaG_FD_189046 | JGI IMG/M metagenome (GOLD analysis project Ga0247719, IMG submission 189046) | Soil microbial communities from hillslope of Landscape Evolution Observatory, University of Arizona, Oracle, AZ, United States - 4-1-E_D | ecosystem: Engineered > Artificial ecosystem >...
GCTGGCGAGGCCGGTCTTCACCTCGACCGCGCGCGCGAACAAGGCATCGGGAGAGAAGCCGAAGCTGGCCAGTACCGAGATCGCCATCACCGTTGCGCAGCCGAGCAGCAGCACCGCCTTGACGATCTGCACCCAGGTCGTCGCGATCATCCCCCCGAAGATCACGTAAAGCGTCATCAGCACGCCCACGCTCACCACTGCGAAGCTGTAGGGGAGGCCGAACAGCAGTTTGATCAGCTGTCCGGCCCCGACCATCTGGGCGATCAGGTAGAACAGGACCACGGCGAGCGTGCTGAAGGCGGCGAACAGCCGCACCGGCGTCTGCGCGAAGCGAAACGAGGCGACGTCGGCGAAGGTGTAGCGGCCGAGGTTGCGAAACCGCTCGGCAAGCAGGAACAGGATGATCGGCCAGCCGACCAGGAAGCCGGTGGAGTAGATGAGGCCGTCATAGCCGTCGGCGAAGATCTGCGCCGAGATGCCCAGGAAGGACGCCGCAGACATGTAATCGCCGGCGATCGCAAGGCCGTTCTGGAAGCCGGTGATGCCGCCCCCGGCCGCGTAGAAGTCCGAGGTGGTGCGGGTCCGCCCTGCCGCCCACCGGGTGATGCCCAGCGTCAGCACGACGAAGGCGCCGAACACCATGATCGCCGCCCAGTTCGTCGCCTGCCGCTCGGGCGCGGCGATCGTGTCGGCAAGCGCAACGGCGGGCAGCAGCAATGCGAGCAATAGCACGGCGACGCGCGTGCGCGCGCCGCTCAAAGATCCTGCTCCTCAACCAGGGAGCGGACCATCGGATCGAACCGGCTGTTGGCGCGGTGCACGTAGATGCCGGTGAGCAGGATGCCGATCAGAATCACGCCAATACCCAGCGGTATTCCAATTGTCGTCACGCCGGATCCGGTCGGCCGTGCCAGCCAGTCGGGGCGGAACGCGATCAGGAGGATGTAGCCGAAGAAGACCGCGAGCATGATAGCGGTCAGCGTCCAGGTGAAGCGCGAACGTTCCCGGACCAGCCGCTCGTAACGCGGGTCCTCGGCGATTCGCGCTACGCGCGGGTCGGCGAGCGGGCTTTCATCCTGCGTCGTCATCGGCGCAAAGTTGCTGAGCGCGGCAGCCGAGTCCAGCCGCGCCCAACAAAAAGCCGGGCCCGGATTGCTCCGGGCCCGGCCCCTCAGCTTTCAATAAGGTCAGGCGCCGGCGACTTCGCTCGTGTCGACCTTGACCCCCGGACCCATGGTCGAGCTGATCGCGATCTTCTTGACGAACTTGCCCTTGGCGCCGGTCGGCTTTGCCTTGACGATGGCATCGACGAACGCGTCGAAATTCTGGCGAAGGTCCGCCTGCTCGAAGCTCACCTTGCCGATGCCGGCATGGATGATGCCAGCCTTCTCGACGCGGAACTCGATCTGGCCCGCCTTGGCTTCGGTCACGGCCTTGGTGACGTCCATGGTGACGGTGCCGAGCTTCGGGTTCGGCATCAGCCCCTTGGGGCCGAGCACCTTGCCGAGGCGGCCGACGACGCCCATCATGTCGGGCGTGGCAATCACGCGGTCGAAGTCGATCTGGCCGCCCTGGATGGTCTCCATCAGGTCCTCGGCGCCGACGACATCGGCGCCCGCAGCGGTCGCCTCGTCGGCCTTGGCACCCTTGGCGAACACCGCGACGCGCACCGATTTGCCAGTGCCCTTGGGCAGGTTGACGACGCCGCGCACCATCTGGTCGGCGTGGCGCGGGTCGACACCCAGGTTCATCGCCACCTCGACCGTCTCGTCGAACTTGCTGGTGGCGTTGGCCTTGACGATGCCAAGCGCCTCGTCGACCGCGTAGAACTTCTCGCGGTCGACCGCCCCGGCCTGCGCCTTCTGCTTCTTGGTCAGCTTTGCCATGTCCTTAGCCCTCCACGACCTGGAGGCCCATCGCGCGGGCCGAGCCTTCGATGATCTTCGTCGCCGATTCGATATCGTTGGCGTTGAGGTCCTTCATCTTGGCCTCGGCGATCTCGCTCAGTTGCGAGCGCTTGATGGTGCCGGCGCTGACCTTGCCCGGCTCCTTGGAGCCCGACTTCAGCTTGGCGGCCTTCTTGAGCAGGAAGCTGGCCGGCGGCGTCTTGGTGGTGAACGAGAAGCTGCGATCGGCATAGACGGTGATCACCGTCGGGATCGGCGCGCCCTTCTCCAGCTCCTGCGTCGAGGCGTTGAACGCCTTGCAGAATTCCATGATGTTGACGCCGCGCTGGCCGAGGGCGGGGCCGATCGGCGGCGACGGGTTGGCGGTGCCGGCCGGCACCTGCAGCTTGATGTATCCGGTAATCTTCTTCGCCATGTCACTCTCGTCTTTTTGTCCGCTGCACCCGGATCGTCCGGCACATGAGGTGCCTGTCCGGGGTTCGACGGAACGTCGAAGTTTAGCGGTCCAAGCGGCGTGCCGAAGCATGCCTCCCGCGGCTTGTTTCCCAGGAATGTCCTTGGAAGCGCGCGCCCTTAGCTCAAGCGGAGACGGAAGGGAAGGCGCTACGCTCCGGAGGGAGATCCGCTTGGCTGGGAAGCGGCCTTGTTGATCAGGCTCGAAATGGCGGTCACGACCTGCGCCGGCGCAAACGGCTTGCGCACCACCAGGCTGTGCGGCACGCCTTCGGCAGGCCAGTCGTCGGCTGCGAACCCGCTGGTGTAGACGACCGGCAGGCTGGGGGAGAGCTCCCGCGCGCGCCTGGCGATGACCCAACCCGTCACTTTCGAGCCGAGGTTCACGTCGGTGACCAGGCCGGCAATCTCGGTCGCCCGTTCCTCGACCAGCGCCATGGCTTCCTCGGCGCTGTGGGCGACGAGGACGGTGAAGCCGCCATCCTCCAAGGCATCTTTCAGCAGCTCGACGATCAGTACCTCATCGTCGACGAGCAGCAATGTAACAGCCGTGTCCACCGGGCTGAGTCCCTTCAGAGTGAGGTGCGGCCGTGGCGTGAACCGACTCACTCGCCAAGCCAATACCGCCTTCTGTATTGATTTTAGTACGAAAAGCAATAAGAAGTTCGTTTCGGACCAGCATCCACGTGGGTCTGCCGGTTCAGCCGGACAGTCGACCGCCATGCCGCAGCTGAACTGGAACGAGGGGGGAAGACATGACGGACCAGCGGCCTTTGACCGACAGCGAAGGCGCAATCCTGACGCTCGTGCTGCGCCAGGGGCCGATCACCGCCTACCAGGTCGGCAAGACGTTCGCGGACTCGCCCGTTCACACCCTCAACACCAGCAAGGGCAAGCTCTACCCGCTGATTCATCGCCTCCACGAGCGCGGTCTCTTGATGGCAGAGGACGTGCCCGGCGACCAACGGGGCACGCAGCGCTTCTCAATTACGCCTGCCGGGCGTCAGGACCTCAAGCGCTGGACCCTGCTGCTGCGCCCCGAACACGAGCTGCTGCACGATCCCTTGCGCAAGAAGATCCAGGGGTTCGAGCTGCTGTCGAAGGAAGAGCAGCGGGATTGGATTGCGGCGGCGCGCACCCAGCTGCGCACAAAGCTGCGCGCCGTCGAGAACTGGCCGCCTGAGGCCGACGGGCCGTTCGGCGATCTGGTCAAGGAGAACGCGAAAGTCTCGCTCCAGGCGCGCCTGGACTGGCTCGAAGTCGCGCTGATGAGGGTGACGGGGCAGGATAGCGTCCGCTGACGCATCCGCCCCGCCGCGTATCACCGTCTACCGCGGTGTCAGAGCCAGAGACTGTCGGTGTGGAAGTGATTGTAATCGAGACCACCGGTGGCAGTCGCCCATTGGTCTTGCGCGCTGACCAGCGAAGCGCTGACAAGAAGGTCGGACCCCGTTAGCTTGTAAGCTCCCGTCATCTCGATGACGAAGTCAGCCCGACCGTCACCGTCGATGTCGCCTTCGAGCCAGGTCTTACCGCTCTCGCTGTAGTAACCGACCTTATAGGCGTCTGTTGCACGGCCGCTGAGCGCGCCGTTCTTAAGCCCGTTGTAGGCGCCGCCGCCATACAGCGCGCTGATATCGATCTTGTCCGTACCCTGCTGGAAGTCGGTGATCACGTCATGTTCGCCACGCTTCGAGGTACCGATCTCGGTGCGGGTGAATATGAAGATATCCTTGCCCGAGCCGCCGGTCAGCTTGTCCGAACCAGCGCCGCCGGCGAGAATGTCGTCGCCGGAGCCGCCTACCAGGCGATCGTCCCCATCGCCGCCGAACAGGCGGTCGTTGCCGCCCCCGCCGTCGAGGTGGTCGGCACCCGCGCCGCCGTAGAGGTAATCGTCGCCGTCCTCTCCGTAGAGCAGATCGGCGCCGTCCCCACCGACAAGCAAGTCGTTACCGAGCCCGCCGTGGATCAGGTCGTTGTCGGCACCGCCGCGGATCGTGTCGTTGCCTGCTCCGCCGTAGAGCGAGTCCGCGCCCGCGCCGCCGTCAATGGTGTCGTCGCCATCCTCGCCATGGATGAGGTCGTTGCCGGCGCCGCCGTCGATGGTGTCGTTGCCGAAGCCGCCCCAGATGGTGTCGTTGCCGCCATCGCCATTGATGGTGTCATTGCCGGCGCCCCCGTAGAGCTGATCGGCACCGTCGCCGCCGTGGAGCGTATCGTCACCGTCCTCGCCATAGAGAACGTCTTCGCCTTCGTCGCCCCACAGGGTGTCGTTGCCCTCGCCGCCGCGCAGGAGGTCGTTGCCGAGCCCTCCCGAGATGCGGTCGTCGCCGTCGCGCCCGGTGACCATGTCATTGCCGGCGCCGGCCCTGAAGATCGTGGCGTAATTCCATGCATGCCCGGCCCGCGCGCTGGTGGCGAGGCTGGGCAGGACCACAAGGTCGTCCCCTGCGAGCGCATCATATTCGGCACCGTCGATGTCGTATGCGCCGGGCCCGAGCAGGTTGAAGTCGACATTGTCGTTGCCCGAGGTGAACAGATTTTCGACAACATTCTCGACATTGACCGTGAAGGTGGTCGAGGATTCCAGCGAGCCGTCGCCGGCGTAGATCGTCAGCGAGTGGCTGGTCGCGAGCTCAAAGTTCAAGGCGGCCGCGAGCGTCACCTGCCCGGTCAGCGCATTGATGGTGAATTGGCCGAGCGTCTGGGTGCGGTTGCCGTCCGCGTCCTTGAAGTAATATTCGACCGGGTCGCCTTCGGGATCGACGGCTTGTGCAGTGATGCCGATGTACGAACCGACCGCCAGATGCTCGGAGACCGACGCGCGCTGCGTGCCCACATCGTCGCCGATGGCGTCGGTGTCGACTGGGCTCGAAGGTGCATCGTTCCGACCTTCGATGGTAATAGTCGCCGTCTGGACGACTGTTCCTCCATTCCCATCGTCAATCGTGTAACTGTAGGTAACGATCTCGGATTCCCCAGCTTTTAGATAGTTGTAGGCGCTCGGATCCACGGCCAGAGCGTTTCCGCTGAGCGTGATTCCTCCGGCGTTGCCGCTCACCAGCGTCAGACCGGTGACGCTGAGCGTATGGCCGTCGGGGTCGCTCGCGCCGGTCAGCAGGTCGACGGAATAGCCGGCTTCGTCCTCGTTCGTTTCGGAGGTCACCGGGCCGGCCACCACCGGTGGCCCGTTGGGCGCCACCACGACAGGCGGTTGGCCCACGTTCACGAGCCCTCCGCTGACGCCTTGAGTGAAGTCGTAGAAGTTGTCGCCGGGATCGCTGTCCTGGAGCTGGAACGCGAGCGAGCCATCGGCAAGCGCGTTGTAGATGGCTTCCAACGTCGAGCTAGCGGTGATGTGCCACCAGCCGGTGCTGAGAATGTTGTTCCCAAAGCCGGTGCCGCTTGAGATGAAGTTGCCGTCGGCCGTAGTCCGCTCGGTCGGGCGCGTGAATGAGCCGACGTTGATGCCGTCGAGCAGCAACCAGTTCTGGTTGAAGTCGAACTCTCCCGGCCCCGTGTCGCCGTCGTACAGGGTAACTCGAATCGCGACTTCGGCCAGGCCTCCGCCCAGGGCGGCAAGCATAGCCGGGGTGAAGCCGGTCTGGGTGCCGATCGTCAGGATACTTGAAGACGAGAACCCCGAGAACAACGAGGCGGCAGAAAGCTGCGCGGTGATCCGCACCCCGTTGATGCCGATAAGGTCGAGGACAATTCCGCCTACCGCCGTGATCCCCGCGGGAAGCTCTCCACCGACAGTCGGTGATGTCATCGTGTACGTGCTCATTTGCAGTCCCCCCGTTAACAGCGCTCGAAGCGGCTGTTTTGCTGATCATGGCCCGGGCAGGAGTGGTCGAGCTGCCGAACGCACTGCGCCGGAAGGAAGTCCAAGCCTGCCCTGCTGCCTGAAAAAACCCCATGCCCGTCGACTCGGCGGGCGAAGATCATCATTTACATTCTGTTAACCAGAGTCAATCAAACTTATTAGCGAAGTTTAATGAACAGCAGTAGTTTCCTGCTGCCCGTTCTCCTCACTGCTCTCGGCCCTCCTCTACTGCCCGCCAAATGTGGGGTGCGACTGCGGAACCGCTTGAGGACCGCTGCATCTGCTGCGGATCGCTCGCCGTATCTCCCGGTGCCAACGACGAAAAACGGAGGATCGAATGATCAATAAACTTGCCTTGGCGGGCATTTCGGCTGCGGCGATGGCGCTTGCCGGCTGCATGACCAACGACGCCAACATGGCTGCCGGCAACATGGCCGCGAGCAACGGCATCTCCTATGTCGGCGGCGCGGCGATGTACCCGAACCGGACGATCGTTGCGAACGCCGTCAACTCGCCCGAGCACACCACCCTGGTTGCCGCGGTCAAGGCGGCCGGCCTTGTCGACACCCTCTCGGGCCCCGGCCCGTTCACCGTCTTCGCGCCAACCAATGCCGCTTTCGGCAAGCTGCCCGCGGGCACGGTGGAAACTCTGGTCCGTCCCGAAAACCGCTCCACCTTGCAGAGCATCCTGACCTACCACGTGGTGCCCGGTCGGATGACCGCGGCCGACCTGATGTCGGCAATTCGCGCCGGCGGTGGCCGCGCGAGGCTGACGACCGCCCAAGGCGGGACTCTGACGGCCCAGATGATGGGTAACCGGATCATGCTGGTCGATGCCAAGGGCGGGATGAGCCATGTCACACAGGCCAACGTGATGCAGTCCAACGGCGTCATCCATGTCGTCGATACCGTGGTGATGCCAGCAGGCTAACGACGGCCGGTTGCCCGATACCGGCCGCCGCTCGGCGGGAGCGCAGCGATGACATGTGCCCTTTCTTGTCGCCCTGTCGCTCTCGCCGAGACCGGCTTTCCCTCCGCAACGAATTGCGGCATGGGGCGCCCATGGATCGCGATGGCAGCTTCACCGGCGCTTCGACAATGCGTGGATCGGCGGCTCGTGAGCTGGTGCCCGTCCTCCAGTCGGTGGCGCGCGGCGACCGCGATGCCCTGGCGGTGCTCTACCGTCGAACCTCGGCCAAGCTCCACGGCATCTGCCTGCGCTTGCTTGGCAGCGAGGCGGAGGCGGAGGACGTTCTCCAGGAAGTCTACGTGACGGTGTGGCAAAAGGCCCAGGTGTTCGATGAGGCGAAGGCGAGCCCGATCACCTGGCTGGCGGTCCTCGCGCGCAACAAAGCCATCGACCGGTTGCGGGTGCGGCGTTTGCCGACCGGAAGCATTGATGAAGCCAATGATGTTGCTGATGGCGCGCCTACAGCCTTTGAGCTCGTCGAGCGTGAGCAGGACGGCCAGCGCCTCAACCACTGTCTGGACGAGTTGGAAGAAAAGCAGCGTGCGATGATCCGCGCGGCATTCCTTGAAGGAGCAACCTATCCGGAGCTGGCTGAGCGGGAAGCCGTGCCGCTGGGAACCATGAAAAGCTGGATCAGGCGCGGGCTGCTGCGCCTGCGCGGGTGCCTCGAGCAATGAGCAGGCGCGACATCAGCAGCGAGGAGCGCGGCCAGCTTGCGGCCGAATATGCTCTGGGAGTCCTGGAGGGCGACGAACTCGCCGTGGCTCGCGACTTGCTCCAGCACGAGGCCGAGTTCCGCCGGGATGTTGGTCGATGGCTGGGACGCTTCGCGCCGCTGCTCGAGGAAGTCGGCGAGGTCCAGCCGCCCGCCAGCGTGTGGGCGGCGGTCCAGCGCCGCATTGCTGCCGTTTCGGGGGCCAACGATAATGAACGCCTTCTGGAGCGCCGGCTCACGAGGTGGCGCGTCGCTGCCGGCGGAGCGACGGCGCTGGCCGCATCCCTGGCGCTGATCCTCTTGACCCGGCCTGCCGCAGTGCCGCCGCCACCGGCAGCTCCGAGCGCGCAAGCACCTGCGGCAAGTCCGATGCTGGCAATGCTCGGCGACGAACGGCAGCCGAACATGCTGGTGGCCAGCTGGGATCCGGGAAGCCGCAATCTGGTGATCGCCGCCGCGGCGACGTTGCGCGACGATCCGGCCCATGACCATGAGCTGTGGGTCATACCGGCGGATGGCAAGCCGCGCTCTTTGGGAGTCCTGCCGCAGAACGCCCGAATGCACGCCCGGCTCGATCCGGCGATGGCGCGCGAGCTCCACCAGGGGGCGACCCTGGCCGTATCGGTAGAGCCACCGGGAGGATCGCCGGCTGATGGCCCGACCGGACCAGTGGTGGCGTCGGGCAAGCTGGAGCGCGCCTGAAACGGAGGCTGGCGAGCCCGGCCAACGCGGCACAGGCTCAAGGTGCTGAGCGCACCGCGTCGGCTACGATCCGGTCGAACTGTTCGCCCTCAGGGAATCCGGCCTCCAGCCACTTCTGCTCGATCTGCTTGAGCGTCCGCGCGACTGCCGGGCCGGGGGCCAGGCCCCGGGCGATCAATGCACCACCCCCGATCGGCAGCCGCGGCACCGGCCAGTCGGTCACGGCAATCGCATCATCGGGCCTGCCGGCGAGCAGCAGGCGGTCGGCGGCGGTTTCGCTGCCGGTCAGATACACAAGCGCTTGCGGACTTGAGGCGAGGCTTCGGTCCGCGGCCGCGGCGAGACGCTTGCGCGCCCTGTTCGACAGCCTGAGCCGCGCCGCAATCTTCTCGGCGACGAGCGGATCGGCCGGCAGCAATGCCGATAGCCGGCGCAGCGGGTCCGGCTCCGTTCCGGCAGCGCGTTCCGCTGAAACCAGCACTTTGAGGTTGCGCAGTCGGTCGGGCGTGATCTCCGGCAGCACGGGCGCGAGGATCTCGCGCTGCAGCATGATCGCAACGGTAGGCGAGGGGTCCGGTACCCCGAGCAGCTTCAGAAGCTCGTCGGCGATCCGTTCGCGCGACAGGGCCATGAGGTCTTTGGCTCGGCGGGTGCAGGCGTCGAGGCCGGCGGCCTCCGGCTCTCCCGTGCCGAACCGCGCGTGGAAGCGGAAGAAGCGCAGGATCCGCAGATGGTCTTCGGCAATGCGCTGGTTCGGATCACCGATGAAACGCACCCGCCGTGCCTTCAGGTCATCCCGGCCGCCAAAATAGTCCTGGACCTCGCCGCTGACTGGGTCGGCGAACAAGGCGTTGATGGTGAAGTCGCGCCGCGCCGCATCTTCCTGCCAGTCGTCCGTGAAGGCTACCGTGGCGCGCCGTCCGTCGGTCGACACATCGCGACGCAAGGTGGTGACCTCGACGATTTGGCCCTTGCTGACGGCCGTGATGGTCCCGTGATCGATGCCGGTGGGGATTGCCTTGATGCCAGCCGTCTGAAGCCGCTCCGCGACCGCGTCCGGGCGGAGCCGGGTCGCCAGGTCAATGTCGTTGACTGGCAGGCCGAGCAGTTCGTCACGGACCGCTCCGCCGACATAGCGAGTGAGGCCTTCGCCGGCGCCGAGCGCGTCGAGCAGCGCCGCCATGCCCGGCCGTGCTCGCCACGCCGCGGCGTCCAGCCTCAGCTCCATCGCAGCCGCCGCGACAGGTTCACCAGCATCGCGGCCGTCGCCCCCCAGATCCGCTGCCCGGCCCATACGATCTCGTAATAGTGACGCGTTTGGCCGTCGAACAGCATGGCTTTCCGCTGGTGGTTGGCGGGATCGATCAGAAATGCCAGCGGCGCTTCGAACCAGTCGGCGACCTCACCCTGGTGGGGAGCAAGCGGCAGGTCGGCCGGAATGGCCGCCAGCACCGGCGTCACCCGATAGCCGGTGATCGTCCGATAAGGGTCCAGTTCAGTGATCGGCTCCACCTGTTCAACGGGCATTTCGAGCTCTTCCCAGGCCTCGCGGACGGCAGCGCCAGTTGCGTCCTCGCCCGGATCGATGCGTCCGCCGGGGAAAGCGACTTGCCCGGCATGGGTCCGCAGATCCTCGCGGCGCACGGTCAGGATCAGCCCGGGCTCGCTGCGGTCGGTGACGGCAATCAGCACCGCAGCCTCGGCCGGCGGCGCGGCGTTGCCCGCAGACGGGTCGTCACCCGTTAGCAACGGCCTGCAAGGCTGGTCGCGGAGCGCAGCCCGGAGCCGCTTGGCGAGGCTCACGCGGCTGGATCGAGCGCGAAGAAGGCGCCGCCGCTCCATACCCCCGGAGGCTCGCCGCCTTCGGCGAGGGCAATGTCGGCAAGCTCGTAATAGACCGGCCGCGAAAGTTCGGCCTCAAGCCCGTGCCGTACGAGGATGCGCGGCGAGGGGCCGTGCTCGCCCGCCTCCAGGCGCAATGGATTTTCCGGGCCCAGGATAACGCCGTCGCCGCTGTCGAGCCGGAAGCCGACTCGCCGCTGCTTGCCGCTGCCTTCCGTCTCCAGCTCCACCGCGCGGAAGGCGGTGTTCTCGACATCGATGTCGAGCTTCTCCACGGGTGTGACCAGCACGTGTCTGCCGTCCGGCTCGCGCCGCAGAACGGTCGAGAACAGCCGCACCATCGCGGGTCGGCGGATCGGCGTGCCTTCATGGAACCAAGTGCCGTCGCGGGTGATGCGGATGCCCGAATGGCCGCAGTGCTGTGGGTTCCAGCGCTCGACCGGCGGGAGGCGTTGCTCGTCGATGGCCTTCTGCAGCTCGGCCAGGTTGAGGCCGCGCAACGCAATCGGCGGACGTGTCTCGGGCATCTGGGTTCCTTGTCATCGCCGCCTCGCCGACGCAATGACGGGGCGATGAGCGGCGTCTCGAGAACTGCAATTGTCACCGGAGCCGGCAAAAGGGTGGGGCGCGAGATCGCGACTGCGCTGCTCGCCGACGGCTGGAGCGTAGTCGCACATGTCCGGCGCGCGGCCGATACCGTCCCTGACGGCGCCATTCCGGTGGCGGCGGAACTCGCCGAGCCGGACGCGGCGACCCGTATCTTCGCCGCCGCCGGGCGCGCACCACCGGTTCGGCTGCTCGTCAACAGCGCCGCCCGCTTTGCATTTGACGGCTTCGGGGCGTTCGACCCGGCCGAACTCGACGCGCACATGGCAGTCAACCTGCGGGCGCCCTTGCTGCTGACTGAGGCCTTCGCCGCGGCGCACGACGGCGCCGCCGACGCGCTCATCGTCAACCTGCTCGACGCCAAGCTCGCCGCGCCCAATCCCGACTTTCTCAGTTATACGCTGTCGAAGCAGGCGCTCGCCGGTGCAACCGGTCTCGCTGCTCGGGCGCTCGCACCCCGGGGCATACGGGTCAACGGCATCGCCCCGGGGCTGATGCTCCGTTCGCCGGGACAGAGCGAGGACAATTTCGCCACCATGCACCGCGCGAATCCGCTTGGCCGCGGGGTCGACCCAGGGGACGTGGTTACCGCGCTCCGCTACCTCATCGCCTCGCCGGCCGTCACTGGCGAGATCCTGACCATCGACGCCGGGCAGAGCTACTGGTCGCCGACACGCGACGTCCAATTCCTGGAGCGCCCATGACCGACTTGCCGCACCTTTCCGGGCTGATCCCCGAGCGCCTGCGGGTGCGCAGCGCCAAGATCCTGCTCGAATCGCTGGAGGTGGAGACCGACATCGGCTTCCACGATTTCGAGGTCGGGCGTCCGCAGCGGCTTCTGGTCACGGTCGAGATCTGGCTCGACGATCTACGCGAGCCAGCCGGTGACGATCCGGTCCTGGCGTTCGACTATGATTTCGTGCGCAGCGAAGTGCGCGCTCTCGCCGCTGCCAGGCGATATAATCTTCAGGAAACCCTGGCCCATGCGATCTATCGCCGGTTCGCGGCCATGCACGGCGTGGCGGCGCTTCGCGTCGCCACCGCCAAGCCCGACATTTACCCGGACGCCCGCTGTGTCGGCGTCGAAATCGCCTCCTATGCGGGAAGCGCTCCCGCAGCCGTCGCAAACGACCTTGCGGCTGTGGAACAAAATCCGTTGCGCGGCCTTTGAGCCAACTATAAGGAAGCGCGCTGCTGCCGATGATACTCTGACACATCGGCGGTCCTATTCAATGGCAGGGCGCGCGTCCGAACGCCCGGTCGGGCTGCTCCATTCGGGGCAGCGTATCGAGGAGTAGTGCGGCTAGATGTCCTACGCCCAAAGAAGAGAGATGAGCGGCAATCGGACGGTGGCGATCATCATCGTTGCCCTCCTCCATGCCGTGTTGGGTTACGCACTGATCACCGGTCTCGCCTACAATGTAATCAAGAAGGCGGCCGAGGATCTGAAGACATTCAACGTCGAAGAGGAGCCGCCGCCCCCCGAAGAGCTTCCGCCACCGCCGGAAGAGCAGCCAAGGGTGCCGCCGCCGCCGCAGGTGGCCGCGCCGCCGCCGCTGGTGCGCACGAACGTGACGCAGTCGCCGGTGGTCGCCACACCTAACCCGCCGCCGCCCGTGATCACTCCGGTTGCGACGCCGGCTCCGCCGGCTCCGCCGGCGCCGCCGCCGCCGCCGCCGCCGCCGCCTCCCGTCCGCCAGGTCGAGCCGAAGAGCGCGGTCGGCAACTTGCAGGGCCTGATCCGCGACACCGACTATCCGGAGAGCGCGATTGAGCGCGAGGAGCAGGGTACGGTCACCGTTTCGCTGCAAATCGGCACCACCGGGCGGGTGACTGGCTGCAACGTGTCGAGCTCGAGCGGATCGCGAACGCTCGACCAGACCACTTGCCGGATTCTTCAGGCCCGCGCCAGGTTCAGCCCCGCGGTCGACAGCAACGGCAATCCGACGACTGGTACATTCTCGCAACGCATTACCTGGCGGCTCCAGTAGCAGCTGCTCCTGGACCCATCTTCAATCGAGGAAAGCAACGATCATGGCAGCACCCGCAGCAAATTCGAACCCTTATGGCCTCTGGGAGGCTCTGGAGCAGGGCGGCATCATTGCCTGGACCGTGTTTCTCATCCTGGTCGGGATGTCGGTCTTCTCCTTCTATATTTTGTTCACTAAGCTGCTGCAGCAGCAGAAGATCATCGTCCAGGGTCGCAAGGTTCGCTCCAGCTTCTGGAACGCGCCGAACCTGGGTGAAGCAGCGACCAAGCTCGAAGCGAAAAGCGCTTACCGCGCGATCGTCGACGACGCGCTTGTCGCGCAGGAGCAGCACGGCAAGCTCACCGACCCCATCGACCAGCACGACTGGATGGCCAACAGCCTGGCGCGCAGCCAGGGCGCGATCGGCGCCCGCCTCGGCGAAGGCCTGGCGTTTCTGGCGACAGTGGGTTCGACTGCGCCGTTCATCGGCCTGTTCGGCACCGTGGTCGGCATCTACCGCGCCCTGATCAAGATCGGCGCGTCGGGTCAGGCGTCGATCGACGTGGTCGCCGGTCCGGTTGGCGAAGCCTTGATCATGACCGCGCTCGGCCTCGTCGTCGCGGTCCCGGCGGTGATGGCCTACAATTGGCTGATCCGCCGCAACAAATCGATCATGGAGGACCTTGCGGCCTTCACCAACGATTTGCACGGGTATCTGATGTCGGACGGCCAGGTGAAGCCGCGGCTTGTTGGTGCCAGTGGTCCGGGAGTATCGGCGAGGGCGCAGACCAAAAGCGGTGCGGCACCCACCCAGCCGCGCAGCGAGCCGCTGCGTACCGGTGAAACCAAAACAGCGACGCAGGCCACTCCGACGCCCGACCGCGTCTAAAGCGTACCCATGGCTCCGGCCGGGGGTGCCCCCGGCCGGAGTGAAACAGACGATTAGAAGAGGCGAACGACCTTTATGGGCATGAGCGTAGGCCAGGACTCGGGCGACGACGACGTCCCGATGTCCGACATCAACACCACGCCGCTGGTCGACGTGATGCTGGTTCTGCTGATCATCTTCCTGATCGCCATTCCGGTGGTTTTGCAGACCGTGCCGGTCACCTTGCCGAAGGTTCGCTACGAGCCGACGACGACCAAGCCTGAGAACGTGAACCTGTCGGTGCACGGTACTCCCGATGGGGGCTGCGCGGTCTACTGGAACCTTACCAAGGTCAACAGCCAGGAGCTGCTGGAGCGTGCCGTCAAGAAGCTGGAGGAGGAGATCGAGAAGGTTGGGGGGGTCGACAACCTGACCGAGGAAACCATGCCCGAGGCGCACATCCGGGGCGACGTAGACACGCCTTACAAGTGCGTTGGCGGGGCCGTGTTCACCATGCAGCGCGCCGGTTTCGCGCGGGTCGGCTTCATTTCCGAGCCACCCGCGGGTAGCGGCACCGCCACGCGCCTGTAAACGACTGCAGTAGGAGCAAGCCGCCATGGCGATGCAGACCACCGGCAACAACACAGCCGGCGAACCGATGATGGATATCAACACGACGCCGCTGATCGACGTCATGCTCGTGCTCCTGATCATGTTCATCATCACCATCCCGATCCAGACTCACGCAGTGAAGCTGGACCTTCCGGTGAACACGCAGAACCAGACCCCGCCGCCCGTCGACCCGGTCAAGAACAAGGTGGTGATCACCGAGGCAGGCTCGGTGCTGTGGAACGGCAGCCCCGTGAACCTGCAGCAGCTGCGCCAGTATCTCGACATCTCGCAGCAGATGAACCCGCTCCCCGAGCTTCACCTGCAGCCGGAGCCCACCGCACGCTACGAGCTGGTCGACGAAGTGCTCGCCGTCACTAAGCAGGCGCGTGTCGAGAAGATGGGCTTCGTCGGCAACGAGGCATATCAGAACTTCTGATCGGCCCGCGCTTTTGAAATAATCTGCAGGGCGGCTCTTCGGGGCCGCCCTTTTCACGTTGCTCGTTCGGCCTTGGCTGCTGGTAAGCTTCGGCCGCACCCCGCACCCCGCACCCAGGCATCGCAAAGGCGCTACTGGCGCTTGGCCGGGCGGCGTGCCATTGGACGCCGCCGATGAGCCAGCACTCGCCGTTCGCCGTCGTCATCCTTGCCGCTGGGCAAGGGACACGCATGCGTTCCGATACCCACAAGGTGCTCCACCCGATCGCGTCTCGCCCGATGCTGCTGCACCTGCTTGACCGCGTCGAAGCGCTCGGTGCCGAAAAAAGGGTGGTGGTGGTTGGGAAGGGCCGCGAACAGGTCGAAGCGGCGCTGGCCGGCCGCGGCGTCACGGTCGTCGTTCAGGCCGAGCAGAAGGGGACCGCCCACGCCGTCGCTCAGGCGGCGGCCGTTCTCGAGGGTTATGGCGGCCCCGTGCTGATTCTATATGGGGATACACCCTTCGTTGA
>Ga0247719_1000839_pt1 | contig 15400 bp, 13 predicted proteins | sample 41E_DmetaG_FD_189046 | JGI IMG/M metagenome (GOLD analysis project Ga0247719, IMG submission 189046) | Soil microbial communities from hillslope of Landscape Evolution Observatory, University of Arizona, Oracle, AZ, United States - 4-1-E_D | ecosystem: Engineered > Artificial ecosystem >...
CCCGCGCGAGCGCGAGTTTCAGCTGCTCGCGGCGAGCCTGCGGCGGCTCGCCGGCGACCTCATTCGCGAGACCGCGGCCGTCGACCAGCCGAAACCGCGCGAGCCGGCGCTGCCGGCCTAGAGGCCGCCGGGACCGGTCCCCTTATTCGACGCCCACCGGCTGCGCCGTGCTCACGCCCGCGCCGCTGGTCTTTTCGGTCCACCTCCCGGACTTCCGCGCAAGGTCGAAACGGTCGGCATTCATGACCTTGTTCCAGGCGGTGATGAAGTCGCGAACGAACTTCTCGCGCGCATCCTCGGCCGCATAGACTTCGGACACCGCGCGAAGCTGCGAATTGGATCCGAACACAAGGTCGACCCGGGTCGCCGTCCACCGTTGCTCGTCGCTTTGGCGATCGGTGCCGACGAACAGGTGATCGCCCTCAGGGTTCCACGCCGTGCCCATGTCGAGCAGATTGACGAAGAAGTCGTTGGTCAGCTGGCCCGGCCGGTCGGTCAAAACGCCGTGCTTTTCGCCGCGGAAGGTCGCCCCCAGCGCCCGGAGGCCGCCAACCAGAACCGTCATCTGCGGCACGGTCAGGCGCAGCAGGGACGCGCGGTCGATCAGCAGCTCCTCCGTCGGCACCGGATAATTGACGTCGGTGCGCAGATAGTTGCGGAAGCCGTCGGCCTTGGGCTCGAGCACCGCGAAGCTTTCGACGTCGGTCCAGTCCTGGCTCGCGTCGGTCCGCCCGGGCGTGAACGGGACTTCGACATCGAATCCCGCATCGCGCGCCGCCTTTTCGACCGCGGCCGATCCGCCGAGGACGACGAGATCGGCGATCGACACTTTCTTGCCGCCCGATGCGCCGCCGTCGAAGTCGCGCTTGATGCCCTCATAGGCCTCGAGCACGCGGGACAGCTCGTCGGGCTCGTTCACTTCCCAGTTGCGTTGCGGGTTGAGCCGGATGCGGCCGCCGTTGGCGCCGCCGCGGTGGTCGGTTCCGCGGTAGGTCGACGCCGCCGCCCAGGCCGCCTTCACAAGCGCGGCGACGCCAAGGCGGGTATCGAGAATGCGCTGCTTGAGTTGGCGGATGTCGCCCTCGTCGATCAGCGGGTGATCGCAGTCGGGAATCGGGTCCTGCCAAATGAGGTCCTCTTGCGGCACCTCGGGGCCGAGGTAACGGACCTTCGGGCCCATGTCGCGGTGGCACAGCTTGAACCAGGCGCGCGCAAACGCGTCGGCGAAATATTCAGGATCGTCGCGGAACCGCTCCGAGATCTTGCGGAATTCCGGGTCTTCCCGGAACGCCATATCGGCGGTCGTCATCATCGTCGGGACGCGCTTGCCGGGCGTGTGGGCCGCGGGGGCCATGTCCTCGGGCTTCACATCCTTCGGCTGCCATTGTTTGGCGCCGGCGGGACTGGTGACAAGCTCATATTCGTAATCGAGCAGCATCCGGAAATAGTTCATGTTCCACTGGGTCGGAGTGGGCGACCAAGAGCCTTCGAGGCCGCTGGTGATCGTGTCGTCGGCCATCCCGCAGCCATGCTCGCTGGTCCAGCCGAGGCCCATTTGCGCGATATCGCCGCCTTCCGGCTCGGCGCCGACCTTCGAAGCGTCGCCCGCACCGTGGCACTTGCCGAAGGTGTGGCCGCCGGCGGTCAGCGCGACCGTCTCCTCGTCGGTCATGCCCATATTGTGGAAGGTCTGACGCAGCTCCTTGGCCGAGGCCAGCGGGTCGGTGCTTCCGCCCGGGCCTTCGGGATTGACGTAAATGAGGCCCATCTGGACCGCCGCGAGCGGGTTCTCGAGCGCCTTTCCAGCATCGTCGCCCATGCGCGGCTTGGCGCCCTTCCCGACCCATTCCTCCTCGGTGCCCCAGTAAACGTCCTTCTCGGGCTCATAGACGTCGGCACGGCCGCCGCCGAAGCCGAACACCGGCGCGCCCATCGATTCGAAGGCGACATTGCCGGCCATGATCATCAGGTCGGCCCAGCTCAATTTAGCGCCATATTTCTGCTTGATCGGCCACAGCAGCCGGCGCGCCTTGTCGAGGTTGGCGTTGTCCGGCCAGCTGTTGAGCGGAGCGAAGCGCTGCTGCCCCGAATTGGCGCCGCCGCGGCCGTCGCCGATGCGGTAGGTGCCGGCGCTGTGCCAGGCCATGCGAATGAAGAACGGGCCATAGTGACCATAGTCCGCCGGCCACCACGGCTGGCTGTCGGTCATCAGCGCGGTCAGGTCGCGCTTGACCGCCTGGTAATCGAGCTCCTGGAAGGCCTCGGCATAGTCGAAATCGTCGCCCATCGGGTCGGACGGCTGCGGCAGGATGTCGAGCGCGAGCTGGTTCGGCCACCAGTCGCGATTGGTGCGCCCGAGCAACGAGCGGAGCGCGGCCGGCTCCTTCGAAGGGTCGCTAAGTGGGCTGCCGCTGGTCTTTGCGTCCATGTCTCGTGCCTCCAGATTTTCAAGAATCGGGCCCGAGTAGGACTTTGCGGCTCATGGGGAAAATGAGTTGTTCTCGTCAGTGAATGCGGGAAAATCGATTAGTCCGCATTCGCCCGCTCAATCCATGTGCTTGAGCCCGATCCGCATATAATCGTAGCCGGTCACCAGGGTCAGCGCCGCCGCCGCCCAAAGGCTCGCAATCCCCACCTCATGCACCCAGGGATAGGCGGGAACCGCGCCGCCGAGGATCAGGGCGCCAAGAGCGACCAGCTGGAAAGTCGTCTTCCATTTGGCAAGTGCGCTGACGGGCACCGAAACCTGAAGCCCGGCGAGGAATTCGCGCAGCCCCGAGACGATGATTTCGCGCAGCAGGATGATCAGCGCCGGAATGATGTGCAGCCCGTGAATCACGGGTTCCTCGACCGCCTTGCGGGTCGATGCGAGCATTATGATCACCGCCGCCACCATGATCTTGTCGGCGATCGGGTCGAGGAACTGGCCGAGCCGGGAAATCTGCCCTTGGGCGCGGGCCAGATAACCGTCAAAATAATCGGTGATGCCAACGATGCAGTAGATGACGAAGGTGATCGCATAGTCGAGCGGCGTCGGTTTCCACAGCAGGAACACGAGCATCGGCACGGCGAGGATCCGCGACAGCGTCAGAAGGTTCGGCACGGACAGCATCGGCGCGCCTGATACGCGAAACACAGTCGAGTACCAAAGAGGGCCCGCTGCCGCTTGCCGGTTTGGCCGGAGCCGCTACACCGGCGAGCCATGCCCTCTCCTCGCGCCGGGCGGCGTATCCCCTGATGCATGACTCGCTGCACCTGGTCCGCACCCGGCGGTTCCTGCCGATTTTCGTCACCCAGTTCCTCGGGGCGTTCAACGACAATCTGTTCCGGACCTCGATGGTCCTGCTGGTCATTTACGGCATCTATCGCGACGCCGAGCAGGAGGCGACGTTCAGCGCGATCGCCGGCGGCCTGTTCATCGCGCCTTTCTTCCTATTGTCGGCGCTGTCGGGACAGCTGGCAGACGCCTATGACAAGGCCCGCATCGTCCGCATCGTCAAGACCGCCGAAATCGTCATCATGCTGTTCGGCGCCGTTGGCCTGCTGATCCACAATATCCCGCTGCTGCTCGCGGCGCTCGCTGCGATGGGCATCCATTCGACCTTCTTCGGACCGATCAAATATGCGATTCTGCCGCAGCATCTCGAGCGCGACGAGGTGCTCGGCGGGACCGGCCTGGTCGAGGCCGGGACCTACATCGCGATCCTTGGCGGGACGATCATGGGCGGCCTCCTCGTCCTGCAGCGGCCGGACGGAAGCTATCATGCGGAGCTCGCCGCCGCGGCGGTCCTGGTCGTCGCAATCATCGGCCGTATCGCCGGCGGGTACGTGCCCCCTGCACCGCCGGTCGACGAGCCGGAGATCCCCGGCTTTCCCAAGCGCGGGATGGACTGGCACATCATCCGCGCGTCGGTCACCTTGATCAGCGCGACGCTGCACGTCCGCCGGCTGTTCCTCGCTATCCTGTCGATCAGCTTCTTCTGGGCGATGGGCGCAGTTCTCGCCGCCCAGTTTCCGCCGCTGGTCAAGAACAGCCTCGATTCCGATCAGACCGTGGCGACGCTGTTCCTCGCCGTCTTCTCGGTCGGCGTGGCCGTGGGTTCGGTGTTCGTGAACTGGCTGCTCAAGGGCAAGGTGTCGGCGCGTTTCTCACCCGTCTCGGCCCTCGCCATGGGCGCGTTCGTGCTCGACCTTTACCGGCGAGTCCACGGCTGGCCCGAAAACGGCGGCGCGCTCCATTCGATCTCGGCATTCCTCGCTCTGCCGAACAGCTGGATGATCCTCGTCGACCTGTTCGGCACGGCGGTCGCGGGCGGCATGTTCGTCGTGCCGCTCTATGCCTTCCTGACGACGACCGTGCCCAAGTCCGAGACGGCCCGGACGATCGCGGCCAACAACATCGTCAATTCAGGCTGCATGGTCGCCGCGACCCTGATCCTCGCCATCGCCATCGGCGCATTCGAGGTCACCGTCGCCGACAGCCTGCTGATCGTCGCCGTTGCAAGCGTGATTGCCGCCTGGCTGGGCTGGAAGCTGCACCTCGCCTGTAACTAGGCGAGGAATACCGACACGAAAACGAAGCCGGCGGCGAAGGTCGTCGCGAACAGCTTCAGATCCTCTGCGGCGCTGCCTGACGCGGCGGGCGCGGCCGCCAGCGTCCGCGCCGGGCCGCGGCCGAAGCGTAGCGGGTGGGTCGCGCAAACTGGTCGAGCGAGCTGCATGGCAAGTCCTTAACGCGGCTTTTACCATGTTCAAAACCCGCGCACGCGGCAACGGCTCCCGCTGTCCCGCGATGGGACGCGAGAGGCTGGCAATTGGGGTTGTCGTCTAGCCGTTTACGGCGCTGGAATAGCTCTCGCCGCCCTCGCGCGGCCGGTCGGAGACCAGCTCGCGGGCTTCCTCGGCCGGCATCGGCTTGCCGAAATACCAGCCCTGGCCGATCTCGCAGCCAAGCATTACGACCGCGTCATAGGCGGCCTCGCTTTCGATCCCTTCGACGCAGACCGGAACCCGAAGCGCGGCCGCGAGCGTGGTCACCGCGCGGATGATCGCCGCGTTTTCGCGCTTGGCGCCGATGTTGCTGACGAAGCTGCGATCAATCTTGATGATGTCGAACGGCAGCGAGCGCAGGTGAGCGAGCGAGGAAAATCCGGTCCCGAAATCGTCAAGCGCCAGCCGAACCCCCTGATTTTTCAAGCTGGTGACGATCGTGCGGGCGAGGTCGAGGTCGGTAAAAAGCGAACTTTCGGTAATTTCGACCACCAGACGGTCGGCCGGAAACCCGCTTTCGGCGAGCATTCGCACGATCCGCTGCGCAAGCCAGCTGTCGGCCAGCTGCGTGGGGGAAATGTTGACCGAAACCTTGACCTTGCGGTCCCAGCCCGAAGCCTCGCGCAGCGCTTCGCCGATCACATGCTCGGACAGCCGCCCGATCAGGCCGATCTCCTCGGCGACCGGAATGAACACCTCCGGACCGATCACGCCCGACAGCGGATGGATCCAGCGGGCCAGCACCTCGAAGCCGACGATCTCGCCGGTGGCAAGATCGACCTGCGGCTCGAAATAGGGGACGAACTGCCCGTGCTCGAGACCGAAGCGGATCCCCTGCTCGATCTCGACATGGGCCATCAGCGCCCGCTCCATGCCGGCGTCGAACCACACCGGGCGGCCGACGCGGCCGCTGCGCGCATGGTCGAGCGCGATGTCGGCGCGGCGCAAGAGGTCGGGAATGCCGGCGTCGCCGGCCTTGGTCGCGGCGATCCCCGCGAACGCCCCGGCCTGGATGATGCGCTCGTCGAGAAGAAGCGGGCGAGTGGCGATCTGCAGCGCGGTTTCGGCGGCCGCTTCGGCCCGGCCGCGCGAATCCGCCCCGACCGCCAGCGCCACGGCAAATTCGTCGCCGCCGAGGCGCGCGATCACGGCATCGCCGCCGAGTTCCTCGATCAGCGCATCGGCCACCGATTTGAGCAGGCGATCGCCGATCTCATAGCCGTGCTGGTCGTTGACCGACTTGAAGCGGTGAATCTGGAGCGAGATGATGGCGAGATCGTCGCCGCGCTCGGCCGCGGCCGCGCACAGCAAAGCGCCGCGGTCGGCAAATCCCTTGCGGTTGCACAGGCCGGTGACGGGATCGGTCGTTGCCAGCACGGCGGCGCGCCGCTCCTGCTCGGCGCGCATCTCGGATTCATGCTGGAGGTCGACATAGCGGCGCCAGCCGAACAGGATCAGCGCCACGTTGAGCGTCAGCGCAGTGCTGGCAATGCGCACGTCGGGGCCGAACGCCTCGTCGCTGATCGGCAGGCTGTTGAAGAAGGCGCTGCCGTTCCAGATGAGCATCAGCACCGCGGTGATCAGCACCGTCAGCACGACCGCGTCGCGGCGCGCGTTCAACAGCCGAGAGCTCGTCTCCTTGGCCACACTCGTCCCACTGCCACTCGACACCGGCTTCGGACTAGCTTGCAACCTTTAAGAAATTGCTCTCGGAAGTGGACGAATTGGCCACTGAAAGGGTGCGATCCAGGTCGCTTGGCTACGCAGAATGGCGTCGAATCCTCCGGACTGGCTGCGGGCACGTTCGCTTCGCTTCGGAGCATTGTCCTCGCCAATGCCCCGGATTGGCTGCGGAGCACAATGCTCGGCCATCCCCCGGATGGCCTGCGCGTTGTGCTGGTGCGGACGGCGGGACTCGAACCCGCACGCCCTTCAGGGGCAGAAGATTTTAAGTCTCCAGCGTCTACCGGTTCCGCCACGTCCGCCTGCGCATTGCCGTGCTCGCCATTGCCGTGCTCGGCCAGTCTGGGGGACTGGCGTGCGCGCGGCAATCCCAGACGGGCTGCGCGCGGCAATTATAACTCGGCGGTGGCTTCCTGCAGATTGAGACGTTCGCGCATTTCCTTGCCCGGCTTGAAATAGGGCACGCGCTTGGCGTTGACCGACACGGCTTCACCGGTGCGCGGATTGCGGCCGACGCGCGCGTCGCGCTGCCGCGTCGAGAAGGCGCCGAAGCCGCGCAGCTCGACACGCCCGCCGCGGGCGAGCTGTTCGGTGATGGAATCGAAGATGGCGCCGACCATCCCCTCGACCTCGCGCTGGGTCAGGTCGGGAAAGTCGGTGCACAGCTTTTGCACCAGTTCTGAACGGATCATTGGCGGTCCCCGCTGAGCTTTGGATCGGCCCCCACCCCCGTCACGCAACGGGGCCCTTGGGATTCAGGCTGTCAGGAAAGTCGTGTTTGCGCAAGCAGCATTTACGCGGCGTCCCGGTAAAGGAACGCCGCGTATTGAACCACTTGGCTTACTTCTTCTTCGCTTGAGCTTCCTTGAGCGCGGCGCCCAGGATGTCGCCGAGCGACGCGCCCGAATCCGAGCTGCCGTACTGGGCGACCGCCTCTTTCTCCTCGGCGATCTGGCGCGCCTTGACCGAGAAATTGGGCTTCTTCGAGCGGTCGAAGCCAGTGACCATGGCATCGAGCTTCTGGCCGACCTGGAAGCGCTCGGGGCGCTGCTCGTCGCGGTCGCGTCCAAGATCGCCGCGCTTGATGAAGCCGGTGGCGCCGTCGTCGCCGACCTGCACTTCGAGGCCCGCATCCTGGATCGCGCGGACGGTGACGGTGACGGTGTCGCCCTTCTTGACGCCGGCCGCGGCACTGCCGCCGCCGCCCGTGCCCGCCGCAGCGCCTCCGCCGCCTTCGAGCTGCTTCATGCCGAGGCTGATGCGCTCCTTCTCGACATCGACGTCGAGCACCTGCGCCTTGACCATCTCGCCCTTGCGGTGAAGCGCGAGCGCTTCCTCGCCGGAGACGCCCCAGGCGATGTCGGACATGTGGACCATGCCGTCGACGTCGCCCTCGAGCCCGATGAACAGGCCGAACTCGGTCGCATTCTTGACTTCGCCCTCGACCACGCTGCCGACCGGATGGGCCTCGGCAAAGGCCTCCCACGGGTTCGACTGCGCCTGCTTGAGACCGAGCGAGATGCGGCGCTTCTCCTCGTCCACCTCGAGCACCTTGACGTCGACTTCCTGGCTGGTGCTGACGATCTTGCCGGGGTGAACGTTCTTCTTGGTCCAGCTCATCTCGGAGACGTGGACCAGGCCCTCGATGCCGGCTTCGAGCTCGACGAAGGCGCCATATTCGGTGATGTTGGTGACCCGTCCGCGGAACGTGCCGCCGACCGGATATTTGGCGGAAGCGCCCTCCCACGGGTCGCTTTCGAGCTGCTTCATGCCAAGGCTGATGCGCTGCGTTTCGCGGTTGATGCGGATGATCTGGACCTTCACCGTGTCGCCGATGCCGAGCACCTCCGACGGGTGATTGACGCGCTTGTAGCTGATGTCGGTGACGTGCAGCAGGCCGTCGATCCCGCCGAGGTCGACGAAGGCGCCATAATCGGTGATGTTCTTGACCACGCCCTCGATCACCTGGCCCTCGGTGAGGCTCTGGATGAGGCCGCTGCGCTGCTCGGCGCGGGTTTCCTCGAGGATTGCGCGGCGCGAAACGACGATATTGCCCCGGCGGCGGTCCATCTTCAGGATCTGGAACGGCTGCGGCAGGTCCATCAGAGGCTGGACGTCGCGAACCGGCCGGATGTCGACCTGGCTGCCGGGGAGAAACGCCACGGCGCCGCCGAGATCGACGGTGAAGCCGCCCTTGACGCGGCCGAAGATCACGCCCTCGACGCGGTTGCCGGCCTCGAATTCCTTCTCGAGCTTGTCCCACGCGGCTTCGCGGCGGGCGCGGTCGCGGCTGAGCATCGCTTCGCCTGCGCTGTTCTCGACCCGGTCGACATAGACCTCGACCTCGTCGCCGACCTTGAGCTCGGCCTTCTGGCCGGGCGCGGCGAACTCGCGCAGCGGGACCCGGCCTTCGCTCTTCAGGCCGACGTCGATGACAGCCATGTCATTCTCGATTGCCGTGACGGTGCCCTTCACCACCTTGCCTTCGAAGGCTTCATTCTCGCCGCCGAGGCTTTGATTCAAAAGGGCCGCGAAATCGTCGCGGGTCGGAAATGTGGTCGTTGCCATGCGTCTTGGGTCTTTCACTCTTCAAATCGGCCTGCCGCGCCGGGCCACCGTGGCCGGCTCCAACATGCGGACCTGGTCAAACGTCGTGCCGCCCGAGCCCCATGCGCGGACAGCGCCCTGCGAACCGGTGAGCGCGGCAGAGCCCAGACAAAAGGGCGCGTTAAGAGTGCCGGTTTGCTTCCGGACTCTTACGCGCTCGCGAGAAAGCGGGCTGCCGCGAACGACTTAGCGTTCGTCGGACGGCGCGCGCATTAGCTTAGTGACACCGTGAGAGCAACCTGGAGGAGACGGCGAGCGGGCCTCGCTAGCCGATCGGCCCTGAGTCGAGGTCGGGCATGGCGGCACGGCCGCTGCTGTCGCTGAGCTGGCCGCCGGCGCCCTCGCGCAGGTTCATCGATGCGGCCGACTTGGCGACAAGCACCCTTCCGGCGAGCCCCTGGCTCTCATGCGCTCTGCCATCGACGGTCCAATTGCCGGACAGGGACGCGGCGCCGATCGCGAGCACCGCAAGCGCGAAGCAGAAGAAGGAGCCGAGCGAGACCGAGCGGCGCACATAGCTGGCGAAGTGATTGCTCATCATCAGGACCGTGCCCGCGACGAGGCAGGCGAAAGCGATGGCGAGCAACGTGCGCGGATCAAATTCGATCATGGATCCCGCTCCTTCATGCCCGGCCCAAAGGGTTGAACCTAGCCGTCAGTCGCAACACCGCCCCCGCGGAAAAGTTCCCCGATGCGCCAAGATCGAGCGCTTTCCGTCCGCGAAAAAATCTCTCCCACCCAACGCGTTAACGCGTTAACGTGGCGCCGAGATGGGACGTTCGACGCCAGCCATTCGACCTTGGTGCCTCGCGCTGGTCGCGACCATCGCCGCTTCTGCCAGCCACGCGCAGGACGTGGTCCCAACGCCCGTCCAATCCCCCGCCCCGCTTCTTGCCCCTGTCGCCGTGGACACCAGCGTGGCGCCTTTTTATGCAGCGCGTCCGGGGACCTTGCTGTGGCTGACCGAACCCGGACGGGCCGGCGCTGCAAGGCTCGCGCAGCGGCTGCGCGAAGCGAGGGTCGACGGCTTTGCCGAAGGACCGGCGCTGGCCGCGGCCGTCGAAGCCGGCCTCGCGCGCGGCCTGCCGGACGACGACAAGGTCATTTCCAGCGCCTGGGTGCGCTACGTGCAAGCACTCAAGCGGCCGGTCGCGGGCGTCAGCTTCGGCGATCCCGCTTTGGCACCGGTGCCCCAGTCCGCCTCGTCCATCCTCGCCCAGGCGCTCGCCGCGCCGTCGCTCGAAGCGCATGTCGACGCGGCCGTTCGGATCAACCCTTTCTATTGGGCGCTGCGCTCTGCGGCATTGCATAAGGGCCTCAGCGACGACCCGCGCGTGCTCGCGTCGCTCGATCGGCTGCGGCTTCTTCCGCCGCGCGGCCGCGCAATCCTCGTCGATATCGCCAACGCCGAGCTGATGACGATCGAGGATGGCCAGGTCGCGGACCGCATGAAGGTGATCGTCGGCAAGACGAGCGCGCAGACCCCGCTTCTTGCCGGGACCATCCATTATGTGACGTTCAACCCTTATTGGCACATTCCGCAGGACGTCACGCGCCGCACGGTGGCCCCGATCATCCTCAAGCGCGGCACATCCTATTTGAAGCTCGCGCGCTACGAGACCGTTTCCCAGTTCGGGGATGGCGCCGAACCGGTCGATCCCGACAGCATCGACTGGAAAGCGGTCGCGGCCGGCGAGATCGAGGCCAACGTCCGGCAAAGGGCCGGCGGCAACAATATGATGGGCCGGATGAAGTTCGGCTTCGTCAACGACCAGGGGATTTTCCTGCACGACACGCCGCACAAGGGTCTGTTCGCCAGGGCCGCGCGCACCCTCAGCCTCGGCTGCGTTCGGCTGGAACGCCCCGAAGCGCTCGCGCGCTGGCTGCTCGGGCGGGAGCCCGAGCTGCCCGGCGACGGCGTCGAGCAGCTGGTGCAGGTCGACCAGGGGGTGCCGATCTACTTACTCTATTTGACCGCGCGCCCGGACGGCGAGGAGATCGCTTTCGCGCGCGACGTCTACGGGCTCGACCGAGCCTCGCTCGCCCCGGCCAACATCGGCAGCAACTAGGCCGCTCCTACCAGCGGCGGGCTCGCGACTTCGCGGCCGAAGCATCGTCCGGCGCTTCCTCCGGCACGTCGCCGGGCTGTTGCATCGCAAGAAAACTGCGAACGGCGTCGGCCGAGACGGCGCGGCCGAACAGCCAGCCCTGGGCTTCGGAACAGCCGAACTTGCTGAGCGCGCTTCGGATCTGCTCGGATTCCACCCCTTCGGCGGTGATCGGCACGTTCAGCGTGTGGCCAAGGCCGGCGATGGTGTTGACGATCGCCGCGGTCTGTTCGCTCTTGACGATGGTGGTGATGAAGCTCTTGTCGATCTTGATCCGGTCGAGCGGCAGGCGGTTGACCTGCGCAAGGCTTGCATAGCCGGTCCCGAAATCGTCGAGGCTGATCCGGATCCCGACATTCTTGAGGCTGTGGATGATAGTCAGCACCTGCTCGCGGTCTTCGAGCAGGGAGCCTTCGGTGATCTCGATCTCGAGGCGATGCGCGGGGAAGCCGGTGGCCGAAAGCAGCTTGAGGATCTGTTCGGCGAGCGTCGGGTCGCGGAACTGGACCGGCGAGACGTTGACCGCCAGCTTGAGGTTGCCCGGCCAGTTGCGCGCCTCCTTGAGCGCCTGTTCGACCACGCTCAGCGTCAGCGGGCCGATCAGCCCGGTGCGCTCGGCGCTTTCGATGAAGGCCTCGGCCTCGAGCAGGCCGCGCTTGGGCGAACGCCAGCGCGCGAGGGTTTCGAAGCCGACGATCTCGCGGCTGGCAAGGTCGACCAGCGGCTGGAAGAAGGGCACGAACTCGCCGTTCTTGATCCCGCGGCGAATGTCTTCCTCGAGCTGCAGGCGATCGGCAAGCTCGCGCTCGAGCTCCTGGTCGAACCAGGCGAACATGTTCCGCCCGCCCCGCTTTGCGCCGTACAGCGCGACGTCGCTGCGCCGAAGGACCTCTTCGTCGTTCCGGCAGTCGCTCATGCGGGAAAGGCCGATCGAGGCGCCGGCCTGGACCTGCGCGCCCTCGACGAACACCGGCGATGCAAGCTGGGCCAGGACCTCCTCGGCGACGCTCTCGGCCGCCGCGTCGGACAATGCGGGCATGAGGATCGCGAACTCGTCGCCGCCGGTGCGGGCGCAGCAGCCGCCCTTCGGGGCATTGCGCAAAAGCGCATTGGCGACGTGGCGCAGCACCTTGTCCCCGGCAAGGTGCCCGTGAAGGTCGTTGATCCGTTTGAAATGGTCGAGGTCGAGCACGAGCAGCACCCCGTCCGCCTTTGCCTCGACCATCTCGTCGAGCGTGCGCATCAGCTCGCGGCGGTTGGCGAGGCCGGTGGTCGGATCGGTGTTGGCGTTGGTCTGGGCGAGGCGCTCGGCCGCCTCATAGGCGTCGAGCGCGTCCTTGAGGTCCTTGGAGCGCCGCCAGCCGAACAGGATGATCGCGATGTTGAGCAGGAAGGCGACCTTGAGCGTGCTCGCCGAATCCGGCAGCACGCTGCCGACCACCGCGGGCGGCACGATCTGGCTGCCGAGAGCGACGAACAGGAGGATCGCCGCGATCGTCGCGCAACTGGTGATGACGTGGCTGCTCGCGATGCGAACTGCCTTGCTTCTGGCCTTACTCACGCGCTGGTCCACTTCATGCCCCGCGCCCTTGTGGCAGCAAGTGGTGAAAATTGTCCTACGTAAACGCGAAATTTATCGCGGGCGGCGGCTAGAGCGCCGCGATCCGCTCTTCAACCAGCCGCACCGCCTCCGCGATCGCGGCTTGGGCATCCAGCGCGCTGGTGTCGAGCAGCATCGCATCGGGCGCGGGCTTGAGCGGGGCCACGGCGCGGCCGCAATCCCGCTCGTCGCGCGAGCGGATGTCGGCGAGCACTTCAGTCAAATGAGCGTGCATGCCCCGCCCCGCCAATTCCTTGAGCCGGCGCTCGGCGCGCACCTCGGCAGTGGCAGTGACGAACAGCTTCGCATCGGCATCGGGTGCGATGACGGTGCCGATGTCGCGGCCGTCGAGCACGGCGCCCCCCGGCTGGCGCGCGAAATCCTGCTGCCGCTCGAGCAACGCGGCGCGCACGCCTTCGTACGTCGAAATGACCGAGGCGATCTTCGACACCGGCTCGCTGCGCAGCTCCGGGTCATCCATGTCGGGCGGGAGCTCGTCGCAGGCGCGCAGGGCCGCGAATTCATTGCCGGGGTCGCCTCCCCAGCGCCACAGGTTGAGCGCGACCGCCCGGTACAGAAGGCCGGTATCCATGTGCGGCAGGCCGAAGTGGCGGGCGAGGCCGCGGGCGATCGTGCCCTTGCCGCTTGCCGCCGGCCCATCGACGGCGATGACCAGCGCTCGCCGCCCGGCGTCGTCCGATGTCGACTGCTGTGCCAAGCGCTGCGCTTTGACAGGGGCATATGCCTATGGCAAGGCGCGCCGCCGGACGCCGCCCGCTCAAGCAGAGCGGCTCATCTTATTCAGCTGTTGGAGACTTTCTTACGATGGTGAAGCCCGAATGGGGCACCAAGCGCACTTGCCCCAAGTGCTCGACCCGCTTCTACGATCTGGGCAAGGAAGACCCGGTGCATTGCATCGAATGCGGCACCGACTGGATTCCCGAGCCGGTGCTGAAGTCGAAGCAGCCGCTGGCGTTCGAGGCCGCGCCTACGGCAGCCAAGGAGCCCGCCGCTGATCCCGAGCTCGAAGCCGAAGAGCTGGTCGTCGACGAGGATGCGGAAATCAGCGCCGATGAAGAGGTGGACCTCGAGACCGGCGATGACGATCTCGGCGTCGAGACCGCGAGCAAGGACGACGACGTCTAGGAATCGTGCCGGCCTCGCGCCGGCCAAGACATTTTCCCCCTTTTCCAGCGGGGGAGGTTTCGCCTAAGGCGCGCCAGGACGTGGGGCCGTAGCTCAGCTGGGAGAGCGTCGCAATGGCATTGCGAAGGTCAGGGGTTCGATCCCCCTCGGCTCCACCATTTCTTCGCTAGCCAGTCCGGGGGACGGGCGTCAGCGAAGAACTCGTTCCTGACGGAGCTTCGGCTGGCCAGCCAGCCGCTGAAACGCTAAGCCCGACCTGAAAATCCAGCGACCTGAATCAAATGCGGCGGCGCCTTTGGGGCACCGCCGCACCAGACTTCACCAAGGAAGGTGAATTAGTTCAGTTCGTTGGCGACGTTATTGAACGTCGTCTTGAGGCCGTTGCCGATGCTGCCCATCGCGCCGATCGCAGCAACCGCAATCAGAGCCGCGATCAGGCCATATTCGATGGCCGTCGCGCCCTTCTCATTCTTAATCAGCTTCAAAAACTTGGCCATCTCAGGTCTCCCACATGGCTGTTCACGCACTTGGGAATATCTCCCCCGCCGCCACGCATGGTCCCGTGCGGCTGACCGGGAATCTGGACTTGAGTGGTTGAAAAAGACTTAAAATCCGATCGAAAACCCTAACTTTCGGTGGCAGCGACAAAAATTGTCAGTTCCCGGCCATTTCCTGCAGCTGCTCGGCGAGGTCGCGAAGCGCCTTGGTCGCCTCGCTCCACTCGGGTGGCAGCGGGCTTTGTGGCTGTTGCTGGCGCCGCTCCTGCGGGCGATCGAAGCGAGTCGGAAGCGCCGGGCCGCGGCTGCGGTCGATGGCGAGCGCCGATGTCATGAAGCTGCGCCAGATGTCCGCCGGGACCGTGCCGCCGCTGACCTTGCCGAGCGACTTGTCGTCGTCGCGGCCGACCCAGACGCCGACCACCAGATTGCCGGCGAAACCGACGAACAGCGCATCGCGATGTTCCTGCGTCGTGCCGGTCTTTCCGAACGTCGGCACGGCGAGCGCCGCGCGCCGCCCGGTGCCATTGTTGGCGGCGGCGTAGAGCAAGTCGAGCATCGGTCCGCGGTCGCGGTTTGCCTGAAGCGTCCCGCGGCTGCGGAAATAGGCCGACAGCCCTTCCTCCCGCGGCGCCTGGGGAAGGCCGCGCGCGGTGATCGGATAGCGGCCGGAGGCGACCGCCGCATAAGCCGCGGTCAGCTCAAGCAGGCTCACTCCCGCGGTTCCGAGCGCGATGCTGGGCTTGTCCGGAAGCGGAGTCGTGATGCCGAGGTCGCGCGCCGCGCGGATGACATTGCCCCGCCCCACTTGCTGCGACAGGCGCACGGTTGCGGCATTGCTCGAACGCGCGAACGCTTCGCGCAATGTGATCCGGCCGCGATAGACGCGGTCGTTGTTGACCGGGTTCCAGCCGCCGATCGCGATCGGCGTGTCGTCGATCATGCTGTCCGGGGTCCAGCCGGCGCGCAGCGCGGCGAGATAAACGAAC
>Ga0247719_1000840_pt1 | contig 15397 bp, 14 predicted proteins | sample 41E_DmetaG_FD_189046 | JGI IMG/M metagenome (GOLD analysis project Ga0247719, IMG submission 189046) | Soil microbial communities from hillslope of Landscape Evolution Observatory, University of Arizona, Oracle, AZ, United States - 4-1-E_D | ecosystem: Engineered > Artificial ecosystem >...
ACTCAGGGGTGGGCAGCACGTCGGCGCCGCCGTAGACGCTGCTCGAGGAGGCGGAGACGACCCGCCTCGCTCCGGCGTCCACGGCGGCCTTGAGCACGGTGAGGGTGCCGTGGGTGTTGGCCCGGTCGGTGGCCAGCGGGTCGTTCACCGACTGCAGCACCGCCCGCATGGCCGCCTGGTGGAACACCACCTCGGCCCCGTCAGCGGCGTCGCGCACGGCGTCGTAGCGGGCGACGTCGCCCACCACCAGCTCGGCCCGCCCGTCGACGTTCTCCCGGAAACCCGTCGACAGGTCGTCGAGCACGCGGACGTCGTGGCCCTGGGCGAGCAGGGCGTCGACCACGCCCGAGCCGATGAAGCCTGCCCCCCCGGTGACCAGCGCCCGCATGCGCCGCACGCTAGCGGGCCGGTCGTCCCCTCCCGTTCCTGGGCGGCGGCATGGCGCCCCTGTCGACCCACTGCAGCACGCCGATGCCCCGAGGCCGGGACCGGCGTCGGCGCCCGGGGCTGGCGGGCCGGGACAGCAGGCTCACGCACGCCTCGAGCCGCTCGACCAGATAGGCCAGCCCGGTCGCCTCCCCGTCGCCGTCCACCCCGAGAGGGAGGGGAGTGGGCCGGAAGGGCCCTTCGGGTTCGGGCGAGAAGACCACCTCGTCGGCAGGGATGAGAGGCGTGATCGCCTCGTTGCGACCGCGCTCCCACACCTTGGCGCAACCGGAGAAGCGGCCCCGGCACACGACGCCGCAGGCGTCACAGCCACACGAGTCGGCGTCGCGCACCGACATGGCGTGGGTGCAGCCGTCGGCGATGGAGCAGGCGAACTCTTGGCAGTGAGCGATCAGGTCGCGCCTACCCGGCCATGGCGCCCTCCAAACCGGGGTCCGGGGCGTGGCCCGGCATCGCTCTGTTACGATTCGCCCGCGGCTGGGCGGTTCGGACGACAGAGTGGCGGCCAAATGTTGAACACGCAGCAGCTGAAGCGGTACCGCACGGTGCTCCAGACCCTCTACGACGCCGCCTGCTGGGCGGTGGCCCTGGCGGTGGCCACCACCCTCCGCTACGACTTCACCGTGGGCAACGCCGACTTCGGGGGCGTGGCCCGCTTCCTTCCCGTGGTCGTGGTGGGCCAGCTGGTGGCGGGCACGCTGTTCGGTATGTACCGGGGCCGGTGGCGGTTCGGCAGCTTCGACGAGGCCCTCGCCCTGGGCCAGAGCGTGCTGCTGGCCTCGGCGCTGGGCCTCCTGGCCAACGGCCTCATCGACCCCCAACCGGTGCCCCGCAGCGTGCCGGTGGCGGGCGGCGTCATGGCCCTGGTCTTCATGGGCGCCGGCCGCTACGCCTGGCGCCTCACCGACGAGCGCGGCCGCCGCCCCCAGGGCAGCGACTGCGAACGGCTGCTGGTGTTCGGCGCCGGCGAGGCGGGGGCCAAGATCATTCGGGCCATGCTGTCCAATCCCCAGGGCGCCTACCTCCCGGTGGCCCTGCTCGACGACGACCCGGCCAAGAAGAACCTGCGCATCATGGGCGTGCCCGTCGTGGGCACCCGCGACCGCATCGCCGCCGCCGCCGTCGACCACCACGCCAGCGCCATGCTCATCGCCCTGCCCAGCGCCGGGGCGGCGCTGGTCACCGAGCTCAGCGACCTGGCCGTGCGCAGCGGGCTGGCGGTCAAGGTGCTGCCGCCCGTGCACGAGCTGCTGGGCGGCAACGTCGACGCCTCCCACATCCGCGACATCACCGCCGCCGACCTGCTGGGCCGCCACGAGATCGAGACCGACCTCGACTCCATCGCCGGCTACCTCACCGGCAAGCGGGTGCTGGTGACAGGGGCGGGCGGCTCGATCGGCTCCGAGCTGTGCCGGCAGATCTACCGGTTCGCACCCAGCGAGCTGATCATGCTCGACCGTGACGAGTCGGCCCTCCACGCCGTGCAGCTCTCCATCTACGGCCAGGCCCTCCTCGACTCGCCCGACCTCGTGCTCGTCGACCTGCGTGACGAGCCGGTCGTGCACCGGGTTCTGGCCGAGCGCCGGCCCCAGGTCATCTTCCACGCCGCCGCTCTCAAGCACCTTCCCATCCTCGAGCGCCACCCGGCCGAGGCGGTCAAGACCAACGTGTGGGCCACCCTGACCCTGATGGAGGCGTCGGTCGCGTGCGGCGTGGAGCGCTTCGTCAACATCTCCACCGACAAGGCCGCCGACCCGTGCAGCGTGCTGGGCTACACCAAGCGCATCACCGAGCGGCTGGCCGCCCACATGACCAACGAGGGCTCAACCGTGTGCCTGAGCGTGCGCTTCGGCAACGTGCTCGGCAGCCGGGGCTCGGTACTCACCACCTTCCAGGCCCAGATCGACCGGGGCGGCCCCATCACCGTCACCGACCCCGACGTCACCCGCTACTTCATGACGGTGGAGGAGGCGGTGCAGCTGGTGATCCAGGCCGGCGCCATCGGCAGCGGCGGCGAGGTGCTCGTGTTGGACATGGGACAGCCGGTGAAGATCGACGAGGTGGCCCGGCTGCTGGCGTCGCGCTCAGAGCGGCGCATCAGCCTCCACTACACCGGCCTGCGAGGCGGCGAGAAGCTGCACGAGGTGCTGTTCGGCGCCGACGAGGCCGACGACAGGCCGCGGCACCCGCTGATCTCGCACGTGCCCGCTACTCCCGTTGAACCTCAGGTGGTCAGGCAGATTCACGTTGACGACGTCACCCTCGAAATCATCGTGAACACACTTGCGAGAATGTCTCGCCATGCTTCCAACCTGGCATTCCGGCCCGACTATTCAGGGGGCTGATGAGAGCTTCGCGAGTCATACATCGCACTGGTGGTCCTCACCGCCGGCATAAGCACGATTGGAAAACAACGGCGCACAGCAGTGATCCCAGCACCCGGCAAGAGTGATGAGTCCGGAAGCCTGGATAGCCATCGATCCGTCTGTAGATTATCCACCGGATAACGACCTGTCGCCATCGCCGAGACCGCCCGAGTATAGGTTCGGAACCTCGGGTCATGCCAGCCAAATGCAGCCAGGCGGAGTCTACGGCCTGTTTCGACGGCTGCTTACAGAGGCCGGCGCTGATAAAGCCAACATCGGCCGGACTGACTGGAACCCGCTCCGACGTTGGGTAAAGCCTGACGACCGCGTCTTTGTACTTCCCAATCTGGTAATGCACCGCCGGACCGATCGTGGAGAGAGGCTGTCCGACTTCAGAGGCAAATGCACAGATGGTTCCGTCTTGCGCGCCGTGTGCGACTACACTTTGCTTGCTGCCCGCTCTCCTTCTCAGATAAGCGTAGGCTCGGCGCCGATTCAAGCGTGTGACTTTCGGCGCGTGTGTCAGGAGGCAAGGATCGCTCAGATCTTTTCCTTCTATCGGGACCACAGCGCGCCGATCACCGGACCCTTGGATCTTAGAGGAGTCGTCTCGCAGTGGTCGCAGTTTGGCACGCTAAGAGAGCGACAAACGGTCGAGTCTGACTACTCGGTCAGAGTCGACCTGGGCCGGGAGAGCCTTCTGGATGAGTTCTATACCATTCGTACGCAGCCTCCGCCAAGGTTCGTTGTCGGAGATTACTCGCCCTCCGATACCGCTAAGTATCACGGCCCGGGTCGCCACGTGTACGTCGTCGATAGGAGAGTCCTAGACGCGGATCTTGTTATTCATGTCCCTAAGCTGAAGACTCACCAGAAGGTGGGTATCACGTGTAGCCTCAAAGGCTGCGTTGGGTCGATCGTCCGGAAAGAGTGCTTGGCGCACCATCGATCAGGAAGTAGTGCAGGTGGGGGTGACGAATATGCTCACCAAAGTTCAGTCTTCCGACTCGCTTCTACACTTCTCGAGAGGAGCGCTGGACTGGATGCGGGATCATGGGCGAATCTCCAGCGATTCAGCGCTAAAGCGTTGACGAAGGCCTTGTCATCGATGCCCCAGGCCTCGATGCCCGGTTCCTGGCCCGGTAACGATACGGCCTGGCGAATGGCGATCGACATCGCTCGAATCCTCCATTATGCGGGGCGAGATGGTCGCCTTCACGATGTACCACAACGAAGACATCTCGTGGTCATCGACGGCATAGTTGGAGGTGAGGGAGACGGACCTTTGAAGCCGACGGGCCGTTCGCGCGGGGCGATCATCCTAAGCGACAACGTTCTTGCAGCGGACTACGCCGCGAGCACTCTAATGGGATTCGATCCACATGCCCTGCCTCTACTAGAGGGGGCGAAGCGCGAGATGCGGTTCCAACTGCCCTCGATGGGAGATCCGCCCGGCATTCGACTGAACGGTCTCCCCATCAGCCATTCGACTCTTGGGGCACTGGCGGAGCCGTTCCTTCCCCCCAAAGGGTGGGATCGTCTGATGCATGCGAAGAGGTGAGACACATCACGAGAGGATCGAGGTGGCAAAAGGAATCACCCTCGCGGGCAGCAACCCCCGGGGGCTACCTGGACCGGCAGGTGAAAGGGTGAACATACATCCAGCGCCCGCCTTATGGGAGCGATACTCCACTCCACTAATGAGAGACGCCGCAGTCACAATCTATGGTACTTGGCTGATGAGGAGAAGACGTTCCGGGTCGTACTCGCAATATCTTGCAAGGCATCGGTCCTGGCGGAAATGTGCACGGTCAGAGGTCGAGGCTTGGCAGAAGACCCAACTCGCCTACTTGCTCGAGAACTCTCGACGCTCGAAGTACTACGCATCAGTCCTTCCTGAGAGCACGTCGACCTTAGACGCTGTTCCCATTTTAGAGAAGGAAGCCCTCCAAACTCGAATCAATGACATTGTGATCCCTGGGCCAAGGCTTACCCCCTGTTTTACCGGCGGCACGACGGGCCGAGGGATTGTTGTGTATAACAACCGGGACCGGGAGCGGAACAGGATCGCTCTCACGGACTCGTTCTGGGAGATGCATGGCTTCACGCTCGGTCGTGAACGCGCAGGGTGGTTTTCGGGCCGTAGACTCATATCTGAACGAGACGAGCGTCGCAACGTCTATTGGCGCACCAATTGGCTGGGCAAGATTCGATACTATTCGACCTTCCATATGTCACAGGCGAATCTCGCCATGTACGTCGCCAATCTTAACTCCTTTCGGCCAGCGGTTCTGTGTGGATTCCCTTCTGCGATAGCCGAACTCGCTGACTATATATTGGCGTCTGCAACTCGGTTGCACTTTCGAGCGCGAACGGTATTCGTCACTAGCGAAACGATCAGCCAGGCACAGCGAGAGAAGATCGCAAGGGCATTCGGATGTGTGGTGCGCACCTATTACGCCTCTTCCGAGGGGGCGCCGGCTATCCTCGAGTGCCCAATGGGACGGCTGCATATGGACCTGGCCACCGGAATATTCGAGGTGGTTGGCGAGGACGGGCGTCCAGGTCGAGACGGCGAAGTGCTTGTTACAAGCTTCCTTGTTTGGGATACGCCACTAATCCGCTATCGAATTGGTGATAGGATATCCCTGTCGGACGAACAGGAGTGTCCATGCGGCTGGGACACTCCGATTGTTTCTGAAATTCAGGGGCGGACCGCAGACCATATTGTGGTGCCCGGTCGGGGGCCGATTTTCGCATCTCAGATCGGCGACTGCGTGAAAGATGTGACCTCGATCCGGAGGTTTCAGGTCTATATGCTTAACGATGCGGTTCACGTGGATCTCTGCGCAGATATCGATCGCTTTGAGCGTAGCGACAAGGAAAAATTCCTCCATAAGCTGCAAGAACGCGTCGGTGATGTAGAGATTTTCCTGCATTACAGGGAGGAATTGCCACGGACAGCTAGTGGCAAGCATAGTGTCGTACGTGGCAACGGCTAACGTGCGGAGCGTTTCAGGGGTGGATCTTGGGAATCGTCGGTGACCATATGAGGGTCGTTCACCTGACAACAATTTCGTCGAGCTTAGAATACCTGCTCAAGACTGAGCTGCTGTATCAGCAGGCAGCGGGTTGTAAAGTCGTAGGCATGTCTGCACCAGGACCATCGGCAAAGCGCCTGGAGGGCCTTGGAATACAGCACGTGGCGATCCGTGGTCTTTCCAGGCGATGGAGCCCGTCCGGCGATTTTCGTGCGTTGACCTCCTTGGTCCGAGAGCTCCGACGGATCAGGCCGGATGTTCTGCATACGCATACTCCAAAGGCGGGCGTGCTGGGTAGGTTTGCCGGGAGGCTGGCTCGGGTTCCGGTGGTGGGCAACACGTGTCACGGCCTATGGGCACCACCGAACGGTGGCCGCGCTGGCTACCTCTTAGCGCTTGTTGCAGAGGGCGTGGCTGCGCAGCTCTCTGACTTTGAGCTGTACCAGAACGAGGAGGACTTCCGTCGGATGGCGCCGTTGGTCCGCAGAGCTCGGAGAGCTGTCGTGGGCAATGGTGTCGACCTCGACTTGTTCAAGTTCAGTCCTCACGGTCGAGAGGAGGTGCGCGCCGAACTGGGCATCGCCGCTGATGAGGTCTGCGTAGGAAGTGTGGGTCGTCAGGTTGCCGAAAAAGGCCTACTGGAGTTTGCCAGTACCGCTGGAATGCTGTCGGGGAAAGCGCGGTTCTTGTGGATTGGTGCGCCGGACCTGGAGAAGTGGGACGCCGTGACCAGTCAGCTGCCGAACCTTATGTACCTCGGCCATCGCGACGATATGCCCTCGGTTTACTCTGCTTTAGACGTATTTGTGTTGGCCTCCTATCGGGAGGGCTTGTCTCGTTCGGCTATGGAAGCTGCGGCCTGCGGCCGGGCGCTAGTGTTGAGCAATATTCGGGGTTGTAGAGAGATCGGGGAGCATGGTAAGGAGGTGTTGCTCGTTCCACCTAAGGATGTTCTGGCTCTATCCGAAGCCGTTGGCCGCCTCGTGGTCGACCGAGATTATTGCGCGAGGCTTGGCGCGGCGGCACGCGCTAGGGCGGAGCGGGCATTCGACCAGAAGGCAGTAGCGCAGCTATCACTGGCAGCCTACCGGGACAGCGCTGTTGCGCGACTGGGACAGCCCACATGACTACAGGAAGGTGACGGAACGGCGGTGGTTCTAGCAGGGGTTGCATACGTAAGCCATGAGTGCGCTACCGGTTCTCGCGAACCCGCATTGTTCAGGGCCGGTCGATACTTGCAGATCTCAGCAGGCGACGCCACTGTGGCCCACTGGAGGGGAGACCAGCGGCGATCATGGCGTGCAACGGGAGCGAAGCGCTTGGCCCGAGATTTCGCTGGAAAACTTAAGGAAGACTGGACTGGCTGGGATCGAAGTGATTGACCTCGTGGTTGTGGGCGCAGGTGGTCACGGGCGCGAGTTGCTCGACATCGTTGAGGCTATGAACGAGGTCGGCTCTCGCTTCCGGATCAGGGGGGTCGTCGATGAGGTGGGTGATCCTGAAGGCCTCCTGAAACGGCGGGGTATCCCCTGGCTCGGCGATAACGCGGTTCTTCCCACCATCGAGGGACTGTGTGCCATTGGCATCGGATCGGGGAAAGCCCGTGAGAAGGTCGCGGCCCGCTTAGAGGAGGCAGGACTGGAGTTCGTGCAGCTTGTACACCCCACGGCGGTACTAGGGTCCGACAACCGCATAGGGGTCGGCTTCGTCGCCGCAGCTCAAGCGCAACTCACCACGAATGTGGAAGTCGGCAGGCACGTGCACATCAACGTTGGCGCGACCGTTAGCCACGACTGCCGCCTGGGGGACTACGTCACGTTGAGCCCAGGCTGTCACGTTAGTGGCAACGTAACTCTTGAGGGTGGCGTGACCCTGGGCGTCGGAGCGGTCGTGCGCCAAGGGGTGGTCATAGGATCCGAAGCGATCATCGGCGCCGGGGCAGTCGTCGTGTCCGACATCCCAAGCGGCGTCACCGCCATAGGTATCCCCGCTCGGCCCGTCTGATGCGACGGACCACCGGGAGCTACCGCGGGAAGCGGGCCTTTGACCTCATGGTCGTAGTGGCGGTCGCGCCACCGGCGGCGATAGTGGGACTCGCTTGCGCGTTGGTGATCAAGCTCACCTCCCGCGGGCCGGTGTTCTTCCGACAGGAGCGAGTGGGCCTAGACGGTGAGACGTTCCGCGTTATCAAGTTCCGGACGATGATCGACGCCCGAGACAACCCGCTGTTCCCTGCGCCGGACCGCATTACACCTGCCGGTCGCTGGATCCGCCGGCTCTCCCTCGACGAGCTGCCGCAGCTCATCAATGTGGCAAGAGGAGACATGAGCGTTGTGGGGCCAAGGCCCACGCTCGCCTACCAAGTGGCCCGGTATGACGAGCGGCAGCGTCGGCGGCTGACGGTACGCCCCGGCCTGACAGGTCTGGCTCAGGTGCGAGGCCGAAACGCCATCACCTGGCGCGAACGCATCGAGCACGATCTTGAGTACCTCCGTCGCCAGTCGATCGGCTACGACCTCATGATCCTCTGGTGGACATCGAAGGCTGTCGTACAGGGTGCAGGCGTCGAGGGGCATCCCGTCGGTGACACGCTCGCGGCGGAACCACCCGGGAGCTAGAGAAAGTCCCGAAGACACGGGAGTTGGTGCGTAGCGGCTATGAAGTATCGGCAGCGAAGAGAGAGTGGTCCCGGGGTTTGCCGCAATATCCGCGCATGCACTATTGTCCCGGTGCCTCCAACCCAATACCTACACGAAACCTTCATGCACCAAGGCAGCTCTCGGCGCGCTCCACGCCGACCCCGCGCGGGTAAGTCAGCCCGCACAGGCCCTCAGGGAACAGCCTCATGATCCGGATTGAGCACGGCTTTGTGATAAAGACTTATCCCACCGCCGCACAGGAGGAATTCGAGAAGGCGCAGGCTCTGTGGGCTTTGTCAGCCGCCGGAGCCTTTCATACACCTAGGCCGCTGAGTCTCGACGCGAAAAGCCAACAACTCACCTTCGAATATCTGCGCGGGCTGCGGCCCATCACCCTGGACTATGTCGCCTTCCTCCGAGAGCAGTCGAGCGAATCAATCGTACTTGAGCGGTTTCGCCTGGTGGGGTGCGCCCTCGCCGCTATACATAACGATCTCGCCATGACTCACACCTTGAAGTGGACACCTCAAGCACCCTTTATCACTGAACTGAGAAGGAACCACGTGCTACCTGTGCTGCAGGAAGGCGAATTTCGACCCGTACTTCATTGCGACTACGGGTTCTCGAATATTTTCTTCACGTCCCACTCCGAGGTCCCAGTGATCCTCGACGCTTCGCCTAACGGGTATACAACCTTCAGTACCGCCTGCAGAGGACCCGCCTATATCGACGTGGCTCACTTCTTGGCCTGCATCTACTGCCTCTGGTGGAAGGCGAAGACACGACGCCCTGGTGTCACCCAGCTTGACCGTTTAGCGAACGCCTACGTAACTGGATATCAAGAGGGATCGGGCCAAGTACTCTCTCATCGTCTACTAACTGGTACCTCTCGCGCCATCGGACGCTCCTATCTGAAAAGTCGGTTCCGAGGGAGCCTTCTTCCGTGGGTAGCGGATAAAGCACTATACTCACGTACGAGGCACTGCAGGTGACATCAACCTACTCGGGTAATCACAAGACAAGCGAGAGCGCGGCTGCGTACACCACAACGTACCAGAGGGGGTACTACGCCGCACAGTGGGAACGGATTGAGCGGCCACTACTAGAGAACGAGTTCGCCGGGCTTAGGGAGGCTGGAGCTCGAGTCCTAATCGATCTGGCGTGCGGTACCGGCCGCATTCTCTCCATTGGGGAGCGATACTTTCCCCGAACTATAGGATTTGATGTATCCTACAATATGGCACTGTTGGCCAAGCGGACTGCTCGGCGATCTCAGGTAGTAACTGCGAGCGTTGATACCTTCACTTGTCCCATTGAAGCAGATGTCGTCACCGCCTTCCGCTTCTTCTTGAATGCCGAGCCGCCATTGCGCAGAGACGCTTTACGCTGTGCCCATCGCAGTCTTGTCCGGGGTGGCGCCCTATTGGCCTCGATTCACGTCAACGCGAGCAGTCCCTTGGGAATCGCTTACCGCACGCGCAACGCTCTGCGAGGCAGGATCCTTGCCAATACGCTAGGAAGCGATGATTTTGTAAGCCTGGTTCGATCCGCCGGGTTCGATGTCGAGCGGGTGGAGTTCTACTCAATGTGGCCGCGTTTGGGACACGCCTTCCAAGGCCTATCGAAGGCGCTTCTTCCCACTGCTGAGCGGGCATGGAAGACGCTCCTTCCCAATAGTCGTCGCGCCCAGTGTTTCCTTGTCGTGGCGCGTCGCGTTTAATCCCTGGGTCAATTGGACAGCGTAAACGTCAACGTCGATTTCGCTAGGCGACGATCGCGTCCTCTACTGCTGCGCCGTCGAGTCGCTTTCTGGGCAGCCACTGATCAGGCACTTTCGAGTGTGTCCAATTTTGGTCTGAACGTGGTCGTCGCGGTAAACTCGACACCTCGGCAGTTCGGGGCCTTTGCGGTTGCCTACCTCACCTACATGGGAGCAATTGGAATCACGCGAGCTGTCGCTTTAGAGCCGTTGCTGGTCCGTGCCGGCGACCTGTCTGACCACAACAGGCGAGAGGCGGCCTGCGGAGCCGCAGGATTGGCAGCCGCGCTTGCATCTGGATTCTCCGTTCTCGTGTTCCTGGCTGCTCTTGGAGCGGGTCCACCCTTGCAGCCGGTGCTTCTCGTCATTGCCGGAGCGCTCCCACTTCTAGCACTTCAGGATGCTGCCCGGTATTTCTTATTCTGTAAGGGAGAGTTCCGTGCAGCAGCAGTTCTTGATGGTGCTTGGACAGGCCTTGCTTTTGGTGGCTTCGCTTTGGCGTCGGTACTCGGCCAGCGGGACGCATGGTCGTTCCTCGTGATCTGGGCAGCATCCGGTGCGGCGACTGGTATCGCAGCCCTTGGAATAGCGCACGCTTTGCCACGGCTAGGCCCGATGGTGACGTGGAGTCGGGCCACTACCCGCCTTGGGCGGGCGCTCGGGTGGGATTTCTTGCTCTTTGCGGGCTCCTCGCAGCTTGCAATCGGTCTCCTGGGACCAATCGCAGGCCTTGAGGCATTGGCTGCGGTCCGGGGGGCCGGCACCCTTCTCGGCCCGCTCAATGTGATTCTCACCGGCGCACGGACCACCCTGCTTCCCGCGTTTGGGAAGCTCAAAAGTCACGCCCCTGGGCGGTTGACTCCCAACGCGATTCGGGTATCGCTAGGTCTCGCGCTTCTAACGGCGGCCGCGGGTACGGTGCTTTACCTCCTCCCGAGTTCACTCGGTGAGCGGTTGATCGGGGCTTCCTGGGACGGGGCTCGAAAGGTCATCCCCCCCATGACCCTGATGGTGGCAGCCCGGGCTGGCACCGAAGGGGCCTGGCTGGGACTGAGAGTTATAGAGGCCGGACGGGTACTGGTCACTGCACGGATAGTTGCCGTACCCTTCACCATAGGTCTTACCGTGGCGGGCGCGCATCTCGGCAGTGCCGCCGGTGGAATGGTGGGTCTTGCCCTTGCGAACTGCGTATCTCTCGTGATGTTTTGGCGAGGGTACGCCCGTTCGATTGACCAACCGGGATTCCGGGGCGGGGAATGATTGTGCGTCAGAAGGTGCCGCGCTCCACCCGTTCTCGCCTTGCGTTGTGTGGTCTTGCAGTATTGCCGTTCGCGGCCAGCTATACTAAGCCGTTGGTGGGGAGCACTGTCTCACCTTACCGCGCAACAGCCTTCGACGGTCTCATCGTAATCTGGCTCGTCCATCTCCTTGTGTCTGCCGGCGTTAGGCGTGGCTCGCCACTGTCCCTGCGTATCCGAGTATGGGCACCAACCTTCACCTTGTTAGCCTTCTTGGCAATCCTCGCCACGTTCCGGGAGGCAGCACTTCTTAGCGCGCTACCGTACGCTGGGGGAGTTCTTGTTGGGGGAATGGTTCTCGCGGTTGTCTTGACAGTATCCCGCCCGGATGGTCGTTTTCAGCGCCCGCGTGACGCCTACCGGGTTCTGCGCAATGGCTGGCTAATCGCGGCCGTGTTACAGGCGGTCGCGGCGTTATCCGGCCTTGGGGGAGCGGCTCGTTCGTCGGGACTGTTCCGATTTCCGAACGAGCTCGCCATTTTTGGATTCTGTACAGTCGTAATAGCACTAGCTCCGGATCCTCCATCGATGCGGTCGTCTGTGTGGACCCGCGCTGTCGGCTTCTTCGCAGGGCTAGTGTGTTTACTCTTATCGGGGGGGCGGTCAGCGACGATTGCTGCTGCCGTCTTGGTAATCATTCTCACCCTCCAGGCATCGATTCGCCGGCCCCCCGTCGCGGTTGCGGCTGTTCTTCTGACTTTGCTCTTGATCCCGCCGATCTATCACCTCCTCCGTCAACGGGACCCCATCGCAGTGGATCGCATCGCTTCTGTCGGCGCCGAACTCCGTTTAAGCGAGACCAATTTTTTCATCGATAACTGGACGGCGGGAGTCCGCAAGGCGACCGAGACCCCGGTGGCCGTTCTATTCGGTGTTGGTTATGGTCGAGCTACCGTGAGTTCAGCTGTCTTCGCCGGCGAGTTTGAGATCCACAACGCATACATCGGCCTTCTGCTGTCGTCCGGGATTGTTGGCGTGGTTATTCTTATTGTAGCGGTGTCCAAGATCGCAGTTAGGACCGGGCTCCACCCCCCAAATCGATTCGAGATGGCCGTCGCGGCCTCTCTTGCTGTTGCAGCGCTTTTCCATTACCTACTGAACACCCGAAGCGTGTGGCTGCTCTTCGCGGTCCTTCTTGTACGGGCAGAGTCAGCCGGCGCCCGACCGAAGGAGGAGGACTGCGGGCTGCTTCCGGTGGGTGGCTCCATGGACGAGCGGCCAAGCGGTCCTCGCTACTAAGCTAGGGTAGGCAACAATGACGATTTTCCTCTCCCCTCCAGACGTCCGGGGTCCCGAGGCAGAGTTCCTCCTCGCTGCACTGGCCTCTGGATGGATTGCTCCGCAAGGCCCTGACGTTGAGGCGTTTGAGTGCGAGGTGGCGGGATCCGTGGGCGTTTCGCATGCGGTTGCCGTGTCGAGCGGCACAGCTGGGCTTCACGTCCTCTTACGTTGCCTGGGAGTCGGCACCGGCGACAGTGTTCTGGTCTCCACATTTACGTTCGTCGCATGCGCCAACGCGATCACCTACCTTGGCGCGACCCCGGTTTTTATCGATAGTGAGGCGGAGAGCTGGAACATGTCTCCCGGCCTACTCTACGAGGAACTGGAAAGTCGTGCGCGTGTTGGAAAATTGCCCAAGGCCGTGATCGTGGCGGATACGTACGGTCAATGTGCCGACTACGGGGCGATCTCCGCTGCGCTCGCTCATTATGAGGTCCCGCTAGTAGAAGACGCTGCGGAGGCCTTAGGTGCGAGCCGTTTCGGCATTCCCGCGGGTAGCTTCGGCAGTGGATCGGTCATTTCTTTCAACGGAAACAAGATTGTCACCACCGGCGGAGGGGGAATGGTCCTGACTGAGGACCAGGAGCTGGCGGAACGTGTCCTGAAGCTAGCCACTCAAGCTCGGGAACCCGCCATGCACTACGAGCATACGGAGATTGGCTACAACTATCGCCTATCCAACCTCTCGGCGGCGCTCGGTAGAGCGCAGCTCTGCAGCCTTGAGGATCGAATCCGCCGTAAGGCGCATCTCCGAGAGCGCTATCGGGCAGCGCTTCAGCCTTACAGCGACATAAGTTTGATGCCAGTTCCGTCCGATAGCCTCCCAAACTATTGGTTGACTTGCTTAACACGCGCGTCAAGCACCGATAATTGCGAGGCATGGCTATCAGATTTGCTCGCCACGTTCGCGGCAGCCCGGGTGGAGGCCCGCCCCCTGTGGAAGCCGCTGCATCGGCAGCCCGTCTACCGGGGAGCGCCAAGGCGCTGCGACGGTACAGCAGACTCTCTATTTCAGCGAGGGATTTGTCTCCCTAGCGGAAGCGGAATGACCGACGCACAACAAGATATCGTGATTGAGATTTTCCTCACCTTTCTCGATTCGCTCTGAAGCTCCTATGTCAAGCGCGGTCCGAGGGCTATGGATAACTCGACGAGGAGCGGGATGGGTCAGCATCACGCCGCCATTTCTCGTGAGCTGCCGGCCGCGAGGCGCGCCTTGAGGTCGCGCATCATCCGGCGGTAGACGACGTTCGAGAGGTGCCGCTTGAGGATACGCATGGCCTCCTTCTTGGTGTGGCCTCGACGACGAGCGTCGTCATAGATCCTTTGGGCGCGCTCGTCGCAGCGCAGCTTGGTCACGGCCATGCGGTGCAAGACGGCGTTCACGCGTCGGTTGCCGCCCCGGTTGAGCCGGTGCCGGGTGGGCTCGCCCTCGCCCTCCGCCGAGGACGCGGGGAGCGGCGCAGTGCCGTTGAAGCGGGCGAACCCGCCCTCGCCCGCGAACCGGCGCGGGTCGCCGACCTCGACGAGCAGCTCGGCCTCGGAGCGGGCGGCGATGCCGCACAGCTCGACCAAGGTGGACCCGGCACGCGCCGTCAGCCTGCGCAGCTCGGCGACTGCCTCCTTCTCCCGGGCGTCGAGCTCGGCGAGCGCGGCTGCATGATCGTCGAGCAGGCGCAGGCGGAGGGCGGTGGGCGCGTCCCAGCGCCGGAGGCGATCGCGTGCCACCAGCGCGAGCAGACGAGCGCGGACGTCCTTGGTGTCCGGCAGTTCGGCCCGTAGCTCCTCAGGCAGCTCGCAGAGGAGCGCCTCGGCCTCGTTAAGCAGGTGCTGGCGGCTCTTGAGGAGCGAGCAGCGGGCCTTGTGCCACAAGGCGATCAGCTCGGTCACCTCGTCCGGCCCGGCGTCGCCGGAGACCCGCTTGAACGCTACGGGGATCTCCGGGTCGGCCAGCGTCTCCCGGGCGATGCGGACCGAGTCGAGCGCGTCGGTCTTGCCCTGGCGGCGCCGGCGGGACTGCTCGGCGGTCCGCGTGGGGCAGACGTCGCGCACGTCGTGGCCCTGGCGCAGCAGGTACATGGCGGTGTGCCGCCCCAACCCGCTGGCACCCTCGATCCCCCAGCGGCCGACGGGGCCGAAGCTGAGGGCCTACGCCTCCATGGCCCGGTGGCCGTCGCCGGAGACCCGGAAGACCTTCGTCCCCAGCACGCCGCCCCGGCAGTCCAGGACCGAAGCAGTGAGCGTGCGCTTGTGGGGGTCGGCGCCGACGACGTTGGCGTCGGGCGGGTCGAGCTTGATCTTCCGAGTCCTCGGCTTCGGCACTACCGGCTCCTCTCGAAGGTAGGGTGGGCGAAGGACCGGTCGACAAATCCCCGTTGGGCAACACAACAACCAACGCTCCTATCAAGTCAGGCCGGTCCTCGAAGGTACGGGCCGGGGGCGACACTTCAGAAAAAGGACACCCGAGCGGGGTCGAGATCTGAGATGAGTCAGCCCCCGGCCCGACCTTCAACCTACGGCGATGGTCGTCGCCGAGGTAGCCCTGAATTGGCGAAACCGACGGGAG
>Ga0247719_1000841_pt1 | contig 15368 bp, 20 predicted proteins | sample 41E_DmetaG_FD_189046 | JGI IMG/M metagenome (GOLD analysis project Ga0247719, IMG submission 189046) | Soil microbial communities from hillslope of Landscape Evolution Observatory, University of Arizona, Oracle, AZ, United States - 4-1-E_D | ecosystem: Engineered > Artificial ecosystem >...
CTGAAGCCGGGCGATCGCAAGCGCCAGCAAGTCGCCGCGCTTGTCCTTGGCGAAAGCGTGAAGCTCGTCGATGACGATGGTGCGAAGGCCGGCGAACAGCGCCCTGCTGTCCGGGTAGCTGAGCAGCAGGCTGAGCGACTCCGGGGTGGTCAGCAGGATGTGCGGCGGCCTGACCCGCTGCCGCGCCTTGCGGTCCGACGGCGTGTCGCCGGTTCGGGTCTCGACCCGGATCGGCAGGTCCATCTCCGAAATCGGCGCGATCAGGTTGCGCTGGACGTCGACGGCAAGCGCCTTCAGCGGCGAAACATAAAGAGTATGAAGCCCTTCGCCGGGTTGCTCGATCAGCTCGCAAATGGTCGGAAGAAAGCCGGCGAGGGTCTTGCCGGCGCCGGTCGCCGCGACCAGCAGGGCATGGCGTCCGATGCGGGCGGCGGCGAGCATGTCGAGCTGGTGGCGGCGAGGCGCCCAGCCGCGGTTCTCGAACCAGCGCTCGACGACGTCCGGGATCAGAGGTCGTCGGTCCGCTCGCGGCGGCGGGTCTCCTCCTCCTCGTAGAGATCGTGAGTCGCCTGCTCGGTGCGCGGAATGTCCGTCGGTCGAGTCCGTCGCCACGACCGCAATGCTGCCCACAGGAGAACGATGAACAGGATCGCCGCGCCGACGATGGTGATCAAAGTCCACATTGCCTGGTCCATTTCGCTCTCCTCCTTCGCGGGAACCCAGCCCGGCCTTGCTCACTATAGCTCTCGATGCCCCGTCTCGGTTCCTGGATAGAGCCGTTTCCCGACGGCATCTATGTGCGCCCGGCCGACGCGTGGGTCGACCCCTCGCAGCCCAAGGCGCGGGCGCTCGTCACCCACGGTCACGGCGACCATGCCCGCGGCGGCCACGGCGAAGTGTGGGCGACTCCCGAAACCCTGGCGATCATGGCGACCCGCTACGGCGAGCAGCAGGGGCGGCCTGTCGATTATGCCGCATCGGTGCGGATCGGCGAGGTGGATGTGAGCTTCGTACCCGCCGGCCATGTCCTTGGCTCGGCCCAGATCGTCCTCGAACATTCGGGCGAGAAGGTGGTGGTGTCGGGCGACTACAAGCGCCGCGAGGATCCGACCTGCGAGCCGTTCGTGCCGGTGCCGTGCGACGTCTTCATCACCGAGGCGACTTTCGGGCTGCCGGTGTTCCGCCATCCCGACACCGGCGCCGAGATCGACCGGCTGCTCCACCGGCTTCACGCCGAGCCCGAGCGATGCGTGCTGGTCGGCGCCTATGCGCTCGGCAAGGCGCAGCGAGTGATCGCCGAGCTTCGCCGGCGCGGGCATCACCAGCCAATCTATTATCACGGTGCGATCGAGCGATTGTGCCGCCTGTACGAGGAGCTAGGCGTGCCGCTCGGCGAGCTTCGCCACTGCGGCGGGGCAAGCAAGGACGAGATGCGCGGCCACATCGTTCTCTGCCCGCCGGGCGCGCTCGACGACCGCTGGTCGCGGCGGCTTCCCGACCCGATCACCGCCATGGCCTCGGGCTGGATGCGAATCCGCCAGCGGGCGCGGCAGCGCAACGTGGAGCTGCCTTTGGTCATCTCCGACCATGCCGACTGGGACGAGCTGACCTGCACCATCCGCGAGGTCGCGCCGCGTGAAGTCTGGATCACTCACGGCCGCGAGGAAGCGCTCAAGCATTGGTGCATGACCCACCAGATCAAGGCGCGCGAGCTGAACCTGGTCGGCTATGAGGATGAGGACGATTAGCCGCTTCCGAAAAAACCAGAGGCTAGTGTGCCGCCTCGGTCCGGGCGACGCCTGACCTCACCAACTGGTCGTCGATCTGGGCGACCAGGCGATCGAGCCCGGCTTCATCCCTCGCCTCGGCCCTCGCCACCAACACGTCCTGCGTGTTGGACGCGCGCAGCAGCCACCAGCCGTCGTCGGTGCTGACCCGCACGCCGTCGGTCGCATCGACGCTCGCGCCGTCGGCGGCAAGGCGCTCGCGCACTTCCTCGACGATGGCGAACTTGCGGGGCTCGTCGACCTGGAAGCGCATTTCGGGCGTGGCCGTGGTTTTGGGCATCGCATCCATGATCTTGGTCAGGCTTCGGCCGGACTGTCCGACCGCCTCGATCAGCCGGACGGCGGCGTACAGCGCGTCGTCGAAGCCGTACCAGCGATGCTTGAAGAAGATGTGGCCGCTCATCTCGCCTGCAAGCGGCGCTCCGGTCTCCTTCATCTTCGACTTGATCAGGCTGTGGCCGGTCTTCCACATCACAGGCTTGCCGCCGAGCTCGGCGATTCGGTCGAACAGCGTCTGGCTGGCCTTGACGTCGGCGATGATGGTCGCTCCGGGGCAATCGCGGAGCACGGCCTCGGCGAGGATCATCACCAGCTGGTCGCCCCAGATAACCCGGCCCTTGCCGTCGACCGTGCCGATCCGGTCGCCGTCGCCGTCGAACGCGATTCCGAAGTCGAGTCCCTTGTCGGCGACCAAGGCTTTCAAATCGGCGAGATTGGCCTCGACCGTCGGGTCGGGGTGATGGTTGGGGAAAGTGCCGTCGATCTCGGTATGGATGGCGTGATGCTCACCGGGTAGTCGGGCGATGAGGTCTTCCAGCACCGCCCCGGCGGCGCCGTTGCCGGCATCCCAGCCGACCCGGAACGGCTTGGCTTCAATGCCTTCAAGCAGCCGCGCGACATAAGCATCGGCGACATCGGCTTCTTCGACCTTGCCTTCGCCCTCGCTCCACCGGCCCTCGGCGCAGCGCCTGCCCAGCGCCTGGATCTCGTCGCCGAACAGGGAGCGTCCCTTAAGCAGCATCTTGAAGCCGTTGTAGTCGGCCGGATTGTGGCTGCCGGTGACCATGATCCCGCCGTCGACGCCCAAGTGATGGGTGGTGAAATAGAGCATCGGACTGGGACCAAGGCCTACCCGGACGACGTCGAGCCCGCCGGCGGTGAGGCCGTCGACCAGCGCCTGTTCGAGCAAGGGCGAATGGGTTCGGCCGTCGCGGCCGACGGCGATCCTTTTGGCCCCTTCCTCGCGCGCGAGCGCCGCATAGCTGCGGCCAAGGGCGAAGGCATCGGACTGGTCGAGCGTGTTCCCGACAATTCCGCGAATGTCATATTCGCGAAGGATGGTGGGGTTGAATATATGGGTCATTACGCCGCCGAACGTAGCGGCGACGGCTTTGTTCATCCAGTCGCGGCAATTGGTTCGACCGCGCCGGGATCGGGAATGGCGAGGCCGGCGATCATCTCGCGCAGCTCCTGGCGGGCGGTGATGTGGCCGAGGCCCACTTCGCCGAGCTGGGCGAGATCGAGCAGGGTCAGGCCCTTGGGGAATAGCTCGCGGTAGATGACCCGCTCGCCAAGACCGGGGATGACCCGGAAGCCGACGCGGCGGGCAAGCTCGTCGAGCGCGGCGCCGACCCGCCGCAGATTGTGGCTGTCGATATGCTGGAGGCGGTTGCGGAGCACCACCCAGTCGACGCTTCGACCTGTGTTCTTCGCCCGCTGCGTGCGGCTGTTCCAGATCAGCTCGGCGTAGAAGCTCGGCTTGGTGATCTTGTAATTTTCCGGGTGGACCTGGCCGATCAGGTCGAGGTCGACGAAACTGTCGTTCATCGGCGTCACCAGCGTGTCGGCCATGAGGATTGCCGCCCGGGCGATGGGATCGTCACGGCCGGGCGTATCGATGACGATGACGTCGGCATCCTCGCCAACCCGGGCGACTGCGGCGCGCAGCGCCTCCTCGCTTCCTCCGTCGAACACTTCATAGCGCGCCTGCGGCAGCTCCTTGTCGAGCCGGCGCATGGTCGCGTCGCGGTTCTCGAGGTAGCGGGCAAGGGTCCGCTGGCGGCTGTCGAGATCGATAGCCCCGACCCTGTGGCCCGAAGCGGCGAGCGCGATCGCAGTGTGGACCGCGGTCGTCGACTTGCCGGTGCCGCCCTTTTCATTGGCGAAGATGACGAAATGCGGATTGGTCATGGCGCTTGATCTTTCCCCCCGGCGGGCCGCAAAGCACCGCTGGACAATGGTTTATCCGAGGGGGGGCGGCCGTGCAAATCATCCGTGCCGGTGAAGATTTGGCATCGGCGCTGGGCGCGCTCCGCTCCGGCGGGCACAAGCTGGCGCTGGTCCCGACCATGGGCGCGCTCCATGCCGGCCACATGGCGCTGGTCGCGGAGGCGAAGCGGCGGGCGGGGCGGGTGGCGGCGACGATTTTCGTCAACCCAAAGCAGTTCGGCAAAGGCGAGGACCTCGACCGCTATCCGCGGCAGGAGGCGGCGGACGCCGGGATGCTCGAGGCGGCCGGGTGCGACCTGCTTTGGCTGCCGGGCCTAGGCGATATCTATCCTGACGGCTTTGCCACCAGCGTCACGGTCGCCGGATTGTCGGAGCGGTGGGAAGGCGAGGCGCGGCCGGGCCATTTCGACGGAGTCGCCACCGTCGTCGCCAGGCTTTTGCTGTCGGTTCGGCCCGATATGGCGCTGTTCGGCGAAAAGGATTTCCAGCAGCTGGCAATGATCCGGCGAATGGCCGCCGACCTTGGCCTGGGCGTCGAGATCGTGCCGGTTGCAACCATTCGCGATGCCGACGGCCTCGCGCTGTCTTCGCGCAACGCCTATCTTTCGCCGGACGAGCGCAAGCGGGCGGCTGCCTTGCCGGAAGCGCTTCGGGAAGCGGGCAATCGCATTGCGGCAGGCGATGACGTCGCAGCCGCCCTCGATCAGGCGAAGCGGCAGCTAGGCGACGCCGGCTTCTCCAAGATCGATTATGTCGCGCTGGTCGACGCCGACACGCTCGAGCCGCTGGACCGCCCGCGAACACCGATGCGGCTGATCGCTGCCGCGACCATCGGCGGAACGCGCCTCATCGATAATATGGCGGTCGAATCGGACCTATCCCGTTAGGGTCACCGCGGCGTTAACCATTTCTTTGCCTTCCACCGGCGATCTTGCCCGCAACAGGCAATCAAGGGGGGACGTGAGATGGGTGCAATCAGTCAGAAAGGCGCGGAATTCCTGATCCGCAGCCGGTTAGCCGACGCCGAGCGCGGCGACGTCGATGCGCTGTTCGAGCTTGGAGTCAGCTACTCCACCGGCCGGGGCGGCGTTCCGGTCGACCTGATCGAAGCCCATAAATGGTTCAATCTGGCGGCATTGTCCGGTTGCACCCGCGGCCAGCAATGCCGCGCCGAAATCTCGGTCGAGATGAGCGCCCGGGAGATCGCGGAGGCGCAGCGCCAGGCCCGCGCCTGGCTCGGCGCGAACCAGCGCTACGCCGCCTGATCGCCCCTAGCGGACGATCACGGTCGCCGCCCGGCGGTTCTGCGCCCAGGCGGCCTCGTAGGCGCCCGGGGCCACCGGCCGCTCCTTGCCCCAGCTGATCACCGTCAGGCGATGCGCGGGCACGCCCTGCGCCATCAGGAAGTCGCGAGCGGCATTGGCCCGCCGCTCACCCAGAGCGAGGTTATATTCGCGCGTGCCGCGTTCATCGGCATGCCCTTCGATGCTGGCCCGGACCGCCGGGTTGGCGAGCAGCCAGCGCGCCTGGGCGGCAAGCGTCGTCCGGGCGGCCATGTCGAGCATATGCTCGTCGGTGCCGAAATAGACGGTGTCGGAACCGGCCTGGGCGATCAGCGCGGCCTGGGCGGCCGGCAGCTCGACCAGATCGAGCTCGCTGTCGAGCGGGTCGGGCGCAACCATCGGCGGGGCTTCCTGGGCCGGCGGAAGGATCGGGTCCTGAACGATCGTTCGCCGCTGACAGCCCGCCATGGTCAGTGCGACGACGGCCATCGCCACGGTCATGGTCTTGCGCATTCTTTTTCTCCTTCTGGCGAGTGCTTAATTCTGAAGCGGCGACCAGCTCGGGTCCGACCCGTCCTGGGGCGTCGCGAGACGGCGCTCGGCGCCTCCCTGGATCGACACCGCGTAAAGCGCCGAGCGGCCGCTGCCGTGCTCGGTTCGATGGAACATCACGAATTCGCCGTTGGGCGCCCAGCTTGGCCCCTCGTCCTGCCAGCTGTTGGTCAGCAGGCGCTCGCCCGAACCGGAGGGCGTCATCACCCCGACCCGGAAGGAGCCACCGCCGATCCGGGTGAAAGCGATGAGGTCGCCGCGCGGGCTCCACACGGGCGAGGCGTAGCGGGCGCCGCTGGTGAAGGTGATCCGCCGCTGGCCGCTCCCGTCGGAATTCATAACGTAAAGCTGCTGCGTTCCGGACCGGTCGCTTTCGAACACGATCCGGCGGCCGTCGGGCGAGAAGCTCGGGCTGGTGTCGGCGCCCGGAGCGGTGGTCAGCTGGCGCGGCTGGCCATAGCCGTCGGCATCGACGACATAGATGTCGCTGTTGCCGTTCACCGCCATCGAAAAGACGATCTGCCGGCCGTCGGGCGAGAATCGCGGGGCGAAGGTCATCGCCGGTCCCGGGACGAGCGGCCGCTCCTGGCCCGAAGCGATGTCGAGAAGCCAGACGCGCGGGCGCCGGCCGGCATAGCTCATATAGACGAGGCGGCGGCCGTCGGGCGAGAAGCGCGGGGTGAGGACGGTTGCCCGGCCTTCGGTCAGATAGCGATGATTGGTCCCGTCCGAATCCATGATGGCGATTCGCTTGACCCGGTTGGTCTTCGGCCCGGTCTCGGCGACATAGACGACCCTTGTGTCGAAATATCCGCTTTGTCCCGACAGGCGGGCATAGATTGCGTCGGAACAGCGATGGGCGGCCCGGCGCCATTCATTCGGCGCGACGACATAGCCCTGGCGGGTGAGCTCGCGCCCGGCGGTCACGTCGTAAAGGTAGCAGCCGACCGTCAGGCGGCCGTCGGGCCGCGCCTCGACGAAGCCGGTCACCAAAGCGCTGGCGCCGGTTCCCCGCCATTGCTGATAGGCGGGCGCTGCCGCCTCATGATAGGGATAGCCGCGAAGCCCCTGCGGTCCGACCGGGACGAACACTCCGCTCGATCGCAAATTGCCGGCGATGACAGCGGCCATCTGGCTGCCGAGCGGGCCCGTGTCACCGGCCGAGGTGGTCACGTTGCGCGGGGTGGCGAGCGGCGGCACGGCGATCGCCATCGCCGCATTGACCCCGCCGACGACGTCGACCTCGATCGGCGGCGCTTCGCTTTGCTGGGCGAAGGCCGCCCCGGCGACGAAGACGGCGATGAACGCGAATTTCCTGAGCATGTCAGTTCCTCAAGGCAGACGATATGTCATGTTGATGTTGCTCCAGCCGCCCTCGGGCGTCTGGTAGAGTTCCTGCGGAAGGCCGGTGAGCGGCGAGCAGCCGACATAGGCTGCGACCGCGAGGTCCTTGACCCGGTCTTCGAAGCGCGCGTTCTCGTCGTCGACGCCGCTGGTTCGAACGACCTGCGGCGGCTGGATCAGCCGGCCGCCTCGGCTCAGGCGGAGGTTCAGGGTGACGCTGATCCGGTTGGCCCCCGGCCCGGGGTTCACCTGCTGGTCGGCGCAGGGCTGGATCTGGCGTCGGATCGCCTGGGTGATCGAAGCACGGGCGGCGGCGCTGAACGCCGGCGCGGCAGGCTGGGAGACCGGCTGGGTAGCCTCGGCGATGCCCTTGAGGAAGTCGTCGCCGATCCGGGCGACCCGGGGCGCCGGCCGAGCCGGGGCAGCGGGCGCCGCCACCGGCGGGGCTTTGGGCGGCGGAACGCTTCGTTCGGCAGGACGCGGCGCCGGTGCGGGCTCGACTCGGGGTGACGGCGGCAGTGGCTCGGGCCTGGGCTGCACAATTTCTTCCGGCTTGGCTTCGGCGGTTACCGGGGCCTGCTCCACCGGCGGCGCGACGACCGGAGTCGGGGCGGCGGAAGCCAGAATGACCTCCTCGACCAGCTCGACTTCCATCGCCGGCGGCTCGGGAGCACGATTCACGCCGGCCAGGCTCATCGACAATGCCGCGATCAGCCCGGCGTGGAACAGGATCGCGACGCCGGTGCCGGCAAGCTCGGCTCGGTCGAGGCTCATCTTTCCTCCCCGACCGAAACCAGAGCGACCCGGTTCAATCCGGCGCGGTTGAGCTCGCCCATCACACGCATCACCCTGCCGTAGTCGAGGGTGCGGTCGGCGCGCAGGTAGATCCGGCGGCCCTCCGGCGGTGCCGGCTCGGCGGCAATTCCGGCGAAGCGCGACGGCAGCGCCGCTTCACTGACGGCGAGGTCATCGATGAAGATTTCGCCGCGGCTGTCGATCGCCACCTGCACCGGTTTGGCCTGCTGGTCGAGCGCTCCGGCGCGGCTTTGCGGCAGGTCGACAGGCACGCCTGCGACAAGCAGAGGCGCGGTGATCATGAAGATGATCAGAAGCACCAGCATCACGTCGACGAAGGGCGTGACGTTGATCTCGCTCATCGGCGTCCGCCGGCGGCCGCGGCTCCGCGATGGCAGGCTTGCCGCCATCAGGGATCGACCTCGAGCTCGCGGCTCAAGGTGGCGTGGAAGCGATCGGCGAAGCGGCCGAGCCGGGCTTCGAGGCGATCGAGCCCGTGGGTCAGCCGGTTGTAGGCGATGACCGCCGGGATCGCCGCGAACAGGCCGATGGCGGTGGCGAACAGGGCCTCGGCAATGCCGGGAGCGACCACGGCCAGCGACGTGTTGTTCTCGGCGGCGATCGCGGTGAAAGCCCGCATGATCCCCCAGACGGTCCCGAACAGGCCGACGAAGGGCGCGACCGCGCCGACGGTGGCGAGGACGTTGAGCCGGTCCGACAAGCGGTCGAGCTCGGCGGCGATGGCGGTGCTCATCCGGCTCGCCAGCCGCTCGCGGGTGCCCGAGCGGTCGACCACGGCGCGGCGAGTCGAGCGGCGCCATTCGTCGAGGCCTGCCGAAAGCACCGCCGCGGCCGGAAGCTTGTCCGAGCCTCGGCTGGCATGGAAGGCGTCGATGTCCTCGGCCGCCCAGAAATCCTGCTCATAGCGCTCGCTGGCGCGGCTCGCCCGCCGCAGCCGCAGGGCGTGGGTGAAGATAATCGCCCAGGTCCAGATGCTCGCCGCAAGCAGCCCAAGCATGACGATTTTGACGACGGCATCGGCGTGGAGAAACAGGGTCAGTGGCGACATTGGACCGCCGCTCAATTCAATTCCCGTCATCATTTCCAACCCGGTTTATGGCGGTGAACCGCTCGACCCACTCCTTCGGCTGGCGCTGCGGCCGGCCGTCGTCGGTGAGAAAAGCGGCGGTCACCCGCGCGTCGGTCAATTGTTCGGCCCCCCGCATGACTCGCTGATGAATGAGTACGGAGGCGGCACGAACCTGCTCGACGGCGCTGACGACCACGAGGTCGTCGCCGAGCCGCGCCGGCTTCAGGTAGCGGATCGACAGGTCGGCGACGACATAGGCGCCGCCGCCCGAGTGGAGCATTTCGACCTGGTCGACCCCGGCGGCGCGGATCATGTCCGATCGCGCCCGCTCCATATATTTGAGATAATTGGCGTAATAGACGACGCCGAAGGTGTCGGTGTCCTCGAAATAGACGGTCAGGGCGAAATGGTGCTCGCGGCCGACCAAGCCGCCGCGATAGGGCGTGTCGAATGGCGAGGCGGTCATCGCGCGGCCCTTAGCGAGCCGGGACTCCGGGTCCAACCGCTATTTCCTCCCCGCTTCCTCGACATGGCGGATGAGGTCGCCCTGGGCGACGCCGATGTCGGCAAGGTGCATGCCCCAGCCCGGCAGGAAGAAGCCGAGCATTCCGACCTCGCCGCCGATGCGGCTGGTGCGCAGCGAACCCGGAGCGACATTGGTGCGGACCGACAGATAACCGCGCGGGCCGTCGTTGACGCAGCGGCCCGAAGCGAGCCCCGGAGTGCGGACGTAAGGAGTCGGCGGCGGCCCTTCGCTCGACCAGCGGATCGGCCCGCCCGGAACCGGCTGGGACGAACGCGTGTACCAATAGCTGTCGAGCTCTTCCCAGCCGGTCGAGCCGGGCCGCGCCGGATTGACGCAGGCGACGGTCATCCCGGGTTGCGGGGCAAAACCGAACATCGCCCCCGGCGGCGGGACGTTGCCATCGCGGTAGCTGACCCAACTCATCACGCAGCCGGTCTGGCCGGGAGCGCTGCACAGCGGCGTGTGGCGGAAGCTTCCGCCGACCAGCCTGCCCTGCGGCACCAGCACGTTGAAGCCGGGAAGGATGGCGAGCCGCATCCGCGCCGCCTCGGGCTTGCCCTCGATCTCGCGGGCCAGCAGCTGGATCAGGTGGAGCGAGCCCTGGCTGTGGCCGATGAGCACATAGGGGCGGCCCTGGTTGCGGTTCCGGATATAGTCGCGCCAGGCGGCGAGCACGTCCGAATAGGCAAGGGTGGCCGCCTGGGTGATGTCGGCGCCGGCGGCGAAGGCGGCGATCGAGGCGACGGTCATCTGCCGATAGATCGGAGCGAACGGTCGGCAGACCGAAGCGAAGCGGGCGAACTGGGTCTCGGCGGCGGCGCGCTCGTCGGCTCCGGCGATCATGTCGCTGTTGAGGCCAGCGTCCCGCGACACGGTCGGATAGACGTAGAAACAGTCGATCGGCGGATTGTCGGCGACGATGCTTCGGCCGACCGAGCCGTAGCCGGTGACGTTGAGCGCGGTGGTTGCAAGCGGGGTCGAGCAGACATCGCCGCGGCCGGGAAGGCACAGCCAGTTGGCCGCGTTGCGGTAATCGATGGCCGAGGGAGCGGCGGTCGGCGCCGGAGTTCGGGAGGACTGGGCGGCGGCAGGGGCGGCCAGCGCGAATGTCATTCCGGCGAAGGCCGGAATCCATGGTCGCCAGCCTTTGCCGGTGACGGCCAATCTTCTGTCACTGGATCCCGGCTCAAGGCCGGGATGACGGTTCAATCTCACTTCGAACTGGCTCCCGAATCGAACAGGCCGGCCTGGGCGCCGGCGGGCGGGGTGAGGCCGAGGTGGGTCCAGCCCCGGCCATTGAGGCAGCGCCCTCGTGCCGTGCGGGCGATTAGGCCAAGCTGAATGAGGAACGGCTCGATCACGTCCTCGATGGTGTCGCGCGGCTCGCTGAGCCCGGCGGCAAGGGTTTCGACCCCGACCGGGCCGCCGCCGTAGAGATCGGCGATCATCGTCAGATAGCGGCGGTCCATCGCGTCGAGGCCGAGCGCGTCGATCTCGAGCCTCGACAGGGCCTTGTCGGCGACTTCGCAGTCGATCGCGTCGGCCGAAATGGCATGGGCGAAGTCGCGCACCCGGCGAAGCAGGCGGCCGGCAATCCGCGGAGTGCCGCGCGAGCGGCGGGCGATCTCGCGGCCGCCGTCATCGGTGACGTGGACGCCGAGCAGCCGGGCGGCTCGGCGGACGACCATCTCGAGCTCCGCGACCGTGTAGAAATTGAGCCGGACGGGGATCCCGAAACGGTCGCGAAGCGGCGTGGTGAGAAGCCCCTGGCGGGTGGTCGCGCCGATCAGGGTGAAGCGGGGAAGGTCGATGCGGACCGAGCGGGCCGACGGCCCCTCGCCGATCATCAGGTCGAGCGCCCGGTCCTCCATCGCCGGATAGAGCACTTCCTCGACCGCCGGGTTTAGCCGGTGGATCTCGTCGATGAATAGGACGTCGCCGTCCTCGAGGTTGGTGAGCAAGGCGGCAAGGTCGCCCGATTTGGCGATCACCGGGCCGGAGGTGGCGCGGAAGCCGACCCCCATCTCGCGGGCGAGGATGGCGGCCAGCGTCGTCTTGCCGAGGCCGGGCGGGCCGTGGAGCAGGACATGGTCGAGCGCTTCCCCGCGGCTTTTCGCCGCATTGACGAACACGCGGAGGTTCTCGCGCGCCGACTGCTGGCCGATGAACTCGTCGAGGCTCTTCGGGCGAAGCGCCTGGTCGACGTCCTCGGCGGTGCGCTCGGGCGTGGTGATTCGGGCGGGATCGGTGGCCATCATCTGTCGCCCGCGTAGGATTTCGCCTGAAGGGAAGTTGACACGGTTGACAATGCGGCGCGCTTTTCGCCGACCCCCCCGGATGGCGCCGGGAGATTACAGTCGGAAGGCCCGGCGAAGGTCATGGCCGCAGATTGCACAAACGGCACCCTGTAGGACAGACTTTTCGGTTCAATGGGAATGGTCGACGCCGTCGCCTGCAATCTCGACCCAGTCGTGCCTGGCTCCTCCCACAGCGAGAAAGTTGTCGGGGCGAATAGGGACTCGTGTCATTCGTCCGGCCGGTGTCGCGAGGTGCCGCGCTGCCATGGCCACTGGCCCTCGATTTCGACCTCGAGGCTCCAGCTGAGGAAGGTGCGGATGAGGATCAGGGCGGCAAGCGAGATCACACTTTCGAGGGTCAGCTCGATGGTGATGGTGCTGATGATGTCGGCGGCGATGAGGAATTCGAGGCCGAGCAGGATCGCTCGGCCGAAGCCCGAGCGAAAATGGTGGAAGGCATCGAGATAATCGTCGCGCCGAATTAGCCGCCTGGCGAACAGTGCCAGCATGATGGCCGCGCCGGCGACGATGACCAGCACGCCGATCAGCTCGAGCACGTGGATCACGGTCAGAATGACTGGCGCGAACTGTTCGGACAGGTTCACTTCGCAGCCTTTCTGAGCGCCAGCCGCACCAAGGCGTCGAGGCCGGCGTCCGGGCCGAGCTCGTCCTGGGCGGCGCCCACCGCAGCGCTTGCCTCGGCCGGCTTGAAGCCGAGATTGGCAAGCGCGGAGAGAGCGTCGGCTGCCGCCCCGCCGCGCGGGACCGGGGCAGCACCCGGTCCGAGCCCGGCAACCGCCAGCTTGCCCTGCAGCTCGTTGGCGATGCGTTGGGCGAGCTTGGGGCCGACCCCGTTGGCGCGGGCGATCATCGCCTTGTCGCCCTGGGCGGCGGCTCGGGCGAGCTCGTCGGGGGCAAGCGCCGACAGGATGGCCAGCGCCAGCCGGCCGCCGACGCCCTGGATGCTGGTCAAAGCGCGGAAGGCGTCGCGCTCGTGCGCGGAGCCGAAGCCGAACAGGGTCCAGGCGTCCTCGCGCACCTGAAGCTCGGTGAGCATAAGCACTTCGCCGCCGATGGGCCCGAGCGAGTCGAGGGTGCGGCCGGAAAGCTGGACGAGATAGCCGACTCCGGCGACGTCGATCACCGCGCCGTCGGCGCTGGTCTCGGCGAGGATTCCGGAAAGACGGGCGATCATTCTCGGACCCTAACCGTTCGCCCCGAGCGAAGTCGAGGGGCGCATGATTGTTCGCGCAGAGACGCGGAGACGCAAAGGCGATTGGTACCCGAACCGACCTCTCTGCGTCTCTGCGTGAGATAAAATCAGGGGAGCCGCTTCGCGCTGGCCAAGTGATGGGCGTGGGTGATTGCGACGGCCAGCGCGTCGGCGGCGTCGGGGCCGGCGATGGTGACTCCAGGCAGAAGCCGGGCGACCATCGCGTGGACTTGCGCCTTTTCCGCGGCACCGTTGCCGACCACGGCCTTCTTGACCAGCCGCGCGGCATATTCGCCGACCGAAAGGCCCGAGCGGGCGGCGATCATCAGCGCGACGCCGCGCGCCTGTCCGAGCTTCAAGGTCGACTGCGGGTTCTTGTTGACGAACACCTCCTCGGCGGCGGCGGCATCGGGGCGATGTTCGGCGATCACCGCCTCGAGCTGGCGGCCGAGCTCCGCCAGCCGCTCGGGCAGCGGCGCGGCCGAGGTCGTCCTGAGCTGGCCGTTGGCGAGATGCGCGAGGCGGTTGCCCTCGGCCCGGATCAGCCCCCAGCCGGTGGTGCCGAGCCCGGGGTCGAGGCCGAGGATCTTCATGATGAAGGAATATCGTTCGCGCAGAGACGCGGAGACGCAGAGGGGTCATAGTCATTGACCAGCCGCTTGAAGCCTTCCTTCAACGTCGCTCCCCCGAAGTTGACGAGCAGCCGCAAGGGCTGCCTGGTCAGTCTGAGATAGGTGAGAAGCTGCTTTGCATGAGCGGCATTGAGCCGCTCAACCGATTTTACCTCGACCAGCACTGATCCTTCGATCAAGAGGTCAATTCGAAAGGCGGCGTCAAAGCGCCGGCCTTCGAATTGGATGGCGACAGGCTTTTGCCGTTCGACGCGGTAACCGGCTTCCGAGAGCTTGTCGGCCAACGCCGTTTCGTAAACGGATTCAAGCAGCCCGGGGCCAAGCGCGCGATGCAATCGGATCGAGGTGTCCAAAACCTCACCGCTGATCTGATCGAGTGGAACCAAGGAGCCGACCTCTCTGCGTCTCCGCGCCTCTGCGCGAACTCGATCCGGCAGGCGGGATGGTTGGCGAGTCAGGCGAGTTTGGCAAGCTCTTCGTCGGGGACGCGCTCGTTGCCCCAGACGGTCTGGACATCGTCGTCCTCGTCGAGCGCATCCAGCAGCTTCATAAGCTGGGCGGCATCGTCGCCGCGCACCTCGACCTCCAGCGACGGCTTCCAGCCGAGCCGGGTGCTTTCGGCCTCGCCGAGCATCGGCTCGAGCGCCTTGGCGACATCGTGCAGCGATTCGAGGCTGGTCCAGATGCGGTGGCCGTCGTCGTCCGATTCGACGTCGTCGGCGCCGGCCTCTATCGCCGCTTCCAGCACCTTGTCGGAATCGCCGGCATCGGCCGGATATTCAATGAGGCCGAGCCGTTCGAAACCGTGGCTGACCGAGCCCGAAGCGCCGAGGTTGCCGCCATTCTTGGAAAAAGCGGTGCGGACATTGGTCGCGGTCCGGTTGCGGTTGTCGGACAAGGCTTCGACGATCAGGGCGACGCCCGCCGGGCCGAAGCCTTCGTAGCGGATCTCCTCGTAATTTTCGGCGTCGCCGCCGCTCGCCTTGTCGATCGCTCGCTGGATATTGTCCTTGGGCATGGACTGCGCCCTGGCGGCGAGGACGGCGGCGCGAAGCCGCGGGTTCATGTCGGGATCGGGCAGGCCCATCTTGGCGGCGACGGTGATCTCGCGCGACAGCTTGGAGAACATCGACGAGCGCTTTTTGTCCTGGGCGCCCTTGCGGTGCATGATATTCTTGAATTTGGAATGGCCGGCCATCGGCGGTTCCTTACGCCAGACCCAGGGCCGAGCGATAGGTTTCCATCAAGGCGTCGGCTTCCTGGCGCGCATTGGCTTCCATCCTGCGCAGGCGGACGATGGCGCGCATCGTCTTGGTGTCATAGCCATTGGCCTTGGCCTCCGAATAGACGTCGCGGATGTCGTCCGCGATCCCCTTCTTTTCCTCCTCGAGCCGCTCGATCCGCTCGATGAACAGCCGCAGCTGATCGGCCGCGACGGTACCGTCCGCCATATTTGAAATCCCCAATCTGGATGCGTGAAGAGCGGCTCTAGCGGCTTGAACCGTCATATCAAGCGGCTATGGCACGGTCCGTGACCGAACCGCTCCAGCCCCGATCGCGCAAAGTGAAAATCCTCGCCACGCTCGGCCCGGCGTCCGAGGATCCGGTGATGATCCGAAG
>Ga0247719_1000842_pt1 | contig 15366 bp, 16 predicted proteins | sample 41E_DmetaG_FD_189046 | JGI IMG/M metagenome (GOLD analysis project Ga0247719, IMG submission 189046) | Soil microbial communities from hillslope of Landscape Evolution Observatory, University of Arizona, Oracle, AZ, United States - 4-1-E_D | ecosystem: Engineered > Artificial ecosystem >...
CACCGCCCGGGCGAGAAGGGGCTCGCCGCCCGGCTCCATCAACTGGCCACCTCGCTCGGTGTAGCCGCCCAGTGGCAGGGGCTCCGGCGGTGTGATATCGACCGTACCAACCCGAACCACCAGCTGGGCGCCGGCCACGAGGGCCAGGGCGAAGACCATTCGTCCGGTGTACCCGTTCCGCCCCTGGTAGCATCAGCGCGATGGACGCAGCCGCCGAGATCGAGGTGCTGATTCGGGCCAAGTACCCGATCCTGTACATCGTTTCGTGGGAGGAGCGTCGGGTCGAGGATGCCATCCGGCGCATGTGCCAGAACCTCAAGCGCACCCTTCACACCTGGTCGATGACCCAGGGGATGAGGCCACCAGTCAACCGCACCACCGGCCCAGTGAAGCCAACGCAACTTCCAGGCGAGCTAGAAGCGCTGGCGCTCGTTCACGAGGCTCCCGAGTACACGGTCTTCCTCATGCGGGACTTCCACCCGTACATGAAGGACTCTCGCACCATCCGCCTGCTGCGTGATCTGGCCGGGCGGCTGCGGGGCAAAGCCCAGACCATCGTGCTCCTGGGACCGGTCCTCAGCCTGCCGACCGAGCTCGAGAAGGACGTGACGGTGGTTGACTTCGGGCTGCCGGGGCGGGATGAGATCTCGGGGATCTTGGAGCGGGTGATCGATGCCGTCAAGGACAACGCGAGCATCGACTCCAAGCTGGAGGATCAAGATCGGGAGCTGCTGATCAAATCCGCTCAGGGCCTGACGCTGGACGAGATCGAGTCGGTGTTTGCCCGCAGCCTGGTCGAGAAGAAGCGTTTCGACATCGATGTCGTGCTCGAGGAGAAGAAGCAGATCGTTCGAAAGAGCGGCCTTCTCGAGTACTACCCGGCGGTGAACGACATGTCGGACGTGGGCGGCATGGATCTGCTCAAGGAGTGGCTGAACAAGCGCAGCAAGAGCTTCACGGACAAGGCCCGCGAGTTCGGGATTCCGGCCCCGAAGGGCGTCCTGCTCCTGGGAGTCCAAGGATGTGGCAAGTCCCTGATTGCCAAAGCGATCGCCGCCCACTGGAACCTCCCGATGCTCAAGATGGACGTGGGCCGCATTTTTGGCTCGCTGGTCGGCCAGAGCGAGGAGAACATTCGGCGCGCGATCAAGGTGGCAGAGTCGGTGGCTCCCTGCGTCCTGTGGGCCGATGAGCTGGAAAAGGGCTTCGCGGGTATCGGGGGGAGCGGCGTCAGCGACTCCGGCACCACCGCCCGCGTCTTTGCGACCTTTCTCACCTGGATGCAGGAGAAGACCAAGCCGGTTTTCCTGATAGCCACGGCCAACGACGTTTCCGCCCTGCCACCCGAAATGCTGCGCAAGGGCCGGTTCGACGAGATTTTCTTTGTCGACCTGCCCGATCTCGAGGAGCGGAAGCAAATCTTCGAGATCCACCTACGGAAACGGAGGCGCGAGCCGGCCAAGTTCAAGCTCAAAGCCCTCGCCGAGAAGACGAAGGGCTTCAACGGCGCCGAGATCGAGCAAGTGGTGGTGGGAGCCCTCTACCACGCGTTCGAGGAGGACCGGGAGCTCAAGCAGCAGGATCTACTGAAGGAGGCCGAGAGCCTGGTGCCTCTCAGCGTCATGATGCGAGAGGAGATCGACGAGCTCCGGACTTGGGCCGAACTGCGAACACGGCCTGCATCGACGCAGGATGGGGACTAAGGCCGGGCCGCCTGAAGCCCCGCGTTTGCTCGAGCCGTAGGTACAATGCTAAGCTCCATGAAGCTCAAGCTCGGGCTGCCCAAAGGCAGCCTGCAGGACGCCACGTTCACCCTCTTCCAGCGCGCCGGCTTCCTGTTTCGCATCTCCAGCCGCTCCTATCAGCCGGTTGTCGACGATGAGGAACTGGAGCCGATCCTGCTGCGGCCGCAAGAGATACCGATCTATGTGGCGAACGGCACGATCGACGCAGGGCTGACCGGGCATGATTGGGTCGTAGACGCCGGAGTCGACCTACACGAGGTCTGCGAGCTTCGGTATTCGAAATTGACCAACAACCCCATCCGGATCGTGCTGGCCGTGCATCAGGACAGTCCCGTGCAGTCCGCGGCGGATCTCGAAGGTTGTCAGGTCGCCACGGAGTACGTACGGCTTACCGAGCGATACTTCGCCCAACACGGCGTTCAAGCTCAGGTCGAATTCAGTTGGGGTGCATGTGAAGTCAAAGTGCCAGGGCTCGTCGACGCGATCGTCGTCAACACCGAGACCGGCTCTTCCCTGCGGGCGCACAACCTGCGGATCGTGGACACCCTCCTGACATCCACCACTCGGTTCGTATGCAGCCGTGAGGTTTGGTCGGACGAGTGGAAGCGGGCGAAGCTGGAGGGCATGCAGATCCTGCTCGAGGGGGCCATGAACGCGTCCCGCCTGGTCGGGCTGAAGATGAACGTTCCACGGGCACGGCAATCCGAGATATTGGCGCTACTACCTTCGCTCCAGAACCCCACCTTGTCGCCTTTGGCGGACGCTGAATGGCTGGCGGCCGAGGTGATCTTGAGCGAGCGTGAGGTTCGGGAGCTCATTCCTGGCCTCAAGCGGGCGGGCGCCACCGGCTTGGTCGAGTACCCGCTGAACAAGGTGATCTATTAGGTGGAGGCGGCTGATGCCCTCGCGCTCATCTTCCGCCGACAAGGAATCTGTCCTAAAGCCGCAGACCCGCCGTCCGCGACCTCGGCTGCTTTGGCTATTCAATCCCAATATGCCGCCACCATCCCGCAGTCCGTGGTGCTCCGTAGCGCTCGTTATAGCGCGGGTTGGACGGAGCGGGAACTCGCGCGCGGCGAGGAACTGGTTCGAACTTGGAGCATTCGCTACACGCTTCACACGCACCGCCGAAGTGATTTCCAACTGGTGCAGCAAGCGACTGGCAAAGCCCGCTATGAGCGATTTCGCCACTGGATGACCCGCTGGCGCATGAGCGACCACGAGTTGGACCGCCTCCTCGACGAGGTGCGCGCAGCGCTTACGGATGGACCACTTACCCGTTATGAGATTCACGAGCGGGTGCCCTTCCTGAGGCAGGTACCCGGCACCGGGTGGGGGGTGGACGTCATGGGCCTGGCCTACTTGGGCGAGCTGGCGCTTGCCGGCGGGGTCACGGGCTCGACCAAGTTTCGCCTCATCGAGCCGCCTGCGGCGATTCCGCACGAGGAGGCTTTGCGCCTTCTCATCCTGCGCTACTTCGAGAGCTATGAGCCAGCCACCCTCGACGACTTCCGTTATTGGGCCGGCATCTCGGCAGTTCACGCGCGGCAGGCGCTTTTAGCGGCCCGCCCAGGGCTGCAGGAGGTCGAGGTGGAGGGCTGGCCCGGTGTCCGGTATGTTCGCATCGGCGGCACCGAGCATGAGGGCGAGATCTTTGGCGTTTGCCTGCTGCCAAAGTTCGACTCGCTCCTGATGGGTTACCGAGATAAGAGCCTGTTTCTCCCCGACCGTCTGAAGCCGCTGGTGTTTCGAAAGGCAGGGCAGGTCGAGGCCACCATCCTCAAGGATGGTCGTGTCTGCGGAACTTGGCGATTGGCATCGGCGGCTACAGCTGCCAAGAACCGCGTGCTCCGCAGACCCACGTTCAGTTTCGAGCTCTATCGAAACCTTGGGAAGAGGGATCTGGCTCGACTCGAACAAGCTGCGCACCGGCTCGCGCGCCGGCTGCGCCTCGGGGAGCCGGAGTTGGTCTTCCGCTCGCTCTAGACTCACCGACAGCCCTAAGCGCCGTCCTCATCGCGCCCGATAACCAAGGTGAGGCTCATGCGGTTACGCCTTCCCTTGTTCCTTGCCTTCTGCGTCGTCTTCGCCACGGGCGCCGACGCGCCGTCCAGGCCGCTCGTGCTCCCCGAGCTCTTCGTACATCTCAAGCACGCGGAGGACGACCTGGAACGGGGTCAAGCCGGGAAGGCCCGCGCTCACGCAGAACTGGTCCTTCTGGCCCGCCCAATCAGGGTCCACGTCGACACTGGCGACCCACGCTTGCGCGAACTAGCTGAGCAGGCCATGCGGCATTGGGAGGCCCATGTGGGCGCGCTGAGATTCGACTTGGTCGATGCTCGCGAGGCCCATGACGTACACATTCGCTTCCAGCCAGGGCTCAGCCGCAACGGCAGCAACCTGGCGGGACATGTGAAGTGGCGGCGAGTGGTTCGGCCGGCAGGCGGTCTCTTTGAGTGGAGCATCGAAGCGCACATCACGCTCAGGACCCGGCGACCAGATGGCAGACCGATGCTCGATGATGCCATCGTCCAGGCGGCGATGCATGAGCTGGGTCATGTGTTGGGCCTGGCGGATTGCGAAGGGTACGAGCACGTGATGTCTCCCCTCCTTTTGGACCGTCCCTGTACCACCCCTTCCCACTCGGAGCTGACGGCGCTCAGGGATCTCCGGGGTCGGGCCAAGGACGTCATCACCCGCATCGAGCTGCTCACGGCGTATAATCGCCAGAGTGCGGCTGATTGAGGCACTGCAGCGCGACGTCCTTCTAGGCGATGGCGCAAACGGAACCTGCCTTGCCGAGCGCGGATTCACCAAACAGCCGTACGACTTGGCCAACCTGCTCGCTCCAGAGCTTGTCGTAGCGGTCCACCGAGACTACTTCGACGCCGGAGCCGTGTTCGTCGAGACCAACACCTTTTCTGGCAGCCGCATCCGGCTCGCCGACCTCAACGTTGACGCTCGCGAGCTTAATCTCGCCGGCGCCCGCCTGGCTCGGAAGGCGGCGGGTTCCGAGCGCTTGGTACTGGGAGCGATCGGTCCGGTCGGCAAGCCGATGGCCCCCATTGGGAGCTTAACCCAGGAAGAGGTTGCGGAGGCCGTCAAGGAGCAGGCGCTGGCGCTCGAGGAAGGCGGGGTCGACGGCTTCATCCTCGAAACCTACATCGACATGGCGGAGCTGCGGGTGGCCGTAGAGGCGCTCCACTCGGTCACCACATTGCCGATCATCGTCAGCAAGGCCTACATCGAGGATGGAGAGATGCTGGCCGAGGGGCTGCCCATTCGGTGCGCCAAAGACATGGCGGAGCTGGGCGTCGTCGCGGTCGGGGCGAACTGCGTAGTGGGGCCACAGAGGATGCTCGACCTCGTGCGCATGATCGCCGAGGAATGCGAGCTTCCGATCCTCGCGTTCCCAACCCCCGGTATGCCACAGCTCGTCAAGGGCGCCGTCACTTACGACACATCCCCCGAGTATTTTGCCAAGGCTGCCGCTAGGCTCGTCGAGGAGGGCGCCCGCATCGTCGGAGGATGCTGCGGCACAACCCCGGAGCATATCCGGCAACTTAAAGCTCAGATCGCAGGCGGCAGGATTCGTGCCAAGCCTCGACCGCGAGTGGGGGCCGAGGCCAAAGAGCGGGCGCCCCTGAAGGCTAGCCAGCCGAGTGAGCTCGCCGAAAAGCTTGGCAAGAAGTTCATCGTGGCGGTGGAGATGGATCTACCGCGAGGTTTGAACCTCGAGAAGCTCCTGGCCGGCGCTCGAGCACTGAAGATCGCCGGGACCGATGTCATCAACATCAGCGACGGTGCACGCGCGCGACTTCGTATGACGCCCATGTCTGCCTGCTCGATGATCCAGAGCACCGTGGGGATCGAGGCGGTCATGCACTTTTCCTGCCGCGACCGTAACCTACTGGCGGTACAGGCCGATCTTCTCGGAAGCCACGCGATGGGCCTCAGGAACATTCTTGCCATCACCGGAGACCCCGCCAACATCGGTGACTATCCGAGCGCGACGAGTGTTTTCGACGTAGACGCGATCGGGCTCATCCGCATTCTCGCCCGGTTCAACGAGGGCATCGATCTGGCCGGCTACAGCGTCGGGGTCAAGTGCGCCTTCACCATCTGCTGCGCCTACAACCCTCTTTCGGTGGACCCGGCGCTGGAGCTCGACCGTCTCAAACGAAAAGCGGATGCCGGAGCGCATTTGGTTTACACGCAGCCCGTGTTCGAGGAGTGCGCCGCACTCAAAGCCGTCGAGGATTGCACCAAGGTGGGGTTGCCCTGCCTGGTCGGCGTGCTGCCACTTCGTTCGAGCCGCCACGCCGAATTCATGCACCACGAGGTGCCGGGGGTGGACATCCCGGAGTGGCTGCGACGTCGCATGGCCGAGGCAGCGGACGACACGGAGGCGCTCTCGATCGGCGTCGAAGAGGGGCAGAAGCTGAGCGCTACCATCAAAACGATCGCTCAGGGCCTTTACCTCATGCCCCCGTTTGGAAACCCCCAGATCGCCGAGCGCGTGATGGAAGCGGTCAGGTGAGCCTCACGCTGACTCGAAGGTGAACACCACCTTGCCCGCCTGACCTGCCTTCATCAGCTCCATCGCCTTCTTGAACTCGGTGAAGTGCATTTGGTGCGTGATCACGGGGCAAAGGTTGAGGTTCTTCTCGCTCAGGAGGTCGGCCATTTGATCCCACGTCTCCCAAAGCCGCCGCCCCACGATGCCCTGCAGCTCGATACCCTTGAAAATGAGGCTGTTGAAATCTACGCTCTGTTCGGCCTCAGGAAAGACGCCCAGGCAGCTGATACGGCCGCCCGGACGCGTGTGCCGTACGGCCAGCGAGAGCATCGAGGGGTGACCGCTCATCTCCAAGGTGGCGTCGACACCTCCCGGTGCGAGCATCGCCAGCGCTCGGTCTACGTCCTGTTCCCGCGGATTGAGGATGTGGTCGACCCCGACCTGTTCAGCAAGGCAGATGCGATAGGGGCTGATCTCGGTGGCAATGACTTGGGCGGCTCCGAGCGCCTTGCAGATAGACACCGCGAAGAGTCCAATAGGGCCCATCCCGGTGATCAGGATGCTCCGCTCCTCGATGGGACCAGCCAGTGCCGTATGGACGGCGTTTCCCAAGGCATCCTGAAAGCAGGCGATCTCCTTCGGTACCCCCCGCGAGGTGGGGCGGGCGTTTTCCGCTGGAATGACCACGTACTCGGCGAAGCCGCCGTCGACATCCACGCCCAGGATGCGGGTGTTGACGCATACGTGCCCCTGCCCCTGGAGGCACTGCAGGCATCGACCGCAGACGATGTGCGACTCGCTGGAAACGAAGTCGCCAACGGCGCGGCCGCGAACGCCCTCCCCCACCTCGACGATCGTCCCACAGAACTCGTGGCCGATGATGCGGGGGGGCAGGATCCGACTGGCAGCCCAGCCGTCCCAAGAATAGATGTGGAGGTCGGTGCCGCACACGGATGCCGCCTCCAGCCGCACTTTCACGTGGCCAGGGCGGACTTCGGGTTCGGCGGCCTCGATGATCTCGACGCCCGGCTCGGGGCGTACCTTTGCGATGGCCTTCAAGAGGGCGTAAGTGTACTCCGCAGACTGGCAAGAGCGAGCCTCAGCGGCCTTCGGGCGCCTAGCCCTCCGGGTGCAGATTCCGGATCAACATCTTCACGGTCGCTCGCAGCTCCCGGTCGTCGTTCATCAGCTCGCTGATCTTCTGGTAAGCGTGCATCATCGAGGTGTGGTCACGGTCCCCGAACAGGGTGCCGATATGCTTCCACGAGTCGCCGGTGATCTCACGCGTAACGTAGATCGAGATGTGGCGGGCGTGAACGATCGGCGCCTTGCGAGACACCCCCATGATCTCCTCGGACGGGATACGCAAGTGCTTACCCACCGTATCCACGATCTGGTTGAAGGAGGGCTTGGCCACCGTTGCGTCGTGGTAGTAGCGCTCGACCATCTGAATCGCGAGATCCATCCCCAGATCACGCCCGTCCACGCTGGCTTGGACGGCAAGCTTGGTGAGCGCGCCCTCCAGCTTGCGGATGTTGCCCGGCACGTTCTCGGCCAGATACATCGCCACGCTGGTTCCAAGCTCCAGGTTCTCCTGCTTGGCCTTGCTGAGCAAGATGGCGCAGCGGGTCTCCGTATCCGGCGGCTGGATGTCGGCTACCAACCCCGCCTCGAAGCGAGAGCGCAGTCGCTCGTCCATCAGGAAGAGATCCCGAGGCGGGCGGTCTGAGCAAAGCACGATTTGCTTTCCGAGCGAGTGCAGATAGTTGAAGGTGTTGAACACCTCTTCCTGCGTCTTGTCCTTGCCGGCGATGAACTGGATGTCATCCACCAGCCAAACCCCGACGCTCCGGTGGGAACGCCGAAACTGCTCGATGCGATTGTTCTGGAGCGCGTTCACGAAGTCCTCCGCGAACTGCTGCGCGGCGATGTAAACCAGCGGGAACTTCGGCTCCCGGCTCAGGATCTCGCGGGCGATCGAGTGGAGGAGGTGTGTCTTGCCCAGCCCCGATGGCCCGTAAATGAACAGGGGGTTGTACTTCTGGCCGGGTTCGGAGGCCACTGCCTTGGCTCCGGCGAAGGCCAGTCGGTTGCTTTGGCCGATTACGAACGTTTCGAAGCTATAGCGCTCCGAGGGCTTGAACTTGGCGTCTTCAGGCGCAACCACGACGGCAGCCGTGGGAATGTTTGCGACCATCCTCTCTCGAGGCTCGGTCTGCAGGTCCATGGTGACCGACTCCCCGAGCTCGTCGGAAAGCACCGTCGTCAGGGTCGCCAGATACTTCTCCCGAACCCACTCCTGCACGAACTTGCCCGGTGCCCGGAACGTGGCCATCCCATCCTCGAGCGAAACGGGGGATAGCAGCTTGATGAATCGATCGAACCAAGCGGGCGGAACTTCGGGTGTGAGTCTTCTTAGTGCTTGTTCCCAGGCGCCTCGGAGCCGTATGAGCTCGCTGTCTTCCAACAAAGAGTACTGGTCGTCCATAGCAACAAAAGCAGCGAAGGGAGCCGAAGCCCCCTAGAAGTGGCGTGATTATACACAGGGTTCGAGTGGCTGTGAAGAGCACCTTCTGGTTAATGACGCAGACTGAAGGCCTTGGAGCGTCAAAGAATGGCCGCTGCATGAGTCGCTGAGGCGTCGGATCTGCTTTTTACGCTATTTTTCTGCTGTTTTCACTGGGCTTCGACCATGGCTGCACACGCGTCTACCCGTGCACTACAGCATTGGCGGCGCAGGCATGTGAAGGTCGAGGCGCCATGGGCGCATCCCTGCGCTGGGGTACAGTCCCCCACTGGCACCCATGAAAACGTCTCGGATTTTCACGTCTGAAAGCGTCAGCGAAGGACATCCCGACAAGCTGGCCGATCAGATCTCGGACGCTCTGCTAGACGATTGTCTCCGACAGGACAAGAGCGCCCGAGTCGCCATCGAGACACTGCTTACCCGCGGACTGGCGGTCGTCGCCGGAGAAGTCACGATGGACGGCTACGTCGAGGTGGCCAAGATCGTGCGCGACACGATCAACGACGTAGGCTACACCGATACCGACCTGGGCCTGGACGGCAACACGTGCGGCGTCATGGTCGCGATTCAGGAGCAGTCTCCGGATATCGCCATGGGAGTCGATACGGGTGGGGCTGGCGACCAGGGGATGATGTTCGGCATGGCGACGAACGAGACGCCGGAGCTCATGCCGTTGCCGCTCTCCATCGCGCACGCCCTGACACGCAAAGCGGCCGAGGTTCGCCGGAAGCATCCATCGATGGGCTTCAGACCGGATGCCAAGAGCCAGGTGAGCGTGATCTACGAAGGCTCGCAGGCGAAGGCGATCGATACGGTCGTGATGTCGGTTCAGCACGGGCCGGCGGTGGAGCAGCGAACCGTGCAGGGATTGATCCGAGAACACATCATCAACCCGGTGCTCGCCGAATACGAGCAGTACGAGCAGTGCGGCACCAAGTTTCATATCAACCCAACCGGCCAGTTCATCATCGGGGGCCCTCAGGCCGACACGGGCCTCACGGGGCGGAAAATCATCGTCGACACCTACGGTGGCATGTGCCCTCATGGGGGCGGGGCCTTCAGCGGCAAGGATCCTACGAAGGTCGACCGAAGCGCGGCGTACATGGCGCGACACGTCGCCAAGTGCATCGTGGCGGCTGGATTGGCAGACCGCGCGGTGGTTGCCCTTGCGTACGCGATCGGGGTGGCGCAGCCGGTCAGTATCAACTTGGAGACCTTCGGGACCGAAAAGGCTGACCTCGACCACATCGCGAAGAAGGTCTCAGCCGCCTTCGATCTCTCGCCCAAGGGGATCATCGAGCACTTGGACCTCACGAACTGCTCGTACCTGCCGACGGCCAAGAACGGACACTTCGGGAATCCCAACTTCCCTTGGGAGCGAACCGAAGAAGCGGCGCGCCTGAAGTAGCGTCCTGGGGCAGGGCTTCGGTCCGTGGCTACTGGCGGACCATCACGGTCTCGTTCTTAAGGCTTCCGGTCAAGCTAAGCGTAAGCCGGTCGCCTTCGATGCGGAATACGTACGGGACTACGTTTCCCTGAGCGTCTTTGAACAGCACCCGGTCGTCCTTGACGAGCCACGCGCCGGTGAACTTGTTGTCAAAGCTGCCGCCGCGGGTGCTCACCTTCCCCACGAAATCGTAGGTGCCGTCTTGGTTGAAGGTGTAGGTCGAACTGTCCGCCGGAACCTGCCATTTGCCAACGAGCCGCTCATCTGGCTTGCCCTCGAAGGCGACGGGCGGCTTCTCAGCCTCCACCAAGTCGTCGGAGGACGAACCGCAGCCCATCATCAGCAGGGCCAAGAGGAGGCACGCCAAAGGTCGCAATCGCATCGTCGCTGCTCCGGAAAAGGGGAAGGACGCAAGGCCCTTCCCCAAGATCTTACCGGCCACTCTGCTGCATCGCCCGCTTCCGAGCTTCGTTTTCCGCGCTCATCTGCTGCTGCATGGCTTGAGACTGACCGATGCCAGAGGCGGCCGCAGAGCGGGCGTCCGGCGGAATGTCGCCCGGCAACTGGTCCACCGATTTGGGCGCCGCCTTGGCGGCTGCTTCTGCGGTTGCCACGTCGCCGTCCGAGGAGCCTCGGCATCCGCCGAGGCTCAGCAGGACCGTAGCGAGAATGAGGCTCAGATTCCTCATCGCGCGTGCGCCGCACAAGGTTGGCCGGGGCTGAACAGCCAATCCCAGTTGTCGCCCCAGTCCGTGACGTGACCCTTCACGTACACGTACTTGCACCAGTTGTAGGCGCCCTTCTTGATGAACTTGCCGTGCCCGTCCGCAAAGGCGCTGTTAAGGCCCTGCGTGTAGCGATACCTCGGCATGGCCCAGGTCGGCCACGCGTTGGAGTCGGCATCGTACTTCTCGCCGGAAGTGGGACCGGTGAAGACCGGGGGCCACTGCTCGCCGCCCCAGAACCACCAGGAAGCCATGGGCTGGTCGCCGGATGCGTTCCAGTCGGGGTTGATGCCGACGGTCCAAGTCATCGTCACCTGCGCAGGCGCGTCCACGGCCGTCATGCTAACGGACGGGAACGGAGCATTCGCGGTGGCATGGCCGGCGTCAGTCTGGTCGCAGCGGTTGGCACCGGCAGCGCCGTCCCACTGGCACGCGCCTGGCATCAGGATGTTGTTGCCACCGTACACGCCGCGGCCCGTCGGCTTGGCGGGCGTGCTCCAGATGCCGCCTTCGGCCAGCATCACCCGGTTGGTGCCGTCGTTGTACTCCATCTGGCCGTTCTTGACGTAGGGCATGACCGCCTCTCGCCAGGTGATGGGCGTGTTCCAGCCCCATACGGCTCCACCCACCCGCTTGTACCACATGCGGGGGAACATGTCGTCGTAGTCCGCCCCATACATGATGATGGCGGTGGCGTGATTCTTCACGTTGGACAGGTCGGCAGTCTTCTTGGCAGCCTCTTTAGCCTGCGCGAAGACCGGGAAGAGAATGGCTGCCAGGATCGCGATAATCGCAATCACGACCAGCAGCTCGATCAATGTAAACGCTCGTGATTTCATAACTCACCTCAACCTCGAGGCCTAGAAGTGCTTTCGCGGATATCGAATCCGCAGGGGAAGACGAGGTGCTGACCCTTGTCGGCTCTGCCCTCGATACAGTCTACGAGAAGTTGAACCGCCTTCGAAGCCATCTGCTCGATAGGCTGTCGAATCGCGGTCATCCGGGGCGTGGTGGCTTCGCAGTACGGCGACGAATCGAAGCCAACGATGGACAAATCTTCCGGCACTTGGATGCCCAGTCCTCGAGCCATCCCAAGGACGTTGCCGGCCATTTCCTCGCTCTTGAGGATCAGCGCGGTGTGTCTGGCGCCGGCGCGCCAATACTCCACCAAGTCGGTTCCGCTCTCGTGCCAGCAGAGCACATCCGTGTCCGAACAAGAAAGGTTCCTCCTGGTCATGGCCTTCTTGAAGGCGTCTCCGCGCAAGCGGGTCTCCTGCGCGTCCAGGTTCTCTTGATCAGCCACAAAGGCGATACGCCGGTGACCCAGGCGGTACAGGTGATCCACTGCAAGCTCCAGGCCACCGTCGTTGTCGCAACACACGAAGCTCGTTCGGCCCAGGCTCGTGGGGTGCGATATGTGCAGCGCCACAACTGGAACGGGGGCGTGCTCGAGATGCTCCAGCATCTCATCGTCCTGCAGAACCTTGCCCCACACAACCCCATCGAATCGGCCATCGTTCAAGAGGGAAACCGAATCCGAGGCGGCGAGCTTGGGACAGATGGTCAAGCTGTAGCCAGCTTGAAATGCGGCGGAAGTCATTCCGTCCAAGAGCTGCACCATGTACTGCGACCCGCCTGCAAGGCGCCCGAAATTGTTGAAGATGAGCCCGAGCGTATGCGTCCGACGGGAGCGAAGGCTTCTGGCAAGGACGTTGGGCTGGTAGCGCAACTCGGAAGCAGCCCGCTTGATGGCCTCCGCCGTTTCGGCGCTGACCCTCACATTCGTGCCCCTACCGTGGAGCACCTTCGAAACGGCCATGGAGGAGACTCCGGCCGCTTCCGCAACGTCGCGGATGGTGACTGCCATTTGGAAAACCCTAATTTACGGTTAAATCTATACATCAGTCGCAGGCGAAATGCCAAGAGGTTGGGCAGTTTTTCTGTCAGAACAGCTTGCTGCCGTTCGGCACCCGCCGATCCGGTATCGCCAGAACGACCTCCCCTTGCTCGTCCGGAAAGCCTGTTACAAGGCATTCAGAGACAAAGCCGGCTATGCGCTTCGGCGCCAAGTTGATCACCGCCACCACCTGGCGACCAATCAGGGCTGCGGACTCGTAATGAACCGTGATCTGCGCGCTCGATTGCCTGATGCCCAGCTCTCCGAAGTCGATCCAGAGCTTGAAAGCCGGCTTGCGCGCGGCGGGAAAAGCTTCGGCGCGGATGATCGTGCCGGCCCTCAGCTCGATCTTTTCAAAGTCCGCCCACTCGATGGTGCTCAACGGCCAAACTATGGCATGCGCGTCCTCTTCCTGTGCACCGGAAACACTTGCCGCAGTCAGATGGCGGAGGCGTTCGCCCGTGCCTTTGCGCGAGTCGACGTCGAAGCGTGGAGCGCGGGCTCCCGGCCAGGCAACCGAGTCAACCCCTACGCGTTGCAGGTGATGGCGGAAAGAGGAGCCGATCTGTCGAATCATCGGCCCAAGAGCCTGGCCGAAGTGCCGCTGCCGGTCGACGTGGTGGTCAGTCTCTGCGCCAGCGCGGCGAACGAATGCCCGGCCTTTCCGGGCGCACACGCCGTTGAGCACTGGGGTCTGCCAGACCCGGCAGACGCGACCGGAACGGAGGAAGAGGTGCTCGAGGTGTTTCGACGGTCCCGAGACGAAATCGAACAGCGGGTTACCGACCTTCTCGACCGTCTGGGGCTACTGCCCACGCGTCTCGGGGTGGCGTCGGGGGAACAAGAAACGATCGACGTCTAGAGCCGCCGTTAGCCATCCAGCCGCAAAACGAAGCTCCGGTAGGTTCGGGTGATCTCGAAGCCGTGCCGCTCGTAAAAGGGCGCCAGCGCGGTCCAGTCGATGATCGTTCGCCGCGCCCCTCGTTCCCGAAGGCCGTTGAGAGCGGCAGCGAGCAATCCGTTTCCCAATCCCTTGCCCCTGACGCGGCGCGAAACGCCGATCGGCCCAAGCGCGCCCCAACGATCGCCCAGCGCCAAGTTCCACACCCCGCCCCCCACCGGTAGCCGGTGTGTCCAATCCTGCGTCGTGGCGAAGCCGTGAAGCGTCCCCTCGTAAAACAGGCCATACACAAAGTCGGAGCGCTCCTCCAGGTCGATCTTGTTGAGGGTGTCGTATGCCCAGCGGCCCGGAAACTCCCGGTTGAGGAAGATCCTTAACGCCGCCTGATCCTCTTGGGCGATCGGCCGGACCGTCGCCTCGGCCCCCTCCCGATCTCGCAAGGCATACTCGTTTGAGTGTGCTCCCGACTCGATGGCGACCGCGGGCGGCGGCGCGTAATCGGTCACGTCTCGTTCCAAATCCACCGCCTCGGCGCCTTCCTGGAAGCCCTCGATGATGAGAAAGTCCCGTAGGCTCTGGCAGTCGGAAGGACAACCTGGAAAGAAATGCCTCGAGTCTTGACCGAAAACCAGCCTATAGATGCCACGGTTGCGGAGCAGACGCTTCACGAAGGAAAACAGGTCGACGCCAACCTGCGGTTCCTTGAATGCGCAGGCGCAAACGTGCGCCTGGTCCGGATCCTGCCCCTTCCAGAGCCTGGGAGAAGCACACTTCTTCACGACGACGAAGCCGAGAGGCGTGCCGTTTATGCCCAACTCCACGCTCGAAGCGCCCCAATCGAAGAGAGGCGACTCGATGGTGTTCGCCTTGAAAAGCTCCGGAGACACCCAATACTTCTCCGGGTAGCACTCCTTCCAAAGCTCGACGAGGTCGTTGACTTTCGCTTCTTGGAAGCCTATACGCATTCCTTCTCGCGCTCGAGAAGCTGCCTAAGATGTCCTCCGTAGAGGGTCAGCGCCTCGCGCGTCCGCATGATCCTTTCGATCATGTTACCGTCGTCTGCGTTCAGGAACGCCTTCAGGTCGGGAGCGAAAAAGAGCGCCTCGAAGGCGTCGGCGGAATGCCCAAAGAGCCGGGCATCCGAGGAATCCAACCGCAGATACGCCAAGACGTAGCGTCGAACGGAGCTGTAGTTACGCTGCATCCACGCCCGCTGCTCCTGGTATCGCGAATCCAGTTTGGGGGAAGGTCCGTAATTGGCGGCATCGCAGAGCACTTCGACGAGTTCCTCGTAGTGCTGGTAGAAGGCCAGAAGCTCCTCCTGCCGCTCTCGAACGCTGGGCGTGTGCTGGGAGGTCGACTGCTTGACCTGCTGACGGTCGAGCGCGGCTGCCCGCATGCGGCTCTGAATCCCGTCGACCCACTGCCAGCCGTTCTTGGTCTTCCTCCGGATTCCCTGTATGGCATCCTGTCCGGTCATGGCCCACCCTCCTTCGTCCGCTGCACGTAGTTGATACGGAGGTCTCTCACGAGCGTGTGAATTCGGCGCTTGTCTTCCTCGTCCAGTCTTGGTTCGATAAAGGAAGCCAGATGCGACACCAGGTC
>Ga0247719_1000843_pt1 | contig 15356 bp, 12 predicted proteins | sample 41E_DmetaG_FD_189046 | JGI IMG/M metagenome (GOLD analysis project Ga0247719, IMG submission 189046) | Soil microbial communities from hillslope of Landscape Evolution Observatory, University of Arizona, Oracle, AZ, United States - 4-1-E_D | ecosystem: Engineered > Artificial ecosystem >...
CCCGAAGTGCATCTGCGAGCGTCAGGCAGCGCATCGCATGGCCGGCGCCGATACGCGCCGTGGCGTCGACCCGGAAGCCTACCCGCACCCGAGCACCTCCTTGACGCCTGCGACGACCTGTTCCTGTTCAGCGTCGCTGAGCCCTGGATAAAGGTGCAGGGTAATGGCCTCGCGACCATAGGCCTCGGCGCCTGGGCAGAGCCCCGGCTCGAAGCCTCGCCGGCGATAGAAGGGCTGCAAATAGACCGGGATGTAGTGGAGGTTGACGCCGATTCCGCGTTTGCGGAGCCCGTCGAAAGCAGCGCGGTGGATGTCGGCATCTACCCGGATGACGTACAGGTGCCAGCTCGACTGCGTGTCGGAGTGCTGCCAGGGTCGCTGAAGCGGATCGTTGCCGAAGAGTTCGTGGTAGCGCGCGGCGAGAGCGCGACGTTGGGCGACGAACTGTTCGAGGCGCTGAAGCTGGCTGGAGCCGAGTGCCGCGGCGAGATCGGTCATCCGGTAATTGAAGCCGAGAGCCTGCTGCTCGTAATGCCAGCCCCCGTCGACCGGCCGCTCAAACTCGGCTGCGTCGCGCGTCACCCCGTGGGTCCGGTACAGCTCCATCCGCCGCGCCAGCTCGGCATCATTGGTCAGCGCCATGCCTCCTTCGCCGGTGGTGATGATTTTGACCGGGTGGAAGCTGAACACTGCGATGTCGCTGAAGCGGCAGTCGCCGACCGGGCCGCCGCGGTAGCTCGCTCCGACGGCGTGCGACGCGTCCTCTACGGTCCGGAAGCCGTAGCGGCGGGAGAGCTCCTGGATGCCTACCATGTCGCACGACTGACCTGCGAGGTGGACCGGGATGACCACCTTGGGCAGGCGGCCCGCAACCTCGGCTCGCTCAAGCTTCGCGGCCAATCGCTCGACTGACAGGCAATAGGTGCGTGGGTCGATGTCGATAAAATCGACCTCGGCGCCGCAGTAGAGCGCGCAATTGGCGCTTGCGACATAGGTGATCGGGCTGGTCCAGACGAGGTCGCCGGGGCCGACGTCGAGCGCGAGGCAGGCGGCGTGCAGCGCTGCGGTCGCGCTGTTGACCGCCACCGCGTGGCTGGCCCCGAAATAGGTGGCGGCACTCGCCTCGAAGCGCGGTATGGCCGGTCCCTGGGTCAGGAAGTCTGATTTAAGCACCTCGACCACCGCATCGATGTCGGCTTGGCTGATCGATTGCCGGCCGTAGGGGATCATTGCGCAGCTGGCACCCGGTGGCCGGGCTCGACATGCTCGCGGATCAGCCTGCGAAGCTCGTCGATTCCTAGGAAGGTCTCGTTGGCGCCGCTGTTGTAGGAGAATCCCGCTTCGACCGTTTTTGCCCCACGCGAGTCCAGATAGTCGTGGAATGCCTGCTGGGCGGCGGTCGGCAGGATAGCGTAATAATCGCCAAGGTCGAGCGTGTTGAGGCTGTCGCTCGACGTGATCATCTCTTCGTGAATCTTCTCGCCTGGCCTGATGCCGATGATCCGCCGCTCGCATTCCGGGGCAATCGCCTCGGCCAGGTCGAGGATCCGATAGCTCGGGATCTTGGGCACGAAAATCTCTCCTCCGAGTGCCTCGTCAATGCTCCACAGAACCATATTCACTCCTTCGTCGAGGGTGATGTTGAAGCGGGTCATGTCGACGTGCGTGATTGGTAGTACACCCGCCCGTCGATGCTTGAGGAAGTAGGGTATAACCGAGCCCCGACTGCCCATGACGTTGCCGTAACGCACAACCGAGAAACGGATGTCGCGGCTGCCCCGCATGTTGTTCGCCGCGGTGAATAATTTGTCGGAGCAGAGTTTAGTGGCGCCATATAGATTGATCGGGGCCGCCGCCTTGTCAGTAGATAACGCGACGACGCGGCTTACATCGGAATCGAGGCAGGCCTCGATCAGGTTCTGAGCTCCGAAAACGTTCGTCTTGATAGCCTCGAAAGGATTATATTCCGCAGCCGGAACCTGCTTTAGCGCAGCGGCATGGACGACATTATCGATGCCATCCAGAGCGCGCCGCAAACGGTCTTTGTCACGAACGTCGCCAATGAAATAACGGATGGCGGGATATTCATTCTGCGGGAACCTCTGCGCCATCTCAAACTGTTTGAGTTCGTCGCGCGAATATACGACCAACCGATGGATGTCGGGATAACGTTCGAGGACAGTTTTGACGAACGCTTGGCCGAGCGAGCCTGTGCCCCCTGTGATGAGGATGGATTTGTATGACAACATGAACCTCTAAAGCTGCTTCTTGAGCCTGGTCGGACCCGTTACCTCGTGAAACGAACCGTCGGCCGTGATTCGCCCATCCTCGATCCGAACCACACGGTCGCAATTGGCGACGGTGGACAGTCGGTGTGCGATGATGAAGACAGTGAGTTCGCGGCCCAAGCCATCGATGGTTTCCATTAACGCGCTTTCTGTTTGATTGTCGAGGGCACTAGTTGCCTCGTCAAAGATGAGAACGTTGGCCCGCTTGTATAGCGCACGCGCAATGCCAATTCGCTGGCGCTGCCCACCCGAAAGGCGGATGCCACGCTCGCCCACCTCAGTTTCGAAGCTTTTTGGCAGCGCGAGCACGAACTCTTCAATCTGTGCTTGGCGCGCCGCGGCGCGTACGCGCTCCATGTCCATCTGCGCCGGTTCCTCTCCGAAAGCGATATTTGAGGCGATGGAGCTGTCGGTAAGATAGATCGCCTGTGGCACGTGGGCGATTTGCGCCTGCCAACTGGCTCGGTTGGGGTCGGTGAGAGTTACGCCATCAATCTGGATCGTTCCTTCTGTCGGCTCCAGCAGGCCCATCAACAGGTCGAGCAGTGTGGTTTTGCCGCTGCCCGTCCGTCCGACGAACCCGACCCGCTCTCCCTTGCGGATAGTTAGATTAATGTCGCTCAGAACTTTTTGATCATCGACGTAGCCAAAACTCACACGGCGGAACGCGATCTCGTGTCGAAAAGGCTGCGCTGGCTCACGTTGCACCCGAGCGGCGACCGAGGAGACCGGCGCTTCCAAGAGGGCAAGCACGTCCTGAAGGTTCGCGCTGTGCCCCATGAAGTTGCTCCAGCCTACTAAGATTTGCTGAAGGAGAGGCAGCAAACGCTGTGCGCCGAGTGCCAAGGCGCCGAGGACCGGAATTGCGGCGGCGATGCCGCCTGGCCTCAGGCTGATTAAGTAAGCAACGAGCGCGATGAGGACGATCCCCGCACCTTCCACAACATATCGGGGCGCGGCGCTGATGATGTAATTGGCCGCCTGCCGCTCAGTCATCTCCCGATCTAGCTGTTTGAATTTTCGCTCGAAGACGGGTTGCGCCTGATCGAGGATAATCTCACGTATGCCTCCCAGCCCCTCTTGGATCTGCTTGATGCGGGCATTGCGGTAAACGGCCATGATGGCAGAATTGTTGCGCAGTCTTTGGCGCGAGAACTTGGCGAGCAGCAGATAGATAATGGACATCGCCGCCGCAGCGATCGTGGTCACGAATGGGTCGACGACAAACAGTAAAGTCATGATGAACACGGCCATGACGGCCGAGGTCACACTGAGCATCAAGGGAAGAAATACTCCGCTGAGCACCAACTCTACCTTCTCCATGCCGGCAAGTAGCTCGCTCGTATTCCGCCGAACAAAAAGGCTGTAGGGCTGCCTCAGCATGCGATAGAAAATGGCAGTGGCGATCTCATGCCCAAGCCGGAAAGCGAAGGTGTAGCTGACGTAGTTCAGAAGTAGCCTGATACCTGCAGCGGCAAGGGCCGCTAGGACCAACAGCACGGTGGCCGCGACGACGAGATCGTGTCCGGTTGGGAGGTTTAGCGTTTGTACTACTCCGCCGAACACCGGCATGTTGGCCGCAAGCGCAGGGTCTGAGATCAGTGCGAGGAAGGGGATGACGGCCCCAATCGTCAGCAACTCCGCGAAGCCGCCCAAAAGCATCAGCGCCAATGCGAGCAGTAAATGCTGCCGGCGCCTGCGGGACATCTTTCGACAGATCGACGCCAGCACCGACCAAATCGGGTCCGAATGCCGGCTCTTCGTATCGTGCACCTGTCGAGACTCCAATCTGCGACCAAAACCAGGCATAACTCGTGCGGTGAACCCAACCCTAACTCTGGCGTGGCGACGTGCTGCTTGCTGTCTATGCGCGCTCATTGAGGCGAAAGACTGCACGGTTGGTCATAACGGGCGTGGATCCCGCGGACGCGGCTTTCAAGGAGCTGATGCGAGAGAGCAAGCTGGGAGAATTCGAGGTCGTCTGGCTCGGCTTCATCCCCGAGATTTATGGCCGGATCGCCCAAGCCGAGACCTGCGTACTTACCTCCCATTTTGAAGGTTTCTCTAACTTCCTACCCGAAGCGGCCGCCCTCGGCAAGCGCATTATCGCGTGATTGAGTGAGCCTACTTAGGGAAATTTACAGCCCATGCATCACGACGATGCGGGTGCGGCATTCGCTTGCCATGGCATTTGCCTAGCCTTACGACCGCGTGCCGCAGTTTTGGAAAGAAATCCATGAGGAATTTGGTATCCGCCATTTTGGAGCCGTTTGGCCTCAAGATCGAACGTATCCGTAAAGATCCATCTTTCTTCGTGCCGGAGATCAGCAACGAGCAGGCCGATGAAATTTCTATTGGTAGTCGCTATTCGATGACGACGATTGAGCGACAGTGGGCACTAATCCAGTCCATTGAGTATATCCATAGGGCGGGAATAGACGGGGATATAGCGGAATGCGGAGTGTGGCGAGGCGGAAATCTCATTATTGCAGCGATGGTCCAGCGCCGGCTTGGTAGGGCAGCGACCATTTGGGGATATGACACCTTTGAGGGGATGCCAGCGCCCACCGAGGTCGATCGGGCACTTCACTATGAGGAAGTTGCCGCCGCGACGTTTAAAAAGAAGCAGAGGGGCGAATTCAGCGACTGGTGTTACTGCCCGATCGACGAAGTGAAAGCAAACCTCGCACGTCATCAGGCGGACGTTGACGTCCGCCTAGTAAAAGGCAAGGTTGAGGACACCCTCGTCGATCCTGCGAACCTTCCCGAACGGATTGCCCTCCTTCGCCTCGACACAGATTGGTACGAAAGCACGAAGATCGAACTCGAGGTTCTTTATCCGCGCCTCGTGCCCGGCGGAGTGCTGATCATCGACGATTTCGGTGACTGGGCAGGTGCGCAGCTCGCCGTCGAGGAATATTTCTGTGACCGGCCGGTATGGATGCATCGCGTAGACCGCGCCTGCCGACTTGCGGTTAAACAGCTCTAATTTTGCCCCGGAGGCCTGCGATAACAAAACGGATCAGCATTGCCGTTCCGCAACTGGTGGGCGGAGGCGCGGAGAAAATAATGATGCGGCTTGCCACGCGGCTTTCCGCGGAGGAAAGGCTAAGTCGCCTTTATACCGGAAGTTGCCAAGGTGCTGACCGCCTCCCATTGCTGCCGCTAGTAAATCTTGACGCGACCCGGGCATTACAGGCGGCCCCCCGCTTTGCGTCTGCAATCGCAAACGATCCGGCCGGCGGCTATCTCCTGACGTTGGGCTATGTTAATCTCGCGCCAGTGCTCCGGCTCTGGCGACCACGTGCTCGTATCGTTCTGAGGCTCGGCAACACTGTGACACCTGAGCTTCGTATATTGCCGGCTCCGGCGCGCCTGCGTTACCTCGTCTCGCTGCGGCTCGCTGCGCATTTCGCCGATCGCATCATCGTACAGTCCCGCTATATGGGCGAGGATCTCGCGGGGCATTTGCATGGCGTGGCGCCGAAACTCGAGGTCGTCTATAATTTCATCGAAAACGACCTGTGGGACTACCGTCCCCCCCCCTCGCGCCCACTCGCAGATCCTTATCTATTCTGCGCGGCGAACATGAAGCCGCAAAAGGGGTTCGACGTGCTGCTTGCTGCCTACGCGCGCTCACCGAGGCGAAAGACTGCGCGGTTGGTCATAGCGGGCGTGGATCCCGCGGACGCGGCTTTCACGGACCTGATGCGACAGAACAAGCTCGGAGAATTCGAGGTCGTCCGGCTCGGCTTCATCCCAGAGATTTATGGTTGGATCGCCCACGCCGAGACCTGCGTACTTGCCTCCCGTTTTGAAGGTTTCTCTAACTTCCTGCTCGAAGCGGCCGCCCTCGGCAAGCGCATTGTCGCGACTGATTGCCCCGGGGGCAATGGCGAGTTCTTTGAACATTATCCGAACGTCGAGACGGTGCCGGTGAACGAGGTCGAGGAGCTTGCCGAGGCCATGGCGACACAACGACATGACCTCGACCGGGCGGAAACCTATCGATTTTTAAAGGCGTTCAACGAGGACCAAATATATCGTCGCTACAAGGATATACTGACACCGAAGACCGGGACCGGCCCTTCGACTGCCCCAGGAGCTGATTAGGATGTGCGGAATTGCGGGTTTGCTGACAGCGCCCGGCTCCAACCTGTCGGCGATCAACGCAATGGCCGACGTGATCACGCACCGCGGCCCTGATGATCGCGGAGTTTGGCAGGATCCAACTGCCGGCGTTGGGCTCGGCCATCGCCGGCTTTCGATTATCGACCTTTCTAGGTCTGGCCACCAACCAATGTGCTCGAAGGACGGGCGGTATGTCATCGTCTTCAACGGCGAAATCTACAACCATCGGGCTATGCGGAGGGAGTTGGCTGACCAAGGAATGCCGGCTTCAGCAGGGGCGGCTTGGGCCGGGCATTCGGATACGGAGACCTTTCTCGAGTGCATCGCCAGCTGGGGTCTTGAGGCGGCGCTCGAAAAGGCTGTCGGCATGTTTGCCTTTGCACTATGGGACCGGTCTGCACGGACCCTCCGGCTAGTCCGCGACCGTTTTGGCGAGAAGCCGCTTTATTATGGCTGGGTCGCAAGCACTTTCGTCTTTGGCTCCGAGCTCAAGGCAATACAGGCATTGCCAGGGTTCAGCAATCGGGTGGACCGGCGCGCGGTGCGGCTGCTGGCAGCTCGTGGTTACGTGCCGGCGCCGCTTTCTATTTTTGAACGTATCTATAAGCTGGAGCCCGGCTGCATTCTCTGCGCCACGGCCGAGGCTTGGCGCTCAGCTGTTGAACCGGCCGAGGCGCGTTTGAATGGGTCAGCGGTCCGCATCAGTCCCTATTGGACCTATCGGGACGTGGTCGTCGGTGGGCTTGAACGTCCATTTGCAACGGCAGAGGAAGCGATGGAGGCTCTAGGGGACGTACTCACTCAAGCAGTATCCGGACAGGCCATCGCTGATGTTCCAGTCGGCACATTTCTCTCCGGCGGCATCGACAGCTCAACCGTGGTCGGTCTACTCCAGCGCTGCTCGACCCCGCGGGTCAAGACTTTCTCGATCGGATTCGAAGAGGCGGGCTATGATGAAGCTCGGCATGCGAGTGCGGTGGCGCGCTACTTCGGCACCGATCATCACGAGTATTATGTCCGGATCTCAGACACGCGCGACGTTATTCCACTGCTCCCCACCATGTACGATGAACCATTTGCCGATTCCTCACAGATCCCGACCTATCTGGTGAGCCGGTTCGCCCGGGAGAGCGTCAAAGTAGCTCTGTCTGGAGACGGCGGCGACGAATTATTCGGCGGCTACAACCGCTATTTGGGAGCCGCGCGCGTGTGGGGACAGTTCTCCAGGATGCCAGTCTCGATGCGCAAGGCTGCAGGCGGTGCCTTCGCACAAATTCCGCCGGCAACGTGGAACTGCGTGGCGCGGCTGTTCGCCGCCGGCAGGCGTCCCGGCCATTTTGGCACGAAGGTGCAAAAGGCGTTCCGTACTATGGCGAACGCGAGCGGCCTCCAGGATGTATTCGCGATGTTCCTCGACGAATGGGCGGGCCAGCCATCTCCTGTCGTCGGCGGTGAATTGGAGGGCCGCTACGGCGGGTTCGACGTCGACGTCGGGGTTCCTGCACCGGACGTGACCCGCATGATGTATTGCGACGCAATGACTTATCTGCCGGACGACATTCTGTGCAAGGTGGATCGGGCCGCCATGTCCGTGGGCCTTGAGACGCGTATTCCTTTCCTTGATCACAGGGTAGCAGCAGTCGCGGCGCGTGTACCGATTGAAATGAAATTGCGCGGCGGTGAGGGCAAATGGATACTGAAGCAATTTCTCTACCGGCTCGCGCCACGTAAACTATTTGAACGGCCAAAGGCAGGCTTTGTTATTCCGGTTGGCGAATGGTTACGGGGCCCGCTCCGCGAATGGGGCGAGGAGCTGCTGGCTGAGGAGCGGCTTAGGTCAGAAGGGTATTTTAACCCACCGCTGGTGCGCCAGAGATGGGCCGAGCATCAGGCAGGTCGGCGCGACGCGACCCAGGCGCTCTGGCCGCTGCTGATGTTCCAGGCTTGGCAAGAGAAATTGCCCATGCCTTCGAAGGCAGCTCAAACACGACCTGATGGCGACGCCGAAACAGCCGTATAAAGCAGTGGTCTGAAATTTGTCTTATGCTAGGATCTATGGCCCTCACAAGGGGCCATTGGTCGGACTTGCTGCGCTGGCTGGTTTCCCCAATTTCGCCCGCTAGCCGGTTCTCGAGTTCGGCTCGGGGCCGAGGTTTTCGTTTGGCGCCGAAGTGATCTCTTCCGACTGTTCCGGGGCTGTCGACGCGAATGCCAGTTGTAACGCCGCGGCGATGAAGCGAGGGCAGCTGGTGATCGGCCAAGGGGACTTTTTCGCGCTGCCTATCGCCAAAGAGCCCTTCGGCATTGTGATCGCTTATGGCGTGCTCCATTATACCGGCCATTCGAAGAAGGCGCTCCACAGCCTGTGGCGGCACGTAACGTCCGGCGGCCTGCTCCTCGATGACCATTATCAACTTAGCTTTAAGCGATTCCTCCCGATCAAGTATGCTCCTCCGCGCATCACTAAGCGGCTTCCCCCGCAGAGCATCCTTCGCCCTCACAGAAAATGTGCCGGGCATTGCTTCCGCTGCAACGAAAGATGTTGCGGCGGATCCGAGGTGGCGGCTTGGATCGCATTTTGCGCCTGCTCGTCAACCGCTCACCGAATTTGGTATATTCGGTAAATCTTGAAATCGCAGGCAGATTGGATCGAGAGACAGCGACGAGTGGTCGATCCTGGATACGTTCGATCAATACGCGCCGAAATATGACCGACCGCGCACGAAGCATCAGTTGCGCGGGCAGCTTCAGAATTCCTCGCGGCGAGATTCGGCTCTTCAAATTCCGGCCAGGGGAACGTGGGCGTCATTCAGAAGTCGGATCGGAGCGTCGCCACGTCGGCCGGGGCTTCATCGATTCGGATCCGGCGCTGCGGCTAGCGCGAGCCTAGCCATTCTCTCAATGATATTACTGCGCGCATTGCAGGTACTAGCAATTCCACAAGGACCCTCTCCCGAACAGTGAGGCCCTGCCTCCAAGATTGGGCGGGTTGAAACACTGCAAAAGTTTTTACTGATGACGTCTTGACAACAACTGGTTCAGATAAGACGGTCGGGATTGAAAATACATTATTATATGGAACTCCTAGGAAATATGAAACTTTCTTCATCTCAGATTCTGTGTCGGAGGTGAGATCCTCATAAGATACAGTCATCACAGCCCTATTAGTACCTAGGCGCCTCTGCTGCCGACGTACGAGCAAGGTCTCGTATATTATTTCGGCGATACGACGGGCATTCATTTGAATGCCGCGCCGCCTCCTGTCATTTAAAATAGCTCTAATAGTCATGCGGGGGTTGCGCGTTATTAACAATACCTTTCCCTGAGGGAACATCTTGAGCCACGAGGTTACGAGGCGATCAGTCGGCGCCCCTATCTCCTTAGTGCACCACATTTGAGGATCTCGTGGGAACATGACCGAGCTGGCATGCGCCGCTCTTGCATCAAACCGAACGGCCTGCTCCAAACTCCTTATCTGTCCCGCAGCGCGAGCCTCCTCCCACATTTTTCTATAATTACTATACGAAAAATTATCCCAACTATGCTCCGACAACTGGCTATCCGCGAGACGATAATAACTTTCAACATTTGTCCATTTGCCGATAAGCCACTGTAGCTTTAGTTCGGCCGGATAAACAAAAACATGCTCGCTTCCGTCCAACAGATTCTGCAACAGCGTAGTGCCTGATTTCCGCTGTCCGTGTACGAGTATAGCATTGTCGATCCAAGTTTGCATGTGTCTCCATCTCTGCGAGGACGGTTGTCTCGCCCGCGGGAGCTGATTGAGCGAGAAATGCGTATGCAGTGCCGCTACACGGGGGACGGGTTTTTCGCAAATGGATGGGAGCCCTTCAACGCAGAACTTTCCGCCCAAAGCGGGCAGCGGAGGCACGGCCGGCCGCCTTTCCCTCCGCACCCGGCCCACAAATTTCGGAAGGTACCCTCAGGAGGCGCCGGCCTATCTAAAACTGGCCCGGTCAGCGACTCCGGAAAACTAACGGCCCAATTACAAAAAACGCTGCAACAGTTTCTCGTTTCGCCGTCATCTGGGAACGACGCGCCAGCAATCGCGCGAATACGCCTCGACGCGAACGGGCGATTCCCACTGTCGCTGTGCTATTGCAACCAAATTAGGGAAGCGCGCGAACAAGGAGCGGTCCAACAATCGCTCGCGGGTTGCAGACCCCTTTAACTTGCCCGGGACTAGACGGTAAGCAAGCGCCCGCAGCGGTGCGTCCAGCTGGTTGCGCCTTGCGATCCGTCGAAGGTGCTTCTCGTCCGTAGAACTCACATTCTTCTCGCCAGCGATAAGGCGAACGACCTTCTCGACCGTCTCAAGTGACGAGATGACCATGGGCCAGCGTCCCGTTGCTTGATCTTCCGGCGGCTCCATTATGGCATTTATTGCCTCCTTATATGTGCTCACGAGTGTGCCACATTCGTTCGGCAGGGCGCAGGTGCCTGCCCTATCCGCCGTACCTGGGGGAACGAAGGTGATTACAGGTTTTTGAGCAATGTTCGCTTGCAGACCGGTCGTACAGCCGTTTTGAACTAGGCAGCGCGAGCGGCGGATCCAAGCGCCAGCGTCCCCTGTATCTGCGATAAGGACGTTAGAGAAAGGCTTGAATAGACTGCGATAAAAATGGGGATTCTCCTGAGGGTGTGGCCTGAGGCAGATGGTAAGCTCCGGATACTTCAGCGCTAGTTCTGCAATCAGACCTATAAAATTGTATAGCATTATGCCTTCGTTCGCCAAAGTAGCATAGCGCTCTTCATCGGTGGTAAACGCGGTGTACAGATCGCTGTTGATTACGTGGCCTTGGCCGAACCAGAACGGATTAGGTGCGGGAAAGCGTGTGTTGAATAATACATAATCTTTCAGGCCACGAGTTTCCTGTGCATCGTAATCGGCGAATGCGGCAGCGTATTCTGGTCGATACAGCTCGAAGTTGATCGAGCCTATCATGTGGACCTCTGGCGGCGGTCGAAGCTGTTCGAAATACGCCCGTTGGAACTCGCCCCATACGAGCACCTTATCGTCTGGTGCCATAACGGTCACGTCGGCCCGGCGCGCAAGCCACGGAAGCCATTCATCCGGCCCCTCGCCCGCGAATATGGCGCTTTCCTCGTCATGGTACCAAACAGAGATGCCCGCGACTTTCATTCTGTCATAAAATGTCATGTCATGCGGCGGAAAGCCGCGAAAAAAGTTTTTGCCGATGTATATGCCAGGGCCGGGCCACCCCCATCGATCGAAAAAGTCGGAGACGAAAACGAACGTCTCGTGCCCCTCTCTTGCCAGGCGCGTCGCAAGGAAGGCACGCGACATTAGTTCGCGACGCCCCACTTCAACGGGTAGGTAGATGGTGCTCATGCTTTCAAGATCCGTCGCTTCAATGATCGTAGCCCTTGCTGGGCTCGCGCGCGGATAGGGCGATGGAAACGAAGGGACTAATTTTTCGCATTTTCTGCGCTCCTAGAGCCGAGCTATCATCCGCTGCGGGGGGGGGGGCGTTCCTGTCCATCTCTCTGTAAAGCAAGTTGCTCGTTACGTATCAGGGCTCTTCCCACGGCTCCGCTGATCGCTCCAATGGACTAAAGAGAATTGTTTTTCGTCGTGGCTCGAGAAGCCGCGATTGTTCGCGCCGCCGCTCAGCTTTCCCACGTTAGGCGGCTGTGTCGGCCTGATCAATGCTGCTTCTGCAGTCTGCCTATTCCATCACTGGTTGAAGGATGTCATTGGTCTGTATTGAGGGATACAATAATGAATGAAGTGAGTGGCTTGAAGAGAGGGTGGGAAAGGTCCGGACATGGCGCTGGCGTCTCGTTCTGGCCCATAGCTCTCTCCGTAAAACGCTGCAAGGGAAGGGGCGAAATTGCTTCGTGCTCAAACGCGGCAAAGAGCCACGACTGTCGTCAGCTGTGTATGCGAGTGTGTCGATGCACGGGTGGGAGAGGCTCACGAGCCCAAAGAGTCGCACGGGGCCCTCGAACGATGCCAGCTAGGACCGATGAGGTTGTGGATTCCGACGGGCCGCTGGCAGCTTCGGCGGGCTCCGAAGGCGGATTTAATATACCTTCGATTAGTCCCCAGGCGCCGCCGTGGGCCCGGAAAACCAGCATTTAGGGGGAGGAGAGGTGATGGCGGCACGCGATTCCAAGGAAGAATATGAGATTGCCTGGCAGCAGACTTTGGTTCGCGTCGAGGCGTACATAAATGCGGGGGAGACCGATCCTGCTAAGATCGTAAAGGCCGTCTTCAAGGATGAGATCGTAGCCCTCGCTGAGACGCCTGAGTTCGCTCCGTACCAGCCTAGGGCCGGGGGCCACCTGGGTGTCAACCGCGGTGCCTACGTCGCAGCCTCGGCCAGCGCACTGCAGGAGCACGCAAATCTGATTCGAGCGATGGTCGAGTTCATCCGCTCCGAAATGCCCGACCTCGACGCCATCGTTGAGTTGGGCGCCGGAACAGGTTACAATCTTTTCCTCCTCCGGGATGAGCTTCGAGATGAGCAATTTCGCTCGATCTCTTATTATGCTTGCGAATATACGGAGACGGGCCAAGAGGTTTGCAAACGGCTCTGCGCTGTCGGCGGTGTGATGAACGTTTACGTGCACTACTTCGACTATAAGCGGCCCGAGCTTGGCTTTCTGACAGGAAGCGACAATGTTCTGTTCTTCACATGCCACTCGATCGAGCAGATGACGTGTCTCCCCCAGACGGTAATCGAGGAAATGTTACGTAGGTCATCAAAGGCCGCCTGTTTCCATTTCGAGCCGGTGGGGTGGCAAAGTGATCCAGCTCTTCTGGCAGAGCGCGATGTGCGGGATCGGCGCTTTGGCTCACTATCGGATGTCGTTTACAAGACCGGCTGGCGACTGTGGGCGCTGCGCCTGAGGCTGCAAAGGATTCTCGGCTCACCGTACAAGGGCGCTCGCGGCATAAACCCGAAAGACGTTACAGTCGGCGACAGCCGGAATGTTTCCCGCAATGCGGGCATCTGGTCGGGGCTGCGGAACTACAACAAGAATCTGATACCATTGCTGACAGAGATGGAACGGCGAGGCCGCATCCGTCTTTTTCGATTTGACATCAATTGCAGCGGCAGCAACCCCTTCAATCCGAGTTCGCTCCTCGCGTGGCGCAAAGTGGAGCGGGAATAAACCCTACGGCACCGCGGCCCGGGTTGTCGCCTTGGTGGTCAACAAACCGGTCGCGCCTCGTGTTTTTTCTCACTCGCCGGTTCATCGGACAACTCGTCTACGAATTGAAGTCCAATCGGTTTCTCGTCATCCGAACTTGGGGCAACCACATTCAGGCCAGTGCTGCCACAAAAGAAGAGCAGTACCGAGGCGATACTAACTTAATAACGGGAAAGCAGCGAGATTCCGCCCATGCCCGCGTTTCTGCAGTGGACAATTGAGTGAAAAGCGCTGCTTGGGCGCACTTAGCTTGTTGACGTGATAGAGCTGGTTCAAAAGCGACTACAGCTCAAAGGGCCGCCCCCTCACCACGACGGGATTTCAATGCTCCGCAAATACAATTCCAAAAAGCGTGTTCTCGTGACCGGCGGCGCCGGCTTTCTCGGCTCGCATCTGATCGACCGTTTTATCGAAACTGGCCATGAAGTGCTTTGCGCCGATAATCTGTTCACCGGCACCAAGGACAATCTCGCCCATTTGCACGGCAACCCACGCTTCGAGTTCCTGCGCCACGACGTCACTTTTCCGCTATATGTGGAGGTAGACGAGATCTATAATCTCGCCTGCCCGGCTTCACCGATTCACTATCAGCACGACCCGGTGCAGACGACGAAGACCAGCGTCCACGGCGCTATCAACATGCTTGGACTGGCCAAGCGGCTTGGCTGCAAGATTCTCCAAGCGTCGACCAGCGAGGTTTACGGCGATCCCGCTGTCCATCCGCAGACGGAGGATTATTGGGGCCATGTCAATCCGATCGGCCCAAGATCCTGCTATGACGAAGGTAAGCGCTGCGCCGAGACTTTATTTTTCGACTATCACCGCCAGCTCCGACTGCCGATCAAGGTAGCGCGGATCTTCAACACTTACGGCCCGAGAATGCACCCGGCGGACGGACGGGTAGTATCAAACTTTATTATGCAGGCCCTTCGCGGTGAGCCGATCACCCTCTATGGCGACGGCAATCAGACACGGTCCTTTTGCTACGTGGACGACCTGGTCAAAGGACTGGTCGCGCTTATGGATACTGGATCCGAGGTGACCGGGCCGATCAATCTTGGTAATCCAGTCGAGTGCACAATGCGGCAGCTCGCAGATCAGGTGATTGAGCTTACTGGCTCCAGATCATCCATAGTCGAGGGTCCACTTCCGCCTGACGACCCCAAGCAGCGCAAGCCCGACATTTCCAAGGCGAAGAACGAGCTTGGCTGGGAACCGACGGTGCCGCTCGAAACGGGTCTCCAGAAGACGATCGATTACTTCCGGACCATCGCTTGAGTGGTGGCGAGAGCTGCCCTAGCCTCAAGCCCGGCTTGCCCCACCGTCGGAAGAACCTTCGTGGCGCCGCTCATGTCATAATACGAGCGCTTACCCAAGGGCCAAGGGAAAGCGGGCGACTGCTCTCTCCGTTTGAGCATCGGAATATTGCATCAATGTGCGGTGTCTCCGGGATATCAATGGCGGCCGGCTTCATTCTCTGGAACTTGTAGACGGTGATCCTATGGGGCGGGTCAAACGTCCCGCCTGGCAGGATCAGATAGGGCAGAATCGCTTCGCACCAATTTAACTAGGCCGGTGGCGAGTGGTTCGGCTAGTGCGGCAACCGACCCCGGCCGACGCCGAAATAGGTTAACCCGGCGCGTTCCGCCTCCGCCGGCTCGTAGACATTGCGCAGGTCGATCAGCGTCCTGCCCTTCAGCCTGCCGGCGAGCCGGGCAAGGTCGAGCGCCCGGA
>Ga0247719_1000846_pt1 | contig 15302 bp, 5 predicted proteins | sample 41E_DmetaG_FD_189046 | JGI IMG/M metagenome (GOLD analysis project Ga0247719, IMG submission 189046) | Soil microbial communities from hillslope of Landscape Evolution Observatory, University of Arizona, Oracle, AZ, United States - 4-1-E_D | ecosystem: Engineered > Artificial ecosystem > Mesocosm...
GGCGCTCTCGAGTAATTCGGGGCCGGCCCCTTCACCCGCGGCCGCATCGTCGCGGTTCCGACTGGTTGCTCCGGACGGGGATCACGCGGGCGATTCCTGAGGGACCGGCGGCGTCGGCGTCCGTTATCCTGGCACGACGCAAGGCGGGATGCCCGAGCGGCCAAAGGGAGCGGCCTGTAAAGTCGCCGGCTTAGCCTACAGAGGTTCGAATCCTCTTCCCGCCACCTTGACCCACTTATTCGAACTCGGGCGTGAGAAGAGAGCCGCGAACACATCCGTGAACTCGGCGCGCTTGACTTTGCCGTCCTTGATGTACACCTCTTTCAGAACCGCCTGGTTGAAGCGACGACGGACTTTAGGGCTGGCCTGAGATAGGCGGTGTGGCAGCTCCCCGCGAGACGGATGGCGAGAGTGAGCACCTCTTGCCACTTCTCGAGGTCCGCCTCGGTTCCCGCCAGCTCCGCCTTCGCCTTGTTCTCGGCCTCCGAGATCCGATCCTGGTCCACCTTTAGCAAGTCGAGAGGGATGGCGTTGGCGTAGTAGGCGCGCAGCAGCTTCTGGCGTTCCTCGGCGAGTGCCGCCAGCCTCTTGGTCAGCACGACGCGCAGTTCCCCGGCGGTGGACTGACGCTCGACGATCTCGTCTTCGAGCTCTTGAGTTAGGCGCTCGACCCACTCGTCGGGAAGCTGGATCTTCTTGTAGAGATCCTCGACTCCGGTCTCGGCGTCGCACGCCATGACATAGGGCTGCGCGCAGTTGGTCTTGTGACGCAGCGAATTCTTCTGGCCGAGGCAATAGAAATAGAGGTAGGTGCCCTTGGCGAGGGTGAGCGACAAGCGGTTGCCGCATTGCGCGCAGTGCAGCACGCCCTTCAAATAGTGGTCGTGACGCCGCGTACGCACGCCCGCCTTGTTGTGCGCCGCGAGGACTTCTTGGCAGCGCTCGAAAACGTTGCGCGAAATCAGGGGCTTGTGCTTGCCCTCATATTGCACGCCATCCCATTCGAGGACGCCGATGTAGAAGGGGTTCTGGAGCATGGTCGCGAGCGCGGCGACGTGAGGCGGTGCACCGGGCTTGCGCGCGGTCGGCGACGTGAGGCCCTTGGTTTGGAGCGCGCCCTGCAGCCCGGCGAGTGAGTAGTCGCCGGTTGCATACATGCGAAACGCTTCGCGCACGAGTAGCGCTCGCTCGGGGTCGAGTACGATCTTGGCCGCGCCGCGCTTTCCGGAACCGGGCTCCCTGACGTTGAGGTATCCGATCGGCGCCTTCGCCGGCCACTGTCCCTGCTTGGCCTTCTGGGTCATGCCCTTTCTGACCTCGGCGGCCAGGTTGGCGGAGTAGAACTCGGCCATGAGGGCGTGGATGCCCTCGACGAGCTTCCCCGAGGCGGACTCCTCGATGTTCTCGGTGACCGACACGAGGGCGACGCCGGCCTTTCGTAGGCCCGCGCGGATCGCGACATGATCCTCCATATTGCGGGCGAGGCGGTCGATCTTGTGGACCACGAGCGCATCGATGTCGCCCTCGGCGACGCGCACGAGCATCGCTTTCAAGTTGGGGCGGTCCGAGCTGCGTGCCGACTCGCCCGCGTCGACGAACTCGTCGGCGACGTTCCAGCCATTGTCGGCACAGTGCTTGAGACATGCCTCGCGCTGTGCCGGGATTGAATATCCCTCCGCCGAGTCGCCGTTTGAGGCCTGCTCCCTGGTGGACACGCGGAGATAAATGAGAGCGTTCATGATGCCTTCTCCTCGTCGTCTTGGTCCTGCTCTTCTGTGAGCTGGAGCGCCAGCTCCAGCAGCGCCCGGGCCAGTGGCCTAAGCGATCCGTCGAGATTAGGACGAGGCGGTGACACAGGCGCCGGGGGCGCCCGGCGGGTGGTCGACCGCTTCGGGCGCGGGGCGCTCAGTGGACCCCACCATCCCGAATATGTCCTCGCCTCACCACTCCGAGCTCTGCCCCCGGTCCTTCCAGTAGGGGAGGTAGCGCAGGTGGCCCACGACGTGGCCGGTCGAGATGACCTGGATCTCGTAGACGACGCAGTTACCGTCTTCGTCGTAGAACTCGCGCGTGATTCTGATGACCTTGTCGCCGACCGGTAGCTCCAGCAGCGCCCGGTCCTCGTCGTCTTCATCCAGCACGACCAGCGCGATCTGCTCGCGCGCTCTGACCGCGCCCTCCTTGACGCCCCGCTCCCTGAGCTGGTAGTCGAGGTCGTCCTCGACCCAATCGGCGCGGGACAGCTCCTCGGTGGTGAGAAGCTTGATCGGCGCCCAGAACTTGATCACATGCGTCGGGCGCCCGTTCGCATCACGCCACCTCGTGACCGCGTGGGACAGGCGCCCATCGTCTTTCATGTGCGGCGAGGCACGCGGGAATAGCTCCTCGATGACCCACTCGCCGGTGATCCACGAAAGGACGTGGCCGGAGAAGACCTCCTCGCGCTGGACGCCGGGCGAGAACGCCGCCGGCGCGGTCAGCTCGTCGTGGACTTGTTGTTCGAGTCGCTCGAGCTCCTCCTCGGAGGGCTCGTCGTGGCCCTCGCCGCCGGTGTGGTTAGGGCGCTCTTTGTCGGTCATGGTCGTTCCTCCCAAGTCGATAGTTCGTTTGGTAGGTGTGTAGCCAGCTCCATCAGCGAGACTCGCCGAGTAGCCCCGAGAGGAAGCCAGTTGTCTCCATGCGGGTCACCCATGTGATCGGTGAGGACCGCGCTCGCGATCGTGATGCCGCAGTCATGAAGCGACTTGCGCGCGTGGCTCTCCCGCTCCCGGCTCGGAAAGCAGAACAGCAGGGCGGAAGGGCAGTCCGGCATCCCGATCATCTGAGCGTAGCCGTGGAGCTTGTCTGCGAGGCGCGGGCCCGACTCGGTGCCGCCGTCGAGCTCTAAGAAGAAGCTCAGCGCGGCTTCGGGCGTCTTTACGACCCCACAGCCGTCCGGGTAGACGAGCCCCTTCCAGCGGGCCGCGCATGCCCTCTCTGAGAGCCACGACGTGAGCCGCGCCGACGAGGTGTTGCTCTTGTGCGCCAGCACGGTGAAGAAGTCGTTGACCTCGGTCATATGGGCAAGCCGAGGGCTGTAGACGAGGCTTAGCGCTTTGTGCTTGTCGTAGGGAAGCTCCTTTGCATCGACGCCTCTGTGGGCCGCGACGATGGCGATGCCGATGTCGTCGAGCACGTAATAGAACGGATGGCTGCCGGTGTCAGCCTGGGGGCGGAAGCGCTCGAGCACGCGCATGTTGTAGAGCTTTCTAAGTCGGTCGCGGGCGCGTGCATGGCTCGTGAAGTGCAGACGATGTGCGTGATGGGTGGTTAAGAAGCGATGCTCGAAGGAGTCTATGCAGATGGACTTGTCACGTCTCGTGATGCGCTGCGAGACCTCGTGGATGAGAGCTTTGCTCACCCGTGGTCGGGACAAATCCTTTCTTCTATTACGAGGAGTCTGGGGACCCACTGCGCTCGATGTCATGACGCCCTAGCAGGGACTTCTGCCAGCCTGCCCTCGATCAGTGATGAAGGCGCACCCGAGTGATCGAGGGACTGCTCGGGGGATCGATCGAGGGATCGAGCGGGGAGGGTTCGGGGCAGCGCCGGCAGCAGGGTCAGCTCGGGCCGCAGCTGGCGGGCGCGGATGGCGGCCTCGACCTCGCTTCTCCGGCGTCCGAAGCGCTCGCCCGAGGCGATACGGACCTCCAGGGAGCGGGACTCCGACCCTTCGGGCAGCGCCTCGGTGGCAAAGGTGAACGCGGCCCCGTTGCCTCCCTGAAGACACGGACGACACGCCGCGGTGAAAGCAGGCAGGTGGGCGAGGTCATGAGCGCCGAGTCGTGGCGCGAAATGGTCTTCGAGGGCGCGGGCGTCTTCCGGAGAACAGGCGAACACGACCTTGGTCCTCGCGTTGGCCGCGAGAGCGTCGCGCATGTCGCGCTTTAACTGGCCGAGGTGCTGATGGGCGAGCACGAGGCTCAGCCGGTAGCCGCGCGCCTCGGCCAGCAGGTCCTCGAACGAGCGCGGCAGGGATAGATAGTTGTGCATCTCGTCGACGTAGAGCGCGACGTCTGCCCGAGAGGCCTCGGCGGCGGACGCGCGCGCCATCGCCGCCTGCCACACCCGGGCGATTACGAGCCCGCCTAAGAGGCGCGCCGTGTCCTCGCCGATGAGCCCTTTGGGGATGCGTACCAGGATCAGCCCACCGGACTCGATCAGGGACTCGATGTCTCTTCTCGGCTCGTCCTGGCCGACGATGGTCCTGATAGCTCCGCGCAGTAAAAACGCCCGCAGTTTGTTCATCAAGGGCGAGATGTCGTCTTGGCGGCGCCCCTCAGCCTTGGCGTCGAACTGCTCCCAGAACAGCCTCAGAGCGGGATCGTGCAGGTGGTTGCGGATCGCCCGGCGCCACTCAGAGCTGGTCAGCAGTAGCGGGATCTCGGCAAGGGTCGCGCCCTTGACCTGAGCCAGGGTCAGACACGAGGCCCTCAGGATGTCGTCCGAGCGCGGGCCCCAGTGGTTCTCATAGATGCGCTTGAACAACGACGTGATGTGATCGGTGGCAAGCTCGGGGTCTGCTCCGTGAAAGACATTGAGCCCGACCGAGATGCTCGGGTCGGTGGGATCGATGAGACAGGTGCGCTCCTCTGCCCCGTGGGGAAGGCGCGCCATGACGGCCTCGATGAGATCGCCCTTGGGGTCGATCACGACCGCGGCGCGGCCCGCGGCCGCGTCCTGCAAGATCAGCTGTGCCAACAGCGTCGACTTGCCGGTGCCGGTCTGGCCCAAGAGATGGACGTGGTGACGGGCGTCATCGATAGCGAGCGCGACCGGGCGGCCGGCGATGCCACGGTTGGAGCGTCCGAGCACGCGGCCGTCCTCGGGCAGCGCTCTCGGGGCGGCGACGATGCGGGCCCCGGCGACGTCCATGCCGGGAACCTCGCTCTGGGGCAGAGTCGCGACCGCGGCAAGCTCGGGGACCGACAGAACTATGCTGCGTCGCAGCGTTCGGTTCTTGATCGCGTGCGCGCCCCGGAGCAATCGCTTGCGCCGGAAGGAGTTCATGCCGTCGTACATCGCGAACGCGCTCGCGGCCGAGTGGATGCGCGCGGTGGCGCTTGGGCGCGTCTGGGCGCTCACCGCGATGCGGATCGAGCAGTCGAACAGAGGGGCCGCGGCCTTGGCGTGGACCGCTCGCAGCTCGGCGTCGGCGGTCGGGTCGCGCTGCGGGACGCGTGTGCCCGCACGAGAGGAGGGCGCGCCTGGGTTTATCCGCGGTGCGACGGCGTGGGCGCGGATCAGAGCCCGGGCGCGCCTCCCCGACGCGGGGCGCGCGACGACCTGCACCACCGATGATTCGTCGCCCGACAGGTTCGTGAGCGCGGCGAGCGCAAGCCGCAATGGATCGAGCGCGCTCTCACCTCCCAAGGGAAGCGACTGCGACCTCGCGAGCACCAGCTCGCATGTCCTTACCTGCGCGCCTTGTTGTGGCTCCCATCCCCCGGGTGAAGACTCCGTCACGGTGACCCCGGGCCACGCCGACTCGATGGCCCGCTCAATGTAGGAGACCGGCACGTTACCGGGAATGAACAGCGACACCTCGACGTCATCGGGGCGTGCCCTCACCTCCCACACGAGCGCGGGCTGGCCATACAAGAACGCCTTGAAGCGCGGGCGGACGAGCCCGTGCAGTCCGGTCCACAGCGCGTCGCCGCCGCCGGCCGCGACCTCAGGAGGAACCAGGATGGAAAGCCGCCGAGCGCGCTCGTTGTTGGCATGCCGGGCCCGCGCCCTAAGCGCCCACAGCGCGGCCACCGCAAGGGTGCTCACCACCAGCAGCGCGACCGTCCACGGGACTGCGGCGTTAAGGATGCCGGCCGCGACCTCCCGGGCTTTGTCCCATGCTTTGTCGGGGTGAAGGAGATATTCGGCGAGGCGCCAGGCAAAGCCATCCTCGGATTCCGAACCGCGACCCCGCTTCGGACGCGCTCCGTGCCGGTGGGAGTTGGCGAGCACGATGGCGCCGAGCGACCTGGCGCGGTCGGCAAACATGGATGCGGTTCTGGGGTGGGGCGCTGTGATCTTGTCCATGCCCTACAAGCGGGGCCCGGAAGTCGGAAAAGTTACATGCCGGGGCCAGAATCTTGGCGAGGAGGCGGTTTTCTTACCGCGAGCCATCCCCGAAGGACCTTCTGGGCCCGGCTGAGGCGCGTCTTGGTGGCCCCGTAGGACTCCTGGCGCCGCTCCGCCAGATCCTTGAGCGAAACGCCTTCCACGCGCGCGTCCTCGATGAGGCGGGCATCGTCGTCAGTGATGACGCCGGCTCGCACCGCACGCTCGAGCAGTTCACGCGGCGCCGCCGCCTCCAACATCTCGTCTTCCGCGCTCTGGTGGGATCTGGCGCCTCTTTCAACAAGCGGATCAAGCCGCTCCAGGGCCACCGGTGCTTGGAACCTTTGAGCCTTGTTGGCGGACTTGACCGCGTCGGAGAGGCGGTCGCGAACTCGGCCCGCTAACAGTGCGCTCACCCTCTTGGTCTCGAGCGTGACGCCGCGCGCTGCGGTCAACAAGCCGTCGACTGCCTCGGCGTGTAGTTCATCCACAGTGAGCGGGCTCTTCCCGACGCTGCGACCCACCGCGTTGCGAAGCGATGGCGCATACAGCTCAACGAGCACGACGATCGCGAGCTCGTCTCGGTCCTGAACGAGCTGGCACAAGGCGATGGCGATGGGGTTCTTCTTGTCGTAGGTAGCGCCCCTGTCGCGAAATAGCTTCCAGATGTCCTCGATCCCCCCGTAAGGAGCCAGCGCCGGATGCTCAGATCTCCAGCGCTCGAACGCTTCATGTAGCTCGTTTGAGCTGCGCTGGGATCGAAATCGCAACTCCATCTGGTTGAGCAGCATTGCGCCATTCTTGGCCAACTCTTAAGGCGGCGCAGAAGACCCCTTCAAGCTAGACCTGCTGCTCAACGCGTTCTCTTCTAGCAGGAATAGCTTTCCTGCCTGGGTGTCCGACAGGAGATGGACACGAGGTCGTGAACGAAGGCCCTAATCGCAGGGTCCCACCCGCTCTTACTTCCTCGTGGGTGATGTTGCCGCCGTCATCGAGAGTGTAGGTGGTGTGGGGCTGGTCGGTGCCGGTGACGCCGTCGGACCTCCTGACTAAGAATCTCCCGCGGTTCTTTTTCGTTCATATCGACCGTGCTTCCTATGTTGCGCGTCCTGAACGAGAGGAATTTCATTCGCCGACAAATGAACCGTCAGGAGCCATGATGAAATCTTCCCCCAATGGTCGACGCGTCCATTCCTGCGTTCCATCATCGATATTAATCAACACCCTTAAATGCCTCGTTCTCTTGTCATCCCACACCGCGTTCCATTCGACTTGGTACCAGGTTCCACTCGCTCCCATAACCTCGTGAGTAACTGGCTCAAGGATCAGTCTGATGAGATCCTCGTAATTACGAGAGCGAGCATTCTCAATTTGTCGACTAAGAATCTCTCTTGCTTCGTGCTCGTCCATCAAATGACTCACCGTTTCCCTCGGTGTGCGTGATGACATCTACTGAAGACGGCCCCGCCACCAGTTGTGTACCGCGCGGGATGTCGGACCTCGCACCGGGAAGCGGCGCACGTAGAATCTGCTGTCCTTAATTCCCTTAACCCACACGTTGATCTGAAAATGCTCCATTTTCGTACCGAGATCTGGGAAGTAGTGATGTGCAGAATCAGGCTTGACGTTCAGCCTTATCCGCCTCAAGAGTCGCAGTCGCGCCATGAAGCTTTCGGGCTCGACCGCCTTCAGGACTTGCGTCAGCGCCTTACCAGTCTTGATGGCACCCGTCAGGATCCTTTTCACCGCTCCTGCTGCAAAGATCGTCTCAACGGCCACCGTGCCCGCGCTTGTAGCGCGATACCAGCCAGACGAGGCATCTACCTCACCGGCCGTTCCCATCGACTCGCGCGTTTTCGCTGTAAGTCCAAGGGTGAAGGTGTCAGCGATTCCCGCCGAGGCGTTTGCAACGTCATCCCAGCCTTGCCAGTCATAGATGCTCTCCCCAATGCAGCTTGACCCCAAGAAACCGCAACCCTCGAAAGGCCAATGGCCGTCGTCGTCGAATGCGACCGGATTGGCCGCCGCAAATAGGTAGCGGTTCCCCGTCAGCGGATCGGTCGCTAATGCCACGTCCATGCTTCCTCCAACGAAGGAGTCAGAGGTCGTGAAGCGATCTGTCGTCGGGTCGTAGATCCGGGAGCCCAGAAGGATGTTTCCGGTGTCCTCGTCGGTCCGTGCACCTTGGTAGCCGAGCACCGATTCCTTGTCACCCGTGAGCACGGAGTTGCCACCCTCGTCGGGACTGCCGTAAGGGTCGTAGGCGCGCTGCGCGGCGACAATGACACCGACCGCGGTTTCCTTGAGCTCGGTAGCGACGTTGCCGTCGGGATCGCGCAGCAACCACACCCAGCTGGAGTTCGTGGGGTCGGGGTCACCCGAGACCGCATCGTCGGCGAAGCGCTGCTCGGCAATCACCTCTCCCGAAGAGGCGTTGAAATACCGGGTCTTCGTCTTTCCGGACGGGCGTACCTCTTCTGCGAGGCTGGAGCCCGAATCGAAATAGAAGAGATAGGTGGTCTTGCCGTTGGCGGTACGAGCGATCAACTGCCCCCTGGCGTCGTAGAGGTAATCGACGTCTGCTGGGGCCCCGTCACCGGTGTTATCGGCGCGCCTGGTGCGACCCGCGGGGTCGTAGGCAGAGTCCACCGACTGCGTCTGGGGTTGCGGAATACCGGTCGCGGTGGCGATCGAGGAACGGCGCGTCTCCTCGCCCAGGGGGCCGTAGGTGAACGTGCTCGTCGTGGTTACGTCGGTCGCGCCCGCGACGAGCCCGAAGGTCTTGGCGGTGCGGGCCTCGAGGCGGGAGTTCACATAGGTGGCGGTGTTGTCCTTGCGCAAGGTCCCACCCGCTATCACTTCCTCGCGGGTGATGTTGCCACCGTCATCGAGCGTGTAGGTGGTCTTGGGTTGGTCGGTACCGGTGACGTCGTCGGACAGCTCGAACGGAGACGTCCATGAAACGAGACGCCCGGCGAGGTCATGCTCGAAGCTCGCGTGGCCGCCGGTGTCGCCGGCGGGGTTGGTGGCTGGTGGTTCTATGACGACGTCCTCTCCGGTGCGGAGGCCGCCGAGGTCATAACTGATGGCGCTGTGCTTGCGTACCGGCGCTGCAACTCCCTGGCGGTTCCAGGTGAGATGCTCGACGGAACCGTCCGGGTGGTAACCGAAGGTGGCGCTAGCGACGCCTCCCCCAAGGCTCTCGGAGCTGAGCCCGCCCGACGGGAAGTAGTTGAAAGTCGACGCACTTGCGCCGGCACGCCAGTCGGTCGCCGACAACAGGAAGCCGCCCTTGGAATACGAGTAGGAGGTGGTCTTGTCGCCATCCCAGCGCGAGCTGACCAACTGACCGTCGGCCCGATAGGTGAAGTCCTGCGTGCGGGTGACCTTGGCAAGCCCGGGGGCCTGGACCTCCTGGGTGAGCTCGCTGACGAGATCACGGGCGTCGTAGGTGAAGCGCTCGGTGCGCACCACGTCGCCGCCCTCGCAGCCACCTGAGCCCTTGACCGTGCGGGAGACGAGCAGGTTGCCGTTGCGGTCGTAGCCACCGGTCAGATCCCCTGCCGGGTAGTTGCACGCGGCCACGGTCGGAGAACCGGCCTTGGTGTGGTCGGTTGCGATCATCTCGGCGACGCTGTAATCACTATTGAAGACCGCCTTCACCGCGCGCTGGAGCTCTGCGTCAGTGAGGTTCCCGTCGCGGTTGGCGTCGTGGTAGTCGCGGCGGAACTCCTGCTGGCCCTCGGGGAGATAAGAGAAGCGCGTAACGTGGCCAGGATTCTGGGGATCTGACTGACCCGTTAACCGGTTGAGGGCGTCGTATTCGAACGTGGCCGTCAGGGAATCGCCGCCGCTGCCGGTCGGCTGCGTCGTAGAGGTCTGGTTGCCGGCAAGGTCGTAAGTGTTCGAGTAAGTCAGCCATTTAGTCCCCGAAGAAGTGTCTAGTAGGCGCTTCATCACGGTCGCCTGGCCGAAGACGTCGAAAGTCTGGGTCTGCTCTTGCTCGTTTCCTGCCCTCGAGCGTGGGCCGAGTACCCGCACCGTGGCGCCGAATGCGTCGTAGGTAGAATGAGTGTCGCGCGCGGTCCCAGTCGCGGAAGTCTCTGTCACCGTCGCCACGGCGCCGGAGGGCGTGTAGGAGAAACTCCTGGTCGGCCGGTTGGAGCCGTTGACCAGCGGCATCTTCACCGTGTCTTTGCGCCCGGCCGAGTCATAGGTGTAATCCATCGTCGCGGTCTGGCCTGCACCCGCATCGGTGGTTACCGAGCGCAGCTGCTGGTTGGCGAAGTACGCATAGGTCGTGCGAGCGCCGATCGTCGGGGGACCGTCCTCGAACCTCTTGGTCCCGTCGAGGTTGTAGGTGACGCTAGTTGTGATCCGTTCACCCTCGGTGGCTCCAGGGCCATCCGAAGAGACAGGCCACTCATTGTGGTCATAGCCTGTGGTTGCGGTGGCGTCGCCGTTCGCGGAAGACGCCGACCCCTTGGGCGAGGTCGCGGTCAACCGGTTGTCGTTCATGTCATAGGAGAACGTCGTCTTGTCGCCGTCGGGGCCGACGCTCGTCAGCAGGTTGTCCCGTTGGTCGTACGTCATGGTCGAGAGCCGGTTGGCACGGTCGCGGATGCTCGTGACCATCCCGTAAGGGTTGTAAGTGAATTGCTTGTCCTTGTTGTCAGCGTCGGTGATGGTGAGCGGCATGCCGGTCGTGTGGTAGCCGTAGAAGCTCGTGATGTCGGAAACCTGCAGGCGCGGCCCGTCGATCTGGGTCACCCCCCCGAAGGTGTTGTAGGTCATCGCGATCTGTCGATCCCCATCCTGTCGGGGCGCGACCTCGTGTTTGCGGGTTGCAGAGTCGTACGGGAGCGGCGTGCTCCCGTCGGCGCGCTGGATCACCTTGTCGAGGTCGCCGGTGCCGGCCGCGTGGACAAAATCGGTGACTCGCTTGTCCGGGCGTCCCGCGGCCGAGGTCGAACGGACCATCTCGGCGACCGCATCGCAGTAAAACGCTTTCGATACGGGGCTCGTGTCCGGATCAGGCGGCGAGCACTTGTCGGCGTCGTAGCTGTAACGGCGCGACGGGTCGGACACAACAGGGTCGTAGATGAAGCTCGTCGCGACCCTGTCCTTGAGAGCGCCCTCGGGCGCGTCGCTCCTGTTGCGCGGTGGAGCATCCAGTTTGGTGAGCAGACCGAGATCGTTGTATTCCATGAAGGTCTTGTTTCCCGCGCCGTCGGTCTTCTCGACAAGGCGGTTCTCGACCCAGCGATAGTTGCTCACGACCGCGCCGGGACTGCCCGCATCGGTGATCCTGAGGATGTTGGCGCCGGTTATGCGCGGATCGGTGTCGCTGACCCGAGCGCGACCCGATAGCAGGTAGCTGGTGGAGGCGCTAAGAGGTGTGCGGAACTGGGTGGTGCGCTCCCCTGTGTTCGGATCGGGGTTCCCGTAGACGATCTGCCACGGCTGGTCGCAGCTTGCGTCTTCGAAGTCATTACGATCGCAGACATCGGTCAGCCTGTTCTCCCCGGCCGCCGAGCCGTCGTCGTAGACGAGGCGAGTGCGATTTCCATGGGTATCTCCGGCATCCACCACTGCATCATCGACCCGCGCCAGCAGCTTCACGTCATCGAGTGGATCGGTGGCGTTGCGCTCGTAGAGCTCATAGCCGAACTTCGTCACGCGCTGGTCTGCGGTGGCCAGTTCGGCGTTCTCCGCAATATCGGTGAGGCGGTCATCGGTGTAGCCGTACGTGACTTCCCTCTTGTCCGGGGTGCCTGGGAGCGACGCGATCTTCTGGAGACGACCCGTCGTTGAATAGGTGAGCTCCACGACCGGGTTCGAGTCGGCCCGGTTGTGAGTTATCGATGAGACCCTCACCCGGCTTATAGAAAGCGCGGGGATGTCCTGATACTCGGTGTATCCGAGCGTCATTTCGTTTCCGTGGCGGTCGAAGATCGATGACACGTGCCACGTCTCGGTGACACCCACCAAGTCCGGCACACGCTCGACGTGGTAGACGACGCCGTCGGGGCGGATGAGGTCATAGGAGTCTGCTTTGGGCCCCGTCGGGCTCTCGACGAGGTTCTCTCTGACCCTCAGGCTCACGCCCGGAGGAGATTGCCACCTGCTGCCGGGGCCGCCGGATCGGATGAAACGATGAACGGTCCCGTCGCCATCGGTTAACTCGAGGATCCCGCCCAAGGCGCCGACGGCCGCGCCAACGACCTGTCCCGAGGTCGGGACGACCGGCGCGTTGAGATCGATCTCGAGGATCGCCCCCGCGGCGTCGAGCCCGGCGTCGACATCGGACAGCGACAACGTCCAGCCCCGGCCCATGCCGGTGTCGTGATACGAGGGGTCGGCGCGCTGTGAGTTGTAGGTGTGGCGGATGACCGTGTTGAGGCCCTTGCCCGGGATCGACACGTCGGTTCCCTGAGCGACGACGTTGCCTGAGAAGAGGTTGACGTAGCCGGTGTAGGTGCCGAGATCGAAGCTCCGGTAGGGATAGAACTGCTCCATACCGTTGGTGTCGGACTGGGCCACGAGGACGTCGTCAAGCGTCGGGGTCAGCGGGATAGGCGAACCTTGTGGGTCGACGATCATGGGACCGTAAGGAGTCGCTTCTGGTCCGTAGTTGCCGGCGCCATCAAAGGCGCGCACGTGGAACCAGTAGCTTCCCTCACCGAGCCCAGGTGCCGAGCGAGCACTCGTCTCGGTGCCGCAGAAGAGCGAATCCGGGTCGTAAATAGTCGGTGCTGGTGGCCCAGGTGAATTGCCCGCGGCTCCTTCGCGGAAGGCCCAGCAGTAGCCCTGGATACCCGAGGGATCGCCGGCTGGCGCGGTCCAAGACATGGCGATGCGGTCGGTCTTGAAGCCGACCTTGGGGACGTGAGTGGTGCTGAATACCGCGCTGGGCGCGCCGGGCCCGGTGCGATCGAGCGTGTAGCTGTCGGTCGCCTCAGCCGAGAGGTTGCCCGCGGGGTCGCGCTGGGAGACCGCGAAGGTATAGGTGCCGTCTTGCCGGGCGGGCGTGACTAGGTTGTATTCCTTGGGCGAGGCGCACGGGGTGAAGTACGGGAACACGGGCTCGAAGCCGCGCCGCAGCTCGCACGCGAACGTCGCCCCGGTCTCCCCGGTGAACTCCCAGGTAGGCGTGTCGTCGTTGGAGAACTCCGGGGGGCGCGCAGTGATGGTCGGAGCATCAGGCGCGTCGGAGTCAAGGATGTAGGTGCTGCGAGCGGCCAAGGAAGGGCCGTTGCCGGCCGCGTCGGTCTGGCGCACCTCGAAGGTGTAAGGGCCTTCGGCCTTACCGACCAGGCTGTAGGACATCGTAGGGGGATTGCAGGGTGTGAAAGCGGGTGTGACAACCGGCTCGATAAGCCTGCATTCGAAGCGAGCACCGGCTTCACCCGAGAAGCTCCAGCTCGGATTGCGGTCAGAGGAAGGGCTTGCGGGCGAAGCGGTGATGACAGGGCTCGATGGAGAGACCCGATCGAGCACATAGGTGCTCGTGGCGTTGGTAGAAGTGTTGCCCGACGGATCCTGCTGGTGCACAAGGAAGCGGTAGCTTCCGTCCTGAGTCAAGGTGTAGTCCTTGGGCGACGAGCACGTCTGCCAATCGATGAACATGGCGCCGTCCCTCTCGAGACGGCAGCGCAACGTCGTGTTGGTCTCGCCGTTGCGGTCGAACTCCCAGCGCGGGGTGACACCGTTGGACGGGCTCGTGGGCGCTGCAGTGATACGCGGCACCGCCGGGGCAGTCCTGTCTAGGGTGTAGCTCGACGTCGCCCAGCCCGAGACGTTCCCCGCCAAGTCGGTCTGACGGACCGAGAACGTATAGCGGTCGTCGGGTCGTGCGCCGAGGTTGTAGCCCTTGGAGCTGGTGCATCCTTCGGGCCCGAACTCATTGATGACTCCGCGCTCGAGCTTGCATTCGAAGCTGGAGCCGGATTCTCCTGAGAAAGCCCAAATAGGGTTGGAGTTGCTGGACGGATCTGACGGTGCCGACGTGATCGCGGGCGCTGCCGCGACAGTGTCGAGCCTGTAGGCGCGCGTCGCCGGGAGTGACTCATTGGTGGCGCGGTCGATCTGGATGACCTCGAAGTAATAGGTCTTGTCGGGCTTGCCGGCCAGGTCGTATTGCTTCGGTGACGTGCAGGTCTCAAAGAGCTCGTTGCCGGTGTCATTGAGACGGCACCTGAAGGTGGCGCCGGTCTCCCCGCTAAATGCCCAGCTCGGGTTGCGGTCACGTCCCGGGCTCGGCGGCGATGACGAGAAGGACGGTGGCGCCGGAGCGGTGGTGTCGAGCGTGTAGGAGCCAGGGGCTTCACCCGAAGTGTTCCCGTAGGCGTCGGTGTGCGACACATAGAAGGTGTAGACGCCGTCACCGCTGTTCGCCGACGGCGTGGCAGACGATGAGCAACCCGTAGGACCCCACACGTTCGAGCCGCCCTTGGTCATGCGGCAGGAGAAGGTCCCCCCGGACTCGTTGCCGTGAAAGTTCCAGGTTGGGGTCGTGTCCTTGGACGGATCGGCGGGTCCCGAGTCGATCGTCGGGTTCGGGGGTCCGGTCGCGTCGACGTTGAACTGGATCGTCGAGGTCCACGGCGAAGTAGCGCTGCCGTCGTTGCCGCGCGCCCGCCACACGTAGCTTCCCGTCGCCAGCTCGACCCCAGGCGTCCATGTCGAGGTATCCGATGGATTTCCGCCGCTTCCGGTTCCCGAACGGTGCGGGTTTCCACAGCACGTTCCCTGGTGGTAGATCTCGAACTCGACGTGGCCCCAGTCGCCGTCGTCAGGATCGCGGTAGGTGGCCTTTAGTGTCGGGAGCTTGGAGGTGGTGGCCCCGGCGCTGGGCGTCTGCTGGGTCGGCTCTCCGGGCGGGCTGTTGGGTTGGGTGTAGTTGACCATCAGCTTGGGCTTGTTCGATGTGTTATCCGAAGCGAACTTCTTCCACCCGTTACTGAGGGCCTCGCTCTCGGCGCGCACCCCGAAGCCGAGGTTGTTGGCGTCTGAGTTCTTCCAGTAGCTCACCACCGAGGTGACGTTGAAGTCGACCCAATCGGCGGCACAGCTCGAGCTGTAACCTCTGGCTACCGTTTTGGACGCGGCCGCGCTCCCCGCAAAGGACGGTTTGGTATCCCACACGACGTTGGAGCCCCACGATGACGTTACCCGGTAGACGTCGACCTGGCTCCCGGTGCACG